>FWWL01004286.1_pt1 | contig 24353 bp, 22 predicted proteins | sample 2228331 | NCBI WGS metagenome assembly FWWL01 (sample SAMEA103939775, study PRJEB20133) | metagenome | reverse complement strand
CGCCCGGACGTGGGCGAGGATCTGCTGGGGATCCCACCCCGGATCAATGATCAACGCCTCGCGGGTCTCCGGACAGGCGACGATATAGCAGTTGGTCGCCAGCGGGCCGACGGCCAGCGCCCGCAGGAGCATCGGCATCGGACGGCCTGTCGTAGGCATGGGATCCTCCCCGCAAGGGATCGGTGGACATCTCCCCCTCGCTCGGATCGCTCAGGGGATCCAATGACGCTCCACCGGACCGCAATCTTCATCCCGCGACTTCGGCGGCCGGGAGGGTGAAGACGAAGCGCGCCCCGCGCCCCGGCTCGCTGAAGGCCTGGATGCGGCCCCCGTGCGCCTCCACGGCGTGGCGCGCGATGGCCAGCCCTAAGCCGCTGCCGCCGCGCCCCCGATGGCGATCCCCCCGGTAGAAGCGCTCGAAGATCCGAGGAAGATCCTCCGGCGGGATCCCAGGCCCGGTGTCCGCCACCTCGATTGCCACCCACTCCCCCTCGGGCCAGGCCCGCACTTCCACCGCGCCGCCGGATGGGGTGAACTTGATGGCGTTGTCCAAGAGGTTCCCCAACGCCCGCCCGGCCCATTCCGGGTCCGCCCACACTCGAAGCCCCTCCGGGATCTCGACCCGAACCGTCAGGCCCCGCGCCTGCCACAGCGGGGCAAACCGCTCCACCCAGGCCTGGGCCCACGGACGGACCTCCAACGCCTCATAGGCAAGCGGCCATTCCCCTGCCTCCAGGCGGGCCAGGTCCAGCAACGCGTCCACCAGCCGGATCAAGCGGTCCAACTCCTGGAGCAACCGCTCCCACGGGGCCGGGAGCGGGTCCGCCGGCCTCAGCTCCTCCAGCAGCAAGCGGATGGTGGTGAGCGGCGTCCGGAGGTCGTGGGCGACGTTGGCGGTCAGCTCCCGTCGGGCCCGCTCCGCCTCCCGCTGGCGGGTGATGTCTGCCAGCGCCAGCCCATAGCCCCCCGGCCAGCGCCACCCCGTCGCCAGCCACCACCGATCCCGCCACCGGATCTCCGCCACCCCCGGGGCCTCCAACAGGCCCTCCAGGTCGGGGGAAGGGATGGCCTCGAGCAGGGCGCGGCCGGGCCGCGCGCCGAACTGCTCCATCGCCGGGCTGTTCGCCCACAGGATGCGGCGCTCCGGATCCAACAGGAGCAGCGCCTCCACCCCGCCGGGCCGAAGCCCGTCCAGCCAGGCAGCAGCCTGCCGATAGCGGGCTTCCAGCTCCCGCAGCGCTCGTTGGGCCTCCCGGGCCGCAGCCTCCGCCCGGCGGCGCCGCCGTTCGAGCCAGACCAGCCCGAGGCCCGCCGCGGCCAGGAGGAACGCCAGGACGCCCTCCACCGGCCCCATCCCTCACCCCTCGAACCGGTAGCCGATCCCCCGCACCGTGACGATCCGCCGGGGATGGGCCGGGTCCTCTTCGATCTTCTCCCGAAGCCAGCGGATGTGGGTATCAATGGTGCGGGTATCCACCGGGTTCTCCACCCCCCAGACCCGCTCAAGGAGAAATGCCCGGCTCAGGACACGGCCGCGGTTCTGGATCAGGGCCGCCAGGAGATCGAACTCCTTCAGGGTCAGGCGCAGCTCATGGCCGCCCTTGTAGGCCTTCCGAGCCAGCAGGTCCAGGGTCAGATCGCCCGCGGTCAGCGTCGTCGCCGGGCGGCCGCGGGTTCGCCGCAGCAGCGCCCGGACGCGGGCGATCAGCTCCCCCATATGGAAGGGCTTGGCCACATAATCGTCCGCCCCCACCTCCAGCCCGACGATCCGGTCCACCGGCCCGCCCCGAGCTGTGAGCATGAGGATCGGGACATCGCTCTCCTTGCGGAGGATGCGGCAGACCGAGAGGCCGTCGAGGGTGGGGAGCATCACATCAAGGATGATGAGATCGGGCTGGGCCGTGCGGGCCAGCTCGAGGGCCTCGCCCCCATCGCCGGCGGCGATCACCTCAAAGCCCTCCCGCTCCAGCTGCGCCGCTAAGGTCTCCCGCAGGGACGCGTCGTCTTCCACCAGAAGCAGCCGCATCTCCTCCACCGCCGGTTCCGTCATCGTCGCGCCCGGGCGGCTGCCGAGGACGGCTCTCGCCTCCTGTGCCCGGGCCGCCTCGGAGAGCATGTTGCCATGAGCCGGACGAACGCTCAACCGAACGGAGAGCAGCCGAGCATCCACGAAGCGACCGGAGGGCTAACCTTCACGGGGACTCGACGACGATCACCGTGTCAGCGAGGATAGAGCCGTCGGGCTGCTCGAAGCCTGAGACGTAAACGTCGAGGCCAACTTGAGGGGTCCCGATCACTATCGTGGTGGGCAGCACCAGCACACGCCGGCCGTCCACCCGATACCCGTGGGGGAGTGCCTCCTGGAGGATCCCCTCCCACTCGCCCTCCCCCTCCGAGCGGCGCAGCACCTCGAAGGACTCCGCGACGATCGAGCCGTCGGGGGCGCGGGTGCCGATCACCGTCACGTAGACCCCTGGAGGGAGAGGGCCCTCCGCATCTATGTCCGGGGCAACCTGCACCCGGTGGCCCGCCACCTGATAGCCCCCTGGGAGGACGGCCTCAACGGCGCCCTCGAAGGTGAGGACGTCCCCGCCCGCGGGCGTTCCTTTCCCGGCCGGGGTGGCCAGGGACGGTGTCGGCCCGCGGGGGGTTCCCCCGCCCGGAGCGGGAGAGGGGGAGCGTTTCTCTGTAATCCCCCGGGCGCACCCGGCTACGAAAAGCAGCCCCAACGCGATCCACCCGATGCGCATTCGTCCTTCCCCCTTCAGCCCGAAAATGGGTCTGAACGGGGTTGGGGTGGGGGTTCCATCGCCCCCCTGCCCCTGAAGGGGTTGAGCGTTGAGATCTAGAAAGTTCCGATCGGCCTTACGGCCGCCGTGTGGGCCGAGGCCCCTTCTCCGGGCCCACGGGGGTGGGTCGAGGGGCCTTCGGCGAGCGGGCGACCACCGTGCGGGCCAGCCATGTCCCGTCGGGATTCCCGATCGCACGGGCGACAATCTGATCGCCGACCTGGAGGTCCGCCAACGTGGCGTTGGGACGGCCGGGGATCCGGATGCGGGTCTGGGCGTCGGTCTGCACGCGCACGTCCTCCCCGGATGCCGTCCGCACCACCAGGACGCTCCCGTCCACGGCCTGCAGCGTGCCCCGGATCAGGCGCTGGGGGCGGTGGGAGACGACGCGGCCAGCCAGGAACGTGCCCTCTACGAAGTGGCCGATCACCGTCACCGGATAGCCCACCCCCAGATCGGACCACGTGGGCGAGATCACCCTCGTGACGTGCAGGCGCGTGTGCGCCGTCCATTCTACCGGGATGATCTCACCGGCGCGCGTCTTCACCTCCATCCGGCGCGCCGAGACCTCGATCCGCTCCACGGTCCCGTGGCGCACTTGAGTTGGACCCCGGACGATCACCCAATCCGCCTCGAGGGATCGGCCCTCCTCCAGCCAGCGGCCGTGGACCGTCGCCGGATCCCCCACGCGCACCTCACCGAGATCGGCCCTCACGAACCCGGGGACGTGGAAGCGGGTCCCTTCACGGATCCGAACCGCCAGCTCGCCCCAGCGCTCGGTTTGCAGCGTCAGTGACCCTTCCCCCACGGCGGCGACGGTCCCCCGCGCCAGGACGGGGCGGCCGGGGGCCGGGGTGGCCGTCGGCGCGGGCTCCTGCGCCCAGGCGGTCCCGACGGCGAGGAACAGCGCGCTGAACCACAACAGCCAAGGGCCAATTCGACGCATCGTGCACCTCCGATCCCGTGAATCCTGACGGAGAATACCCTTTCCGAACGGGCTCCCATAAGGAATAACGGGCAGGAGGGCGCCAGGTTATGGGATTTCAACTCATCCGGGGGAAGCCAGGGGATTCAAAACGGGGTGCAGCTCAGGGATTTGCAATCCCCGCCCGGCGAACGGGCACCCGATTTCTGGAGATCCACGCGATCCAGAGGTCCTTAGGGCCAGCTGGACACCACTTGCGAATAGAGGATCGAAATCCTTTGCCCGAACACCATCACGGCGGCCAGGGCGATCAGGGCGATGAGCAAGACCAGCAAGGCATATTCGACTAACCCCTGCCCCTGCTCACGGCGATCGCGTTCCATCGAGCCTCCTGTCTCGGGTCGCCCGCGTGGGAAAAGAACAACCCTCTCCCCAAGTCCTCAAGAGGAGGAATGAGGGAGGAAGGTAGAGACGGGCGGGATGCGAGCGCTATAGTTCCATTATAAACGCGCGGGGCCGGTCCGCATTTGGGACTTTGGTCATGGGGTGGGAAGAGAGAGGGGGAACCGGACGCAACCCTTACGGTGAAGCCTTGGGGGCCCCATCCTCCTTTAGGGAGCCTGCCTCCACCCGGTGCAGCCCGTCCTCGAGGATCAGGCCGGTGAGATCGGCATAGGGCACGAACTCGAACCAGGGGATCGCTCCGCCGGGGGGCGGCAGCGCGGGGGACCGGCGGGCCGGATGGGGGCCGGCCCAAGCGGGCCAGCGCTTCTCGGAGATGGCGACCACGAAGAAGGGGCGTTGAAACGCCCGGGCCATGATCGCCAGGGCCAGCGTCCCGACCTTGTTCACCACCCCGGCTTCGTCCCAGGCATCCGCTCCCACCACGATCAGATCCGCCGTTTGCACCGCGCAGGCAGCGACGAAATCGGGGAGGAGGAGGGCGACATGTCCCATCGCCGACACTTCCTCCGCCATCTGCCGGCCCTCTCCGCCCGGCTCAGCGATGGGACAGATCACCTGAAGGAAATGGCCCTCCTCGGCCGCGATGGCGAGGGTGCGGGCGACCAGGCCGCTGCGGGAGTGGGTGAGGACCGTCCGGGCCGAACGCAGCAGGGCCGCGGCGTGCCGGGCCGCCGCGCGCTCGTGGCGCTCCAGGCGGTTTCGGAAAGCCCGCGCGGCCGCGATCAACGCCGCCCGGGCCGCCTCGGCCTCCATGGCGTGCGCCACCGCCCCTCGCGCGGCCTCGATCAGATGAAGTGGAGGGGCCATATCCGGATGCGCCTCCCGCAGGGCGCGCAACAACCCCTCCAGGTCGGACCGTAACCCATCCAACGTCCTGCCCCGTTGCGTCTGCGCCCACCCTTCCAGGATCGCGGCCGCGCGATGGGCCAGGGCCATCGCGCCGGACGTCCGATCCTCCCGATAGGCCGAGAGCGCCTCCTGCCAGTCCATGGATGCCCTCCTCCATCCGGCGCCCACCAGGGGTGCCTTCCCTACCGAAGGTCCATTGTCGGGCGAACCTCAGGCCTACAATAAAAGCACAAATACCCGTTGGGTGGAAACCTTTCGGAGGAAACGATGCCGATGGATCCGAACTGGCTCTTCGAGCGGCTGGCCCCCTGGTATGACCACGCCGTCCGCCGGATGGGGGTCGGGCCGCTCCGGGATCGCCTCTCGCTCCCGATCGCGGGGCGGCTCCTGGATCTCGGCGGAGGGACCGGGCGGGTGGCCCGCGCGGTGCAGGAGCAGGTGGGCACAGCGGTCGTGGCGGACGCCGCCTGGGGGATGCTTCGGGTGGCCCGGCGCTGGCCAAGGCTCCAGCTTGTTCAAGCCCTCGCCGAGCGCCTGCCCTTCCCCGATGAAACCTTCGACCGGATCGTGATCGTGGACGCGCTGCACCACTTCATCCACGCGGAGGCCGCGATCCGAGAGGCAGCCCGGGCACTCCGGCCCGGCGGATTGCTGATCATTGAGGAGCCGGACATCACCCGCTGGCCCGTCAAGGCGATCGCCGCGATCGAACGGCTCCTCGGGCTGCGCAGCCGGTTCCTGTCCGGAGAGACCGTCCGGGCGCTCGCCGAGGCCGCCGGCCTGCAGGCTCGCCTCGAGCCCGGTCCCGCCCTCCAGTGGTGGGTCGTCGGCCATAAAATCGGGCCGGCAGGGCCGTCAGAGGCGGGCTGCTGCCCACCCCGATGACCGCCCTGCCGGCCCGCAGGTGCCCCCTCCGGGATTCGAACCCGGATACGCCGCTTAGAAGGCGGCTGCTCTTTCCCTTTGAGCTAAGGGGGCGAGCGATCGGCGGCAATCTGAATTGTAAGAAAACGCCCAACAGACTGGGTTAGGAAAAAAGTCATAGGGGAAAACCGGAAGATCAGCCGACCGATGCCGGGGGCGTCAGTGCGTTCTCAGAAAAGAAACCGAGGGGATAGGGGCGATAGATGCGCCGCGCCCGCCGAGCGGGTGGGAGCATCCATTGAGGGGGGTCCCCCTGGAAGCCATCGAACCTGCCATCCGCTCCACCTGCCGTAAAATGAATTGGTGTAAAGAGAGGAAACAGAACCCGGAGAACTGACTCTACGATACCACAACCCGCTGGGGCTGTCAAGGTCGTTGATGGGACCTTTAAGCGGATTGTTGGAGGTTTTGGCGCATGAGCCGACGCTGGCCCGGGCGATCCGGGCGCTGGAGGCGGAGGAGCCCGCCCGGATGGCACTCCCTCGTTCCGCTTGGTCGTTCTGGATCGCGGCGCTGGCCCGACAGGCCCCGGCCCCGGTCCTGATCGCCACCGGAACAGCGGAGCGGGCCCAGGCGCTGGCCCAGGACCTGGCCCTCTGGCTGGGGCCGGAGCGCATTCACCGGCTGCCGGAGCCCCCTGCCCTCCCGTATGAGCGGGCCCCCTGGCCCCCGGAGATCCGAGCGGAGCGGCTGACGGCCCTGGCCGCCATGGCCGGCCTGAACGGCGATCCCGCGCCGGTGGTCGTCGCCTCCGCCCGCGCCCTCCGGCTGCGCACGCTCCCGCCGCGCCTCTTCCACCGCCTGCGCCGGATCGTGCGGGTGGGCCAGGAGCTGCCCATGGAGGGCTTCACTCGTTACCTGCTGGAAGCGGGCTACGAGCCGGTCACCACTGTGATCCACCCTGGGCAGTTCGCCCGCCGCGGGGGGATCCTCGACCTCTTCCCTTCCACCGCGCCGGAGCCGGTCCGGATCGAGTGGGAAGGGGACCGCATCGCCAGCATGCGGGCCTTCGATCCGGGCACCCAGCGGACCCTCCGGCCGATGGAGCAGGTCCGCATCCTCCCCGCCCGGGAGGCACTGCCAGCCTACGGGCCGGCGGTCGCGGAGCGGCTTGCTGCTTGGCAGCCCGCGGTCGAGGCCCCGGCGGAGGCGGAGGCTCTGGAGCGGGAGCGCCAAGCGCTGGCCCGCGGGGCGCCGTTCCCCCTTCTGGAGTTCTATCTTCCCTATTTGTATGCCGACGCCACCACACCCCTCGCCTATCTCCCCGAGGGGGGGTGGGTGCTCCTCGCGGATGAGGCGGAGATCCAGGCGGCGTGGTCGGAGTTGCTGGAGGAAGCCCAGGAGCTTCGGGCCCGCGCCGAGGGCGCCGGGTTCCTTCCCCCGGATTACCCGGACCCGCTCGTGGAGCCCTCGGTCTGGGAGGCGCATCGGAGCCGGCGCCACTCCCTCTCTATCGCTCCGCTCCCCGAGGAGGGCGGGTTCCCCGCGATCTCCATCGAGGCCCCCCCGCGCTTCGGGGGGCAGCTCCAGCGGATCCTGGAGGACCTCGAGCAGCGTCTGCGCCTGGGCGAGGCCGTGGTCGTCGTCAGTCGTCAGGCGGCGCGCCTGGCCGCGATCTGGGCCGATCGGGCCCGGGGCATGGAGGAGGCCGCCCAGGTCGTCCAGGCCCTGAGCGCCCCGCCGCTCCCCCGGCGGATCTACTTCCTGAACGGGGCGCTGAGCGGGGGGTTCGTGTTCCGAGCGGCGGACGGCCGCCGCTTCGCCCTGCTCACCGACGCGGAGCTCTTCGGGGTGCTGCGGCCTCTCCCCTGGCGCCGGCGCATCCGGCGGGGGGCGCCCCCGGAGTGGATCCAGGCGCTCCGGGAAGGGGACTATGTGGTCCACGAGGATTTCGGCATCGGGATCTTCGAGGGTCTGGTCCGCCTGAACCTGGACGGAGCGGAGCGGGAGTATCTGGTGCTGCGCTACGCGGGCAACGACCGCCTCTACGTGCCGGTGGATCAGGCGGATCGGGTGAGCCGCTATGTCGGGCCAACCGATCAGCCGCCGGAGATCCATCCGCTGGGGAGCGGGGAGTGGGCCCAGGCACGGGCACGGGCGCGCCAGGCCGCCGCCGAGGTCGCCCGGGAACTGCTGGAGCTCTACGCCCGGCGGGAGGTGGCCCGAGGCCATGCCTTCTCGCCCGACACGCCGTGGCAGCAGGAACTGGAAGCCTCATTCCCCTTCATTGAGACCGAGGATCAGCTGCGGGCGATCGAGGAAGTGAAGGCGGATATGGAACAGCCGCGGCCGATGGACCGGCTGCTGTGCGGGGACGCAGGGTTCGGGAAGACCGAGGTGGCCCTGCGAGCCGCCTTCAAGGCGGTGATGGACGGCAAACAGGTGGCCCTGTTGGCCCCCACCACGATCCTGGCCCACCAGCACTACGAGACCTTCCGGGCCCGCCTCGCCCCCTTCCCGGTGGTGGTGGAGGTCCTCACCCGGTTGCGCCCGCCGAAGGAGCAGGCGGAGATCCTGTGCCGGCTGCGGGAGGGGGAGATTGACATCCTGATCGGAACCCATCGGCTCCTCCAGCCCGATGTGGTCTTCAAGGACCTGGGGCTGGTGATCATTGATGAGGAGCAGCGCTTCGGGGTGATGCACAAGGAGCACTTCAAGCGCCTGCGGGCCGAGGTGGATGTGCTCACCCTCACGGCGACGCCGATCCCCCGCACGCTCTACCTGGCCCTGAGCGGCCTGCGGGACATCAGCCTGATCCAGACACCGCCGGAGGAGCGGCTGCCGGTGCAGGTCTACGTCGGGCCCTACGACGACCGGCTGGTGCGCTCGGCGATCATGCGCGAGCTGGACCGCGGGGGGCAGGTCTTCGTGGTCTACAACCGCGTCCAGGGCCTGGAGGCATGGAAGGAGCGGCTGGAGGCGCTGGTCCCCGGGGCCCGCTTCGGGATGGCCCACGGCCAGATGCCCCCGCGGCTTCTGGAGAAGACCATGATGGCCTTCACCCGGGGGGACATTGATATCCTGGTGGCCACGGACATCATCAGCAGCGGGCTGGACATCCCCAACGCCAACACCATGATCGTGATCCGCGCCGACCTCTTCGGGCTGGCGCAGCTCTACCAGCTGCGCGGACGGGTCGGCCGCAGCGTGCTGCAGGGCTACGCCTATTTCCTCTACGACCCGAAGATCCCCCTCACCGCCGAGGCCCGGGAGCGGCTGGCCGCCATCTATGAGATCCCCGGCCTGGGGGGCGGGTTCCACCTGGCCATGCGCGACCTGGAGGTCCGAGGGGCCGGCGAGATCCTGGGGACGCGCCAGCACGGGCATATCGCGGCGGTGGGCTTCGATCTCTATATCAAGATGCTGAACCGGGCCGTCGCGGAGCTGCGGGCGGAGCGCGAGGGGCAGCCGCCCCCGCCGTCCCCCGAAGGGGTCACGATCAACCTCCCGTGGCCCATCGGCCTGCCGGAGGACTACGTCCCCGATCCCGGCCTCCGGCTGCAGCTCTACCGGCGCATGGCCGCGATCCGCACCCTGGAGGGCGTGGAGGAGATCGCCCGGGAGCTGGAGGACCGGTTCGGCCCGCTGCCCGCGGAGGCCCGCAATCTGCTCCAGCAACTGCGCTGGAAGATCCTGGCCGCCCGGGTGGGGATCGAGCGGATCCACGCCGAAGGGCGCACCCTGGTCCTGCGCCCGGCCCCGGCCGAAGCAGATGGAGCGGTGCAGGCCCTGGGCGGCTGGATCGCCGAGGGGGCAGTGCGGATCCCCCGCCGCTCCAGCTGGCCGCAGGACCTGGACCGCTTGCTCCGGGCCTGGGCCGGGCGGTAACGCGATCCGTCGCGGATCCCTTCCCTTTCGAAAGCGAAAAAGGGGAAGGCCGCCGACCATGGCCTTCCCCCGATTCCATCGCTGGGCATCGGAGCGCCCCTTATTGCCGCTGGAGCACCAAGTCCACCTCCAGGCGGATCGTCTCGTCCACGCTCAGCACCACAGGCACCCGGGGCGGCTCCAGGTTGAAGTCGGCAAAGGTGAACTGGGTGCGGGCCTGGGCGATCACCCGATCCCCCTCCACCCGGGCGCGCACCTCCCAGGTCACCGGGCGGGTCACCTCCCGGATCGTCAGATCCCCGATCAGCTGGAAAGTATGCTCGCCGGAAGTCGGAAGCGGCGAGGGGAGGCCCTGCACCTCCCGGGGGATGAAGACGGCGTATGGATAGCGATCGGCCTGCAACGTGTTGCGCCGGATGAAATTGTCCCGCCGGGCCTGATCGCTGGTCAGGGTGCGCAGGTCCACCTGGAAGCGCGAAGCCTCCGGCACCACCTGTCCCTCTTCAAGCACTAACACCCCGGTGATGGCCCGCGTCACCCCCACGGCGTCGCTGGGCAGATTCACCCCGACCAACTGCTCACGGACCCGATAGCGGGCCTCGCTCTCCGCCGAGACCACGATGAAGGTCGTCCGCCCCGCCCCCGAACCATCTGGGGAGGCCGATGTCGCGGGGACGTTCGGCGTCGGGGACGGCCGATCCGCTGCCGGCGCTTCGGTCGGTGTCGGCGTGGGAAGGACGGCGGTGGGCGTGGCCGGGGCCGCGCACGCCGCCAGCCCGACCAGCGCCAGCATGAGCCATGCGACTCTCACTTGAAGACGATGCATACGCTCCTCCTTAGATTTCGGTTTAGATCGCCGGTCCGCCCAAGGCGCCCTTCGGGATCCCGCATGGTCCCAGGGCGCTCACGCCCCGTCCTCGAGGATCCGTTCCTCGGGTGGGACCGGCTCGTCGGCCACGATCAGGCCGTCCTGGATGCGCACGATGCGCTCGGCGTGCCGGGCCACGAAGGGATCGTGGGTCACCACCACCAGAGTGATCCCGTGCTCCCGGTTCAGCCGCTGGAACAGAGCCAGGATCTCCCGCCCCGTCCGGCTGTCCAGGTTCCCTGTGGGCTCGTCGGCCAGGATCACCGTCGGCTCGGCGACCAGGGCCCGGGCGATGGCCACCCGCTGCTGCTGGCCGCCGGAAAGCTCGTTCGGGCGGTGGTGCAGCCGATCCCCCAGGCCGACCAGTTCGAGCACCTGGCGGGCGCGGGCCCGGCGGTCGCGGGCACCCCGGTAGATCAGGGGCAGCTCCACGTTCTGTAAGGCGGTGGCCCGGGGCAACAGGTTGAAGGTCTGGAACACGAAGCCGATCTTGCGGTTGCGGATCTCCGCCAGCTGGTCGTCGGAGAGGCGGGTGACGTCCCGGCCCTCCAGCAGATACCGACCGCGGGTGGGCGTGTCCAGACAGCCCAGGAGGTTCATCAGGGTGGATTTCCCGGAGCCGGAGGGGCCCATGACGGCCACGAACTCCCCGCGCCGGATGACCAGGTCCACCCCGCGCAGGGCCGGGATCTCCACCTTCCCGATCCGGTAGATCTTCTCCACCTTCTCCATCACCATCACCGGCTCGCTCATCGGAAAGCAGCTCCCCTCCTCAGGATGATCCGGCTCTGCTGAGCATTCGAATTTTCCAGCATATGGTCCCTTCGCTCAAGATCCAGACCGGCCATGGGAAAGCCTCTATCCCCTCATTCATATCGAAGGGCTTCGATAGGATTGAGGGCGGCCGCACGGGCCGCCGGGTAGAGTCCGAAGAAGATCCCGACGGCCACGGCGAACGACAGGGCGAGCGCCACCACATCAGCGGTCACCACGGGGCGGAGGGTTCCGGTGCCCACCTGGACCCCACGGATCAGCTGCGCGGCCCCGATCCCCAGCCCCACGCCCACCAGGCCACCCAACCCGCTCAGGGTCACTGCCTCGCTCAGGAACTGCATCAGGATATCCCGCCGCCGGGCCCCCACCGCCTTGCGCAGACCGATCTCCCGCGTCCGCTCGGTCACCGAGACCAGCATGATGTTCATAATCCCGATCCCGCCGACAATCAGGGAGATCGCCGCAATGGCCCCCAGGAACCACGTCAGCGTCCCCGTGATCTGGGCCGAGGCCTGGATGAGATCCTGCTGGCTGATCAAAGTGAAGTCGTCGTCATCCCCGTCCAGCAGGCGGTGGCGCTCTCGCAGGGCGGCACGGATCGCTTCCATGACCGCCGGCATCTGGTCTGCGCTGCCCGCCTGCACCGTGATCTGCGAGACCGCCTCGCTCCCCCGGAGCGCGCCGCCCCGGGACAGCCGCTGGATCGCCGTGCGCAGCGGGACGAAGGCCTGGTTGTCCACGCTCCCAAAACCGGTTCCGCCTACCGGGGCCAGGACGCCGATCACCCGGAACGGGATATTGTTCAGGCGGATGAACTGCCCGACGGGATCCCCATCGGGGAACATCTGGGCGGCCACATTGGCCCCCAACACGGCGACGGCGGCCGCGGACTCCTCGTGGGTCGAGGAGAGGAGGTCGCCCTCCTGCGCCGTCAGGTTGCGCACGGCGAAGAACTCCGGCGTCACCCCCTGAACGGAGACCCGGAGGTTGTTCCGCTGGTAGACGATCTGGGCGCTCGTTTGAACGACAGGAGCCACCGCCATCACCCCCGGCAGATCCCGCAGCGCCTGGGCGTCTTCGTAGGTCAACGTGGCCACCGAGCCCGGCGCCTGGGCGACGCCCCCGACCCGGACCGTCCCCGGCGTCACGAAGATGAGGTTCGTCCCCACCCGCTCGATCTGGGCGCGGACCGCCGCTTGGGTTCCCCGCCCGATGCCCATCAGGGCGATCACCGAGGCCACCCCGATGATCACCCCCAGCATGGTGAGGGCGGACCGTAGCTTATTGGCCGCCAGGCTGGCGATCGCGATCCGGAAGGCCTCCAGCATCATCATCGGGAACCCCCTTTCTCGCTCAGGCGGGCACCAGGCCCGCCCCGATACGGCGTCCCCCTGAGGTTACCGGAAAACGCCGGGCCCGAAGAATCCAGGGCCGCGGGGGGCCGGCGTCGCGGCCGCGGCGATCGGGAGCACAACGGTATCCCCCTCCTGCAGCCCGTCCAGGATCTCCACCATCGTATCCCCCCGCATCCCAACCCGCACCGGGACCGGTTGCGCCCGGTCCCCCCGCATGACCGTCACGAAGGTCTGCCCCCCTCGCGTCGTCAGGGCGCGCCGTGGGACGACCAGCGCGTTCTCCCGGCGGGCGACGACGATCTGGACCTGAGCGGTCATTCCCGCCCGCACCGCGGATGCGTCCCCCTCGATGACCACGGTCACGGGGAAGTTCACCACCCCCTGGCTCTGAACACCGACCGGGGCGACCGAGACCACTTTCCCCCTCAACCGGACATCCGGCAGGGCCTCGAAGGTGAGCTCCGCCTCCTGGCCGGGCGCCACCTGCGCCGCGTCCACCTCCGGCAGGTTTATCACCACCTCCAGCCGGCTCGTGTCCGCCAGGGTGATCGCCGGCGCGTTGCCCCCCGCCAAACCGCCCTCCGCAATGTTCACCGCTGTCACTACCCCATCTATCGGCGCGACCAGCCGGGCCTGCTCCAGGCGCAGCTCCAACTGCCGCACGGCGATCTCCGCCTGCTCCACCTGATACTGGGCCAGCCGGACGTCCAGGTTCGGATCCTGAGCCTGCAGGCGGGTCAGGTTCGCCTGGGCCTGGGCCAGGGAAGCCTCCGCCGCCTTCACCTGGGGATCGGCGGGACCAGCCTGGGCTTTCTCAACCTGCAAGCGAGCGATCGCCGCCTGTAAATCGGCTTGCCCCACCCGCGCCTGGGCCAGCTGCAACTCCGTGTCGGAGACCCCTGGCCGCCCGGCCGTGAGATCCCGGTTCAGCTGGGCCTGCCAGAGCGCATTCTTCGCCACCTCCAGGTTCAGACGAGCGATCTCCAGATCCCGGGGATCTGGCCCGGCCTTGAGCGCCTCCAGAGTCGCTTGGGCGTTGGCCACCGCTGCCCGCGCCGCCGCCAGGTCCGCCGGGCGCGCACGGGCGCTGGCCTGGGCCTGGGCCAGACGGGTCTGAGCGATCTGCAGGTTGAGCCGGGCGCTCTGGAGCTGTAGCTCCAGATCCCGCGTGTCCAGCTCCGCCAGCACCTGCCCGGCCTTCACCGAATCCCCTACCTGGACGTGGACCTTGCGGACGATCCCGGATTGACCGAAGGAAAGATCCACCACCGTGTGCGGCTGCAGGTTCCCCGAGCCGCTGACCCGGACCTCCAGCGTCTGACGGCGGACCCGATAGACGGCGTTGGAAGCCGGCGTCGGGGTGGACGCAGCGCCTTGGCACGCGGTGAGGGCCACCAGGATCGGAACGATCAGGAACACGATGCCCCGCCGATGACCGGCCATCGGTGACCTCCTCTTTCGGGACGAATGCTTCATTCAGCGATGAGGGAGCGGATAGCTGGTTCCCCAGTTCTCTCTTAGATCCATCCGCCCGGCCGCTCAAGGCGACCGAGGCGAGGCCGACGGCGGTTCCGGATGCAGGGGCAGGATCAACTCGAAACGGCTCCCCTGACCGGGCGCGCTCTGAACCTCCACCCGGCCGCCGTGGGCCTCCACGATCCAGCGCACGATGGCCAGGCCCAGCCCGCTCCCCTCGGCCTTCGCATTCCGGCCGCGATAGAACCGCTCGAAGATGTGCGGGAGATCCTCTGGGGCGATCCCCGGGCCGGTGTCCTCCACCCACAGCCGGGCCACCGAGCCCTCCGCGCGGGCCCCCACGACGATCCGCCCGCCGGCGGGGGTGAACTTCACCGCGTTGTCCAGCAGGTTCGAGAGCGCCATCTCCACCCGCCCCCGATCCCAAACCGCCTCCACCGACGCCTCGGGCAGCTCCAGGGAAAGCGTCAACCCCTTGCGGGCCGCTGCCTCCTTGAACAGGGAGGCCGCCGAGCGGATCACATCGGCGATGGACTGCGGGGCGAGGTCCAGCTGGATCAACCCGCCTTCGAAGCGGGAGAGGTCCAGCAGGTTCTGGGTGATCCAGGCCATCCGGTCCACCTGGGCCTGGCTTTCGGCCAGGAACATCGCCCGCGCCTCCGTGTCGTCCGCCGCCGGCCCCTCCAGGAGCTCGAGGAACGTCCGCAGGGCGGTCAGCGGGGTGCGCAGCTGATGGGAGGCATCGGCGATGAAGTGGCGCAGGGCGTCCCGCTCCCGCTCCAGGGCCGTGAAGGTCGCCTGCAGGCGCGCTGCCATGCGGTTGAGCTCCGCGGCCAGGTGCTGCAACTCCAGCGGGCCGGATTCGGGGGCGCGGACGGCGAGATGCCCTTCTCCCATCTGAACCGCAACCTGCGCCAGGCGGCGGATCGGCCGGCTGAGGGCCTCGCTGACGGCCAACCCCAGCAGCCCGGCGAGCAGCGCCGCCCCCAGGCCGGCGATCAGGAAGGCGCGGGCGGCCGCCGCGATCACCTCGACGCTGGGCTCGATCCCGGCCTGCAGCTCCACGTAGCCCAGGGGCGCCTCCGGTTCCCCGATAGGGGCCCGCGCGATCAGGACCGGGGCCGGACCTTCCCGCTCCGAGAGGGCACCCATCTCCCCTACGCCCGTCAGGTTCTCAAAGTGGAAACGGCTCCCCCACGGGCTGCGGGATTGCCGGATCCGCATCCAGCGCATCCCGGGCCGGTCGGTGGGATCGAAGGGCTCCATCGCACCGGGGAGATACAGTGAGGTCCCGGGCGCCGGGGTGCCCTCGCCAGGGAAGGCCGAAGGCCTCGGGGCGGCCCATAGGGCCGCCCCCCGGGCGAACGGGCCGGAATCCGCCAGCACGGTGCCCTGGGCGTCCAGGATCCGAACCCGGGCGTTCCCCAGGAAAGCGGTGGCGTAGGCCAGCCGGGTTAGCCCCTCCGGCCACGGGGCGGGCTCCATCCACATGCGCGCCTGCCGGGCTATGGCTTCGGCGTTCGCCTGCAGCAGCGCTCGCTCCTGACGCAGGCTGTAGACCCGCAACAGGCTCAGGGTGAGCAACCCGCTGATCGCCACTGCCGCCAGGCTCAGGACAAGATAGCTCCCGATCAACCACCCCCGGATCGTCCGCACTGGCCAGAAGCCCCGCATTCGTCCTCCCTCGCCCGCCGAGTCTCAAGAGTCACCGGTGATTTCCTCCATCGCCCACCTGGATCACGCCCCGCCTCCCAACGGGATGGGCGTTGGGGTCGGACGAGGCGCCCATCGGAACCCGAGGGCCACATACCGGATCCCCAGATAGGCCTGTCCGGGCCGCTGGGGATGCTCCCCCAGGGTCACCGTCACATCCCGCTCGCCCTCCGTCGGACGCCAGAGGGTCAGGCGGATGGCCTCCCCCGGGCGGTGGGCGGCGATCCGGGCGCTCAGCTCCTCCCTCGCGCCCAGGGCCTGCCCATCCACCGCTGTGATCCAGTCCCCCGCCTGCAGGCCCGCCCGCTCCGCCGGACTGCCGGGCTCTACTGAAAGGATGAGGGCGCCCGGGACCGGAGGACGCAGGCGTTCCCTTAGCTTCCCCCAGCGCCAGGGCATGAAGGGAGAGGGCTCCGGGGCAACCACGATACCCAAGTAGGCCCGCCCGTCCCGATCGCCCAGGGTGACCGTCCGTGTGCGCCGCTCATCCCCGTGCTGCACGACCACCGACACCGTGTCCCCCGGCCGATGCCGGCTCAGGACCGACCGCACGTCCGCGAGGGTGCGCACGGGCGTCCCATCCACCTCCAGCAGGATGTCCCCCCGGACCAGGCCAGCCCGATCCGCCGGCCCTCCAGGCTCGACGGCGAGGATCACCACCCCCTGGGGGACGGTCGGGGTCGGGGTCGCAGTGGCCGGCGGAGGAGCAGCCCAGACCCGGGCGAGAGGCAGAAGACGGACCAGCAGGAAGGCCCCGATGGCCAGCCCGATCATCGCCACTAATCCCGCCACGCCCAACCCGATCCATACCCAACGGCGCATTGCGAACCTCCCCGCTCTCCGGAAAACCTTCCCCAGATTCTACGTTCGATCGGTTACCATCCAATTGCCTGGATGTTAAGAGTTCTTAACGGGAAGCGGATAGCGCGGCGTGCATGGGCCTTCGCCCCAGGCGAGGGGGCGTCCGGGACCGGCCGATAGGAGGGATGGACGAGCGAAGGGGTTAGGGTTGAAATTTATAGCCCACGCCGCGCACGGTGAGGATCCAGCGGGGGTTCGAGGGGTCATCCTCCAGCTTTTCCCGGAGGTGCCGGATGTGCACATCTACCGTCCGATCGTCCAGGACATCTCGGGTGTAGCCCCAAACGGCCTCGATCAGCTCCTCGCGGGAGAAGGGACGGTTGGGGTGGGTGACCAGGAAGCGGAGCAGCCGGAACTCGGTGGGGGTGAGGGGGACGGGCCGGCCGGCCCGGGTGACCTGGAGCCGCTCCAGATCCACCTCGATCTCCCCGAAGCGGAGGCGTTCGCCAGGAGCCGCCATCGCCAGCTCCCCATACGCGCGGCGCAGCAGCGCCCGCACCCGGGCGATCAGCTCCCGCAACCGGTAGGGCTTGACCACATAGTCATCCGCCCCTACCTCCAGGCCCACCACCCGGTCCACCTCCTCATCGAGGGCGGTGAGCATCAGGATGGGCTGCCGCAGGCCTTCGCTCCGCATGCGGCGGCAGACCTCAAAGCCGTTTTCGTCGGGGAGCCGGATATCCAGGATGATCAAGTGGGGATCGCGCTGACGGGCCATCTCCAGGGCCTTCTGCCCGGTATCCGCCCACAGGACCTCGTAGCCCTCCTTCCGCAGGGCGTATTCCAGCCCCCGGGCGACCGCGGCCTCATCCTCCACGATCAAGATCCGCTCCCCCGCCATTGCAGGCTTCCTCCCCTCTCACCGGAGCGTCACGAATGAGAGCGGCCGCTTTGAATCAACCGGACGATCAGGAACATGGCGGTGGCTGTGAGCACGATGGAGGCCCCGGAGGCAAGGCCCATGTAATACGAGGCGTAGAGGCCGACGACGGCCGAGAGCGCTGCTAAGGCCACCGCCAGGGCCATCATCACCGGCAGGCGCTGCGATAGGAGGTAAGCGGTCGCCGCCGGGGTCACCAGCATCGCCACCATCAGGGCCACCCCCACGGTCTGGAGGGCCACCACCACCGTGACGGCGATCAGGATCAACAGGAGGTTCTCGAACAGGCGGGCGGGGAGCCGCAAAGTGGCGGCGAGGATGGGATCAAAGGAGACGACGAGGAACTCTTTGTAGAACAGGACGACGACCACGGCGACGATCCCAGCAAAGACCCCCAGCCGCACGAGGTCCCCTTCCCCCACCCCCAGCACATCCCCGAAGAGCAGATGGGTGAGGTCCACCGCGTAGCTCCGGGAGGTGGAGGAGATCAGGGCCACGCCCAGGGCCATCGCGCCGGCGAAGAGGATCCCGATGGCCGTGTCCTCCTTCAACCGCCGGCCCCGGCTGAGGGCGCCGATCCCCATGGCCGCCAGGATGGCCGTGCCCAGCCCCCACCAGAAGAGATGCTCCCGGGAGCCGCCCCCCAGCCAGTAGCCCAGGGCAAGCCCCGGCAGGATGGAGTGGGCCAGGGCGTCGCCGAAGAACGCCATCCCCCGCAACACGACGTAGCTCCCCACCAGGGCGCAGATCCCCCCGGCCACGACCGCGGCGATCAGGCCCCGGATCATGAACGCGTGCTGCAGCGGATCCAGCAGAAGGCGCAGGACCTCCGCCACCGCTCACCCCCCTTCGCAGCAGGTGTCCCCGACCGCGATCAGCTCGCCCCCGATGGAAACCAGCCGCAGGTGGCCGCCGTAGGCCGCCCGCAACGCCTCGGGGGTGAACACCTCCTCGGGGACCCCGAAGGCGATGAGGCGCCGGTTTAACAACAGCACCCGGTCGAAGCGGGCCGCCGCCTGCTCCAGGTCGTGGGTGGCCACCAGCACCGTCACCCCCTGCCGCCGCAGGCCCTCCAGGATCTCCAAGATGCCCTCCTGGGCGGGCCGGTCCAAGCCGGTGAAGGGCTCGTCCATCAGCAACAGCTCCGCCTCCTGGGCCAAGGCCCGGGCGATGAACATGCGCTGCTGCTGCCCCCCTGAAAGGGCCCGGATAGGGCGGTCGGCCAGATCGGCGATGCCCACGTGCTCCAGCGCGCGGCGGACGATCGCCCAATCCCGGGCGCTGGGATGGCGCAGGAGCCCCATCTTCCCCACCCGCCCCATCATCACCACATCGGCGACCGTGAGGGGGAAATTCCAGTCCACCTGGTTCCGCTGGGGGATATAGGCGATGCAGAGATGGCCGCGCGGGCCGTGGCCGGAGATCCGCACGGAGCCGGCGGTGGGAGTGAGGACGCCGGCGATGATCTTGAGCAGCGTGCTCTTGCCTGCCCCGTTCGGCCCCACCACGGCGACCCGCTCGCCCGCCTCCACCGTGAACGAGATGTCCTCCAGCGCCACCACCCCGTTGTAGCGCATGGACACCCGGGAGACCTCCAGGATTGGCTCGCCCGGGGCATGCCCCGCCTCCCGCTCCCGCAACGTCACCGTCCGCCACAGCTTCGTCAGGGCCATCCGCTCCCTCCTCCCCTCGATCTGCGCGGACCGGTTACCGCAAGGCTTCCACGATGGCCCGCACGTTGTAGCGCATCATCCGGATATACGAGTCCGCCTCGCCGCCCGGCTCGCTGAGGGAATCCACATACAGCTGCACCAGGCGCGCCCCCGTGTCCTCCGCGATCCGCCGGGCGAGGGTCGGATCCACCGTGCTGCTGACGAAGATCGCCCGGATGCCCCGGGCGCGGATCGTTTCCTCCAGCCGGGCGATCTCCTGGGCCGACGGCTGGACGGCCGTGCTCACCCCCGGCAGGATGACGCCGGCCTGGACGAACCCGTAGCGATGGGCGAAGTAGCCGAAGACCTGGTGCTCCGTGACCAGCAGCCGGCGCTCCGGCGGGATCTCGGCCACCTGCGCCCGGATCCACTCATCGAGCGCCCGGAGCTCGGCCCGGTAGGCCTCAGCGTTCCGCCGGAAGAACGCCGCCCGGCCGGGATCGAGCCGGCTCATGGTCTCCTCGATGGTGAAGGTCCACGTGATCACATGGGTGGGATCCAGCCACACGTGGGGATCCATCGGGCCATGGGCATGGTCCTCGCTGTCGGTATGGCCCTCTGGATGGTCATGGCCTTCCCCAGGCTCCCACGCCAACTCGCCGGCCTCGAAGGGGCGCAGGGGGATGCCCGCGGCCAGCTCCACGCGGCGGGCGCCCCTACTGGCCTCGCGCAGCAGGGGCTCGAGGAAGGTCTCCAGGCCCGCCCCTACGGCGAAGACCACATCGGCCTCGGCGATGCGGGCGACATCCTGCGGGCTGGCCGCGAAGGTGTGCGGATCCACCCCGGGCCGCAACAGGACGGTGAGGGCGATCGCCTCCCCGCCGATCTGATGCACCACATCGCCGACGATAGAGGTCGTCGCCACGACCCGCAGCCGCCGGTCCTCCGTCGGGCTTCCGGCGGGCGCGGGCCGGCAGGCGGCCAGCACCAGCAGGAGCCCTCCGATCGCGATTGCGATCCTATGAGCGCGTCCCACGACGGCCTCCCTATCCGGCGGCGGATCCCCGGCACGGGGCACAGAGGCCGATGAGCTGGAGCAGATGATCCTCCACGCGGAACCCGGTGCGCCGCTCCACCTGCGCGATCAGGCCGCTCAGGTCCTCCGCCCCGGGGAATTCCAGCGCCCGCCCGCAACGGCGACAGAGCAGGACATGATGATGCCCGGGCGAGGCGAGGACATAGCCATCGCAGCGGCCCTCCTGATGGACCCGGCGCACCAGCCCGGCCCGCTCGAGGACGGCGAGGGCGCGGTAGACGCTCACCAGACCTAAGGAGCGGTGGATCCGACGCCCCCGGGCGTGGATCTCCTGAGGGGAAAGCGGATGCGCCGCCCGCTGCAACACTTGCATCACCACCCGCCGGGGGGCGGTGACGCGCCATCCCGCCTCGCTCAAGCGCTCCTCCCAGCCCACCGCTGCCTCGCTTATTGAAAAATTTTTTCAGTAAGATGATAACCGAGAATCCCCGCGTCTGTCAAATCCGGCGGAGGGGCAGTCGAACGGGGAAAGGGGGGCAATCCGCAGGCTCCGAATCAACCGATCAGCGTGTCCAAAGTCACGCTCCATGAAATCGGAACGGCGCTCCAGTTCGGCGCCCTATCGGCGTCGGGCGCGGGGCGGCTCCCCGGCCTTCACCCGCGCCACATAATCCAAGATCTCCCGCGCGCTCTGCACCGCCGCCCGGCCCGTCCCCCCCAGCATCTGGGCCAGCTCCGCCACACGCGCTTCCCCCTCCAACCGGGTCACCCGGGCTACGGTGCGCGCGCCGATCACCTGTTTCTCCACCTTGAAATGTGTGTCCCCGAAGCCCGCCAGTTGCGGCAGATGGGTCACGCACAGCACCTGGTGGTGGCGCGCGAGCCGCCACAGCTTCTCGCCCACCACTGCCCCCACCCGGCCCCCGATCCCCTGGTCAATCTCATCGAAGATCAAGGTCGGAACCGGATCGGCTTGGGCCAGGGCGACCTTCAAGGCCAGCATCAGCCGCGAGGTCTCGCCGCCGGAGGCGATCCGCGCCAGCGGCCGCAGCCCCTCGCCCACATTGGGCGCGATCAGGAACGTCACCCGGTCCAGCCCGGTGGCATCGAAGGCCCATCGTGCCCCGTCCGCGTAAGCCCCGTCCTCGTTCGGCGTCCGCTCGAGGGCCACGGCGAACCGCGCCCCTGCCATCCGGAGCTCCTCCAGCTGGGCTTCCACTTCCCGGGCCAGGCGTTCGGCCGCCTCCTGGCGCCGGCGCGAGAGCGCCAGCCCCAGCTCCCCGATCTCCCGCAGCAGCCGTTCCGCTTCCTCCTCCAGCGCCGTCAGCCGCTCCTCCGCGTGGGTCAGGGTCTCCAGCTCCTGCCGCGCGCGCTGGGCGTAGGCCAGGATCTCGGCGATGGTGTCTCCATATTTCCGCTGGAGGCGCCGGATGAGATCCAGCCGCTCCTCGATCTGGGCCAGCCGCCGCGGGTTGAAGGCGATCCCTTCCCGGTAGGCCCGCACCGTCCGCGCCAGGTCCTCGACCTGGGCCATCAGGCCCTCCATGGGCTCCAGATACGGCTGAAAGACCGGGTCGATGCGGGCCAGCGCCTGAAGGGCCCGGGCCGCCTCGCCCAGGCGATCCAAGGCGGAGGGCGCCTCGTCCTCCCCTTCATACAGCGCCCGGTAGAGGGCGTCGGCCAGATGGGCGAGCTGCTCCGCGTTCGCCAGGCGGTTGCGCTCCTGCAGCAACGCCTCCTCCTCCCCCTCCCGGAGCCGGGCCGCCTCGATCTCCTCGATCTGGAACCGGAGGAGGTCCATGCGGCGGGCCTTCTCCCGCTCATCCTGCCGCAACTGCTCGATCTCCCGGCGCACCGTCCGCCAGCGGGCCACCCGCTCGGCCAGGGCCGCCCGCAGCTCCCCGGCCCCGGCATACCGATCCAGCAACTCGAGCTGCTCCCGGGGGCGTAGCAGCGAGAGGTGCTCCGTCTGGCCGTGGATGTCCACCAGGAATTGCCCGATCTCCTTGAGGACATGGAGGGGGACCAGCCGGCCGTTCACCCGGGCCGCGTGTCGCCCGCCCGGGCGGATCTCCCGGCTCAGCACCAGCTCCTCCGGAGGCCCTTCATCCAACAGGCCGTGCTGCTCCAGGATGGGGGAAAGCAGCGCCCGCGTCGGCTCGTCCAACTGGAAGAGGCCTTCGATCCAGGCGCGCTCCGCTCCGGCCCGGATCATCTCCACATCGGCCCGGCCGCCCACCAGCACCGCCACCGCGTCCACGAGGATGGACTTCCCAGCCCCCGTCTCTCCGGTGAGCACATTCAACCCGGGCTCCAGCCGGAGGATCGCCTCATCAATGATCGCGAAATCGCGAACGTGCAACTCGACCAGCATCCCGTCCTCGGCGTGTGGATCCAGCGGGCGAACATCCTTAACGCCAGAACCGAAGATAACCGACGGCCGTGCTGATCGCCATGGCCAAGTAGATCCCGTCCCATAGGAGGCCCGTGAGCCGCGCCGGGGAGGCCACGAGGACCGGGAGCCGCATCACCGCCAGGCCCGCGGCCAGCCCCCCGCTCACCACCAGCCAGATCCAGCGCCCCCGGCGCCGCCCGATCAGCCGATGCACCGCCTCCGCGGCGAGGCTCCCCACCAGCGGGCCTACGAGGATCACCCAGAAGCCCAGCGCGGAAACGGCCAGCGCAGCCACGAGGCCGATCCCCGTCGCCACCGCCGCCGCCACGCCGTAATCGAAGGGCCGGGCGTTGAAGAAGAGCGCCTGCTGGCCCGCCACGCACGCCCGACAGCGGTAGCCGACCGGCGTCTGCACCGCGCACCGCGCGCAGATCGGCCGCCCGCACCGGTTGCAGCGCAGGGTGGTCGGGGTGCTGGGATGGAAAACGCAGAACAGGGTCTCCGCCATTGACGCCTCCTGAATTTATGATAATCCGGATGGCCTCCCTCGGGACGTCGTCAGAGGCGGACCCAGAGGAGGCGGGCGAGGAGGGCGCCGGCCAGGGCGGCCAGGGCGTTGACCCCATCGTTGTTCAGCCACGCCCACCCCCGCAGGGGACGGGCCGGCCGGCCGCACCGATGGCGCGGGCGCTCGGTTTCCTTCCCACATGCCTCGCACCAGTAGACCCGCTGCACCGTCGCCCCCAGGAGGCTGTCCAGCAGCGCCGCAAGGAAGCCGGCCAGCCCCACCCCCAGGGCCATCCCGGGGGCTCCCCCCACCGGGCTCAGCCCCACCGCCAGGGCGCCGATCATCAGCGCCCCCAGCCCCGCGGCGATTGTCCCCTCGGGCGTGATCGCTCCGGAGGTGCCGGGGGGGACAGGCCGCCCGTCCAGGATGCGGCGGGGAAAGCGCCGGCTGAGCAGCCCCACCTCCGTCGCCCACGTGTCCGCGGTGACCGCGGCGAGGCTCCCGGCGAACATCCACCAGAGGGCCGGGTGAGGGGAGAGCCCCCAGAGGAGGGCCAGCCCCGCCCCGACCCCGCCGTTCGCCAGCGCCTGGCCCAGGTCCCGCCGCCCGCCCTTCGCGAAGGCCTGGGCCGCCTCCGCCTTCCGGCCGGATCCATAGCGGGTCAGCGCGGAGGCGGAAACGAAGAAGGCGATCAGCAGGAAGGCCCACGGCCATCCTCCGGCGCCGAGGACCGCCGTGCCCACCAGCACCGCCCCCAGCCATCCGTCCAGGGTGAGCGCCCCCAACCGGAAGGCGAGGCCGCCGACGAGCGCGCTGAGCGCCAGGCTGAGGATCCATCGCTCCATCCGCCCTCCGGCCTTCCGACCGTTTCTCGATCCCCCGCGCGATCCCGTGTAGAATTCCCAATAATGAAATCCCGGCCCGCAAAGGGATACAGGGATGCGGGCGGCCAAGCCGCCCCCATTATCCCCATTTTTGCTGCTCATCTGGAAAGCGCGTGGGGAGGGAGGATACCATGCGGGTGGAACGCAAGGAACGCGAGGAGGCCGACCGGT
>FWWL01004285.1_pt1 | contig 24363 bp, 25 predicted proteins | sample 2228331 | NCBI WGS metagenome assembly FWWL01 (sample SAMEA103939775, study PRJEB20133) | metagenome | reverse complement strand
TCGTTGGTCACCCGCACCGCCGCACGCTGCGCATTCAGCGTCGGGTTGCCGGCATAGGCGCGCCCGAGTGCAGCCTCCATCGTCTGGGCGGATACGCTCGTAGCAGCGCCAGCGAGAAACCCGGCGGCCGCAAGCGCGGCAAACCCGGTCCCGGCCGTCTTCCCGTCGAACAGATGTCGTTTCACTGGACGCCTCATGTGCGGACTCATGTCACGCCCAGGCATCGCCCCAGCCTCGGCATACGAATAGAGCGCGATACATAGCCTTCCTGCGACGCCACGCCAACGCCGGGTTAACGGGCGTTCAGGTTTCCGTCCCGCAGTGCCGCAAAAATGCGACACTTCCGCTCAGAAGACAAAGGCCGGCGCCCGCCGGAATTCGGCCAAAGCGGGCACTGCCGCGTCGAAAACTGGCCTTCCCGAGACGCTTTGCCCGGATTTCCGATAGAGCTTGACCCGCGCCGCGCGGCCCAGTCCCTCGACTGCGATCAACCGCCCCTCCGAAGCCAGCAAGCCGAACAGATCCTCCGGCGGCTCCTCGCAGGCGCCGCTCACCAGAATCACGTCGAAGGATTCATCCGCGGGACGATCCGCGGTCGCGGCCACGCCGCTGCCGGCCAGCGCGTCGGCGGCGAGCGCGCACGCGGCTGCATCGGGCTCCCAGAGCGTCACGGAAGCACCCATCGCTGCCATCAGAGCCGCGCCATAGCCGGAGCCGCCGCCGAATTCGAGCGCGCGCTCGCCCGGCTGCAGATCGAGCGTTTGGATCATCCGCGCAATCACCATCGGCGCCATCAGCGCCCGACTGGTGCCCGGCAGCGGCACGGACTGGTCGAGATAGGCCAGATGCGCCGACGCCGCGGGCAGAAACCTCTCGCGCGCCACCGTGTCGGCGGCGGCAAGCACGGCCCGGTCCGTCACGTCATAGGTCCGCAACTGGCAATCCACCATCATGCGGCGCAATTCGGCGAAGCTGTCCATCTCATGCGTTCCCGTCGCTGCTACGATGGCAGGCGCGCCGCGTTCCGGTCGGGAAACATCGACGCCATCGCGCTTCGCTTCATGTTCGACGGCAGCCGAAAAGGCAAGATCGAAGGCGGCGCGCGCCACGCGACGATCGCGGGCCAGGGGCCGTTTCGATGAGCTTGGAGGCCTCGCCCGGAATCGAACCGGGGTGCAAGGATTTGCAGTCCTCTGCGTAACCACTCCGCCACGAGGCCGTCCGCAACGCCGCGCCGGCGGAACGCAGCGTCGTCAAGACGGGCGTCTAACCACATGCCGGGCGCGCTCGCAAGCCAATCCGCATCAACCCGCGCCGCTTTGCAGGTTTCCGCGCGTCTGCCCCGGACCATGGGCGATGAGAGCCCGCAGCAGCAGGGCCAGCACGACCGCGTTCAGGAGGTGCCAGGCCCAGTGCAGCCCGAACGGAACGCTCCCGCAAGCGACCGAATCGAGCGAGCGCAGCGTCAGCGACACGGCAAAGACGAAGCCCGCCAGCGCCAGGAGCCTCTGAGCCGCAGGAGCCATGCCGCGCAGCCGCAGGGCCAGAGCGACGCCAAACAGCCCGAGCACGAAGGCGGCGTAGCCGGCCGAGCCGCGCATGCCGGCGGGCAGAAGCGGGCCCAGAGCCGCCGACAGCCCGAAGGCGGCCGCGACGAACAGGGCCATTCCGACCAGGCTCGTTGCCGGGGAGAGACCGAGAAAGCGCCGCAAGGCGAGACCGAAACAGGAGAAGGCGAAGAGCTGGATCGGGACGACGTCGGCGAGAAGCGTCCAGCGCGCCGGCATGGTGTGAAACAGGAACGAGCCTATGCCGATGGCGAAGACCAGCCCGATCATCAGCCCTGCCACGAGATCGCGTCCGCCGGCGCGACGCCAGAGCACGAACCCGAGGATGGCCGCCAGGATGAAGGCGCCGTTGCTGATCGCATTCAGCGGCTCGGCCCAGAAGGCAGCGCTGAGGCGCTCGCAATAGCCGAAAGCCGACATGGGCACTGTTGTGGTCGCTGCAGTCATCGGCGTTCCTCTGCCGCCCTGCTAACGCTCCGCCGGCGACAATTCTGCGACGGCCTTGCCTGAAGGAGGCGTTTTCGCCGCAGGCCCGTGCTGCGCCTTCGGCCACAGGCCGATCGCGCGATCCGCCACGCGCGAGGCGAGGCGCTGAAGGCCCGACAGCGGCGACTGCAACAGGCGCAGCAGCATTAGATGCAGCGCGAGCACTCCGGCGAGCAGCAAGGGATAGAGCCAGAAGCCCGCCTGACCGAGCGGAATCTGCTTCAGCTGCGGCTGCAGGAACACCAGGACGAAGCCGTTGATGACGAGAAGTTCGAGCGTTTTTCTGCCAATTCGCGCCAAAGCCGGGCCGACGACCGAACCGGCGAGCGCGCGCGCGACGCAGAGCGCAAGCGCGCAGCCGAACATCGCAGTGATATAGAAGAGCGGGATGAAGCCGACTTCTCCGGCATGAAGCCAGACGACCGATTCCGCCCCCAGTTGCACCTGCGGACAGGCCGACAGCGGATCGTAGTCGCAGCCCCGATTCGCTAGCGCGAGCCAGGCCACGACCGGAGTGAGCGCCGGCGCCAGCCATGGCGAGGCCTGCCCAAAGCGACCGGCCAGCCCCATGCCGAGCGCGAAGAACACGGTTCCCGCAAACCAGGTGCGCAGCATGAAGGCTTGAGGCAGATAAGGCACGGCGAGGCTCGCCAGCCCGATCGCGGCTACGATCGCCCAGGCGAGGCGTGGCGGCGCGAGATGGAAGATGGCGAAGACGATCAGCCGGACGAAAGCCAGCGAGACCAGAAACCAGACGACGACCGTCGAGAAATCGCGGCCCTTCAGGGTCGATTCGACGCCGTAACGCAGCAGGTCGACAGCGGGACCGCCGCTCAGCCCCTGCTGGACCGCCAGCGCCAGCAGCCCGAGCGCATGGACGCAATAGGCCAGCGCGAGCAGGAAGAGCGAGGTCTTGAGCACATTGCGCCAGCCCTTGCCGGCGAGCTTCGCCGCCCCGGCACCCGACACCAGGAAAAACAGCGGCATCGCGAAGGCGGCCAGCACCTTGTACTGGAGAAAGGCAGCCGCGAGCACGGTCGCGTCGGGACGTTCGAGGAACAGCACCTCGAGCGCGTGCCCATAGAGCACGATCACCATCGCCAGTCCGCGCGCGACGTCGATCAACGGCGCGAGCGGCGCAAGAGACGCTGGCGATGATGGCGACGACGACAAGATGGCTCCGTCCGACCCGGTGAAACCCGCGGTTGCGGCGGCTCACAAGACCCGTTTTCAGATCAATCCGGAAACAAAACGTCAAACGAGGGTTAACCACCTTAGCGGACGGGGCGGAATGCGGATATCGCAGCGCACAATTCGCGTATTCTGTCGGCAAAAACGCGCAGGCGACGACCTCCCGAACAGTTATGCCTTAAAGATAGGCATAAATTTAAGGTCACGGCTCTTGCGGTAGTCGCCCAGAACAGGGGTTGGAATATTTATTAACAGAATCACTCGTTATCATGCGCTCTACGCATAACGGAATTGAGCACGCGCCTCTGTGACGGGCAGGTCGGTTCACTTATATGCACTGCACAACGAATTCATCGCTGTGGGTACCGACCCGAGCCGGAATAACCAGGAACTACCCCTATGTTCGTCACCATGATCGCCGCCAAGATCCGCTCCTATCTGCGCTACCGCGAGACCGTTCGCGAGCTCTCCCACCTGACCGACCGCGAGCTCGACGATCTCGGCCTGTCGCGCTCGGAGATCCCCTTCGTCGCGCGCACCCACGCCGCCGTCTGAGCGTCTCCGCTTCAACAGTAGTTCTCCCGGGTTTTCGTGCCCTCCCCTCGAAACCCCGGTCCTGAGAGCGAATGCCCGCCGCAAGGCGGGCATTTTGCGTTTTGGGCCTTTGCCCCCTGCCCGCTCCCTTGACCTCGGGCCCTGCTGCGGACACATCGCGCAGATGACGCAAAATCCCGTTCACATCGTCGGCGGCGGGCTCGCCGGCTCGGAAGCCGCCTGGCAGATCGCCCAGGCCGGCGTCCCCGTGGTCCTTCACGAGATGAGGCCCGTCCGCGCCACGGACGCGCACAAGACCGATGGCCTCGCCGAACTCGTCTGCTCCAACTCTTTTCGGTCCGACGATTCGCTCAGCAACGCTGTCGGCCAGTTGCATTGGGAGATGCGGCGGCTCGGCTCGCTGATCATGGCCAAGGGCGACGCCCATCAGGTGCCGGCCGGCGGTGCGCTCGCGGTCGATCGGGACGGCTTTTCTCAAGCGGTCACGGCGGCGCTCGAAAGCCACCCGAGGGTGACGATCGAACGGTCCGAAATCGCGGGCCTGCCGCCAGCCGGTTGGGACAACGTCATCGTCGCCACCGGCCCCCTCACCTCACCCGCGCTGGCGCAGGGCATCCAGTCCCTGACGGGCGAGGATTCGCTCGCCTTCTTCGATGCGATCGCGCCGATCGTGCATTTCGATTCGATCGACATGGACAAGGCCTGGTTCCAGTCGCGCTACGACAAGGTCGGCCCCGGCGGCACCGGCGCGGACTACATCAACTGCCCGCTCGACCGCGACCAGTACGAGGCGTTCATCGACGCGCTGCTCTCAGCCGAGAAGACCGAGTTCAAGGAATGGGAGGGGACACCCTATTTCGACGGCTGCCTGCCAATCGAGGTGATGGCGGAGCGCGGTCGCGAGACGTTGCGCTGGGGACCGATGAAGCCTGTCGGACTGACCAACAGGCACAATCCCACGGTCAAGGCCTATGCCGTCGTCCAGCTCCGGCAGGACAATGCGCTGGGTACCCTGTTCAACATGACCGGCTTCCAGACCAAGCTGAAATATGGCGAGCAGGCCGCGATCTTCCGGATGATTCCGGGCCTCGAGCAGGCCGAGTTCGCGAGGCTCGGCGGCATCCACCGCAACACCTATCTGAACTCGCCAAAGCTGCTCGACGAACGCCTTCGCCTCAAGGCCGATCCGCGCCTGCGCTTCGCCGGTCAGATCACCGGTTGCGAGGGCTATGTCGAGAGCGCCGCAACCGGGCTGCTGGCGGGCCGCATCGCGGCGGCCGAGCGTCTCGGCAGGCCTCTGGAACTCCCCCCGGCGACGACCGCGCTGGGCGCGCTCGTCAACCACATCACCGGCGGGCACATCGTCACCATCGACGAGGGACCGCGTTCCTTCCAGCCGATGAACATCAATTTCGGCCTGTTTCCGCCCATCGAGGGCCAGGCGACGCATGGGCCGGACGGCAGGAAGCTCAAAGGCCCCGCCAAGAGCGTCGCCCGGAAACATGCCCTGACCGCGCGCGCCAAGGCCGAAATGGAGGCCTGGGCAATGGCGGGGTGGGCTGGCGGCGACGCCTCGCAGGCCGCGCAATAGGACGCTCCCCAGCCGCGCGGCGCAAAAGGGGTTGCGCCTGCCAGGTGGCGTGGGTATACGCGGCCACCGATCCCGGATAGCTCAGCGGTAGAGCAATCGACTGTTAATCGATTGGTCGCAGGTTCGAATCCTGCTCCGGGAGCCACAGTTTTGAAAGAGCCCCTGATGCGAAAGCATCCGGGGCCTTTTTTCATGGTCGGATGGGACGTGGCGTCCGGTCTGCGCGTCGACGGACGGCGCATAAGTCAAACCCGTCGCCGGTCGCGGCGATTGCCACTCGAATCACCAGGCGGCCGGTGATGAACCAAAGGGCACTCACAATTCGACTTGGCGAAGGCGGGCAAAACCCATCGATGTCGCGCCGATCGGAAACCGGAATCAATAAGAAGCAGCCAGAATGCATGGTTCGATCTCGAAATGGCAAGATTTTAGCTTGCGGCAAGCACAAGGCGTACCGTATTCTCTACAACTGACCGGGAGATAACTCGCTGAGCTTCGGCGATTCCAATTCTGCCCGCCGAGCGCCATCGTCTTCATCATGTCCTGGAGTCCTCATGTCTGAGAACAATATCGAACTGGTCGAACTTTCGGCCATGATCGTGGCGGCCTATGTCGGCCACAACAATGTCACCCGCGCCGATCTTCCTGCGCTGATCGAGAACACCCATGCGGCGCTGGTCGGGCTCGGCAACGAACCGGCCGCGGCACCTGCGGCGCCGCTGGTGCCGGCGGTCTCGATCAAGAAGTCGATCACGCCCGACTACCTGATCTGCCTCGAGGATGGGCTGAAATTCAAATCGCTGAAGCGCCACCTCAACACCAAGTTCGGCCTCTCGGCCGACCAGTATCGCGCCAAATGGGGCCTGCCTTCCGACTATCCGATGGTCGCCCCGGCCTATGCCGAGCGCCGCTCGGCGATGGCGAAGTCGATCGGCCTCGGCCGTAAGCCGGCAGCCTCGGCCGCCGGCGACGAGCCAGCCGCCGCGCCCAAGAAGCGCGGGCCCAAGCCCAAGACGGCGGCATGAAGCCGATAGCCTGCTGCGCCGTCGCCTAGGCGGTTCTTGCCGCTGGTAACAGGCGCCTCCGCCTGGCAGCGGATGACGCAAAGCGAGCCGTCGCGCCGGACAGCGTGGCGGCTTTTCCCGTGCTGGCGACGGTGGAACACTGCACGTCCCACGAGGTTCTCCCAGCAAGCCAATAACGGGAGGACATCATGGCGACGACACCCAAAAGCGCAGGCCAGCCGGAGGCGCTGGCGACCTTCGCGGCGACGGCGCGAAATGCCGGCCACAAGCCGCAGAACATCGGACTTGAGGCGACGGCCGCGACGAAGCCGCTCGCAACCTCGCCTGCGGCCAAGCATGACGCCGCGACCCGCGTGCTGCAGGAGGGCGTCACCGGCAAGGACCGTGGTGCGGACGAGGCGGTCGACACTCTGCCCGACCGCGCTGCCGGCAAGCCGACGGGCAAGGCGTAACGCCTGCGCCAGACCGCTGGTCAGAAAGCCGGACGCGCTCTAGCTAGGAGTGTATGACCGCATCGCTTTTCTGGTTTCGCGACGACCTCAGGCTCGCCGACAATCCCGCCCTGATCTCGGCTCTGGCGCATGGCCCGACGCTATGCCTTTACATCCTCGATGAGGGCGGCGATCGCCGGCCGCTCGGTGGCGCCGCGCGCTGGTGGCTGTCGCGCTCTCTGGCGGCGCTTTCGGCCGACATCGAGACACGCCGAGGCGAACTCGTCCTGATGCGCGGCGACCCGGCGACGCTTATCCCCGCGATCGTCGAGGCCGCCGGGATCGACCACGTCGCCTGGAACCGGCGCTACGAGGCGGCGACGATCGCGCTCGACAAGCAACTGAAGGAAACGCTTGGCGCTGCCGGCGTGACCGTCGAGAGCCTCAACGCTTCGCTGCTGAACGAGCCTTGGCAGGTCAAGGGCAAATCCGGCGACTGGATGAAGGTCTTTACGCCTTACTGGCGTGCGGCGCGCGCGCTGGGCGAGCCGGCAGTTCCCAAGTCAGCGCCGAAGACAATGGCCCCGCTGGCTCTGCCCAAGGCTATGGCTGAGCACGCGCTCTCGCTCGCCGATCTCGACCTTGAACCAAGAAAGCCCGACTGGGCCGGCGGGCTGCGGGCCGAGTGGACGCCCGGCGAGGCCGGCGCGCGCGCGCGCCTCACGGCATTTTTGGGCGGTGCGCTCAAGGGCTATGCCGACGGCCGCAACCGGCCCGACTATCTCTCGACTTCGAAACTCTCGCCGCATCTGCGCTTCGGCGAGATCGGCCCGCGCCAGATCTGGCATGCGACCCATGCCGCGCTCGCCGGCGGCGAGGCGGCGGGCACGGAATCAGACGCCGAGAAATTCCTGTCCGAGGTCGGCTGGCGCGAATTCGCCTACCATCTGCTGTTCTACAATCCCGGCCTCGCCACGGAGAATTACAACCGCCGCTTCGACGACTTCCCGTGGAAGCCGAACGCCAAGGCGCTGAAGGCTTGGCAGCGGGGCCTGACCGGCTATCCGATCGTCGATGCGGGCCTGCGCGAACTCTGGACCACCGGCTGGATGCACAACCGCGTGCGCATGATCGTCGCGTCCTTCCTGATCAAGCATCTGCTGATCGACTGGCGCGAGGGTGAAAGTTGGTTCTGGGACACCCTCGTCGACGCCGACCCCGCCAACAATGCCGCGAGCTGGCAATGGGTCGCAGGCTCGGGCGCGGATGCTGCGCCCTATTACCGCATCTTCAACCCCGTCACGCAGGGTGGGAAATTCGATCCCAAGGGCGATTATGTCCGGCGCTGGTGCCCGGAACTCGCCAAACTCGACGATGCGCTGATCCACGAGCCCTGGGCCGCCTCCGCCCCGGAGCTGCGCGATGCCGGAATCGTGTTGGGGCAGACCTATCCGAAACCGCTGATCGGGCTCGACGCGGGCCGTCAGAGGGCGCTCGACGCGCTGGCGACGTTGAAACCAGTTTGATTTTCTCGACGTAATACATCGAGAGACAAAACTGCTGAGGACTTCGCCCCGAATGCGCATCGCCGTCATCGGCTCCGGCATTGCCGGAAATGCCGCAGCCTGGGCTTTGACCACGGGCTCGCCGCACGAGATCGTCCTGTACGAGAAGGACAACCGGCTGGGCGGTCATTCGGCGACCGTCGAGATCGACCATGGCGGAGCGACGATCCCGGTCGATACCGGGTTCATCGTCTACAACGAGCTCAATTATCCCAATCTGGTCGCGCTCTTTGCGCATCTCGGCGTACCGACGCAAGCCTCCGATATGGGCTTTTCCGTTTCGGCGGATGACGGCCGGCGCGAATGGGCGGGACGCGGGCAGCGCACGATCGACGGGCTGTTCGCCAGGCGGCGGAATATCGTCTCGTTCTCGCACTACAAGATGATCGCGGAAATGTTCCGCTTCAACAAGGCGGCGATCGCCGACCGTCACGCTAACCGGCTAGGGCAGATGACGATCGGCGAGTATCTCGCGGCCGGCAACTATTCGTCGACCTTCCGCGATGACTATCTCGTGCCGATGGGCGCGGCGATCTGGTCGATGCCGCAATCGAAGCTGCTCGGCTTTCCGGCCGCGAGCTTCATCGCCTTCTTCGAGAACCACCGCCTGCTGCACTGGGACCGGCCAAGCTGGCGCACGGTCACCGGCGGCTCCCGCGTCTATGTCGAGAAGCTGACGGAGCCATTCCGCGACCGCATCCGGCTGGGCTGCGAGGTCACGCGGATCAGCCGCGACGCCGGCGGCGTCAGCGTGACCGATCCGAGCGGCACGGAGCGCTTCGACGAGGTCGTGATCGCGGCCCATTCCGACCAAGCGCTCAGGCTTCTGGCCGACGCCTCGACGGAAGAGCGCGCCGTACTCGGCGATATCGGCTATCGGGCCAACGATGTCTGGTTGCATCGGGATGAGCGCCTGATGCCGCGTCGCAAGGCGGCCTGGGCGGCCTGGAACGTGCTGGCCGGCGACGACCCCGACGCCGAGTTGACGCTGACCTACTGGATGAACGCGCTCCAGGGCATCGACAAGACGAAACCCGTCTTCGTTACGCTCAATCCGCCGGTGCCGCCGGAGGCCGAACTCACCTTCGGGCGCTACAGCTACAGCCATCCGCAATACGACCGGGCCGCCATTGCGGCGCAAGCGCGGCTCGCCGGCATTCAGGGCCGCAACCGGGTCTGGTTCGCCGGCGCGTGGGCGGGCCATGGCTTCCATGAGGACGGGCTGAAGGCCGGGCTGAACGCCGCCGAGGCGCTGGGTGCGACGGTCCCGTGGCGCAATCCGGCGCGACCGCTGGAGGCCGCCGAGTAATGGGCGCCGACGACATCGCGGCACGGTTTCCGGCCCCGGCGAGCACGGTTTCCCTCGTGCCTGGCACGGTGATGCATGCGCGCATGAAGCCGAAGCCGCATCGCTTCACATATCGCGTCTTCAACCTGCTGATCGATCTCGACCAGCTTCCGCAAGCCGGGCGTGCCAGCCGGCTTTTCCGGATCGGACCAGGCCTCGCGCTCGCCTCCTTCCGCGAGAGCGACCATGGCGACGGACAGACGCCGCTGCGCGCCTATGTCGAGCGCCTGCTCCAGCCTGCCGGCGTCGATATGGCGGGCGGGCGCGTGCTGCTGCTGTGTTATCCGCGCATCCTCGGCTTCGTCTTCAATCCGATCTCGGTTTATCACTGCTACGATGCAGGCGGCGCGCTGGCGGCGGTGATCTACGAGGTCCGTAACACCTTCGGCGAGATGCATTCCTATGTCGCCCCGGTGCGGCCGGCCGAGTTGAGCGAGGCGGGGCTACGACAGGAACGCGACAAGCTGTTCTACGTCTCGCCGTTTCTCGACATGCCCCTGCGCTACCATTTCCGCCTGCTGCCGCCGACCGACAAGGTGCAGCTGCGCATTCTGGAGACCGATTCCGAAGGCCCGATCCTGGCCGCGACCTTCACGGGCACGCGCCAGGAGTTGACCAGCGCCGCGCTGCTCAAGGCCTGCGCCGCGATCCCCTTCATGACGCTGAAGGTCGTGGCCGGCATCCACTGGGAAGCGCTTAAACTCTGGCTCAAGGGCGTGCGGCTGGTCAGCCGCCCTGCCCCGCCCGCGCCCGTAAGCTACGCAGCCCCCAATCCGCAACCACCCGCCGCCTGGACGCAACACAGGCCCTTGACCGCTGCCGACAGCAGATGAGAGCCACCATGAACGCCATAATCGCCGACCCGACCAAAGCCGGCCCGGCCACGCTGCTGGTCACCACGGCCAATGTCGCGGAGGTTTCGAAGGGCTTGTCCTTCGCCACCCGCCAGGCGCTGAAGCTCGCCGCCAGACTGACGCGCGGCGAGCTGACGGTGACGCTGCCCGACGGCCGGATCCTGCTCTTCCGGGGAACGGAGACCGGCCCGCATGCACAAATCGAGGTGCATGATTTCCGCTTTGCCGCGCGCCTGTCCGACGGCGGCGATCTCGGTTTCGCCGAGGCCTATCTGCGCCGCGAATGGGATACGCCCGACCTCGCGAAATTCCTCGAACTCTTCGCCGCGAACTATCCGGTGATCCAGACCCTGCTCGCCGGCAAGCCGCTGGTCCGGCTCTGGCAGATGTTCCAGCATTTCCGCCGCCGCAACACCAAATCCCAGGCGCGCAAGAACATCCACGCCCATTACGACCTCGGCAATCAGTTCTACGGCGCCTGGCTCGACCGGACGATGACCTATTCCTCGGCGATCTTCTCGCCCGGCTGCACCGATCTGGCCGCCGGCCAGACCCGCAAATACAAGGCGCTGGCCGAGCAGACCGGCATCAAGCCGGGCGATCATGTGCTCGAGATCGGCTGCGGCTGGGGCGGCTTCGCCGAATACGCCGCCCGCGAGATCGGCTGCAAGGTCACCGGACTGACCATCAGCCGGGAGCAGTTCGACTTCGCGCAGGAGCGCATCCAGCAGGCGGGGCTCTCGGACCGCGTCACCTTCAAGCTGCAGGACTACCGCGACGAGAAGGGCACCTATGATCGCATCGCCTCGATCGAGATGTTCGAGGCCGTTGGCGAGGCGTTCTGGCCGGCCTATTTCGAACAATTGCGCGACCGGCTCAGGCCCGGCGGAACGGCCGGCCTGCAGGTCATCACCATTCGCGACGAAAGCTTCAAGGTTTATCGCAGCGAGCTGGACTTCATCCGCGCCTACATCTTCCCGGGCGGCATGCTGCCGACGCCGACCATCATGAAAACGCTCGGTCAGAAATTCGGCGTGCCGCTGACGCATGAACACATTTTCGGGCTCGACTACGCCAACACGCTAGCGAGCTGGCGCGACCGCTTCCGCGCCGCATGGCCGCAGCTGGTGCCTATGGGCTTCGACGAGCGGTTCCGGCGGATGTGGGAGTACTATCTCGCCTATTGTGAGGCTGGCTTCCGCACCGGCAATATCGACGTCCGCCAGATGGTTTTCGCGAAGGCCTCGTGACGGAGCGCGCCATCGCGACAAGGGAGCAGCGCTGGCCGGTGCTGCTGGCCTATGCGCTCCCGGCGCTGCCACTGGCGGCGCTGAGCCTGCCTTTCTACGTCATGGTGCCGGAGTTCTACGCACGCGACATCGGCCTCCCTATCGCGACCGTCGGCTATGTCCTGCTGCTGGTGCGCCTGCTCGACGCGGTCAGCGATCCGCTCGCCGGCTGGCTTGCCGACCGCTACCGGCCGGCATTCGGCCGCCGCAGGCTCTGGGTCGCAGGCTCGGCCCCTCTGGTGGCGCTCAGCGCCTGGTTCGTGCTCGCGCCGCCGGCGAACGCCACCGCCAGCTATCTTCTGCTCTGGGCAAGCCTGCTTTCGCTGGCCTGGACGGCGGCGCAGGTGCCCTACCAGGCCTGGGGCGCAGAGCTATCCCGCAGCTATGCCGGCCGTACGCGCGTCGCGGCCTTTCGCGAAAGCGCGACCGTGGTCGGCACGCTGCTGGCGCTGGTCGTGCCAGCCGTGATCCAGAGCCGTGGCGGCGACGCCCGCGCCGGCCTGCTCGCTCTGGCAATTCTGATCGGCCTCTCGCTGCCGCTCTTCGCGCTCGTCGCGGTCTGGCGCGCGCCGGAGCCCGTTGAGCGCACCCGCACGGCGCTCCTCTGGCGCGAGGGGCTCGACGGCATCCTCGCCAACCGGCCGTTCCGGCGGCTGCTGGCGGCCTTCTTCATCAACAGCTTCGCCAACGGCCTGCCCGCCACGCTCTTTCTCTTCTTCGTAGCCGAGCGGCTGGGCGCCCGCGACGCGGCCGGGCCGCTGCTGGTGCTATATTTCCTCTGCGGCGTGCTTGGCGTTCCGTTCTGGCTATGGCTGGCGGGGCGCACCTCCAAGCACCGCGCATGGGCCTGGGGCATGCTGCTCGCCGTCGCGTGCTTCGCAGGCGCGATCTTCCTGCGCGAAGGCGACGTCTTCGCATTCGGCGTCGTCTGCGTGCTGACGGGGCTTGCGCTCGGAGCCGATGTCGTCCTGCCGGCCTCGATCCAGGCCGACGTGATCGACATCGACACCGCCACCACAGGCTCGGAGCGCGCCGGACTCTATCTGGGCCTCTGGGCGCTGGCGACCAAGCTCGCCTTCGCCGGCGCGGTCGGCCTCGCCTTCCCGCTATTGGGCGCGGCAGGTTTCGATCCTTCCGCCGGAACGAAGACCGAAGGCGGCCTGCTGATGCTCGGCCTGCTCTATGCCGGCCTGCCCTGCCTGCTCAAACTCGGCGCGATTGCGCTGGTCTGGTATTTTCCGCTGGATCGTGACGCCATGGGCGAGATCGAGGCGCGGATCGCCATGCGAGGGAGCGGCAAGGCGGGCTAGCCGTCGTCGCCGACGATGGCCTTCGCCTCGGCCTTGATAGGTCTGTATTTGAACGATGCGCAGATGATGCCGTGGTCGTTCGTTCCGTCGGCCTTGTGGTCGTCGAAATTCAGATGGTCGTTGCTGACGACCATGCCGTCGAACATCCAGATCCGCTTCTTGCTGTTGTCGTAGAATTCCTGGCTAACCAGGATATGGTCCAGCGACTCCATGATGTCCTGGTGGATGTGCGTATAATAGACGTCCCGCGTGTTGCGGTATTCCTGCAGGGTCTGCGCCGTGTAGAGGGCGGTGTCGCCGCCGCCCACCGAATCGCCGACGAGATAGCGCGGCTGCTCGGTCAGGATATTGACGGTGTTGCTGTGCTGGCCGTCATTGACGTCGCCCAGCACGATCACAGGCTTGTCCGAGCCCTTCATCTGTTCCGACAGGATGAAGCGCAGCGCAGCCGCTTCGGCAGTTCGGCGAATCGTCGAAACCGCCGCGCCAATGCCGGTGCTGTGCTTGGCGTAGAGCGCCTTGTCGGCCTTGAACCAATCCTCCTGGAAGACCTTCGTCGGCCCTTTCGACTTGAAATGGCAGACATAGACATGCGCCTCGTCGAGCTTGGCGCGCGGCTTGATCGTGAAATGCAGCACCGGCCGCGAGAACTTCTTGATGTTGACGCTGATCGCGGGCGTCTGTGGATCGTCGCCGGAGCTCTTGAGCACGAACTTGTCCGGAAATTCGACGATCCATTCCGGCTGCCCGGTCAGCAGGCCCTTGCGGACGATCGCGGCGCAGACGATCCGCTTGCCGTCGGCATCGGGCGGCGCGACCAGATCGTACTCGGCCTCGAGCCCCGAAGCCTTCAGCGCCCTGGCCAGCGAATTGGCGTGCCACAGTTCCTGAAAGCCGAAGACATCAGGCTTGAGCGTGGCGATGACGCGCGACGTCCAGACGATCTTGCGATCGTACTCGGCTTGAGACCAGCCGTCCTTGTCGGTGTAGACTGGCAGGCCGGGCTCGTTGAGATTGTAGAGATTGAAGGTTCCGATCCGAAGGCTGGCAAGGTTCATCGTCGTCCTCCATCAGGCTGGCAGAGCTTGGCGGAGCAGCATGACAGAAGATGCGCGCAAGGCGACGACTTCACACTGAATTCACGTTTCGCGACGCATCAATCCTTCCGCTTGTCCCAGCCGGTCGCCTTGGCGATCAGCCAGAAATAGGCAGGATAGGGCAGCAGGTTGATCGCCTTGATGATGAACGCCAATCGCCGCGGGAAGGTGATCTCGAAGCCGCCGCGCTCGAAGCCGTCGACCGTGCGGCGCGCAGCCTCGTCCATCGACATCAGGAACGGCATCGGAAAATCGTTCTTGCGCGTCAGCGGCGTATCGATGAAGCCCGGATTGACGACCTGAAGCCTGATGCCGAGCCTGTCGCAATCGAATTTCAGCGCCTCACACATATGGATCGCGGCGGCTTTCGATGCGCCATAGGCTGCGGCCTTGGGCAATCCGCCATAGCCGGCGGTCGAGGCGTTGACGGCGATCTGTCCGCGCCTGCGCTGCGTCATCCGCTCCAGCACCGCCGCCATGCCCCTGGCGACGCCCAGCGTATTGACGGCGAAAGCTTTCTCGAAAGCCTCGACATCGAGGGCGCCGGCCCGTGTGTAGGGCGCGACGCCGGCGTTGAGGAAAGCCAGCGCGATCGGCCCATGGACGGTTTCGATGCCCTCGACCACATGCCGCATCGAGGCCGAGTCGGTGACATCGCCGGCATGGGCGACGATCCGGCCGGGCAGGCCCTCGGTGCGTCTGGCAATCTCTTCGAGCTGTTCGAGCCGGCGCGCGGTGACCGCCACCGTCCAGCCGCGCCGCGCCAGTTCGAGCGCGACAGCCTCGCCGATGCCCGAACTTGCGCCCGTGATCCAGGCGACGCCGTCCTTCGGCTGCATGCGTGGCAAAGACATGGGAACTCCGGGCGCGAGCTGTCGAAATGCGACAAACGCAATCTAGGTCCGGCGCCCTAGTGACGGAAGACCTTGCGCAGGAGGCGCATCACCGGGCCGGTCAATTGCAGCGGCGCATCGGTGACGGCGAAGCAGATACAGTCTTCGTCGGAATCGGCGACAGGGTTATGGTCGAGATCCGCATCGGCGATGGCGATGTCACCCCGGCGATAATGGCCGAGCGGATCGGTGAAGCCGCCCTTCAGCAGCAGCGTCACCTCGTCGCCCTCATGGGTGTGCTGCGGCAGCCGCCGCCCCGCCTTGACCCAATAGAGCACAGCCTCGCCGGCCTCGGTCTCGGCGATGCGGTATTCCTTGATTCCAGGCAGCTTGAAACGCCAGGCGATGTCCTGCGAACCGCGTCCGACCAGTCGCTGCAACGGCGGGGGAAATACGCTGTCCGCAAGGCGCGCCGCAGGAACGACGACCGGCTCCGGCTCCTCGATAGACAGGATCGCATCCAGCATGCGTCCGCGATCAGTCAGCGGCTTTTGGACCGAATTGGTCAGGTCCAGCGCCGCCAGATCCTCCATGGCTGCGACGAAGCGTCTGTTCTCCAGTGAGAGCGCCAGATGCGAGCCGACCAGCGCATGCAGCGGCGCGTTCAGGCTCCCTGCGGCATAGGACGCCAGAAGAGCGTCGATCGGGCGCGCTTGTGGGGTCTCGACCTGATGCGGGTTCAAGATGTGTCGTCCTCGTCGGCCGGCCATACGGAACATGGCCTTTTGTTCCAGCACCGGGTCTACGCAGCGGGATTTCATCTGGATCAAAATTGCGCGAGGCCGATCGGGGCTTCAAGGCCGACCCGCGCCTCCGGCTGTGGCGCACCATCCATGATCCGTGCAATCTCCGCATCGGCAAAGACGCGTGGTCTATGCCACGCCCGACATCCCACGATTGAACGAGACCGATGCCGATGCCGACGCAATTGCTGTTCCGCGACGACGCCTATCTGCGAGAGACCACCGCGACTGTCGAGGCCGTGACGGAGCGCGGCGCGATCGTCCTCGACAGGACGGTATTCTACGCCACCGGCGGGGGCCAGCCGGGCGACGCCGGCGCGCTCATCACGAGCGATGGCCGTGAGATCGGTATCAGCGTCGCGGTCTACGATCCCGAGGACAAGAGCCGCGTGCTGCACGTCCCGCTCGAAGGGCAGGCCACGCCACGACCCGGCGAAACGCTGACGGTGCGTCTCGATTGGGAGAAGCGCCTGAAGCGCATGCGCATCCACACCGCCCTGCATCTTCTCAGCGTCGTGCTGTCCTATCCGGTGACCGGCGGCGCGATAGGCGATGGCGACGGCCGGCTCGATTTCGACATTCCCGAAGGCGGGCTCGACAGGAACGAGATCGGCGGCGCGCTGAACGCGCTCGTAGCCAGCAACGCCGACGTGACCGAACGCTGGATCACGGACGCGGAACTCGACGCCAATCCCGGCCTCGTCAAGACGATGCGGGTCGCCCCGCCGCGCGGCTCGGGCCGCGTCCGGCTGGTGGCGATCGGCGAGATCGACCTGCAGCCCTGCGGCGGCACGCATGTCCGCAACACGGCCGAGATCGGCCTTGTCGCGGTCACGGATATCGAGAAGAAAGGCAAGCAGAACCGGCGCGTCCGCATCGCGCTCGTCTGAGACCGCATCAGACCGCCGCCAGAGCGGGCTTCAACCATCGAGGAAATGCCGACATGCCCAAGGACACCGTCTTCGTCTCGACCGACTGGCTCAGCGAGCGCATCGACGCGCCCGATGTCGTTGTCGTCGACGGCTCCTGGTATCTGCCCGTTCATGGCAAGGACCCTCATGCAGAATACGCCGCACGCCGCATCCCAGGCGCGGTGCGTTTCGACATCGACACGGTCAAGGACGCGAACTCCAGCCTGCCGCATATGCTGCCGCGGCCGGAGGTCTTTGCGGCGGCAGTCGGCGCGATGGGCATTGGCGACGGCATGCGCATCGTCGTCTATGACGGGCTCGGCCTGTTCTCAGCTCCGCGCGTGCGCTGGACCTTCCGGACCTTCGGCGCGCGCGATGTCGTGATCCTGGAAGGCGGCTTCCCGAAATGGCAGGCCGAGGGGCGCGCCATCGAGGAAGGCCCGCCGCGCGCCCGCGCCGCCCGGACCTTCACAGCAAGGCTCGATCACTCGGCCGTCGCCGACGCCGACGATGTCGCGAAGGCGCTGGCCGGCGGCTCCGTGCAGGTCGTCGATGCGCGCCCGGCCGACCGCTTTCGCGGCGAGGCGCCCGAGCCGCGCGCCGGCGTGCGCTCGGGCCATATCCCCGGCTCGCTCAACCTGCCCTTCCCGGCGATCATGCAGGACGGCCAGCTCAAATCCCCCGACGCGATCGCGGCTGCCTTCAAGGATGCCGGCGTCGATCTCGACAAACCCATGATCACGAGCTGCGGCTCGGGCGTATCAGCCGCAATCCTCTCGGCCGCGCTGGAGACGATCGGCAAGCCGCCGCGCGCGATCTATGACGGCTCCTGGGCCGAATGGGGCACGAGCGACAGGCCGCTGGCGACGGGACCGGCGACGAAGGAGTGATGCGCCATGGCCGACCACGACCACACTCATCCCCATGACCACGACCATGAGCCGCGCTGGAAGCATGACGGCGTCCGCGTCGTCACCGGCGACAAGCTCGACTCCAACACGGCGCAGACGCCCGGGATGTTCCGGCAGGCGGCGATCAACCATGCACGCGTCGGTGCGCAGAAAATCTGGGCCGGCACGGTCTCTATCCAGCCCGACGCCAAGACCGGCGTACATCACCATGGCGAACTGGAAAGTGTGATCTACGTCGTGCGCGGCAAGGCCCGCATGCGCTGGGGCGAGAAGCTCGAATTCGTAGCGGAAGCCGGGCCGGGCGATTTTATCTACGTGCCGCCCTACGTGCCGCATCAGGAGATCAACGCGAGCCCGCACGAACCGCTGGAATGCGTGCTGGTGCGCTCCGACAACGAGGCGGTGGTCGTCAACATCACCGATGTCGACCCGGTCGAGACGCCGGAAGCGGTCTACTGGGTCGATCCGATCCACAAGCACCCGTGAGGGCTGGGGGCCGAGCGGCTTGCGATGACACAGCGTCCCTCGGCGCCCGCCATGCGCCGGGCAACTGGACGGCGCCGTCGCGCAGGGCTCATATGGCGCGACCTCCGCAACACCGAAGAGCCATCATGGACAACCGCAACGACCTCTGGCGCCATGTCGACGCCAGCAAGCAGCGCTTCATCGAGCTCAGCGACCGCGTCTGGGCGATGCCCGAGGTCTGCTACACTGAAACGCGCTCCTGCGCCGAGCATGTCGCCGAACTCCAGCATCAGGGCTTCAGGGTCACGCAGAACATCGCCGACATCCCCACCGCCGTGATCGGCGAGGCCGGTGAAGGCGGGCCGGTCATCGCGTTCCTTGGCGAATACGACGCCTTGCCCGGTCTCTCGCAGGAAGCCGGCAAGGCGAGCCATGCGCCGATCGAAGCCGGCGGCCACGGCCATGGCTGCGGCCACAATTTGTTAGGCTCCGCCGCGCTGCTCGCCGCCACCGCGATGAAGAACTGGCTCGCCGAAAACAAGCTGCCCGGCCGCGTGCGCTATTATGGCTGCCCAGCCGAGGAAGGCGGGGCAGCCAAGGCCTTCATGGTCCGCGCCGGCGCCTTCGACGACGCCGATGTCGCGATCTCCTGGCACCCGTCGAGCTTCTGGGAGGTGACGCCGCCGCTCTCGCTCGCCAATACCCGCGCCGACTTCATCTTCACCGGCCGCGCGGCCCACGCCGCAGCCTCACCCGAACTGGGCCGCAGCGCGCTCGACGCTGTTGAGTTGATGAGCGTCGGCGTCAACTACATGCGCGAGCACATGCCGAGCGACGCGCGCGTGCATTACGCTTTGCTCGACACCGGCGGCATCGCCCCCAACGTCGTGCAGGCCCATGCCCGCGTGCGCTATTCGATCCGCGCCCGCGACCTGCCCGGCATGCTCGAGCTTGTCGAGCGCGTCAGGAAGATCGCCGAGGGCGCAGCGCTGATGACCGAGACGTCGATGCAGATGAAGATCGTCTCCGCCGTCTCCAACGTCGTCGGCAACGGCCCGCTGGAGAAGGCGCTGCAGAACATCATGGAAGATCTCGGCCCGCCGCATTTCGACGAGGCGGACAAGGCTTTCGCGCAGGACATCCGCAAGACCCTGTCGCCGCAGGAGATCGCCGCCGTCTGGCGTTCGATCGGATTGCCTGAGACGGACGCGGCCCTGGCCGATTTCACAGTGCCGCTCGACGCGCCGCGCAACCCCGCCATCGGCTCGACCGATGTCGGCGATGTCTCCTGGGCGGTGCCGACCGTGCAGGCGCATGCGCCCACCGTCGCGATCGGGACGCCGTTCCACACCTGGCAGATCGTGGCGCAGGGCAAGCAGCCGGCCGCCCACAAGGCCATGGTACAGGTCGCCAAGGCGATGGCGGCCGCCGGCGCGGCCGTGCTCAGCGATCCGGCGCTGATGGCGGCCGCCAAGGCCGACCACAGGGCGAAGCTCGGCAAGGCCGGCTACGTCTCGCCGCTGCCGCCCGAGGTCAAGCCGCCGCTGACGATGTCGCTCGGCGGCTGACGAGCCGCGCCGCGTCACGCATCGGTCCGCCGCCTCCTCGCGCGTGGCGTGCTCACATCGAGGACGAGGCTCGCGGTGTAGATTTCGTCGCCCGCCTCGTCGCGGATCGTAACGCGCAGCTCGAGATGGTTGCCGTTGGGAAGATGATCGCGCGCCATGTCGGTCAGTGCGGCCTTGGCCTCGGAGCGCGCCATCTCCTCGTTGGGCAGATCGACCCCATCCGTGTCGCGCTCGGCCCTGACGCCGTCATGAGTGTCGAAGAAGAAGCGCGTCATGCGGGGGTAATCCACCGCGCCCGCTTCGGTTCCGCGAAGATGAAGAAATCGTCAGATTTCAAAGGAGGCAAAACGGGCAGCGCCAAAGCAGAAATGGCGTGGTCGCACCTATTTGCGCAGATGCAGGTAAGTCGGATCGAACTCGCCGAGGTCGCACAATCCCTCCCAGTCGAGCACCTTGAGCCGTCGGCCGCGCAGTTCGATAAGCTTGGCGGCGCGCAGTTCGCGCAGCTTCTTGTTGGTGTGGACGGTCGAAAGCCCGAGCGCATCGCCGATCTCGGTCTGGGTCATCGGCAGGTCGCAAATCACGCCATTGGACAGGCCGACCGCTTCCATCTTGGTGACGAATTCGCACAGGAAATGCGCCAGCCGGCTCGGCGCGGAGCGGCGGCCGATCCCGACCATCCATTCGCGGAAGATCGCGGCGTCGATGAGGGCCTCGCGCCAGAACGCCTCCGAGACCTTGTAGGAGGACCTCGTCACGCGCCGGACGGCCTCGTGCGGGATGAAGCCGACCAGCGCAGGCGTCAGCGTGCCGAGGCTGTGATCCATCTTCTCGATATGGAGCGAATGCAGATCGGGCACGTCGCCGGGAATATGCAGCGACATGATCTGCCGCTCGCCGCTGTTGACCAGCTTGTAGCGGCAGACGAGCCCCTCCAGCACGAGGCAGCATTGCAGCGTGATTTCGCCTTCGCTGACGATGTCGACATTGGCCTCGAAGCGTTTCAGGCTGACCGGGAGGTCCAGCAAAGCCTGCCGTTCCGGGGCGGACAATTCGGTTATGCTCTCCAGCTTTCTGAGAAAGGCGGCGAGATGGTCGCTCTTGTTCATGATGCTGGCTGGTTTGCGAGCCGGGGCACAGGCGGGAACGGCGCCCAGGCGGACGGGATGCGGGGTGTCAACATGAGATGCGACACTCAGCCTGCCGCCGCTGCGCGTCAAGCGCTACCGCAGCCCGTCCTCGCCCTTGATCTGGTCCTTCGTCAGCCCGCCGATGCGCGGCAGCGGCCGGCCTGAATCGGTGATCGCGATCGCGACCAGGATTTCGCCGGCGCGCGGCGCATCCGTGACCCGGACCTCGACGGCGTCGAAATGCGAGCGCACGAAGGCTGCATCCTTGTGGCCGAGCGGCACGTCGATCGGAGTGCCCAGGCCGCCGCGCTTCTTGGCCGAGGGAATCAACGCCGGTCCCTTGCCGAGCGCGGCGCGCACCGGCGTGCCCATCTTCGGATGCAGGATTGCAGCGGCATGTTCCAGCTCGCCGCCCTCGCCCACGATTGCGGCCTTGCCGAAGCTCTCGGCGCTTTCGGGGCCGATGCCGAGTGCCGCCAGACAGCGCTTGGTCAGAAGATCGCCGAGTTCGACGCCGATCTCGGTGAGGTCCGACAGGTCATCCTGATAGCGCCCGGCGAAGGGGTTGGCGATGACGGCGACGGCCACGGCGCGGCGCGTCGGCGGGGTGATCGCCTTGCCGGATTCGACGAGGGTCTCGTCGACCTGGGTCAGGATTTTGCGGATGTTGGCGGGCATTGGAGACTCCGGCGAAAAACATGGTCGTCAAAAGAAGATCGTGGTCGGCTCAGCGCTGCCCGTCCCAGACGCTGATCTCGTCGGCCCTCAGACCACCGACCCGCTCGTGGATGCGCGCGCCGGTCGTCATCACCAGCACGAAGACGAGTTCGTCGGCCTGGGGCGAGCCGGAAATGCCGATCTCGACCGCGCCGAAATGGCTGCGAACATAACAGGCGTTGATGTGCGTCACCGGGATGTCGATGCGCGCGCCCGGCCCCGCGACCTTCTTGGTCGAGGGCACGATCGCCTTGGCGTTGCCGAGGATTTCGCGCATGGCGTAGCCGCCCGGAACATGCCAGAGCGCGCCATGCTCGAGCTCGCCGGCCGAGCCGACGATGGCGCCCTTGCCATAGCCCTCGACGGTTTTCGGATCGCCGCCGAGCGCATTCAGGCAGCGCGTCGCCATGTCGAGGCCGGCGGGCTTCAGCGCCTCCATCATCGGCAGGATATCGGGCTCATGGCGCCCGGCATAAGGGTTGGTCAGCACGGCGCAGACCGACGCGATGCGTTCGGTGCGGCCGGGCAGCGGCCCGAATTCGTGGAAGATCTCTTCCACTGTGGTCTGGACGCGGCGGATCTCGATGAGGTTCGTCATGATGACCTCAATGCCCGACGATCAAGGGAGCGGTGTGCGAGGGCGGCGTGTTGCGCGATCGGCCGGTGCGCACGATGCCGTCGATCATCACCATGCCGATGCCGGGAATGTCGCCGAGCGAGACCGCGTCGAGCAGATGTTTGCCGGCCGAATGCTGCGGCTTGTCGAGGAAGACGAGATCGGCAGGCTTGCCGACTGCGATGAAGCCGGCGTCGAGTTTCCGCACACGCGCCGTGTTGCCGGTCGCCATGCAGAAGGCGACTTCGGGAGGCACGCCGCCGAGGCTCGACAGGAACGCGATCATCCTGAGAATCCCGAGCGGCTGCACGCCCGAGCCCGCCGGCGCGTCCGTTCCCAGTATCACCTTGTAGGTCAGGTTGAGTTCGGCGGCGGTCTTCACCGCCTCCAGCGCCGCGCGCTCATTGCCGTTATGGACGATCTCGATCGCCCCCCTCGCCTGCTCGCAGAGCCGGCAGATGCCGGAAAAGCGGATCGAGGTGTGGCCGCCATTGATGTGGCTGATCACGTCCGGCTGGGCTTCCAGCACGATGTCCTCGCTGATCAGGCTGGAGCCGGCGATCGAGGGCCCGCCGGTGTGGATGATCGTTTCCAGCCCGTATTTCCGGGCCCAATCGACATGCCTTTTCGCCTCGGGGCCGGTGTTGACGGTGCCGAGCCCGATCTCGCCGATCATCTTGACGCCGGCGCGCGCCATCTCGGCATAATCCTCCTCGACCATGCTGGTCTCGGCGATCGGCGCGCCGGCATGGATCTTCGCGCCCGTCGGGCGGAAATTGGCGAAGGTGCGCTGGGCGGTGATCGCCAGCGCCTTGACACCGACCGGGTCCTTCGGCCGGCCTGGCAGATGCACCTCGCCGGCGGAGATAAAGGTGGTGACGCCGCCATTCACGCAGGAATCGATCCAGCCCATCTGCCCCTGCCGCGGCGTCCAGTCGCCGAAGACAGGATGGCAGTGGCTGTCGATCAGGCCGGGCGCAACCGGCGACCCCTGCGCGTCGATGATCTGGTCGGCTTGACCGCAATCGAGATCGGCCGCCTTGCCGATGGCGCTGATGCGGCCGTCGATGGCGATGATCGTATCGGCATCGAGGATCGGCTGGTTGAGGTCGCCGGACAGCACGAGGCCAAGATTGAGGATGACGAGCTTGCCCCTGGCCGGGCCGGACGCCGCCTCGACTGCCATGTCGTTCTCCGCAAAGCATTGCTGCCGGATCACAGCCTGCGAGACAGGCCACGATTGAATGTGTAATAACAATCATGGACAGGCTGAAGGGCGCTGGCAAGAGGCCAACACCCAGCGGGAGACAGGACCTTGGCGGCGGCGCAGGACGAGACGGCGACAGTGCCAGGCGGCGTGGACGAGATCGCGCGGCCGACGGGACGCGGACGCAAAGGCGCGGCCGTCGCGGCCGCAGCCGGCGACTATGTTCTCGATGAGCAAGTCGGCTTCCTGATGCGCCGCGCGCAACAGCGCCATATCGCAATCTTCCAGCGTATCATGGGCGATGACGGCCCGACGCCGACCCAGTTCGCCGCCATGGCCAAGCTCGCGGCCGGCGAGGAGATTTCGCAGAATCTGCTGGGACGCATGACTGCGATGGACCCGGCGACCATCAAGGGCGTGATCGCACGGTTGGAGGAGCGCGGCCTGGCCGAGCGGCTGCCGGACCCCGACGACCAACGCCGCGTCCGTGTGCGCCTCAGCGCCAAGGGACGGGATGCGATGCCGGCGCTGCTCGACAAGGCAAAGGCGATCTCGGCCGCGACGCTGGCGCCACTCTCCCGTGAAGAGGCCGAGCGCCTGCTCGGCCTGCTGGCGCGACTCGATTGAGCAGGCCCTGCCCGCAAAAGCCGCTTGCGCAAATTTGTTTGTATACTAACAATATTGGGCGAAGGGTTTGAGCGCATCCCAGTCGGCGACGGCAGCGGACGTGGCGACGGTTGAGGAAGGCCTGACGGCGATGACGAACGACAACATCATCGAGTGCGACGTCGTGATCATCGGGGCTGGCCCGTGCGGGCTGTTCGCCGTGTTCGAGCTTGGCCTGCTCGACATCAAGGCCCATCTCGTCGACATCCTGCCGAAAGTCGGCGGG
>FWWL01004284.1_pt1 | contig 24364 bp, 21 predicted proteins | sample 2228331 | NCBI WGS metagenome assembly FWWL01 (sample SAMEA103939775, study PRJEB20133) | metagenome | reverse complement strand
GGACCTCGGCCTCCCCGGCCTCGAGCGCCTCGGCCTCGACCTCCCCGACTTCCTCCGCATCCCAGGTAGGCTCGGCCAGGTCCGGGTACTCCGGGACGACCACGGACGGGATCTCCTCGGGAGACGGGTCTCCGCCACCGTCCACAGGCGGCATTCCACCGTAATCCCTGCGTGGCGGCGATCCCCCGCCTCCGCATGCGGCCAGCACCACCGCGATGACCCAGAAAATGACCTGCCTCATGGTGGCCCTCCCAAGGAAACCGCCCGCACCGTCGAGAAGAGAGTACCCGAACGACAAGGGTTCATCAACCGTCGCCTGCCTGGCTGGAATCGAAGGAGTCCACCAGGAGGCGTTGCCGCACGGAAAGGCGCGTTCTCGGTCCATGTCGCTACGCGCCCATGGGAGCCGCCGACCCCCTTGACCCCACGCGCAGCCCCTGCTAGACGGGGTCCCATGGCAACGCCGGTCCTAGCGGTCGAGGTCGCTTCCATCGCGGTCATGGCGGCCTACGTCACCCTGCGCCTTCGTCGCGGGCGCGCGGAAGGGCTCGCGTTCGGGAAGGATGCGGCGATCGTGGCTGCCGCGGCATGGGTCGCCGAGGACACCTGCATCCGTTTCTATGGTTTCTACGAGTACGCCCCCGCCTGGCACGGATGGCTGGACCGCGTGCCGATCTTTATCGCGCTCGTCTGGCCCTTCGTGGTCCTGTCCGCGAGGGATCTCGGACGCCGCCTCGCCCCCTCGCACCCCGTGCTCGCAGCCGGGGCCGTGGTCTGGGCCGACGCGACCTTCATCGAGGTGGTCTCGACATCTTCTGGTCTTTGGTCCTGGTCGGAACCAGGCCCCTTTGGGGTGCCGCTCATCGCCCCCTTTGGCTGGGCGTGCTTCGGCGTGGCGGTCCTTGCCTGTCTGCATGTCCTCCCCCGCCTGGGGGTCGTCCTGGCCGCGCCTGCCCTGGTCCACGCGATGCTCTTTGTCTCCTGGTGGTCCCTGTTTCGATGGGTCTGCGCGCCCGTACCCGAGTGGCCCTACGTCGGGGTGGTCGCCATCGTGTGCGGGCTTCTTGCAGTCCTCGCGTGGCGACTGCGCCTTCGCGCCCGTGTCCCCCTCGACGAGATGCTCGCCCGCCTGACCGCGGCCCTAGTCTTCTTTGGCCTCGTCGCGTTTCTCCATCGCGACCATGCGGCCCTCCTGGTCTTCACCGCCTCGTTTGTGCCGGCCTGGCTCGCCCTGATGAGCGGGGGTCACTGGCCCAAGGGGTCGAGGGGGAGCCCGGCCGCGACCCAGCCGACATAGGCGCACAGGAGCCCGGCCCCGACCCAGGTCAGGCGCACACAGTCGCGCTCGGTCACCCTCCCCCGGCGGGCCATGCCCCAGAAGGCCGCACCCTGGACCAGGGGACCCACGACGAGGATAAAGGCTCGCCACGGAAGGACTTCGAGAGCGTACCCGACCACGAGGCTCGATGCACTGGCGGCGAGGAGCCCCGCGACGACCATGCGTGCCGCACGCTCGCCGTGGACCACCGGGAAGGTCGGCACACCCGCGGCCCGGTCCCCAGGGACGTCGCGCAAATCGTAGATGACCTCGTAGGCGACCTCCGAGCAGAAGAAAAAACCTGCAAGCAGGAGGACGACCGGCCACGACACCTCGACGGCCCCGGCCCGGCCCAAGAGCGGGTAGCCGAACACGGTCAAGAGAAACCCCGTTGCGCTCGCCACGTTCTTGACCGGATAGACCTGCTTGAGGCGAATGCGGCGGCCAGAGCCCGCGGGCAGAAGGGGGAAGTTGTAGGCGAACCCGAGCAGGTGATAGGCCACTCTCAGGGGCCAGATGGCTGGCTCGAGGACCTGGACGGCCCCGAACGAGGCCAACAGAAGCGCCAGGGCGCAGAGGGTCAATAAGCGTCGATGCCGTTGGGCCAAGGCCGCGCCAGCGACGCGGTTCACGAGGTCCTCGTCCCGGTCCGCCACGCGGTTCACGAGGTTCACGAGGAACCAGTCGAGCCCTGCGATGGCGGCTAGGGTGACCGCCCATCTCCCGGTGTACAGCCACCCGAAGACCAGGGTGCCCATGGCCGCGATGGCCACGATGTGCGGGCGCGCAAGTGAGGCGAGCGGATTCATGGGCGCCATCCCGGGCGCGTCCCTTTTGCCAAGCCGCCTGGCTCGGGGTCATCATAGAGGCGCACGAAATCGTAGGGTGCGTAGGGGAGGCCCGTGGCCTGGGCCACAAGCGCATGAAGGGGCGAGGACGGTGCAGAGTCAGGCCAGTCGAGGACGAGCACGTGCGGCCCCCGAGTGGGGTCAAGACACGCCAGGGTCCGGGGGTCAGGGTCTTGGGCCTCCCGGACACGCAGCACCTCGGGGAGGCCGAGCGCCTCGGCCGGGCGGTCGCATCGAAACTGATAGCGGTTTGGCCCTGGGACCAGTCGGCGGGAAGGCAGGCGCACGGCCCGCAAGAACTCGATCCCCTCGATGCTCGCGCGATTGAGCGCGGCCAAATCCGGCTCCTCCCCCTCTCCGAGGAAGAGCGCCACGACCACCCACTCCCCGACCCCCTGATAGCCGACCGGCATCGGCGGCCGGTACGAGATGCGCGGCAGGGGATGGAAACCCCGCGAGAGGTCCAGGCGCAGCCCTGCTCGCCGCAGGATACGCGGGAAGTGGGCCACGAGGTCCTTCTGCGACAACCAGGCTGCGCGACCCACCTTGGTGAAGACCAGGTGCCAGTAGGATGCGGTCTTCGATGTCTGCTCGCCGGGCGCAGGGCCTTCTTGCGAGGCCTCGCACGCCGCCGTCGCCTCGCGCACCAGGCGGGAGCGGGTGCGGGCGACCTCGCGTGGCTCGCACCCCGCGCCGCACTCATAGCAGATGACGGTGCGCGCGGCCTCGTAGTCTGGGGGCTTTGGGCGCCTCGGGGCCAGTGATGGGCCGCGAGGGACCTGCCGGACCGGGGGCTTCTCGCAAGGGGGGGTAGGCAGTCCACGAAGCGCCCGTTCCCGCTCTCTTGACAAAAAGGCTCTGTCCACAAGCACATCCACGTCGTTCCAAGGTAGGCCAGCGTCCAGGGGGAGGGGCCTTGCGTACACCTCCAGGTCCAGGCCCGATGCCTGAAAGGCCCGCTCCCACGCCTCGCGTTGGACCATCTCGTCCCAGTTGTCAAAGCGACAACCCAGGCGAAATGCCGTCTCGATCGCATCTGCCACGCGCACATCCCCCCGGGCCATGGCGCACTCGAGGCGGGCGAGCCAGCGGTCCGCCACCTTCAGTTCCACGCGAGAACCACGCAACTCCTCGCGCAAGAGCGCCTCCCGATAGGCCAGGACCTCGTCTGGAGCCATCCCCTCCCATTGAAAGGGCGTGTGTGGCCTCGGGACGAACACGCCCACGGAGACTGTCACCCGCAGGCGCGAGGAATGAAGGCGCCCGATGCGCCAGACCTCGCGCGCCAGTCGCGCGATGCCAAGCACGTCCTCATCCGTCTCTGTGGGCAGACCGATCATGAAGTAGAGTTTGAGTTTCTGCCAACCTCCGGCAAAGACCCGCGAGGCCGCCTCGAGCAGGTCCGAGTCTCGCACGTTCTTGTTGATCACATCGCGCAGGCGGTCCGTCCCGGCCTCGGGCGCGAGCGTGATCCCGGCGGCCCTCACCCGCCGCAAATCTCGCAGGACCTCCTCGGATACCCCGTAGGCGCGCAGGGAGGACACGGAGAGGGTGACGCCGTGCGGGGTCAACGCCTTGGAAAGAAAGGAAACCAGCGGCGGCAGGGTCGGCAGGTCCGCAGGGGACAGGGCGCACAGGGAGACCTCATCCAGGCCGCTTTCCTGAACGCCGGTCAGTACCCTGGGGACCAGGGCAGAAAAGGAGCGCTCTCGCAGAGGGCGATAGGTGTATCCCGCCTCGCAGAAGCGGCAGCCCTCGGTGCAACCCCTCGCGACCTCGATGGAGGCGCGGTCAAAGACCGCCCGGGACCAGGGCAGGGGTGCGGCGATTGGTACAGGGACGCGATCCAGGTCCATGACGACCTGGCGACGGACGGGGGGTGGACCGCTCAAGAGGTCCGGGACGAGGAAGCCTGTCTTGGGGTCCTGGACCAGGCCGCGCAGCGAGGGCACCAGAACCCCTGGCCACTCGGCCAGCGAACAAAGGATCCTCGCTCTCGGGACGCGAGCCCGGCGCTTCCGTCCGATGTCGCGCAAGAGCGCCGGCAAGAGCTCCTCGGCCTCCCCGACAAAGAAGGCGTCGAAGAACGGGGATACTGGCGCGGGTCGCGTGGCACAGGGACCTCCCCCGAGCACGATGGGGTCGTCATCGCGGCGATTTGCCGCCCGCACAGGGATTCCGGAGAGGTCCAGAATGTTCAAAACATTGGTATAGGATAGTTCGTGTTGCAATGAGAAACCGACCACATCGAAGTCCCGCAGCGGGCGGAAGTTCTCGAGGGTGACGAGGGGCAGCCCTCTCGAGCGCAACTGGGCCTCGAGGTCAGGCCATGGCGCGAAGCACCGCTCCAAACACAGGTCTGGCTCTCGCCCGATGACCTCGTAGAGGATGTGGGAGCCCACGTGGGACATCCCGACCTCGTAGACGTCGGGAAAGACCAGGGCCATGCTAGCCGCACACTCGGACGGATCTTTGATTTTGCACCCGAACTCCCCCCCGACGTAGCGCGAGGGCGTGCGAACAAGGTGCAGAAACGATGCGTAGGGGTGCTGGGCAAGTGTCGTCATGCGAGTCGGACCAGGAGCCGGTCACGGCGCGGGTGCACCTCGAGCACCTTCAGTCGCACCTCGGCCCCTAGGGGGAGGCGCCCCGCCCCCTGGACAAAGACCTCCAGGCCTGTCTCGAGGAGTTCCACGACAGCCCGGTTCCCCTGCACCGCGACCACCTCCCCCGCGACCTCGGACCCCAGGAAGGAGGCCAAGTACTTCAACAAAAAGTAACGCCTGGCCTCCCGCTCGACCTGGACCCTCGCCTCGGCCCGTTCCTCCAAGTCCCCGAACATGGCCAAAATCTGCGCGGCGTCCAGGGGCGCGCGGCCGTGGCACAGGAATCCCTTGATCTGCGCGTGCACCACGAAGTCCTGGAAGCGCCGCAGGGGCGAGGTCACCTGGGTGTACCCGGTGACCCCGAGGCCGAAGTGGGGCTCCGGGTGCACGCTCATCTCCGCCCGTTTCATCAGGCGGACCATCCGATAGGCCCATGCCTTGGACCCGCGGACCAGGTCGGGTGGGACCTCGTTGTCCGGCGGGCCCTGGCGGCGATAGACGACCGGGACCCCGTGCTCGCGCGCGAATCGCCCAGCCTGCGTGCAGGCGAAGACCATGAACTCGGCCACGAGACGCCTCGCCCGGGAATGGCCCGGCACTCGTCGCACCCGAATCTCGCCGTCCACCACGCGCACCGTCACGTCGTCGCGGTCCACCACGACCGCCCCGGCCTCTTCTCGGCGGCGCCGGAGGGCTTGGGCGAGTCTGTCCAGGACCCGCAGGCTTCGGGCGAGCGGGGTTGCGGCGTCCTCGCTTGCGAGGATCGCGTCCACCTCGTCATAGGTGAGCCGTCGCTCGAGCGCGCCGATGACCGGCGTGATGTTGAATGAGAGCAGGTTTCCGTTCGCATCGAATTCCCCCGTAAAATCCATCATCGGCCGGCGCTGCCCCGGCACCAGCGAAAACAGGCCCTCGGACAGGATGCGGGGAAACATCGGGACCTTGCGGTCCGGCAGGTACAGGGTCGCGGCTCGGGCCATGCCCTCCAGGGCGACGCGGGAGTCGAGGGGAATGCCGCTCGAGGGGTCCGCGATCAGGACATGCACGCGCGTCCGAGTGCTGCCTGCGTCTTCGACCCCTTCCACCCACAAAGCGTCGTCCACCTCCGTGGTCCAGGGGTCGTCCACGGCCACCGGCCCGGCCGTGCCGTCCTGCGGGGCGAGGGTGGGGCGTTCCATCCCGCTGCATGTCTCTTCCCACGAGGCCGCGATCCGGGCCGCCTCCTCCTCGACCTCCGCGGGGAACTCGACAGCGATCCGATGGCGGTGTAACCCGAGGACTTCGTCCTCCGAGAACACTCCGAGCCTGACCAGCCAATCGAAGGCGACAGGGGCCGGCTCTCGCACCTCCTCACCCAGCACCCGTCTGACGAGACGGGCACCGCGCGCGCCGGCGCCATCGTCCTCCCCCGCGAGCACCAAAGCCTTGAGCCACTCCTTGCCCATCCCGAGGGCGTGGTCGTCGCGAACAGGCGACGCCCCCTCCCCGGAAGGCCAGATACCCTCCCTGACTGCCTCGCCGACGCGCGCAAGTAGGGCCTCCTCTTGCTGCTCGCGCTCGCGGCGGAGGCGGGCCTGCTCCACTGCCGCGGGGGAGTAGGGGGTGACCCTCCCTCGCTCCTGTCCGGGCCGGAAGAACACCTGGTCCTGGGCCAGCGCACAGGCAATGGCAGCCCGGTGCTCGCACGAGGCCCTGGGGAACGCGAGGTCTGCGAGGTCCGCGATGGACCACTCCCCGCCCTCGGTCACCACGAGCTCCCAAAGGGACGCAAGGTCTACCTGGACCGCCCTGACGCGCTCGCAGAATCCCGAAAGGGCCTGCCGCGCCGCGGCCTCGGAGTGCAGGGGCACGCGCGCCTCGCTCATCCAGACCAGGCGGTCCTGTGTCCAGACCTCGCGGCGGCCGTCCGCGAGCAAGACGTGGCCACGGGTCTCGTCCCAGTCCACGATCACGCCCGCCGCGAGACCAAAGCGTGTCCTTGCAAAGGCGACATGTCCAGCGTGGTGTCCGCCCATGGCGGCGAGACGTTACCAGAGAGTTGGCGGATTGGAAACGCAACCCTCCCACGCGACGCCAAATGCCTTCGCGACCGTATGGCCGAGGAGGGAGAACGAGGGCCACGTGCCGAGGTCCTGCCCCCTGCCACCAGAAATCCCCTCGTGCCACAACAGCAGCGGCACGTACTCTCGCGTGTGGTCCGTGGACCACGAGGCCGTGGGGTCGCACCCGTGGTCCGCGGTGATGGCCACCAGGGTGTTGCGCCCTGCCGCATCGAGGATGCGGGGCACGAAGGCGTCCACCTCCTCGAGGGCCCGGGCGTACCCGACCGGGTCACGTCTGTGCCCGTACACCATGTCGAAGTCTACGAGGTTCGTGAAGACCAGGCCGCGGCTCAGTTTCCGCAAGGCCTCCTCGGTGCGGCGAAGCCCGTCCGCGTTCCCCTCCGTGTGGATCGCCTCTGTGACACCTCGCCCGGCGAAGATGTCCGAAATCTTGCCGACGCCCACGACCAAAATGCCGTGGGCCACCAGCCGGTCCAGGACTGTCTCGCGCTCCGGGGCCATCGAGAAGTCCTTGCGGTTGTAGGTGCGGCGGTAGTTGCCCGGTGTGCCGACGAAGGGCCTCGCGATCACGCGTGCCACCCGGAAGGGGTCGAGGATGCGCCGCGCTGCCTCGCACGCCCGATAGAGTTCCTCGATGGGGATGGTCTCCTCGTGCGCGGCGACCTGGAAGACCGAGTCCGCGGAGGTATAAACGATCCACGCCCCTGTCCGCTGGTGCTCCTCGCCGAGGCGGGCGATGATCTCGGTGCCGCTCGCGGCCACGTTGCCGAGCACGGCCCGCCCGGTTTCGCGCTGAAAGGCCTCGATGACTTCCTCGGGGAAGCCGTCCGGGAACAGGGCAAAGGGGCGGTCCACCACCAGGCCCGCGATCTCCCAGTGCCCGGTAGTCGTGTCCTTCCCAGCCGAGGCCTCCGCCATCCGCCCGAAATGGGCGAGCGGGGAGGGTTCCGGGGGGACGCCGAGGATGTCCGTCACCCGGCCGAGGCCCAGACGACCGAGGTTCGGCAAGCGCAAGCCCCCCACGGCCCTCGCGGTGTTCGCGAGCGTGTTCGCCCCCCGGTCCCCGTAGCGGTCCGCGTCCGGCATCTCCCCGCACCCCACGCTGTCGAGGACCAACAAAAGCACCTTGTCAAACGCCATTGCCTTCGCCCTTTCTCCGTCCCCTCGTCCTCTCTATAATCGTCGCGCCCTTGCGGGAAGGTCAATCGGGAGGTCCAGGCCCTCATGGAGAGAGGCGCTGTGCTCGTCGCCTTGTGGGGGGTTGTCGCCTGTCGCGCCGAGCCCCCGGAGGTCGTCATTGCCGGACCCGACGAGGTCCTGGCCGGTCAGGAGGCGTCCTTCTCGGTCATCCTGACGCCCCCGACCGAGGCAACGGTCTCGTGGAGCGCCGCAAGGTCGTTTGGCGGGCCTGGCGCGTGCGGGGTCTCGGCTGACGACTCCGCCAAGGGCCGCGTCCTCATCCGGGTAGACCCGGAGTGCGAGGAGGGGCAGGTCGTGGTCTCGGCCAGGGTCCGCGCCGCGGGAGCCACCATCACGGCCCGCAAGACCGTGCGGATTCGGCCTGTGGAGGCCCCCGTGTGGCCCGAGCCACTTCCCGACACCTGGCGAGTCCTCAACGACTACCAGGAGGCCGGCGAGCCGCGTCTGAACCGGTTCGGAGGCGCCTATGGGACCTGGGGATTTCGAGGCGGCAAGTGTCGGATCGCCGTGTCGGATGGGGTTCTCCAGGTGACGTACGCGCTCCCCATGGGGGACTCCGAGTGCGGGACCTTCGAGTACCTGAAGGGGGCGGTGGGGAAGCCGGAACCCTTCGATATTCGGGCGTTCGAGCGGGTGGCGCTCCTCTTGAAGTCGGGGGATGGGAAACTGCACCGGGTGGTCCTCGAGGTCGTGGAGCTCGATCCGTACGCCCAGGCGCTCCAGGGGTATGTCGGGGAGTCGCCGGTCTTCGTCGCGGGGCCGGACTGGAAGCGCTACGAGGTCCGCCTGGACGACATCCTTCACCCGCGCTTTGACCGGCGCATGGGCAAGCAGGTGGGGCTGCGCGTGCGGCGCAAGGACCAGGACCAGGCGAGCGGTGTTGTGCTGGTGGACAACCTCACTTTGATCGAGAAAGGGGCAGGGCGATGAAGAGACGTGCGGTCATCAGTGTGTCGGACAAGAGCGGGGTCGTGGACCTCGCGCGCGGGCTTGTCGAGGCCGGGTGGGAGGTCGTCTCGACGGGCGGGACTGCGCGGGCCTTGCGCGAGGCGGGGCTCGCGGTGGTTGAGGTCTCGGAGGTGACCGGCTTCCCGGAGTGTCTGGACGGGCGCGTCAAGACCCTGCATCCAGCCATCCTGGCCGGGGTGCTGGCCAGGGCGACCGACGAGGACGAGAAGACCCTTCAGGGCTTGGGGATCGGTCGGGTGGACCTGGTGGCCGTCAACCTCTACCCCTTCGTGGCCACGGTGTCGAGGCCAGGGGTGAGCGAGGAGGAGGCCATCGAGAACGTGGACATCGGCGGTCCCACGATGGTCCGTGCAGCAGCCAAGAACCACGCGCGGGTCACGGTCCTCGTGGACCCCGCGGATTACAAGCCCGTTCTCGACGAGATTCGCGAGCACGGGGATACGACCCCCGACACCAGGCGACGCCTGATGGTCAAGGCCTTTGCGATGACCGCGGCCTACGACGCGGCGGTCGCGGCCCACTTTGCGCGGGCCTTCGGGGGGGAGGCTTTGCCGCCCGTCTTTGTAGTGGGCGGGGTGAAGACGCGCGACTTGCGCTACGGCGAGAACCCGCACCAGAGGGCTGCGGTCTATCTGCCCCAGGGACCCACCACGGGGCTGCTCGGGGCGGACCAGAGGCAGGGGAAGGCCCTTTCTTACAACAACCTCGTGGACATGGAGGCGGCATGGGCCCTCGTGCGCGAGTTCGATGCGCCCGCTGTGGCGATCATCAAGCACACCAACCCCTGCGGGGCCGCTACGGACCGCGAGTCGCTCGCCGCGGCCTACGAGAAGGCCCTCGCCACGGACCCGGTGTCGGCCTTTGGGGGGATCGTGGCCTGCAACCGCGAGGTGGACGAGGCCCTCGCGTCCCGGATGTCCGAGCACTTCTTTGAGGTGGTGCTTGCGCCGCGCGTCACCGAGGGGGCGCTCAAGGTCTTCGAGACCAAGAAGAACCTGCGCGTCATGGAGATGGGAGACGCCTTCTTCGAGCCGTTCCCGGCCTTGCTGGTGAAGCAGGTGTCGGGCGGTTTCCTCGTGCAGGAGGCCGACCCCCGCGCGGACGAGGTGCGCTCGGGCCGCGTAGTCACCAAGCGGGCCCCCACCGAGGAGGAGTGGGAGGCCCTCGACTTTGCCTGGCGCGTGACCAAGCACGTCAAGTCCAACGCCATCGTGTTCGCCAGGGCGGACCGGACCGCGGCCATCGGGGCCGGCCAGATGAGCCGGGTGGACTCGGCGCGCCTCGCGGTCATGAAGGCACAGGGCAGTCTCGAGGGGACTGTGGTTGGGTCGGACGCCTTCTTCCCCTTCCCGGACGGGGTCGAGGTCGTGGCAGAGGCCGGGGCCACCGCCGTGGCCCAGCCCGGAGGGTCTTTGCGCGACGAGCAGGTCATCGAGACGTGCAACCGCCTCGGGCTCGCCATGGTCTTCACGGGCCGCAGGCACTTCCGGCATTGAGGGGTGAAGTCATGCGAGTCCTGGTCGTGGGCACTGGGGGGAGGGAGCACGCGCTCGCCTGGCGGATCGCCTTCTCGCCCGGGGTCGAGGTCCTGATCACGAAAGGCAATCCCGGCACGGATGCGGTGGCACGGGCCGTGGACGCGGCGCCGGGGAATGTGGACCAGGTGGTGCAGGCCGCGCGCGCGGAGGCCGTGGACTTCGTCGTCGTGGGGCCGGAGGCCCCGCTCGCCGCAGGGCTTGTGGACCGGCTCGTCGAGGCCGGGGTGCGGGCCTTTGGACCCACAAAGGCTGGTGCGCGCATCGAGGCGAGCAAGGCATTTGCCCACGAGGTCATGGAGGCCGCCCACGTCCCCTGCGCAAGGGCGGAGGTGCTCGATGACGTCCAAGCGGCGATGCGGCACCTGGAGCGCGGCAGCGGCCCCATCGTGGTCAAGGCGGACGGGCTTGCGGCGGGCAAGGGGGTCGTGGTCGCGCAGGACCGCGAGGAGGCGCGGGTCGCGGTCGAGTCCCTGATGGTCCGCGGGGACCTCGGGCAGGCCGGGCGAGTCATTGTGCTCGAGGAGTACCTCGAGGGCGAGGAGGCGTCTTACATGGTCTTGTGCGACGGCGAGAGCGTGCGCCCGCTCGCTACCTCGCGGGACCACAAGCGCGTGTGGGACGGGGACCGAGGCCCCAATACAGGCGGGATGGGCGCGTACTCGCCCGCGCCGGTCCTGGACCCGGAAACCGAGGAGGTTGTCCTGGGGCGGATCATTCACCCCACCCTGCGCGAGTTATCCAAGCGGGGCGTCACGTATCGTGGGGTCCTGTACGCGGGCCTGATGCTCACGCGAGACGGCCCGCGCGTGCTCGAGTTCAACTGCCGGTTCGGGGACCCGGAGGCTCAGGTGGTTCTGTACCGCTGGCGAGGGGATTTCTTGGAAGCCCTGCTCGCAGCAAGCGAGGGCCGCCTACGCGAGGTCTCGCCCGCATTCGACCCGCGTCCGGCGGTCTGTGTGGTCCTGGCCGCGCAAGGCTACCCTGGCACGCCGCGGACCGGCGACGTCATCGAGGGGCTGGCGGAGGCCGCCCGGGTCCCCGACTCGGTCGTGTTCCACGCGGGGACGGCTCGCGGCCCTGGCGGCAGCGTCTTGACTGCCGGGGGCCGGGTCCTTGGGGTCACGGCCTCTGGCGCGAACTTGCGCCAAGCCCGCGACCGCGCGTACGAGGTGGTCTCGCGCATCCACTGGCCCGGGATGCACTTCCGAAGCGACATCGCGGCTCGGGGGCTACGTGACATCCTCCTTGAGGGCTCGCGCTGGTGACGCCCGGTCGAAGAAAGCCCCGTCCAGGCACGAGTGGGTCCGCGAGGCCCCTCCGACAGAGGGTCCGACCAGGTGACCGGCGAGACCTAGCGCCAAAGGCCGTAGCGCGCCTGGGGACCCAGGTCCTCTTCGATCCGGAGCAACTCGTTGTACTTGGCGATGCGCTCGGAACGCGACAGGGAGCCGGTCTTGATGTACCCCGCGTTCGTCGCGACCGCGAGGTGGGCGATGGTGACATCCTCGGTCTCGCCAGAGCGGTGCGAGACCACCGTCGCAAACCCGCGCCCCCTCGCCAGGGCCATGACGTCCAGGGTCTCGGTCAATGTCCCGATCTGATTCAGTTTGATGAGGATGGCGTTCGTAGCCCTGCTCTCGATGCCCCGCTTCAGGCGCTCGGGGTTCGTGACGTAAAGGTCGTCGCCCACAATCATGATGCGGGCCCCCAGCCTGGCTGTCATCTCCCGGAAGCCCTCCCAGTCATCCTCTGCGAGCCCGTCCTCGATGCTGATGATCGGGAACTTCTCGACGAGACCGGCATAGTAGTCCACGATCTGCGAGCCCGTCATCTCGCGCCCCTCGGCCTTGAACACATACACCTTGCGGTCCGCCTCGTAGAACTCGCTTGCAGCCGCGTCCAGGGCCAGGGCCAGGTCTCGGCCAGGCTCGTAGCCGGCTGCGGCAATGGCCTCGACCAGCAGGGAAAGCGCCTCCTCGTTGGTACGAAGGTTCGGGGCGTAGCCTCCCTCGTCCCCGACTGCGGTCGCGAGGTTCTTCTGCTTGAGAAGTTTCTTCAAATGATGGAATGTCTCGGAAGCGGCGCGCAGTGCCTCACGGAAGTTCGAGAACCCAACCGGGACCACCATAAATTCCTGGATGTCCAGATTGTTGTCTGCGTGCTTCCCGCCGTTCAGGAAGTTCATCATCGGGATGGGCAGGACATGGGCGTTGACCCCACCCAGGTAGCGATAGAGAGGGATGTCCAGGGCCCGGCTCGCCGCATGGGCCGCGGCCAAAGACACCCCCAGGACCGCGTTGGCCCCGAGCCTGTTCTTGTTCGGGGTCCCGTCTAGTTCGAGAAGCCGCGCGTCCAGCGCCCTCTGGTCCGTGGCATCGAGGCCCACGACCTCGGGCGCGATGACGTCTGTCACGTTCTGAACCGCCTTCAGGACCCCCTTACCAAGATAGCGCTTTGGGTCCTCGTCCCTGAGTTCGAGGGCCTCGTGCGTCCCGGTCGAGGCGCCCGATGGGACGATGGCCCTCCCGATGACGCCGCATTCGAGCCCCACCTCGACCTCGACCGTTGGAAACCCTCTCGAATCGAGGACTTCCCTAGCGTTCACCTCCACGATGGTCGTCATGATTGGACCTCCCTTTTTCGTCAATCCGTCTTGGTGGCGGTCTCGCCGACCGGCGCGGAGCATAGCGCCTCCGACAGGTGAGGGCAATCGCCTCATCGTCAAGGATTTTCCCTCTCGGACACCTCCATGACCTGATCCCCTGCCACACCCTCGAGCACGGTGAGGCGTCCGGACGGCCAGCGCACCGTGAGCCGGTCCACGCGGGTGGCCGAGCCCAAGCCAACGTGCAGGACCTTGCTGTTCTGGCAACCCACACCCGTCCCGCCCTCGACCTGACGCCACAAGACCCGGCCACCTACCTCGGCGACCACCACGGCCCCAACCGCATCCCGGTTGGACCATCCCTCGTGCTCGCCAGGCCGGGCGCCGCCCTCAAGCCGCACAAGCACCGCGTGTGCCTGTGGCGCGGTGCGGTTTTGCCAGAGATTGCCGGCCATCAGGTCCAAATCGCCGTCCCCATCCACGTCTGCTGACGCGGCCCCCCAGCCGTTCAAGTGGAGGATCCCTGCCTCCCAGGTGACATCCCGAAACCACCCCTGGCCATCGTTTTCGTACAGGAACGCCCGCCGTCCCGGATAGACCGCGGTCAGGTACACGTCCACATCTCCATCGGAGTCCGCATCGAACAAGACCGCGTGGGAGTGGGTCTCGTCGTAGGCGATCCCCGCGTCCGGCGTGCGCACTGCCTGAAATGTCCCATCGCCTCGGTTTCGGTACAGGGTGGTCCGGTCCGAGAACCACAAGAAGCGCGGGTGGGCGAGGTTTGGCACCATCAGGTCGGGCCAAGCATCGCCATCCAGGTCCGCCAGACCAGGGCCGATGGTGTGTCCGTACCCGTACAGGCTGAAGTCGCCCTGGACCCCGGCCTGGGCCGAGACCTCATCGAAGCCCAAAAGCCCCCCACGGTTGCGCCACAACTGATTGGGGTCGAGGCGGTAGTTGCCGACGTAGATGTCCGCATTGCCGTCGCCATCGTAGTCTGCCGTGGCGACCCCTCGCCCGTGATACCTGGGTTTGTCCACCGGCATCCCCATCGCGCCTGTCACGTCCTCGAACGTCCCGTCGCCCCGGTTGCGGAAGAGGTAGTCGCGGTGCGGGACCTCCGGGTCCTCGAGCGTCCCGTAACTCGCGGCGTAGAAGTCGAGAAGACCGTCCGCGTCGAAGTCGAGCCACGCCACCCCCTGGCTATTTGCGGGGATCGCGAGTCCAGCGGCCTGTGTCACCTCCTCGAAGGTCCCATCCCCGAGGTTGCGAAAGAGCCTCGCCTGGACGCCCACGGACAAGATGTCCGCGTCGCCGTCGTTGTCGTAATCGCCGAGAACGGTCTCACCCCCGAGCCCCGCAAGCCCTCCAGGCTCCGTCCGGTCCTCGAATCGCCCGGCCCCATCGTTCACCCACAGCCTCCCGCTCGTCAAAAGGTCCTCGTCCCCGTCGCGGTCCACGTCCGCAAAGGCCGCGTGCCCCGCCCCGACCGGGCCGGTTTCGGCTGCCACGAAGCGCGGCTCCCAGGATGGGGCCGGGCCCTCCACCTCGGCCCTCACCAGCCACACGAGCGCCTCGCCCGACGGCCCCTGGAACGACGAGAGGGATGGAAAGCACACCATCTGATCACCGGGTGCGTCCGCGATCAGGCCGCCGTAGGTCTCGTAGTCCCCAGCTGGCTTCTCGGAGGCCAAGCCCAGACCCACGCGGGCCTCCCCCTCCTGGTCGAACAGGACGAAGAACTCGTCGTACCCTCCGACCTCGAGGCCGGAGGGACCCACATCGAAGGCCCGCCAGCCTGGGGCCTCCGAGACCTCCATCCAGTACGCTGGACCCACGCGGTCTGCGTCCTCGCCCGTCCCCTCGTCCAGGCAGGGGTAGTGGCCACCGGGAAACCCTGTGGATAGGTGCAACTTGAGCGCCCCCTGGCCTCCTGCCGTGTACGCGAAGATGCGTGTCACGCGCCCCGGGTGCGGTAGCCGGAAGCGGACATAGGCGCGGAAGCGCCAGGTGATACCCTGGATCACGGTCGTGAAATCCCCCGCGGTCGGCACCTGCACCCATGCCGTGCCCTCGTCATTTGCGAGTAGGGTCCTGCCTTCCGACCCGGGCGGAGGCCACGGCACGACCTCCTCGGCGAGCGGTTTCACAGGGTGCGCATCCTCTAGGGTGTCCGAGACGGTGTCCGTGCGGGCGAGTGCGTCCTCCCCCCCGGTCTCGGCGGACGGGTCGTCGTCGGTTCCATCTTCCATCCCCTGCTCGCGCGTCTCGGCCCCTTCCTCTGATTCGCCCTCGTGGAGCGGCTCGTCCTCCAGACCGGTGCCGTCCGCCGCATCCGGGGTGTCGGACGGCGAGCGTTCAAGGTCACCGGTCGAGCCCGTGCCCCCACACCCTCCTGCCAGCGCCAGGACAAAAAACCAGACGACGCGACCTCTCATCCTGCCTTCCCTCGACTCTCCGAACTCAAATGGAACCGTGAGCCACGGAGAAGTCTAGCCTCTCCTGACAATGGAGCAAACCGTATTGTTAGGGGGCGTACAGGCGGCCCGGGCGAGCCAAGCGAGCCTTCCAAGTCCGCCGGCTTGACGGCGCCTTGTTCAGGGAAGGCGGTGTCAAGCCACACCGCACTTTAGGGGCGCCTGCCGGCGCCAAACAGCCGCGAAGCGGCTTCCCCAAAGTCTTCAATCCAACCATCCCCGCAATCCCGCGTCGCAGCAGCGAATTGCCGCAGAACCTATTCTGATAGAAAGCGTTGGTGCGAAAATCCGTCTTCCGCCGGTTTGTCCGCTCCTTGGACCGCTTCACACAGTCTCTTCCTGGGGTAAAAAAGTTCCAACCCCCGTCGCTTTCGAGCCTCCAGAGCGGACCTCCTAACAGCGCGGTTTCCTCAATGGGCGAGGCCGCCCCGTGACACCCGTTGACTTCGGTCATTTGAGGGCCTCCCTTTCGGTTGACATGGAAACGACCCCGGTGCTAGGAAACGTGCGCCTCGTGCCCCGAGGAGGGCATGGCCGGCGGGAAGGACACGGAGTCCCCCTGGCGGGCCGCCCTGGTGGTCGCGTCCGTCGGCATCGAGATGGCCGTGGCCGTTGCGGTCGGGTACTTCGTCGGGGACTGGCTCGATGCGCGGCTCGGGACCGCGCCGTGGTTGATGTTTTTGTTCCTCGGGTGCGGGGTGGCGGCGGGATTCCGGGGGATTTGGCGCACGGCCCGCCGGTACTGGCCAGACGGGGGATGAGGTGACCTCGGCGGGCTTCATCAGGTGGACGCTGTGGCTGGATGGGACATTGTTTGGCCTGGCACTGCTCTTGGCCTTTGTCTTGTCCGGGGCGCCAAACTCCATCGCGGGGGTTGTGGTGGGCGGGGTCCTCGGGACCGCGAACCTGGCCGGGCTCGGCATCCTGGCGCGCCGACTGATTGGACGCGACGGGCCACGGTGGCCTTACGGCCTCGCCCTCGGCCTGAAGTTCGTGCTCCTGGTGTCCCTCGTGTACCTGGCCGTGCAATACGTCCCGATGGACGTCGTGTGGTTCGTGGTGGGGCTGTCGGTGTCGGGGCTCGCCATCCTGGGCGGCGCGCTCAACCTGTCTCTGCGGAGGCTGGACCTGACGCTGGACTGACTGGAAGGAAGCGAGATGAAGACCCTGGGACTCGCGACGGCGGCCATGGTGCTGGCGTGGGTTGGGCCGGTTTCTGCCTCGGAGGCGGGACACGGGGCCGCGGAGCCCACGCACGAGGCCGCGGAGGCCGCACACGGCGCAAAACACGGCGGCGGGGAGCACCACTGGTCCCTGGCCGACTACTTCGTCCCGGTGACGGTGAAGGAGTTCGTGGCGATGCGCTTCGGGCGCACGGTGATCGAGGGCGCGCCCGTTTCGGATGTGCACCACATCGCGTTCGGGGTACTGGTCGCCGCCCTGGTGTGGGTCCTCTTGGCCCTGGCGGTCCGGCGGATGCGCTCGGACCCCGACCGACTTCTTCCGGAGAGGCGTTTCAACCCCTTGGCCCTGTTCCAGGTTCTGGCCGACGGCCTCCTCGGGCTGATGGAGGGGATCATGGGGCGCGAGCACGCGCTGAAGTTTCTGCCCCTGATTGGGACCCTCGGGACCTTCATCCTGTTTTCGAATCTCTTGGGCCTGATCCCAGGATTTCTGCCGCCAACTGACAATCTCAATACGAACCTCGCGATGGCCTCGTGCGTGTTCGTGCTGACGCATTACTACGGGGTCAAGGCACACGGCATCAAGTATTTCAAGCACTTTTTCGGCCCGATTATCAAATGGTACGCCCTGCCGCTGATGATTCTGATGTTTTTGATCGAGATGATCAGCCACGTAGCACGGCCCGTATCCCTGAGCGTCCGTCTTTTGGGCAACATCTTCGGGGACCACGCGGTGCTGACGGCCTTTGTGGCCATGGCCATCCCGTTCGTGCCCGTGCCGTTTATTCTGCTTGGGCTTTTGGTGTCGGTGGTGCAGACGCTCGTATTCTGCATCCTTTCGACCGTCTATATCTCGCTCGCAGTCGCTGAGGAGGAGCACTGATTTTGGGGTGTAGCCGGGGGTTTCCCCGGGAAGGCTGTCGGGGGAGAGGTTCCCCGCAGGTGAACGCTACGGACTTTCGGAGAGGAGGCAACGATGGTTCTGGTGAAGAAGACGCTTGCGACGTTGGGCCTGGCCGTGATGTCGCTCCTGCTGGTGGTCCCGTCCGTGTTCGCGCAGACCGGCGCGGCGGACAACCCGGAGTCGGTCAAGAAGTTCATCGCCATCGCGGCGGGTTTCGGCATCGCGATCGCGGCGTTCGGCGGGGCCCTTGGGCAAGGCAGGGCCGCTGCGGCGACCCTCGAGGGGATCGCTCGCAACCCCGGCGCGGCGGGCAAGATGTTCGTGCCGATGATCCTGGCGCTCGCGCTGATCGAGTCGCTCGTGATTTACGCACTCGTCATCGCGTTCACCCTGGTGGGTAAGCTCTGAGCGGACCGGGGAGCGCGAGCCCTCAGGCATCGGCGGCCAGGCGCTTCAGCTCCGCGTGGCTTCGGTCCACCGAGACCGTGGCGATGCGCAAGAGGTCGAGGAAGTCTTCCTCGACGAGGCCGCGGTTCCCCGGGATCGAGACCTCGAACGCGACTGTGTCCGAGCCCTCATCGTAGTAGTAGCGTCCGAAAATCACGTCCGCGTTCTTGCGGTTGAGCCAGTCCCCTAGCGCGGCGCGATCCACGCCGGCCTTACGCGGCTCGAAGTCGAGCGAAAACGACAAGAAGCGCGCGTACCACACCTCGCCGGTGGAGGTCTTGCCCACGATGATGTGCAGCCGCAAGAGCGTCTCGTCCCCCTGGATGTCCAACGTCACGCGGTCCAATTCCTCGTCAACCTGGTAGTGGCCGTACCCGACTTGGTCCAGAATCCTCGTGAACGTTGCAGTGTTGATCGGTAGCAGTTCGGCGGTTTCCACGTTGTCCTCCTGCGTGGGGTCCACGGGGGACGCTACGCGAGGTAGGGGGAAAAGTCAAATCCGACTCGTCCGGAGGGTGGACGACAGAGAAGTCCCATGGTTGCCGTTGACGGGAACCGGCGTTCGAGAGGACCAAAACCGCCGAGAACCGATGCCCACACGCGGCGTTGAAGCAAGGCAGCGGCTTTTGGTACAACCTCCGCGGATGAGAGGGGTTGCACCAGCGGCGCGCCTGCTCGGGATGCTCCTTGCGGTCTGGACAGGATGCGGGGAGCGGTCGGACAGGACCGCGACAGAGACCCATTTCGCGACGGCCTGGGACATCCGGGTGGAGCAGGGCAATGGGACGTCCTGGTGCCCCGCGGGACTCGCAACGGTGGTGGCCCTGGTGACAGGACCCTGGCGATTCGAGCCCGGGGCGCGGCCCCGTCTCCATGTGGTCGTCGGGTGCGAGCGGGTGGGCCGTTGCGTGGACGTCCACGCGGGCGTAGCGCTCGTCGTCACCTCCCCCGTGGAACCCGAGGCCCTGTTTGAGGGGGCCTCTATCCAGCGCGCGGGCTGCGCACGGTGGCCGTTGTCCGTGGCGTTGGTGACCTTCGGCACGGTCCGGGCGGTGCACGAGGCCGTTGGGATGGCCCACGAGCAATACCGCGTGCTCCATGCCTCGGACCAGGAGGTCCTGGACTGGCTTCGCGCCGGGGTGCCTCGCGGGGCCTTTCTACAGGCCATCGTCGTGGCCGGGGACCGCAGGATGCGGGCTGCGGTCCCCCTGTTGCTCCGGTATCTGGACTCGGAGGATTCGGACGTGGTAATGAGGGCGGTCGGCGCGCTCGGGCGGATTGGGGACGAGGCGGCGCTTCGCCCCCTGGGGCGCCTCGCGCTCGCGATGATGCCGGAGGTGCCGCACGCGGCCTTGCAGGCCATCGCGGACATCGGCGGGGGCGAGGCCATCCGGGTCCTCGAGGTGGTCGCTGCGCAGGCCCAGAGTCCGGTCATCGTCAGGGAGGCGAGAGACTTGATCCGCAGGCTCGGCCAGGGGAGAGAAGATGAGTAGCGACACCAGGGGCCCGATCCGGGTGGACCGGTTGGGGCGACATGTGAGGGTCACGTTCCTGAAACCCAAAGACGGGCCTCCGGTGGTCTCGCTTCGGACCATCGCGGCGTTGCGCGAGGCCATCGCCCCTCTGGCGGAGGATCAGGCCGTCCGGAGCCTCACCTTGCGTTCCGAGGGCGATGGCGTGTTCCTCGCGGGGGGTGACCTCCAGGAGTTTCAGCGTCTCGATACGCCGGACAAGGGACGGGAGATGGCCGAGGGGATGCGGGAGGTGCTATGGCGCCTCGAAACCTTGCCCTTTCCGGTCATTGCGGTCCTCGATGGGGACGTCTTTGGCGGGGGGTGCGAGACGATCCTCGCCGCGGACATCCGCATTGCGACCCCAGACGTGCGGCTCGCCTTCACCCAGGGCCGGTTCGGGCTGATCCCCGGGTGGGGCGGGGCCACGCGCCTGACGCGGCTTGTGGGGCGGGGCCACGCCCTCTACCTGTTGATGACCGGGCAGCCCATCCGGGCCCGGGAGGCCCTAGGGATCGGCCTCGTGGACCGGGTCGTGCCCCGCGACCGGCTCGAGGACGCCCTGGCCGAGGTCCAGGCGAACATGGAGATGGTCTCTCCCGAGGCGGTCCGTGCGGCTAAGGAGGCGGTTCGTGGGGCCGTCTCGCTTCCCTACGAGAGTAGCCTTGCGCGCGAACTGGACCTCTTTGTGTCCTTGTGGGCCTCGGAGACCCACCGCGAGGGGCTACGGGCCTTCTTTGAGCGCCGGGCCCCGACCTGGGCGGGCGATCGGGAGCCGGAGGCAGAGCCACGCAAGGGGACTCGCGGTGGAACCGGGCGCACGCGAAAGGTGGTTCCCTGACCTCGGACGTTGCCGCTCGGTCCACCTGCTCGGGATCGGCGGCATCGGGGTCAGTGCGGTCGCGCGCCTCTTGATGGCCCGGGGCGTGCGCGTCTCCGGCTGCGATGTGCGCGAGTCCTCGCTCACGAGGGCACTTCGGGCCGAGGGGGCGCAAGTCTTCATCGGGCACTCCGCGGAACACCTGTTCGGGGTGGACCTGGTCGTGGTGTCCTCGGCCATCCCAGCGACCAATCCCGAGTGGCAGGCCGCGCAGGCGCAAGGGCTGGACGTGGTCCACCGTTCCGTGGTCCTCGGGGCCTTGCTCGCGCAGCGGCGGGGCATCGGGGTGACGGGCACGAATGGCAAGGGGACCGTGTCGTCTTTGGTCGCGTGGCTTCTGCACGGGGCCGGGCTTGACCCCTCGTTCGCCATCGGGGCGATCCTGTTGGACTTCGGCACAAACGCCCGGCCTGGGTGCGGGCCCCACCTCGTGTGCGAACTGGACGAGTCCGACGGCTCCTTCGTGAACACACGACCCGAGCGATTCGTGATCAATAATCTTGAAGCAGACCATCTGAACTATTACAAGGACCTGGAGGGCCTGTTAAGGACATTCGCGGACTATCTGGGGTCCACCCGGTGCCCCCCGTTCCTCCACGCGAACCTGGACGACCCCAACGTGCGCGAGGTTTTGAGGCGCGCCCGTCCGAGGGGCGAGGTGATTGCTCACGGGGAAGGGGGCTCTTGCGCGTATGCCATGACCGCGTGCGAGCCATGTCGTTTGGGGTCGCGTTTCCGCGTGCGTGGACCGGCTGGCGACCTCGGGTGGTTTCACTTGAATCTGCCGGGCCGCTACAACGCGATGAACGCGCTCGCGGCCCTGGGAGTCGTCCTGGAGGAAGGGGTGGACGTCGAGGCCGCGCGGGAATGGCTCCCCAAGTTTCGCGGGATGGAGAACCGCTTCACCGTGGTCGAGGCGGGCGGGATCACGCTGGTCAAGGACTACATCTCGCACCCGTCCGGGATTCGGGAGGTGCTCCGGGCGGCCAGGGGCCTTGGCGGACGCCGCCTGGTTGCGGTCTTCAAGCCGTATCGCTTCACGATGATCCACTATCTTCAGGACGAGTACCGTGACGCCTTCCGGGAGGCGGACCTGACCCTCATCACCGAGATGTACCCCGCCGGAGAGGTCCCAATACCGGGCGTGGACACCGAGTTCCTGGTGCGCAAGGTGCGCTCCGGAGGAAACGAGGTCGAGTTCGTCCGGGAGATGGAGGACATCCCAGAGGCCGTGCGAGGGACGGCGGGCAGAGGAGACGTGGTCGTCTTCTTCGGAGGGGATGACCTGTTCCGGGTGGCGGACCGGCTCGCAGAGGACCTTGCGAGGGGGGAGGGGCCATGACGGTCAGCGGGCGGGCGTTCAGCGTGGTCGGCATGGGGCGGAGCGGGCTTGCAGCGGCTAGGGCGCTCGCGCTCCGTGGCGCGGACGTGCTCTTGTCGGACCGCGAGGATTCACCCGAGTTGCGGCAGCGGGCCTCATCGCTGCCGTCCGGGGTGCAGGTGGTCTTGGGCCGCGAGGTCATCCGGCCTGGCGACACAGTCGTCTTGAGCCCCGGCATCCCCCCGTCGGCGTCGGTCTTTCGCGAGGCGCACCGGGCGGGCGGCGAGGTGATGGGCGAGGTCGAGTTGTTCTATCGCTTGTGGCCTGGCCGTATCGTGGCTGTCACCGGGACGGACGGCAAGAGCACAGTGACCACCCTGATCGCGCACATGCTCGAGGCGGGAGGGGTTCGCGCCCATGCGGCGGGCAACTTGGGCAATGCCCTGTGCGATTTGTTGGCCGGCGGGGACGGGCCAGACCCTTCCCACGTGGTGGTGGCCGAGGTCTCGTGCTTTCAACTCGTCACGGTCTCGCGCTTTCGTCCCTTGGTCGCGGTGGTCACGAACGTCGCCCAGGACCACATCGAGTATCACGGCTCCTTCGAGGCGTATGTGCGGGCCAAGGCGCGGGTCGTGATGAACCAGGCTGCCGGAGACTGGTTCGTGCGCAACCGCGACGACCCCATCCTCTCGGCCTGGCTCAAGCCCGGGCAGGCAATCGCACCCGACAACGGGCAGACCATCTTGGAGGTCTCTCGAAATGGCCCCGTCGTGGACGGGGCATGGTCGTGGGGCCGGGTCCTGCACACGGCGAGGTCCGGGCGTTCGGCGCCGGTGGTCTTGCGGGAGGAGTTTTGTCCCATCGGGGCCCACAACGAGGTAAACGCGCTCCTCGCGATGGCCGCATGCCTGCCCTTCGGGTTGGACGAGGCAGCGCTTGCGAAGGGACTTCGCTCGTATCGGGGATTGCCGCACCGGATCGAGTTCGTGCGCGAGGTCGGAGGGGTGCGCTTCTACAACGACTCCAAGGCGACCAATCCCCACGCGGCGGCCACGGCCCTGCGAGCCTTTGACGAGCCCGTGGTGCTCATCGCGGGCGGGTACGAGAAGGGGCTGCCGCTCGACCCCCTCTTGGCCCGCATTCCGGAGCGGTGCGCGGCGGTCGTTTTGTGCGGGGGGAACGCAGAGCGCATGGCGCAAGAGGTCCAAGGCCTCGTCCCGGTGGAGGTCGTCCAAGACCTCGAGGTGGGGGTTGAGCGCGCCCTGGAGAGGGCGCGGGCTTTGGGGGTGCGCGTGGTCCTGTTCTCGCCTGCGGCCTCGTCCTACGACCGCTATCATGGCTTCGAGGAGCGGGGCGAGCACTTCCGGCGGGTGGTCGAGGGGCTTTGAGATGCCACAGCGCCAAAGCATCCTGGTAGATGGCTACAACCTGATCGGGGCCACGAGGGGGCTCAAGGCGCATGACCTGGAGAGGGCGCGGGAGGCTTTGCTCGACAAGATGGCCGCGTACGTGCGGGCCAGGGGGCACGAGGTTGTCGTGGTCTTCGATGGCGCGGACTTGCCCGTGGACTACTACCCGCGCAAGGGGCGGGCCGGTGTGCGGGTTGTGTTCTCGGAGCCTGGCGAGAAGGCGGACTGGGTCCTGGTCACCGAGGCAAGGCGGCGGCAGGGCCGGTGCGTGGTGGTGACGAACGACCGGGAGGTGCGCAAAGGGTGCGAGGAGGCGGGGGCCTTGACCCTCGGGTGCGAGGAGTTCGAGGGGTTCGTGAGGCGGGCCCTCGGGGCGCGCGGCCAGAAGCCAGGACCGCCGGACCAAGGGCCGGCCTCGGCGGGGCCGAGTGCCCCTGCGCCTGACGAGGACCTCCACGTGTGGGAGCGGTTCGCGAGGGGTGTGAGACCCCTGAAGGACCACGGGCGGCGTTCGTTTGCGAGGCGCGATCAGGTGGCCACGCAACCCATCCCGGCTGAAGATGACGCCGCGGCCCTGCTCGCCTCCCTCCTCGAGGTGCCGGACGAGGTGGCCGAGGAGCGAGCCGCGCAAGGCCTGGGCCGTGAGCCCGAGGATTCGCGAGGCAGTCGCGAGGCCCGCCGCCGGAGAAACGTCCTGGACGACCTGTAAGGGCGTGCTTCCATAGGGTCCGGGCAAGCACTGGTGCGCCCTCACCCGACTCACAGGCACAGGCGCACCCCGCGGATCAGGTCCGTCCTCTGGCACGAGCCCGCCGCATGGGCCGAGGCGCAAACCCGAGATTCACGCAGACCTGACCGGTATTTTTTCTGAAAGGTGAGTCATACCGCGCAACGGGGCGCGGGATACCCCACTTGTGAAGCGACGAGCAGATTTTCGCATTGGATGCCCCTGGTCGTGACTAGGGCTTGGGGCTTCTGTCGGCAGGTGTCGTCTATTTGGCAGTTGCCTCAAAGAGGATGTCTTGAAAGGGGCGGCGTGGGGGGCGGTCGCCCACCCCCCAAAAGTCGGTCGGAATGGGCCGAC
>FWWL01004283.1_pt1 | contig 24370 bp, 17 predicted proteins | sample 2228331 | NCBI WGS metagenome assembly FWWL01 (sample SAMEA103939775, study PRJEB20133) | metagenome | reverse complement strand
GGCCCCAACCCGGCGCTGCTGCGCCTGATGGACGCCCTGTTCGCGCGCGCCCTGCGGCCCGCGCATCCCAGCTGCGCCGATCCGCTGAGCGGCGCCGCGCGCGGCGCCCTGTACGTGCGCGGCAACTGGTTGCGCATGCCGCCCCTGTTGTTGTCACGGCACCTGTTTCACAAGGCCTTCATCTCGCCGCGCCAGGCCGCCGCTGCACGTTAGCGTCCGGAAAGGCCGCGCGCACGCCTGCCGGCGGCGGTGGCAGGGTGTGCGGAAATGGCATATTATTAACAAGATGTAACAAACGGGCACTGCGTTTTTCACAAAGCCGAGGCGGGGTGGACGATGAGTGATGGCGACAGTCAACTGATGCGGCTGCAGGATCTCCAGCAATTCCTGGCCAGTGCCGGGCTGGAGGAAAGTCTCGACGAGCAGGCGCGGCAGGCCGCGCGCCTGATCGATGCGCAGGACTGCTCGATCCTGCTGCTGAACAGCGGGGAAGGGCAGGCGCTGCGCATGACCGTCTTCGCGCGCCATGGCGGGCCGGCCGATGGCGCGGCCCTGCAGGCCTCGGTCGGCAAGGGCGAGGGGATCTGCGGGCAGGTGCTGGCCAGCGGGCAGTCGCTGCTGGTGCCCGACATCGCCGGTTCGCCCTACGCGCAACTGGCGCGCCGGCCCGATGGACCGCGCAGCCTGGTCGCCGCGCCGGTGCGGGTCGACGGGAGGATCGTCGGCGTGATCAATGCCAGCGGACACCGTTTCAGCCAGGCCGACCTGCACCTGCTGGAGGTGATCGCGCTGTTCATCGGCAAGTCGATCCAGGTGACGCAGTTGCAGCGCCTGCTCGACTCGCGCTTCGCCCAGCTCGCGCTGCTGCAGGAGGCCCAGCAGAAGGTGGGGCAGCAGGTGCGCACCGCCTACCGCAATCCCGGTGACGCCGCCCGCATCCTGGCCCGTTCCTTCTTCCGCGAAATGACCAAGGCCGGTTTCGACTCCGGCCAGATCGTCAGCGCCGCCAGCGAGCTGATCGAACAGTTGAACCGGCAACTGCAACCGGACGGCCGTGCCGGTCCGCCGCCCGAGGAAAACACATGAATGCACTGCACGCCGCGCTGGCGGCCTGGCGCGCCTTGCCCGGCGCCGAAGTGTTGCCGGCGGACGCGGCCAGCGAAGCCTATGGAGCCGACACGCTGGGCCTGGCGCGCCGCATCCCGGCCGCGCTGCGCGTGCGCGACAGCGCCTGCCTGCCCGAGTTGATGCGCATCGCCCAGCGCCACCGCGTGCCGGTGCATCCGCTGAGCACGGGACGCAACTGGGGCTATGGCAGCGCCTTGCCGGTGCGCGAGGACGTCGTGATCGTCGACCTGTCGCCGCTGTGCCGGATCCTGCACTTCGACCCCGAGATGGGGGTGGTCACGCTGGAACCAGGCGTCACCCAGGGCATGCTCGCGCAGTTCCTGGACCGGAACGGCCATCCTTTCATGGTGCCCACCACCGGCGCCGGTCCCGAGTGCAGCCTGCTCGGCAACGCGCTCGAGCGCGGCTACGGCGTGACGCCGCACACCGACCATTTCGCGGCTGTCACCGACATCGAGGCGGTGCTGGCGGACGGCAGCCTCTACCGCAGCGCGATGCGCGAGGCCGGCGGCGAGGACCTGGCGCGCCTGTTCAAGTGGGGACTGGGTCCCTACGCCAACGGGCTGTTCACACAGAGCGGCCTGGGCATCGTCACACGGATGAGCATCATGCTGGTGCGCCGTCCCGAGGCGGTGCGGGTCTGCCTGTTCAGCCTGAAGGACGACGCCCTGCTCGAACCGGCGGTCGAGCGCATCCGCGCCCTGCTGGCGCGCCTGCCCGGCACGGTCGGGGGGCTGAACCTGATGAACCGGCACCGGGTGCTGGCGATGTCGGCTCCCTATCCCGCCGGGCGCATCGGGGCCGATGGCCTGATCCCGCCGGCGGTGATCGAGGAGTTGGGCCGCCAGTACCAGGTCATGCCCTGGACCGGTTTCGGCACCCTGTACGGCAGCCGCCGGATGGTGGCCGCCGCGCAGAAGGAGATCCGGGACGGCCTGGACGGGGTCGCCAGCCGCCTGCTGTTCCTAAGCCAGGACAGCGCCAACCGCCTGCTCGGGTTGGCGCGCTGGCTGCCGGGGCCGCGCGGCAAGCGCCTGGCGAGCACGGCGGCGACCCTGGCGCGCTCGCTGGAACTGGTCGAGGGCCGCCCGAACGAGACGACGCTGCCGCTGGCCTATTGGCGCAGTCCCGGCGCCACCCCCGGGGCGCCGCGCAACCCGGCGCGCGACGGCTGCGGCCTGATCTGGTACGCGCCGCTGGTGCCGATGCGCCCGAGCGGCGCGCGCGCCTACGTCGACATGGTCGTCGCCGTCACCCGGCGCCACGGAATCGAGCCGCTGCTGACCTTCACTTCCCTCTCGGACAAACTGTTCGACAGCACGGTGCCCCTGCTGTTCGACCGGCGCGACCCGCGCCAGGTGGCGGCCGCCCATGCCTGCTACGACGAACTGGTGGCGCGCGGCCGGGAGCAGGGGTGGTTCCCGTATCGCATGACGGTGGCGGCGATGCCGGGCCTGGCGCAACTCCTGGACGATTCCGGCCGCCTGCACCGGCGCCTGCGCGCGGCGCTCGATCCACACGACGTCCTGGCCCCCGGGCGCTACTGCTGATCCGCGAGGCGGGGCCCCGCGCGCTCGCGCGGGTTCCCGTATTTTCTGCCAGCAACGGCGGCACCGGAGCTTGGCGCATGAAAATAAATTTTACAATTTGCAATGATGTCGGGATATCTTACACGCCGCTGAGCGGGGTTTCACATAGGCATCAAACTTGGGTCTTTTCTCCTTTCAAATCAATGATTTGGGCGGGTGTTCGGAGGCTGGCACACCGATTGCTTAATAGCTGTCGTCGGTGTCGTAATCTTTAAATAGCGTTTCCTAAACCTTTGGAGAAGACATGAAAAAGTTACTCGCACTCGCAATTGGCGCCGCTTTCAGCCTGAGCGCATTTGCTGCCCCTGTTGACCTCCCAGCGGGTCCGCTGTACATGAAGTTCAACGGCAACGAGCAGATCGCCATCAACGGTGCAAACACCTGGGAAGGTGGGGAAATCAACTGGGGCGTGTTCACCCTGACCACGATCATGAAGGGCGTCGTCCAGCAGCCTGGCGAGCAGATCGACGGCAGCACCGATCCGGACGATATCATCTTCAACAACGGTGACTACAACGGCCAGATCACCGGCATGTTCTACGGCCTGGAAGCCGGCATCCCGACCGAAACCAATCCGTTCCCGGCCACCGGCGGCTACATCGACCTGTACTGGCGCGACCTGGGCACCTACAGCGCCACCAACAACGCGGAACTGGGCCCGGACGTGCGTTGCGGCTTCAGCTGCGCCAACGGCTACACCCAGGGCGAGTTCCTGGTGCGCCTGAAGTTCGCGTCGGGTATCGATCCTGACGTCGAAACCAACTACGTCAGCGGCAGCGTGCGTCCGGTGGAAGGCGAGGCATTCGCCGGCGACGCCCTGTCGTTCGCCGAGGTCGATTACTCGGTCATGGGCACCTGGACCGAAAAGCTGGACACCGACTGGTTCAACACCGTGTTCGGCAGCCGCGACTTCCGCTTCTCGAACCGCTATTCCGAGAACGTCCGCTGGGACGGTGGCGAGAACATCATCGGCGCACGCCTGGATGACCCAGCCCAGGCGGTCGCACTGCCCGAGCCGGGCGCCCTGTCGCTGATGGGCCTGGCCATGGTCGGCATGGGCGCCGCCCTGCGTCGCCGCACCAAGAAGTAATCCTTCGCTTCGGTGACGCGAAAGGCCTCCTCGGAGGCCTTTTTGTCGTTGCTTGACACCCCACCGCGCACATTGTTCAATCCACCCATGCACACTTCCGTCCGCCTGCTGCTCCAGGTGCCCGCCACGCTGGCGATCCTGGCCCTGGTCCCGACCAACCTCGGCAAGCTCGCCGCCTTCCTGCTGGTCTGGGCCCTGAGCTTCGGACGCCTGGGCCGGGCCGAGGCCGTGTTCTTCGTCCTGGTCTGCCTGTTCTTCACCGCGATGAACGCCGCCTCGCTGGCGCAAGGCATCTTCGCCTTCACCGATCCGGACTTGCTGGGCATGCCGGTCTACGAACTGTTCATGTGGGGCTTCTACCTGCTGCACACGCGCCGCCTGCTGGGCGGAGCGGCGCCGACGGGGCGGCGCGCCGCCGTGTGGACGCTGGCGCTGCTGTACTCGCTGGCCTTCGCCACCATCCACGATGCGCAGGTGCTGCTGGCCGTGACCGCCGCGCTGCTCGGCGCCGGGCTGGTGCTGTTTCACGAGCGCGAGGACCTGGCCTACGTTGGCTACATGGTGCTGCTGGGCGCGGCGGTCGAGTACACGGGGGTGTGGAGCGGACAGTGGGGCTACCCCGGCGATCCGCCGGGCGGGGTGCCGTTGTGGTTCATCACGTTGTGGGGCGGTGTCGGCCTGTTCCTGCGCCGCCTGGTGCTGCCGCTGCTGGCCCGCCACGAGGAGCGGGCGGTGCCCGGCTTGCTCGGGCAGGCGCGCTGACCGGCGCTTCAGCCCAGCTGAAGCAGGCGCTTGGTGATGCCTTCCTCTTCCTTGGGCGAGAAGAAGTAGGGAAACAGCGACCGTTCGTTGCCGGGATGGTTGCTGGTGCCGCCGAAGCGCTCGATCTGCTCCTGCACGTGGTCCAGGCTGCTCCACAGCAGCCAGGCGGGGGCGTCCACGCGCGGGTTGGTGCGCATGTCGGCCAGCCGCGTGAAGCCGAGCATCGTTTCGTAGAAGCGGCGGTGGCGCGGATTGACCTCGATGAAGACGTCGGTGCACTGGTGGATCCGGCGTCCGTAGATGAACAGGATGTGGAACAGCGATGCCAGCGCCAGCTTCGAACGCACCTTGGGATCGAAGGCGAGCTTGGTGATCTCGCAAACCTTGCCACCGCGGTTGCGGAAGCGGTCGATCTCGTCCTTGAAGATCTCGTCGGCCAGCAGGCCGACTTCGGAATCGATTCCGAGCGTCACCGTGCCGACCACATCGCCGTGGTCGGAGGCGGAGAGGGTGATCCGGTTCGGGTCGTCGTCCAGACGGTGCGTACCCGCGTAGCCGCGCCACGCGTACATCTTGCTGATCAGCAGACTGGCCTTGCTTCGGCCAGCATCCGTATCAGCAACCCGAATACCGAAAGATTGTTCGTCGATAGCCACGTCGGTGATGCTATCACACGAGTTCGCCTTCTCCTGCCGAGAGGGACTGTATCGTGCTTCCCCTTTTTCAGAGTCGATTCCTGTCATTTTCTTGCGAGTCGAAGTGTCACTCATTCTCTTTCTCCGCAGATTGGATGATTGGCGTTCTGAAGGGGATGCGTCTGAATTTAATGCAATATAGATATTCTTTTTTGATAACAAAGCATGCAAAAAAAACCACGGCGTCTCGCGTTGCCGTGGTTTCCGGGGCGCTTACAGCTGCTTGAGCAGCTCGCGCGCCTGGCGCGCGCCGGGCGCGCTGTCGTCCTGCGCGAGCAAGGGTTCGAGCTGCTTGCGGGCGCCGGCCTTGTCGCCCGATTTCGCCAGGGCCTGGGCCAGGTGCAGGCGCAGGTCGGTGTTCTGGGGCGCCAGGCTCAGGCCCTTCTGCAGCAGCGGCACCGCACGCTTGAGGTCGCCCTGTTCGGCCAGGATATGGCCCAGGGTGTCGATGATGGCCGGGTTGTCCCCGCCCAGCCTGTAGGCCGCCTCGGCCGTCTGCAGCGCCTTCGGATTCTTCAGCTGCTGGTAGCTCCAGGCCAGGTTGTTCAGCGCCACCACGTTGCCGGGCATGAGCTTCACGATGGTCTCGAGCTGGTTCACCGCCTGCGGATACTGTCCGCGCGCCAGCGTGCGCTCGGCCGCGTACATGGCTATCTCGACATCGCCCGGATTCGCCTTCATCCAGGCGTTCAGGCGCGCGTCGGCCTGGGCCACCTTGCCGGTCTGGCTCATCAGCTTGTGGATCGGGATCAGCAGCTTGGCGCTGGGCTTTTGCGCGAAGGCCTTCTCATACATCGCCAGCGCCGGCTCCCACTGGCGTTGCTGCATCAGGAGCTCGGCTTCGAGCACATAACCCAGGCTGGCGTTGTTCGGCTGTTGCTGCAGCGCGCGCGCGACCGCGATCGCCTCCTGCGGACGCTTGGCGCGCATCGCCAGCTCGGCCTGGGCCAGGCGCGCCGGGACGAAGTCCGGTTGCAGCGCCACGGCGCGCTTGAGGTTGTCGGCCGCCGCCGATTCGTTCTTGAGCACGACGTTCACCGACGCCAGGCGGTACTGGGCCAGGGCCGACTTGGGCAGCACCGCGGCCAGCTTGCTGTAGGTGTCGAGCGCGCCGGTCGTGTCCTTGTTGAGCAGCTGGGCCTGGCCGAGCGCGTCGAGCATGTCAGGATGGGTCGGATGCTGGGTCTGGAACTTGCGCGCCAGCGTCAGCGCCTTCTCGTTCTGCTTCTGGCGCATCATGTGGACGACCAGCTTGACGGCGGGGGCCGCGGCCTGCGGATTGTCGTTGCTGGCTTTCTCCAGCCACTTGGTCGCTTCGTCCGGCTTGTTCTCGAGCATGGCCAGTTCGGCCAACGCGTTCATCGCCCCGATGTGCTTCGGATCCTTCTTCAGCAGGGTGGTGAAGCGGGCCTTGGCCGCGTCCGTCTTCTTGTCGCGCAGGTCCAGCTGGGCCAGGTTGGCGGCGGCCGGGAAGTAGCCCGGTTCCAGCGCCAGGGCCTTCTCGAAGCTGGCGCGCGCCGCCGCCTCGTCGCCCTTGCCCAGGTGCACGCCACCCAGCACGTTGTGCACCTGTGGATTGTCCGGCTGCTGCCTGGCCAGCGCCTGGCCGGCCGCCAGCGCCTTGTCGTAGCGCTTCATGCCCATCTCGGCCTGCACCAGGGCGAGCCCGCCGACGACCGACTTGCCGTCGAGCGAGGCGCCGCGTTCCAGGTCGGCGATCGCCTTGTCGCGTTCGCCCTGCCCCATGCGCGCCATGCCCAGCGAGGTGTGGATCGCCGCCACCTTCGGCGCCAGCTCGCGCGCCTTCTCGAAGTAGGCGGTCGCCTTGTCGAAATCGCGCACCTGCATGTAGGACTGTCCGGCCAGCGCGAGCAGTTGGGGGTCGCTGCCCGCGTCCTCGAGCGCGGGAGCCAGGGTCTCGACCGCGCCCTTCGGCTGCGCGCTCTTGAGCAGGGTCTGCGCCAGCAGCTTGCGCGCATAGAGATTGTCGGGGAAGTTGTTCAGATACCTGCGCAGGTGCTGTTCGGCCTGCTGGGTCGATCCCAGGTTCATTTCCACCGCGCCGGCCAGCAGGACGCTGGGCATGTGGTTCGGCGCGACCTTGAGGACCTTCTGCAGCGATTCGAGCGCCTCCGGGTAGCGGCCCTGGGTGTGGTCCAGCAGGGCCTGGGCGTAGCTCACCAGCAGGCTGCCCGGCGCGTTCTTGCGCGCGGCCTCGATATCGGCCTTGGCGGCATCGAACTTGCCCAGGCTGGTATGGATGTAGGCCTTCTCGATGTGGGCGGTGCGCTCGGCCGGCTTGAGCGCGATGACCTTGTCGAAGGCGGCCAGCGCCTCCTCGGCCTTGCCGCTGCTGCGCAGCATCGCGCCCTGGAACAGCCAGGTCTCGTAGTTGTTGGCGTCCTTGGCCACCGCCTCGGCCGCGTAACGCTGGGCCGCCTCGACATCCTCCTGGGACAGGGCGTGGCGCGCCAGGCCCACCAGCGCGGCGCCACTGTCCGGCTGCAGGGCCAGCGCCTGGTCGAAGGCTTCCTTGGCCTCGTCCGTTTTCCTGCGGTCGAGCAGGGCGTCGCCGCGCAGCGCGAGCAGCGCGGGGGACTGCTTCGCCAGCTCGGGCGTGATTTCCTCGAGCAACTTCTCCGACTCGCCCTGGGCGTGCAGCGCACGGCCCAGCAGCGGCAGCGCCTGCTCGCGCATGCCCAGGCCGACGGCCTTGCGCAGTTCTTTCTCGGCGGAGACGGCGTCGCCGGTTTCCAGGTACAGCGTCCCGAGGCGCAGGCGCGCGTCGGCGTTGTCCGGGCTCTTGGCGACGGCGTTCTTCAGCTGGATCAGGGCGGCCTTGTTGTCGCCCTTCTCCTGGAACTCGCTGGCCTCGGCCAGCAAGGTGGCGGTCGATTCGTTACGGCTGCACCCGCTCAGGCCGGCGCCCAGCACGAAGAGGCCGGAAACGACGGCTGCGGTAAGTTTGAGCTTGGAGGCATTACGCGGCATGTGTTTGTCCTTGAGTTGTTCGCTGTAAAAGCGTGGTGGAGACCGGTTGACAAGTTTCCAGTTGAACAATAATAACTCAAGGAATACATAAATACCTGCACAATGCGTGCGCGTGTTGTGTGGACGCGATTTTTCTTTTTGACAACACCGACGACGCCTCCGGCTTGCCTATTCCTCCCCGCGCTGGCGCAGCCTGCCGAGCAGTGCCTCGACGTTGTCGCCCACCGGGAGCCCGTGGCGGCGCAACAGTTGCACGTGCAGCACGAGGTTCTCCAGCACCAGCTTGGCCGACACGGCGAGCAGGGTCATGAGCCGGTCCTCGGTGCTGAAATTCTCCATGGCCCCGGCCATTTCACACAGGTGGTTGGCCACCAGGTCGCGCAACTGGTCCTCGGGGAAGGGCAGGTCGGCGAAGTCGATCGGGTCCTCCTGCTCGACCTCGCGCATCAGTGCGGCAAGTTGTTCCGGTTGGATCGGCATGCGGCCTCCGTGGAAAAGGACATGGCCCCATTCTAGGCCGTGGCGAGCGGAAATGGCCACGGGCTTCGCACGCCTGTTTTCGGATGGCGTTTTCGCAAGGGCGGGAATAGAATCGACGGACTGTCTTCGCCGCGGGAGTCCTGGATGGCGCACGTCTTCTTCACCCGGCAACTGGCCCGGTTCACCGCCGTGCCCGAGGTCAGCACGCCCGCGCGCGTGCTGCGCGCCGGCCTCGACAGCGCTTTCGCGCTCAATCCGCTGCTGCGCGGCTACGTGCTGGACGACCAGGGACGCCTGCGCGAGAACGTCACCATCTTCATCGACGGACGCCGCTGCGCGGACCGCGAGCGGCTGGACGATCCGCTCCGCCCGGACAGCAAGGTCTATGTACTACAAGCACTTTCAGGAGGCTGAGCATGCAGCAGCGAGCGTATCTGTCCACCCGCAAGGGCCTGTTCGAACTGGTCAGGAGCGGGGCGGGCTGGGAATTCGGCCCCGTCCATTTCCTGGGCGAGCCGGTCTCGATCGCCCTGGCCGACCCGCGCGACGGCAGCCTGTACGCCGCGCTGAACCTGGGGCACTTCGGCGTCAAGCTGCACCGGCGCGACGCCGGCGGCGAGGTCTGGACCGAGGTGGCCGCGCCGTCCTACCCCCCCAAGCCGGCCGACAGCACCGACGCGACCGACTGGAACAACAAGATGGTCTGGTCGCTCGAGGCGGGCGGGCCGGACCAGCCCGGCCTGCTGTGGGCCGGCACGCTGCCCGGCGGACTGTTCGTCTCGCGCGACCGGGGACAGTCGTGGCAGCTGGTGCGCGCGCTGTGGGACGTGCCGCGGCGCGCCGAGTGGTTCGGCGGCGGCTACGACGTGCCGGGCATCCACAGCATCTGCGTCGATCCGCGCGACAGCCGCGGCCTGCTGGTGGCCGTATCGTGTGGAGGCGCCTGGCGCAGCGAGGATGGCGGCGAGAGCTGGAGCGTCAGTTCGACCGGGATGCGGGCGGACTACATGCCGCCGGAACTGAACGAGAACGAGGCCGTGCAGGACCCGCACCGGGTGGTGCGCTCGCCGGGCCAGCCGGATGTGTTGTGGTGCCAGCACCACAACGGCATCTGGCGTTCGCGGGACGGCGGGCGGCGCTGGCAGGAGATCGCGGAGGCGCCGCTGTCGCGCTTCGGTTTCGCCGTGGCCGTCCATCCGCACGATGGCGACACGGCCTGGTTCGTCCCGGCCGAGGCCGACCAGCGCCGCATTCCGGTCGGGGCGGCGCTGGCCGTGACGCGTACGCGCGACGGGGGCAGGAGCTTCGAGGTGTTGCGCCCCGGCTTGCCGCAGGAGCGTTGCTACGATCTGGTGTACCGCCACGGGCTGGCGGTGGCCGACGACGGGCGGACCCTGCTGATGGGTTCGACCACCGGAGGGGCGTGGCTGTCGGAGAACGGCGGCGACAGCTGGCGGACCTTGTCCACCACGCTGCCGCCGGTGTATGCCGTGTGTTTCGGTAGGGTGGGCCGGGCCGCGCAAGGCTCTTGAGCCCACGCGTGAAGGGTGAGTTGTGTTGGCCGCCCACGCGTGAAGGGTGAGTTGTGTTGGCCGCCCACGCGTGACGGTTGCGGCATTTTCGCTTCCGCGTGGGCACGAGTGCCCACCCTACTGCCGGCTTACATATTGCGGCGGTACTGCCCACCCACCTCGAACAGCGCCGTGGTGATCTGGCCGAGCGAGCACACGCGCACCGCGTCCATCAGCTTCTCGAACACGTTCTGGTTGTCGATCGCGGCCTGCTGCAGCGCGGCCAGCGCGGCCGGGGCCTTGTCGGCGTTGCGCTGGTGGAAGGCCTCCAGGCGCGCCAGCTGCGACTGCTTCTCGTCGTCCGTGGAGCGCGCCAGCTCGATGGTGGCCGGTGCGCTGGCCCCCTTCGGGTTGAGGAAGGTGTTCACGCCGATGATCGGCAGCGAACCGTCGTGCTTCTTGTGCTCGTAGAGCATCGACTCTTCCTGGATCTTGCCGCGCTGGTAGCCGGTCTCCATCGCGCCCAGCACGCCGCCGCGCTCGGCGATGCGCTCGAACTCCTGCAGCACCGCTTCCTCGACCAGGTCGGTCAGCTCCTCGATGATGAACGAGCCCTGGTTCGGGTTCTCGTTCTTGGCCAGGCCCCATTCGCGGTTGATGATCAGCTGGATCGCCAGCGCGCGGCGCACCGATTCGTCGGTCGGGGTGGTGATCGCCTCGTCGTAGGCGTTGGTGTGCAGCGAGTTGCAGTTGTCGTAGATCGCGATCAGCGCCTGCAGCGTGGTGCGGATATCGTTGAAGTCGATCTCCATCGCGTGCAGCGAGCGGCCCGAGGTCTGGATGTGGTATTTGAGCTTTTGCGAACGGTCGTTGGCGCCGTACTTGTCGCGCATCGCCACCGCCCAGATGCGGCGCGCCACGCGGCCCAGCACCGTGTACTCCGGGTCCATGCCGTTCGAGAAGAAGAACGACAGGTTGGGCGCGAAGTCGTCGATGTGCATGCCGCGCGCCAGGTAGGCTTCGACGAAGGTGAAGCCGTTCGACAGCGTGAAGGCCAGCTGCGAGATCGGGTTCGCGCCCGCCTCGGCGATGTGGTAGCCCGAGATCGACACCGAGTAGAAGTTGCGCACCTGGTGGTGCACGAAGTACTCCTGGATGTCGCCCATCACCTTGAGCGAGAACTCGGTCGAGAAGATGCAGGTGTTCTGGCCCTGGTCTTCCTTGAGGATGTCGGCCTGCACCGTGCCGCGCACGGTGGCGAGCACCCATTCCCTGATCTTCTGCGCTTCGTCGTCGGTCGGCTGGCGGCCGTTGTCAAGCACGAACTTGTCGATCTGCTGGTCGATCGCGGTGTTCATGAACATCGCCAGGATGGTCGGGGCCGGGCCGTTGATCGTCATCGACACCGAGGTCGACGGGCTGCACAGGTCGAAGCCGTCGTACAGCACCTTCATGTCGTCCAGGGTCGCGATCGACACGCCCGAGTTGCCGACCTTGCCGTAGATGTCCGGGCGCAGCGCCGGATCGGCGCCGTACAGCGTGACCGAGTCGAACGCGGTGGACAGGCGCTTGGCGTCCATGCCCTGCGAGACGAGCTTGAAGCGGCGGTTGGTGCGGAAGGCGTCGCCCTCGCCGGCGAACATGCGGGTCGGGTCCTCGCCCTCGCGCTTGAACGCGAACACGCCGGCCGTGTACGGGAACGAACCCGGCACGTTCTCCAGCATCAGGAAGCGCAGCACTTCGCCGTGGTCCTCGTACTTCGGCAGCGCGACCTTGCGGATCGGGTTGCCCGACAGGGTTTTTTGCACCAGGCGGGTGCGGATCTCCTTGTCGCGGATCTTGACCACATAGTCTTCGCCCGCGTAGGCGGCCTGCATGTCGGGCCACATCGCCAGCAGCTTCTTCGCGCCGCCGTCCATCGCGTTGTCGCGCTCGGTGATCAGGTCGTCCAGGACCACCTCCCGGTTCGCCGCGGCCAGCATGCGCTTCGTTTCCTGCAGTTGCTGGCGCTCGCGCGCCAGCTTGACCTGGCGTCCGACGTTCTTGTGGTAGCCGCGCACGGTATCGGCGATCTCGGCCAGGTAGCGCGCGCGCGCCGGCGGCACGATCACGTTCTTGGCGCTCGAGTGGCGCTGGCCCGGGTTGGGCAGCTTCGACGGCTCCAGCTTCAGGCCGAGTTCCGCCAGGCGCGGCAGCAGGCCGTGGTAGAGGGCGGTGACGCCGTCGTCGTTGAAGCGCGAAGCCTGGGTGCCGAACACCGGCATCTCGTCCGGGCTGCGGCTCCACAATTCGCGGTTGCGCTGGTACTGCTTGGCCACGTCGCGCAGCGCGTCCTGGGCGCCCTTGCGGTCGAACTTGTTGATCGCGATGACGTCGGCGAAATCGAGCATGTCGATCTTTTCCAGCTGCGAGGCGGCGCCGAACTCCGGGGTCATCACGTACATCGACATGTCCACGTGCGGCACGATCGCCGCGTCGCCCTGGCCGATGCCCGAGGTCTCGACGATCACCAGGTCGAAGCCGGCCACCTTGCAGGCGGCGATCACGTCCGGCAGCGCGTGCGAGATTTCCGAACCGGCCTCGCGGGTGGCGAGCGAGCGCATGAACACGCGCGCCTGGCCGTTCCACGGGTTGATCGCGTTCATCCGGATGCGGTCGCCCAGCAGCGCGCCGCCCGACTTGCGGCGCGACGGGTCGATCGAGATCACCGCGATGTTCAGGCGGTCGCCCTGGTCCAGGCGGATGCGGCGGATCAGTTCATCGGTCAGCGAGGACTTGCCCGCGCCGCCGGTGCCGGTGATGCCCAGGGTCGGCACGGTGAGCGTTTCGGCCGCCTCGACGATCTGCTTGCGCAGGGCCGGGTCCGCCTTGCCGTTTTCCAGCGCGGTGATCAGCTGGGCCAGCGGGCGGTGGCGTCCGGCGATGTCGCCGCCGCGCAGCGGTTCGAGCGAGGTCGGCGCGTACGGCGCCAGGTCGATGTCGCAGGCTTCGATCATCGAGCGGATCATGCCCACCAGGCCCATGCGCTGGCCGTCTTCCGGGCTGAAGATGCGGGTCACGCCGTAGGCGTGCAGTTCCGCGATCTCGCTCGGCACGATCACGCCGCCGCCGCCGCCGAACACCTTGATGTGGGCGCCGCCGCGCTGCTTGAGCAGGTCGATCATGTACTTGAAGTATTCGACGTGGCCGCCCTGGTAGCTCGAGATGGCGATGCCTTGCACGTCTTCGGCCAGCGCGGCGGTGACGACTTCGTCGACCGAGCGGTTGTGGCCGAGGTGGATCACCTCCGCGCCGTTCGACTGCAGGATGCGGCGCATGATGTTGATCGAGGCGTCGTGACCGTCGAACAGGGATGCGGCGGTGACGAAGCGCACCTTGTTGGCCAGTTTCGGCTGCTCGGGCAGGTCGAGCTTGGCGGCGGGGGTGATGTCGTTCATGGTGTTCCTTCGTATCGGAAGCGGACAGTGTAGTGCTTAAACGGTATATGACGTTAACGTTAACGTCAAGTCGGTGCCGTGTGGGCTCCGCGGTACCGGTGGGCACGGGTGCCCACCCTACCAGGGGCCGCCGGCGAGTCCTTACGCGGCGCGTTTCTTGACGTTGCCGGAGAGCAGCTCAGCCTTGCGCGCGCGGAATTCGGCGACGGCCTTTTCCTTGACGTGGCCGAAACCGCGGATGTCGTCCGGCAGGCTGGCCAGTTCGACCGCGTCGGCGTAGTTGCCGGCCGACAGCTTGCCCAGCAGCGCTTCGACCATCACGCGGTACTCGCCGATCAGGGCGCGCTCCATCTTGCGCTCGGCGGTGTAGCCGAACACGTCGAAGGCGCCGCCGCGCAGGCCCTTGAGCCTGGCCAGCAGCTTGAACGCGCCGAACATCCACGAGCCGAACTCGGCCTTGACCAGGTGGCCCTTCGCGTCCTTCTTCGCCAGCAGCGGCGGGGCGAGGTTGAACTTGAGCTTGAAGTCGCCTTCGAACTGGGTCTTGAGCTGCTCGACGAAGCGTCCGTCCGTGTACAGGCGCGCCACTTCGTACTCGTCCTTGTAGGCCATCAGCTTGAAGTAGTACTTGGCCACCGCCATGGACAGCTTGTTCGGCAGGCCCTGGGCCGTCTCGGCCGCGCGCACCTGCTCGACCAGCTTGGCGTACTGGCCGGCGTAGGCCGCGTCCTGGTAGCCGGTCAGGAACTCGACGCGCTTCTTGACCACCGTCTCCAGGCTTTGCGGCATCTGGACCAGCACGGCCTGGGTCGGCGTCGCCTGCTTTTCGACCCGCTTGAAGTCGACCGCGGCGCGGCGGCCCCACAGGAAGCTTTGCTTGTTCGAGGCCACGGCGACGCCGTTCAGCTCGATCGCGCGCAGCAGCGCCGCTTCGCTCAAGGGGATGCGGCCCTTCTGCCACGCGTAGCCGAGCAGGAACAGGTTGGTCGCGATCGAATCGCCCATCAGCGCGGTGGCCAGCCTGGTCGCGTCGAGGAAATCGGCGCCCTCGGCGCCGCCGACCGCCTCCAGGATCAGCGCGCGCACTTCCTCGGCCGGGAATTCCCAGTCGCGCTGCTGGGCGAAGGTGCCGGTCGGCTGCTCGTGCAGGTTGACGATGGCCAGGGTGCGGCCCGGGCGCATCTTCGAGATCGCGTCGGCCGCGCCGGTGGTGAGCATGTCGCAGCCCAGGATCAGGTCGGCCTCGCCGGTGGCGATGCGCTGGGCGCGCAGGCGGTCAGGGGTGGCGGCGATCTTCACGTGCGAGGTCACCGAGCCGTTCTTCTGGCTCATGCCGGTCATGTCCAGCACCGAGGCGCCCTTGCCCTCGAGGTGGGCCGCCATGCCCATCAGCGCGCCGACGGTGATCACCCCGGTGCCGCCGATGCCGTTGATCAGCACGTTGTACGGTGACTCGACCGACGGCAGCACCGGCTCGGGCAGCGCGCCCCAGCCGTCGTCGCCGCCGCCCTTGGTGACGCCGGTCTTGCTCTTCTTGAGGGTGCCGCCCTCGACCGTCACGAAGCTCGGGCAGAAGCCCTTCACGCACGAGTAGTCCTTGTTGCAGGACGACTGGTCGATGCTGCGCTTGCGGCCGAACTCGGTTTCCTTCGGCAGGATCGAGACGCAGTTCGACTGGACGCCGCAGTCGCCGCAGCCTTCGCACACGGCCTCGTTGATGACCATGCGGCGGTTCGGGTCGGGGAACTGGTTCTTCTTGCGGCGGCGGCGCTTCTCGGCGGCGCAGGTCTGGTCGTAGATGATGACGGTCACGCCCGGCAGCTCGCGCAGTTCGCGCTGGATGTCGTCCATCTCCTTGCGGTCGTGCAGGGTCACGACCGCCGGCAGGTTCGAGCGGTCGGCGTAGCGCGACAGGTCCTCGGTCACCAGCGCGATGCGCTTGACGCCTTCGGCCGCCATCTGCTGGGCGATGTGCGGCACCGAGGTGGTGCCGTCCACCGGCTGGCCGCCGGTCATCGCGACCGCGTCGTTGTACAGGATCTTGTAGGTGATGTTGACCCTGGCCGACACCGCCGCGCGGATCGCCAGGTAGCCCGAGTGGAAGTAGGTGCCGTCGCCCAGGTTCTGGAACACGTGCGGCACCTTGGAGAACGCGGCCTGGCCGATCCAGGGCGCGCCTTCGCCGCCCATGTGGGTGGTCAGCTTGTTCATTTCCGGGTAGATCGAGGTGGCCATCACGTGGCAGCCGATGCCGGCCAGCGCGAACGAGCCCTCGGGCACCTTGGTCGAGGTGTTGTGCGGGCAGCCGGAGCAGTAGAAGGCCGGGCGGAACGGGGTGGCCACGGCCTTGCGCAGCACCTCGTCCTTGGCGTCGAGGAAGGCCAGGCGCGCCTTGATCAGGTCGCGGGTCGGCTCGTCGGTGACCAGGCGCGCGATGCGCGCGGCGATCACGCGCGCCACCTGGGCCACCGAGAAGTCGGCCTTGGGCGGCAGCAGCCAGTCGCCGCGCGGGGCCACCCACTCGCCCTTGTCGTCGAACTTGCCGACGATGTGCGGGCGCACGTCGTCGCGCCAGTTGTACAGCTGCTCCTTGAGCTGGTATTCGACGACCTGGCGCTTTTCCTCGACCACCAGGATCTCTTCCAGGCCCTGCGCGAACTCGCGCACCCCGTCCGGTTCCAGCGGCCAGATCATGGCCACCTTGTACAGGCGCAGGCCGACCTTGGCGGCCATCGCCTCGTCGATGCCCAGTTCCTCCAGCGCTTCGAGCACGTCCAGGTAGGACTTGCCGGAGGCGATGATGCCCAGCTTGGCGTTCGGGCTGTCGATGGTCGTGTAGTTGAGCTTGTTCTCGCGGGCGTAGGCCAGGGCCGCGTAGATCTTGTAGTCCTGCATCAGCGCTTCCTGGTTGCGCGCCTGCTGGCCCAGCGGGACCGAGGACAGTTTGGTGTTCAGGCCGCCTTCCGGCATCGCGAAGTCCTTCGGGATCTTCACTTCGACGCGGAACGGGTCGGCGTCCACCGAGGCGCTCGATTCGACCGTGTCGGCCAGCGCCTTGAAGGCCACCGCGCAACCGGAGAAGCGCGACATGGCCCAGCCGTGCACGCCCAGGTCCAGGTATTCCTGCACGTTGCAGGGGTAGAGCACCGGGATCATGCAGGCCGAGAAGATGTGGTCGGACTGGTGCGGCAGGGTCGAGGAGTAGGCGCCGTGGTCGTCGCCCGCCACCAGCAGCACGCCGCCGTGCCGCGCGGTGCCCGCGTGGTTCATGTGCTTGAAGACGTCGCCGCAGCGGTCCACGCCCGGACCCTTGCCGTACCACATGGCGAACACGCCGTCGTACTTGGCCGGGCCGATCAGGTCGACCGTCTGGGTGCCCCAGACCGCGGTCGCGGCCAGGTCTTCGTTCACGCCCGGCACGAACTGCACGTGGTTCGCTTCCAGGTGGCCCTTGGCCTTCCACAGGTTCTCGTCCAGCCCGCCCAGCGGCGAGCCGCGGTAGCCCGAGATGAAACCGGCGGTGTCCAGGCCGGCGGCGGCGTCGCGCTCGCGCTGCATGATCGGCAGGCGCACCAGCGCCTGGATGCCCGACAGGAAGATGTTGCCGGTCTTGGCGGTGTACTTGTCGTCGAGGGTGACGGTGGTCAGGCGGGACGAGGCATCCTGCGCGGCGGCGCGCGGCGTGGCGGTATCGGGCATGTGGCGGACTCCAAAACGGTAATTCGGGGTGTTCCCCGCCTGCGTGGCGCCGGGTGGGCGCGTCGTTCGGGGGGAGGCGGTGTCGCGTGTGGGCGACGGGCACGGCGCTGCGCGCTAGTTCAGTGCGCGCAGAGTGTAGGTTTTTCCGCATCCCGGAGCCAATAGCGTTTCCGGATGGGGGTATAAGGGAAAATGATGACTGTTATTCAAGCAGCCGCGCGCCCGGCCAACTGCCCGCGGCGCACAGTCCTTCGGTGACTTCGCGCACGAGGCGCGAGATGGCGGCGGCGGCGTTGGTCAGGGGGATGTTGCGCGAAGCGCACAACGTGACGCTGCGGGTGATGGCCGGGCTGTGCACCGGCCAGGCGGCCATCGTCCCGTGTTCGATGTCCTGCTGGAGCGGCGCGAGCGGCAGCAGGGTGGCGCCGATGTCGGCCAGGAGCGCCGAGCGCAGGATGGCGATCGAGTTGATCTCGATGACCTCGGACGGCGCCAGGCCGGCCGCGCGCGCGACCTGTTCCACGCGCGGCCGCACGCCCTGCTGCAGGGCCGGCAGGATCAGGGTGCTGGCCAGCGCCTCGCTCAGGCTCAGCGCCTCGCCGGCGGGGGCGAAGGCGGAGCCGGCGCGGCAGATGTACATCAGGTCCTCCTCGACCAGCGCGGTGCCCGCGAAGTGGCCTGGCTGCTGGTCGTCGAACAGCACCGCCAGGTTCAGGCGCCCGGACCTGAGCTGCTCGGCCAGGCTGCCCGAGATCTCCTCCGTCAGCTGCAGCGTGATCTCCGGATAGCGGGCCCGCGCGGCGGTCAGCAGCGGCAGGGCCAGCGCGCCCGAGATACTGTGCGGCAAGCCCAGCGTCACGCTGCCCGAAGGGCGGGTGGTGGACTGGGTCACCGCGGCGCGCGCGTCCGCCACCTGTTTGAGGATGGCTTGCGCGTGCTCGTAGAACACCTTGCCCGCGTCCGTGCTGAGCACGCCCTGGGCCGACCGGTGCAGCAGTTGCGCGCCCAGTTCCTCCTCGAGCTGGCGTAGCTGCTGGGTCAGGGCCGGCTGCGCCACATGCAGCACCAGGGCCGCGCGCGACAGCGAGCCGTGGTCGACGATGGCGACGAAGTAGCGGAGCTGGCGCAGTTCCATGAATCGAAGTGTCTCCCGCGAACATCAAAAATATTAACTACCGGTAACAATATTGTTATACTGGGGCCCGGTTTGCGGCGAGATTAACACAGGCGGGAAAGCCAGGATGCTGAAAAAAATAGAGTCTTCGCAACTGCGGATCGGGATGTACATCCACGACCTGGATTGCGGCTGGATGGAGCACCCCTTCGTGCGCAATCGTTTCCTGGTGTCCAGCGCCGACGAGATCGCGAAGATCCGCCAGGCCGGCATTCGCATCGTGACGATCGACTGCGCGCGCGGCATGGATGTGGCGCACGCCCCGACCGTGGCGGAGGCGCAGGCCGCCACCGAGGCGGAAGTGGTCGCGATCGCCGCGCGTCCCGCCGCGCCGGCCGCGCGCGCCTCGCTGACCGAGGAGTTGCAGCGCGCCGGCAACATCCGGCGCCAGGCGGTCGGCCTGGTGCGCACCGTGATGCAGGATGCGCGCCTGGGCAAGGCGGTGGAGATGGACAAGGTCAGCCCGGTGGTGGAAAGCATCACCGAATCGATCCTGCGCAATCCCGGCGCGCTGATGGGGCTCCTGCGCATCAAGACCAAGGACGACTACACCTTCCTGCACTCGGTGTCCGTGTGCACGCTGCTGGTGGCGTTCTGCCGCTCGCGCGGCATGGACGACGCGAGCACCTACCAGGCCGGCATCGGCGGGTTGCTGCACGACACCGGCAAAGCGCTGGTGCCCGACCATATCCTGAACAAGGAGGGGCGGCTGACCGACGAGGAGTTCGACATCGTGCGCAAGCACCCGCGCGACGGCTACGACATCCTGCGCAAGTCGCCCGAGATCGGCCCGATCCCGCTCGACATCACCTTGCACCACCACGAACGGCGCGACGGCAGCGGCTATCCCGACCGGCTGGGCGAGGGCGCGGCCAGCGAACTGGCCCAGATGGCCGCGATCGTGGACGTGTACGATGCGATCACCTCGGACCGCTGCTACCACATGGGCATGAGCGCGGCCGAAGCGCTGCGCAAGATGTACGAATGGAGCAAGTTCCATTTCAACCCCGCGCTGGTGCAGGAATTCATGCGCTGCGTCGGCATCTATCCGGTCGGCACCCTGGTGATGCTCGAATCGGGCAGGTTGGGCGTGGTGGTCGAGCCACACGAGAAGAACCTGCTCACGCCCAAGGTCAACGTGTTCTTCAACACGCGCAGCCAGACCTATATCCGGCCGCAGACGGTGGACCTGTCCAAGGGGCTGGGCTTCGGCGGGGGCGACAAGATCGTCAGCCACGAGTCGCCGCAGAAATGGCAGGTCGACCCGATGCAGTTCCTGGAAGTGGCGGCCTAGAAGAATTCGGCCGTGTCGTTCGACGCCACCGTCTGCAGCAGCCCTTCGGCCACCAGCTCGTCGTAGTGGCAGGTGCGGTTGCGCCCGTTCGCCTTGGCGTAGTACAGCGCCTGGTCGGCGTGGCCGAGCGTGACCACCGGCGAGTCGTAGGCGCTGATCGCGACGAAGCCGACGCTGACCGTCACCTTGCCCACCTGGGGAAACACGTGCGATTCGACGTTGGTGCGGAAGCGGTCGATGATCTTGCGCGCGTTCTCCAGCGTTGCCGAGCGCAGCAACACCACGAATTCCTCGCCGCCGAAGCGGAACACGCGGTCCTGCGCCCGGAACGACGATTGCAGCAGGTTGGCGATCAGGATCAGCACCTCATCCCCGTACAGGTGGCCGAACCTGTCGTTGACCGCCTTGAAGTGGTCGACGTCGACCACGGCCAGCCACTGCTTCTCCTGTACCTGCTCCTGTTGCTGGCGCCGCTCGGCCTGGCCCGGATGGGCCGGTTCCTGTTCCGTGCCCGACTGCAGCATGCGCGCCAGCTGGTCGTCGAAGGTCTTGCGGTTCAACAGCCCGGTCAGCGAGTCGCGCTCGCTGTAGTCGAGCAGGTTCTGGAAGTTGCGGTACACGCCGACGATGCCGGCGATCGTGTGCAGGGTCTCGGTGGTGTACGGGCTGGTGCGCACGATCTCCAGGCAGGTGTTGGCCTTGTCGCCGAACCAGATCGGCAGCCACAGCGTCAGTGTGCCGTCCGGGTCGCAGGACTCGGCCCGTTCGCCGTGCGCGTCCAGGCAGCGCGACAGTTCGGGAAACGCCGACAGGGGCTCGCCAGGGGCGGCGCCGTCGGACTGGTCGTCGAGCCGGGCGCTGGCGCCGATCTGGATGCTGGCGCGGGACCGGAGGAATTTCTGCCCCCGCCAGGTGACGAGCGACAGCACGCGCGTGCGCGCGGCGCCGGCCAGTTCCTGTACTGCCGAGATCACGGAGATGTCGAGCATCGCGTGATCGCGGTGGCCGGTCATGTCCACCATGTGTTGCAGAAGGGAGTTCATGTCGTTCTCAGAAATGTAGTCAAGCACCTGGTTCGACCCGGCGCGCCATCCCGGCACGGCAGTGACAAGAGTTTTCTAAAAAGCAAGCGGAACAGCATATAGCGTTTTTGCAAAAAATTCAATTGATATGCATACACGATTCTGCGTGTCCTGCATTGATTCTACCGTTCCCCCGACCCGTCGGCCAGCGGCCGATGCCGAATGCATCAAGAGTTGCCGCGCGAGAACAATTCCACCTGGAAAAACTTGTCCCGAGTCAACTTGCCGTACGGCATGAACTTCTATAGTGAACTCACTGACACGAAGGAAAGCCCCGACAGGCCGACCAGGGAAGCAAGGCAGCGCGACCCGCCGTGCAGTGTTGTTCTTACCAACCACTATATGGAGTCCGACATGAACACGATCGCTACCAAAGTCAAAGCTTTCATCGCTGACGAGAACGGTGTGACGGCCATCGAGTACGGCCTGATCGCCGCCTTGATCGGTGTGGCAATGGCAGTTGCGGCGAAGGCCCTGGGTCTGCAGATCGGTACGACCTTCGACGGGGTCGTCACCGCGATGAAGAACAGCGCCTCCAGCTGATCGGGTGCTTCCCCTCCGGGCCCTCGGCCCGGAGGGGTTTTTTTCGTGGAGGGCGTCATGCAAGTCCAGCCATATCTCGAAGTGTCCCTGCTGCTGCTGGTGACCGTGGCAGCCATCACCGATCTTGCCGAACGCCGGATTCCGAACCGCCTGCTGCTGGCCGGCTGGATCTGGGCGCTCGCGCTGCACGCGCTCTCGCCCACGCCGGCCGAGGCGCTGGCCGACGGCCTGCTGGGCGCATCGGTCGGCCTGCTCGTGTTCCTGCCGCTGTACCTGCTGCGCGGCATGGCGGCAGGCGACGTGAAGCTGATGGCCACGGCGGGCGCCTTCATCGGCCCCGCGCCGGCCTTCGCCGTCGCCATCCTGTCCTGGTGCGCCGGCGGGGTGATGGCCCTGCTGATCATCCTTTGGCGGCGCCGCCTCGGCCAAACCGTCGCCAACCTGCGCCGGCTGCTGCAACCCCTGCTGCTGCGCTGGTCGGGCGTGCCGGTCGACACCGCCGCCACCTCGTTCGGCAGCGTCGGCAACATGCCTTACGGCCTGGCGATCGCCACCGGCACCCTTGTCTATCTGGTCACGCGATAGGCGCGGCGCGATCGGGTTTCCTTTGTCCAGTCTCAACAGTGGGCAGGGAACCGGTCGATAGAATCGATTCATAGCCCTCGGAATATTGCACGGCGATTAAGGGAGATTCCCATGCTTGAAACCTTGTCGACCGGAACTGCCAGTGCGCAGCCGCGCCCCGGGCGCGCCGCGGCGCCGGGCGAACCGGAAATCCTCGCGATCCTGCCACGCCAGCCCAAGACGGTGCGCGACACCGGGCTGGAAGCGCGGCTGGTGAACGAGCTGGTGGTCAAGATGCTGCACGCCAGCGGCAAGACCCCGCTGGCGGTCCTGACCGGCAAGCTCAAGCTGTCGGTCAGCGTCCTGCGCGAGGTCCTCAACCAGCTGATGGCCGAACAGCAGGTCGAGGTGGGCTGGTGTGGCGAATCGGACATCGACGTGCAGTACCAGTTGACCGCCTTCGGCCAGCGCACCGCCGTCGAGTACCTGGCCCAGTCGCGCTATGTGGGGCCGGCGCCGGTCACGCTGGCCGACTACGCCGCGATGGTGGAGCGGCAATCGCTGCGCCGTCCGGACGCGCCGCGCCTCGACCCCGCCGAGCTGCACGCGGGGCTGGCGGACGAGGGACTCGACCTCCAGGTGCGCGAGCTGATCGGGGCGGCGCTGCATTCCCAGCGCGCCTTGTTGCTGTACGGGCCTTCGGGCGCCGGCAAGACCGCGCTTGCGCACAAGCTTGCCCGCCTGCTCCAGGGTGTGGTGGCGCTGCCCCACGCGATCCTGGTGGGGCGCGAGATCGTGCGCTTCCACGACCCGGCATGGCACAGCGCCCCGGCGCCGCTGGCGCGGGCATCGCTCGGCCAGGAGGAGCGCCGCAGCTGCGACGCGCGCTGGGCCGTCTGCCAGCGCCCGGTGGTGCACGTGGGCGCCGAACTGCGCTGCGACATGCTGGAGCTGCGGCTGGACGCGGCGAACGGCCTGTACCAGGCCCCGCCGCACTTCCTTGCGAATAATGGCGTATTCGTGGTCGACGATGTCGGGCGCCAGCGGATGCCGGCCGCCGACTTGCTCAACCGCTGGATCGCCCCGCTCGACCAGGGTGTCGACCACCTGTCGCTACAGGGCGGGCACAGCGTCTGCGTGCCGTTCGACACCATCCTGGTATTCGTCACGGCGCTGGCGCCCGAGAGCGTGTTCGACCCCGCCTTCATGCGCCGCATCGGCTACCGGATTCCAGTGGGGCCGCTGTCGGAGGCGAACTACCGCGCCTTGCTGCGCCGCCAGTGCCGCCTGCGCCGCATCGCATTCGACGACGAGGCCGTCGACTACCTGCTGGGGGACCTGCACCAGGCCACCGGACGCCCGCTGCTGGCCGGGTACCCGCACGAGCTGCTGGGACGCATCGCCGACTTCGCCAGCTTCGCCGGCACCGAGCCGCGCCTGAGCATCGATTCGGTCGAGCAGGCCTGGATCAGCATGTTCGCCGGCTGTGACGCCCAGGCCACCGCCGGCCACGGCCAATCGATCCTGCGAGGGGAGTGAAGATGAAAAACAAGCGCGCCTTGATCGTGATGGCGGTGGCCATCCTGTTCGGCCTGACGGCCGTGGTGCTGGCCTCGCACTGGCTGTTGCGCCAGCCTTCTTCGGGCGCCGGACAGATCGTGGTGGCTGCCACCGACATCAACCTCGGCCAGCGGCTGACCCCGGACATGCTCAAACTGGTCGAGTGGCCGGCCGACAGCGTGCCGAAAGGGGCACACTCCGATTTGCAAAAGCTCAGCGGCCGGGTGCTCAGGAGCAGCGTGCTGCTGGGCGAGCCGGTGAGCGAGTCGAAACTGGCGCCGAGCGGCACCGTGGGCGGCCTGTCGGCGCTGATCACCGAAGGCAAGCGCGCCATCACCGTGCGCGTCAACGACGTGATCGGCGTGGCCGGCTTCGCCCTGCCGGGCAACTACGTTGACATCATCGTCAGCACCGAAACCGATCCGCCGGCCAACCAGAGCGGCGCGCGCGAGCAGAGCATCTCCAAGATCGTGCTCGAGCGCATCCTGGTGCTCGCGGTCGCCCAGGAGGTCAACCGCGACGAAACCCGGCCCAAGGTGGTCAACGCCGTCACGCTCGAGGTCACGCCGGAACAGGCCGAGAAGCTCGACCTTGCGCGCAGCGTCGGCACCCTCTCGCTGGCCTTGCGCAACCAGGTCGATCCGGCCTCCGCCAGGACCGAGGGGGCGACCAAGCTCACCCTGCTGCCGGAAGTGAAGCCGCCGCCGAAGCCGGCGCCGGCCACGGCGGCGCGGCCCAGACCGGCCAGGCCCGCGCCGGTCCCGCACCGGG
>FWWL01004276.1_pt1 | contig 24375 bp, 23 predicted proteins | sample 2228331 | NCBI WGS metagenome assembly FWWL01 (sample SAMEA103939775, study PRJEB20133) | metagenome | reverse complement strand
CGGGCAGCGTCATCTGGCCGCGCCTGATGCTGCTGCGACTCGGTGCGGCCGACGGCCGGCGCTGGCTGGTGCCGGTCCTGCCCGACTCGGTCGCCGCCGGGCAGTTTCGCGCCCTGGCCGTCGCCGTCGGCACGCTGGGCGGCGCGGCGCGCGGGGAGTTGCGAAAAAACTTTTGAACTTATTGCGGCGGGCCAACTCTTAGCATTGTGGCCGCGCGGCAGCCTATGGGACATGGTCCGTGACGACAGAACGCGAGTGTGATCAACTGCTGGTCGAGCGCGTCCAGGCTGGCGACCGGCAGGCGTTCGACCTGCTGGTGTCGAAGTATCAGCGCAGGCTGATGCGTCTGGTGTCGCGCCTCGTGCACGACCCGGCGGAAGCCGAGGACGTGGTGCAGGAGACCTTCATCAAGGCCTTCCGGGCGCTGCGCCACTTTCGCGGGGAGTCGGCGTTCTACACATGGCTGTACCGGATCGGGATCAACACGGCGAAGAACTTCCTCGTCACGCAGGGCCGGCGCGCCCCGACCTCGACCGAGGCCGACGCCGAGCGCGCCGAGGGTTTCGACGATGCGGAGAGCTTGCGGGACATCAATACGCCTGAGTCGGTGTTGGCCAGCAAGCAGATCGCCCATACGGTCAACGCCGCGATGGAGGCCTTGCCGCTCGAGTTGCGCACGGCGATCATCCTGCGCGAACTCGAAGGCCTGAGCTACGAGGAGATCTCCGAAGTGATGGCCTGTCCGATCGGCACCGTGCGCAGCAGGATCTTCCGCGCACGGGAAGTCATCGCGGAAAAGTTGCGGCCTCTGCTCGACTTTCCGGTTGACAAGCGTCGGTAAGTAGCGATGATCTGCAGGAATACCGGGCACACTTGATCAAACCGACGTGATGGAACGACCGATGGACACCAACAAGAAAATCCGCGAGCACATTTCGGCCCTGAAGGACGGGGAGTTGCCGGACGCCGACCTCGAACTGGCCCTCGCCGCCCTGCGCGCGCCGGACGGCCAGTACGCCTGGGACTGCTACCACCGCATCGGCGATGTGCTGCGCGCCGAGGCCGCGCCCGACCTGTCGCCGGCCTTCGCCCCCCGCCTGGCCGAGCGCCTCGCGGCCGAGCCGGACGGTCCCCGGCGCGGCGTGGCGGGCGAGGCGGCGGGCAAGGGCGTGTCCACGGTGGCGCGCTGAACCCGCCCGCACTCCCCCCGCCCAGACCCGGCCGGTGCCGGGCGCGGCGCTTGCCGGGTCAGGACTTGCGCGCGACAAGTCCCCCTGTTTTGGCTTACCATAACGTCAATCCCAGCATCGGACCAAGACCTCATGACTAGCAAATCTGGTAGCAAGTTCCTCCCGGCCCTGCTGCTCGCGGGCGCCAGCCTCTTCCCCGGACCGCTGTCCCACGCCGCCGCGCCGGTGCCCACGCCGGCCGTCACCGGCCTGCCCGACTTCACCAACCTGGTCGAGAAGGTGGGCGCGGCCGTGGTCAACATCCGCACCACCGAGCGCATGCGTGCGGGGCAGGGCAGCCCCGGGGAGGCGGAAATGCAGGAATTCCTGCGCCGTTTCTTCGGCCAGCAGATGCCGCCGGGACGGCGCGGCCCGCCGCAGGGCGAGGACGTGCAGCGCGGGGTCGGTTCCGGCTTCATCATTTCGGGCGACGGCTACGTGCTGACCAACGCCCACGTGGTCGAGGGTGCGGACGAGGTCACCGTCACCCTGACCGACCGGCGCGAATTCAAGGCCAAGGTGCTCGGCACCGACCGCCGCACCGACGTCGCCCTGCTCAAGCTCAACGCCACCAATCTGCCTTACCTGCAGATGGGCGATTCGAACAAGATCCGCGTGGGCGAGTGGGTGATCGCGATCGGTTCGCCGTTCAACCTCGAGAACACCGTCACCGCCGGCATCATCTCGGCCAAGGCGCGCGACACGGGCGACTACCTGCCCCTGATCCAGAGCGACGTGGCGGTCAACCCCGGCAACTCGGGTGGCCCCCTGATCAACATGCGCGGGGAGGTCATCGGCATCAATTCGCAGATCGCCACCCTGTCGGGCGCCTATAACGGGATCTCGTTCGCCGTGCCGATCGGCGAAGTGATGCGCGTGGCCGAACAGTTGCGCACCACCGGCAAGGTGACCCGGGGGCGCCTGGGCGTGCAGATCAGCGAGGTCACGCGCGGCGTGGCCGAGGCGCTCGGCCTGGGCCAGGCGCGCGGGGCCGAGGTGTCGATGGTCGAGCCGGGCGGGCCGGCCGACGCGGCCGGCATCAAGGTCGGCGACATCATTCTCAGTTTCAATGGCCAGCCGATCCAGAGCGTCAGCGACCTGCCGCGCCTGGTGGGCGGCACCAGGATCGGCACCCGTGCCCCGGTCACCGTCTGGCGCCGCGGCAAGCTCGTCGAGATCCCGGTCACGATCGCCGAATTGAAGGAAGAGGGCGCCGGCACGCCCCAGGGCAAGCCGAAGGGCGCCGCCAGCGCCAACGCGCTCGGGCTGCAGGTCGCCAACCTCTCGCCGGCCCAGGCGGCCGAACTGCGCATCGAGGGCGGCGTGATGGTCGAGGAGGCGCAGGGGCGCGCGGCCGGCGCCGGCATCCTGCCGGGCGACCTGATCCTGCAACTCAACAACGTGCCGGTCACCAGCGCGGCCCAGTTCAACACCCTGGTGTCCAAGCTCGATCCGACCAAGCCAGTCGCCTTGCTGGTCCGTCGCGAGGACGTGAGCCAGTACGTGGTCATCACGCCGCGCGAATGAGCACCGTGCCCTTCACACTGCGGTTCACGCTGTATTCGCGCAGTTACTGCCACCTGTGCGAGGACATGCGCGATGCCCTGCTGGCGATGCAGGGGACGATGGGGGCGACGGCCAACGCGCCGGCGCAGCCGGTGCGCTTCGCCGTCGAGGTGGTCGACGTGGACGCCGACCCGGCCCTGGTCGAACGCTTCGACGAGCTGGTGCCGGTGCTGTTCGGCGACCCGGACGCGCCGGAGCTGTGCCATTATTTCCTCGACAAGGCCGCGGTGCTGGCCTACATCGACGCCTCCCTGGCGCAAGCGCGGGCCGCCACCGGCGCCATCCCCGCGGCATGAGGGCGGCCGCGCGCCGTCCTTCCCTCTGAAAGCCGGGCTTTCTCCCTCGAAATCCGGTAAAATGCTGCGGTTGGAGAGCCACTGCCGACTGCACACCAGCTTCCATCGTGAGAGAAGGCGCTCGCCCGGGGATAGCCAAGCCCCCGCCGGAGCGCTTTTTTCGTATCGCGCCACCTTGGCGGCGCCAGGGCCTGCCGCCCACCTCCTTTTTGGTTTTGAGTTTTGTTAATGAACAACATACGTAACTTCTCCATCATCGCCCACATCGACCACGGCAAATCGACCCTGGCCGACCGCATCATCCAGTTGTGCGGCGGGCTGTCGGATCGCGAAATGGACGCGCAGGTGCTCGACTCGATGGACCTGGAGCGCGAGCGTGGCATCACCATCAAGGCCCAGACCGCGGCCCTGCAGTACAAGGCGCGCGACGGCCAGGTGTACAACCTGAACCTGATCGACACCCCGGGCCACGTGGACTTCAGCTACGAGGTCTCGCGCTCGCTGTCGGCCTGCGAGGGCGCGCTGCTGGTCGTGGACGCCTCGCAGGGCGTGGAGGCGCAGACCGTGGCCAACTGCTACACCGCGCTCGACCTGGGCGTGGAAGTGGTGCCTATCCTCAACAAGATCGACCTGCCGCACGCCGACCCGGACAACGCCAAGAAGGAGATCGAGGACGTGATCGGCATCGACGCGTCCGACGCCACCACCTGCTCGGCCAAGACCGGCCTGGGCGTGGAAGACGTGCTGGAAACCCTGATCGCCAAGGTGCCGCCGCCCAAGGGCGATCCGGACGCCCCGCTGCAGGCCCTGATCGTGGACTCCTGGTATGACAGTTATGTCGGCGTCGTGATGCTGGTGCGCGTGGTCAACGGCACCCTGCGTCCGAAGGACAAGATCCTGTTGATGGCGACCGGCTCCCAGCAACTGGTCGAGAACATCGGCATCTTCACCCCGCGCTCGGTCTCGCTGCCGCAGTTGTCGGCCGGCCAGGTCGGATTCGTCATCGCCGGCATCAAGGAGTTGACCGCCGCCAAGGTGGGCGACACCGTGACCCTGGCCGCCAAGCCGGCGCCGGCGCCGCTGCCCGGCTTCAAGGAAGTGCAACCGCAGGTGTTCGCCGGCCTGTTCCCGGTCGAGGCCAACCAGTACGACGCGCTGCGCGACTCGCTGGAAAAGCTCAAGCTCAACGACGCCGCCCTGCAGTTCGAGCCGGAGGTGTCGCAGGCGCTGGGCTTCGGCTTCCGCTGCGGCTTCCTCGGCCTGCTGCACATGGAGATCGTGCAGGAGCGCCTGGAGCGCGAATTCGACATGGACCTGATCACCACGGCCCCGACCGTGGTGTACGAGGTCGAGATGCGCGACGGCACCCAGATCCGCGTGGACAACCCGTCCAAGATGCCGGAACCGTCGAAGATCGCCGAGATCCGCGAACCCATCGTCACCGTCAACCTGTACATGCCGCAGGAATACGTCGGTTCCGTGATGACGCTTTGCAACAGCAAGCGCGGCGTCCAGATGGACATGGCCTACCACGGGCGCCAGGTCAAGCTGGTGTACGAGATCCCGATGGCCGAGATCGTGCTGGACTTCTTCGACCGCCTCAAGTCCACCTCGCGCGGCTACGCCTCGATGGACTACGAGTTCAAGGAGAACCGCGCCTCGGACGTGGTCAAGGTGGACATGCTGATCAACAGCGAAAAGGTGGACGCGCTGGCCATCATCGTGCACCGCGCCAACGCCGCCTACCGCGGCCGCCAGGTGGCGGCCAAGATGCGCGAACTGATCCCGCGCCAGATGTTCGACGTGGCGATCCAGGCCGCGATCGGCGCCACCATCATCTCGCGCGAGAACGTCAAGGCGATGCGCAAGAACGTGCTGGCCAAGTGCTACGGCGGCGACATCACCCGTAAGAAGAAGCTGCTCGAGAAGCAGAAGGCCGGCAAGAAGCGCATGAAGCAGGTTGGCTCGGTGGAGATTCCACAGGAAGCCTTCCTGGCCATCCTCCAAGTGGAAGAGAAATGAACCTGCAACCAATCCTGGGCAACTTCGCACTGATCCTGTTCGTGGCCATGGTGGTCACGGGCATCATCTGGTGCCTGGACGTGTTTTACCTGGCCAAGAAGCGCCGCGCCGCCGCCGACGCGGCGCTCGCCGAATACGACGCGCGCACCGCCAAGCTGGTGGCCGACGGCATCAAGGTCGACAACAACGGCAACCGCGCGGCGATCGAGGCGGCCCACCTGCGCCAGCCCACCTGGATCGAATACTCGGGCAGTTTCTTCCCCGTCATCGCCCTGGTGTTCGTCCTGCGCTCCTTCCTGTGGGAGCCGTTCAAGATCCCTTCGTCCTCGATGGTGCCGACCCTGCTGGTGGGCGATTTCATCCTGGTCAACAAGTACGCCTACGGCGTCCGCTTGCCCATCATCAACAAGAAGATCGCCGATGTCGGCGATCCCGAGCGCGGCGACGTGATGGTGTTCAAGTATCCGAAGGACATGAGCCAGGATTACATCAAGCGCGTCATTGGTGTCCCGGGTGATAGAATCACCTACGAGGACAAGCGCCTGACCGTGAACGGCAAGCCGGTCCGTTACGAACCGATGGACGACTATCTGGACGACCAGCATCCGGTCTACCACAAGCAGTTCATGGAATACCTGGGCGACACCCCGCATCGCATCCTCAACACCGAGGGCAAGCGCACCCTGGACCTGGGCGGCGTGGAAAACTTCCTCCAGCGCGAGTCCTGCGAATACACCTACGACCGGTTTACCTGTATTGTTCCTGAAGGCCATTATTTCATGATGGGCGACAACCGCGACAACAGCGCGGACAGCCGTTACTGGGGCTTTGTCCCGGACAAGAACATCGTCGGGAAGGCTGTCTTCGTCTGGATGAACTTCAACAATCCGAAGCGCATCGGCGGCATTGAATAAACGGGGAGGGGTGATGCAGCAAAAACAATATTCGTTCGGATTCCAGCGCGGCATGTCCGTCGCCGGGGTGGTCGTGATCCTGGTCGTGGTGGGCTTTTTCGCCATGATCGCGCTCAAGGTCGTGCCGGCCTACGCCGAGTACCGCACGATCCAGGACGCGATCGTCAAGGCCAAGGCTTCGGGAGACGGGGTGCGCGAGATCCAGAGCGCGTTCGACAAGAACGCCGAGATCAACAATATCGAGGCGATCAGCGGGCGCGACCTGATGATCACCCGTGACACCGGCGCCACCGAGGTGAGCTTCGCCTACGAGAAGCGGGTGCCGCTGGTCGCCAACGTCAGTCTCGTGATCGAGTACGCCGGCACCACCGACCCGACCGGCGAAGTCGCCGCCGCCGCCGCCGCCGACGCCGGGGCGCAGTAAGCAAACAGGGAGGCCCGGCCGCGCCGGGCCTTCGCAGACCAGACACAGACAATGAATCTTCAGTTATTGCAAACCCGCCTCGGCTACATGTTTCAGGATGCTGGCCTGTTGCAGCAGGCCTTGACGCATCGTAGCCACAGCAGCTTGCATAACGAGCGGCTCGAGTTCCTGGGCGACTCGATCCTGAACTGCGTGGTCGCCTCGGTGCTGTACGAGCGTTTCAACAACCTGGCCGAGGGCGACCTGTCGCGCCTGCGCGCCAACCTCGTGAAGCAGCAGTCGCTGTACGAGATCGCGCAAAAGATGGAGTTGTCGCACTTCCTGCGCCTGGGCGAGGGCGAACTCAAGTCGGGGGGCTTCCGCCGGCCGTCGATCCTGGCCGACACGCTCGAGGCGATCCTCGGCGCGGTCTTCCTGGACGGCGGCTTCAATGCCGCGCGCGACGTGATCCGCGCCTTCTACATCCCCTTGCTCGACACGGTCGATCCGCGCACCCTCGGCAAGGACGCCAAGACGCTGCTGCAGGAATTCCTGCAGGCCAAGAAGATTTCTCTGCCCACCTATAACGTGGTCGCCACCCACGGCGCGGCCCACAGCCAGGAATTCGAGATCGAGTGCCTGGTGCCCAAGCTGGGAATCCAGGTCTTCGGCCGCGGCGGCAGCCGGCGCGCCGGCGAGCAGGCGGCCGCGCGCCTGGCGCTCGAGGTCGCCGAACAGTCCGCGACCCGCTCGCCCGCCGCGCGCAAGGCCAAGCCGCGCGCAGCCCAGCTCAAGCTGGCGGGCATCGCCACCGTCCAGGGGGAAGAGCCCGCCCCGGACGAGGACTCGCAACCCCATAACGCAGGAACCAAGTGAGCATGAACACCGGCACCACACCAGAGCACTTCCGCTGCGGCTACATCGCCATCGTCGGCCGTCCCAACGTCGGCAAGTCGACCCTGATGAACGTGCTGATCGGCGCCAAGGTGTCGATCACCTCGCGCAAGGCCCAGACGACGCGCCACCGCATCACGGGCATCCAGACCCGTGACGACGCCCAGTTCATCTACGTCGACACGCCCGGCTTCCAGACCCGCCACGCCAACGCCCTCAACAAGACGCTCAACAAGACGGTCTCGAACACCCTGACCGCGTCGGACGTCGTGCTGTTCCTGGTCGAGGCCGGCACCTTCGGCCCGGCCGACCAGCAGGTGCTGGACCTGCTGCCGAAGAACGTCCCGGTGATCCTGGTCATCAACAAGTCGGACCGGATGAAGGACAAGGCGGTCCTCATGCCCTTCGCGCAGAAGGTCGCGGGACTGTTCCCGTTCGCGGCCATCGTGCCGGTCTCGGCCAAGCAGCGCTTCCAGGTGGACGCGCTGGAAAACGAGATCCGCAGCCGCTTGCCGGAAAACCCGCCGATCTTCGGGCCGGACGACATCACCGACCGCAGCGAGAAGTTCCTCGCGGCCGAGATCGTGCGCGAGAAGGTGTTCCGCCTGCTCGGCGACGAGCTGCCCTACACCAGCACGGTCCTGATCGAGCAGTTCGAACAGGAAGGCAATCTGCGCCGCATCTTCGCGGCCATCCTGGTCGAGCGCGACAGCCACAAGTCCATGATCATCGGTAACAAGGGCGAGCGCCTGAAGGAAATCTCGACCCAGTCGCGCCTGGACATGGAAAAGCTGTTCGGCGGCCCGGTTTACCTGGAAATCTGGGTCAAGGTCCGGTCCGGCTGGGCCGACAACGAAGCGGGCCTGCGCGCCTACGGATACGAATAGGCGCCGGAGGACCGACCCCCACGCATGCCCGACCTCGACGACACCGATCCGAGCGACGACGCGCCCCAGGCGCGCGAGGCGGCCGCGGCCTACGGCGCCGCCGTCGCCCCGGGCAGGCGCCCGCGCCCGGTTCCCGGCCGTGACGGCCGCGTCAACGGCCAGCCGGGTTTCGTGCTGCACAGCTACCCCTACAAGGAAACCAGCCTGATCGTGGACATGTTCACGCGCGATCATGGCCGCGTGGCGCTGGTGGCCAAAGGCGCCAAGCGCCCCCTGTCCAAGCTGCGCGGCGTGCTGCAGACCTTCCAGCCATTGTCCGTGTCCTGGAGCGGCAAGACCGAACTGCGCACCCTGATCGACGCCGAATGGGTGGGCGGGATGCTGCCGCTGGAGAAGACGGCTTTGCTGTGCGGCTTCTACCTGAACGAACTGCTGGTCAAGCTGCTTGCGCGCGACGACCGCCACCCGGTCCTGTTCGACCACTACGTCTCCACCCTGAACCAGCTGGCCCACGATGAACCGGCGCAAATTGTCTTGCGAAAGTTCGAGCGGGCCCTACTTAAGGAGACGGGGGTGGCGGCCGACCTCGGGCGCTCGACCGTGACGCGCGCCGCTGTCCTGGCGGGGGATCGCTACGTGGTCGATCCCGAGCGCGGCGCGCGTGAGGCGGACGCGGCCGATGTGGCCGACAACTGGCCCGTCGTGCACGGCAAGACCCTGCTGGACATGGAACGCGAAGACTACAGCGACCCGACCACGCAGGCGCAGAGCAAGCAACTGATGCGCTTCCTGCTGGCGCACCACCTGGGCGGCGCGCCGCTGAACACGCGCCAGATTTTGATCGACTTGATGCAGTTATAACAAACACCAACATGAGCTTCCTGCACCCCGCCGGCCCGGTCATCGACCTGGGCGTGAACATCGACCACGTCGCCACCGTCAGGAATGCGCGCGGTACCGTCTATCCCGATCCGCTGCGCGCGGCGCTGCTGGCCGAACAGGCCGGCGCCGACCTGATCACATTGCACCTGCGCGAGGACCGGCGCCACATCCGCGACGCCGACGTGCTGGCGATCCGCCCGCGGCTGGCCACGCGCATGAACCTGGAGGCGGCGGTGACGCAGGAGATGATCGACTTCGCCTGCCAGGTCAAGCCCCAGGACGTGTGCCTGGTGCCCGAGCGGCGCGAGGAGGTCACGACCGAGGGCGGGCTGGACGTGATCCGGCACTACAAGGAAGTCGAGGCGGCGATCCGGCAGCTGGCGGGCGAGGGCATTCGCGTGTCGCTGTTCATCGACGCCGACGAGCGGCAGATCGAGGCCGCCGCCGCCGTCGGCGCGCCGGTGATCGAACTGCACACGGGCCGCTATGCGGAGGCGCAGGGCGAGGAAGTCGAGCGCGAGCTCGAGCGCATCCGGCGTGGCGTGCACGCCGGGGCCTCGCGCGGCCTGCGCGTCAACGCCGGGCACGGCCTGCACTACACCAACGTGCAGGCGGTGGCCGCCATCGCCGACATCCACGAACTGAACATCGGCCACGCCATTGTCGGCCATGCGCTGTTCGTCGGCTGGGAAAACGCGGTGCGCGAGATGAAGGCGATCATGGTCGCGGCGCGCCTCGGGACGAAGCTGGCACCAAAATGATCTACGGCATCGGCACCGACATCGTCCAGATCTCGCGCGTGCAGGCCGCGCTCGAGCGCGGGGGCGAGCGCTTTGCCGAGCGGGTGCTGGGGCCGGAGGAGCTGGATGTCTACCACGCGCGCGGCGCGCGCAACGCCGCGCGCGGCCTGCGCTACCTGGCCACGCGTTTCTCGGCCAAGGAGGCGTTCTCCAAGGCGATCGGCCTCGGGATGACCGCGCCGATGAGCTGGCGCGCGATGCAGATGCTCAACGGGCCGGGCGGCAAACCGGCCATCGTGTGCAACGGCGAGCTGGAACAATTCATGGTGCGCAACAAGCTCAGCGCCCAGGTATCGATCAGCGACGAGGCCGACTACGGCGTCGCCTTCGTGATCGTGACGCAGGAAGTTTGACAGGCAGTTTGACGATTGGCACAGGCATGACCGAAGTTTCCACCGCAGCAAACGAGAACACCAGCCCGGAAGTGAAGCCGGACGCGCGCAAGCAGGTGCTGGCGACCGTGGCGCGCCTGCCCGACCTGCCCGGGGTGTACCGCTACTTCGACGCCAACGACGCCGTGCTCTACGTCGGCAAGGCGCGCAACCTGAAAAAGCGGGTATCGAGCTACTTCCAGAAGAACTTGTCCAGCCCGCGCATCGCGATGATGGTGGAGAAGATCGCGCGCCTGGAGACCACCGTCACCAGCAGCGAGGCCGAAGCGCTGATCCTCGAGAACAACCTGATCAAGGCGCTCAAGCCCCGCTACAACATCCTGTTCCGGGACGACAAGTCCTACCCCTACCTCAAGCTCACCGGCGGCGAGGTGCCGCGCATGGCCTACTACCGCGGCGCGATCGACCGCAAGAGCCAGTACTTCGGGCCCTTCCCCAGCGCCTGGGCGGTCAAGGAATCGATGCAGATCCTGCAGAAGGTGTTCATGCTGCGCACCTGCGAGGACAGCGTGTACGCCAACCGCACGCGGCCCTGCCTGCTGCACCAGATCGGGCGCTGCAGCGCGCCGTGCGTGGACCTGATCTCGAAGGACGACTACCGCGTCGACGTGGAGAACGCGGCGCGCTTCCTGCGCGGACGCCAGAGCGAGGTGCTGGCCGACCTCGAAAGGAAAATGCACGCCTACGCCGAAGAGCTCAAGTTCGAGCAGGCGGCGGCGGTGCGCAACCAGATCCAGTCGCTCTCGCGCGTGCTGCACCAGCAGAGCATGGAAACGACCGGCGACGCCGACGTGGACATCATCGCGGTCGTCGTGCAGGGCGGACGCGCCTGCGTCAACCTGGCGATGGTGCGCGGCGGCCGCCACCTGGGCGACCGCGCCTACTTCCCGACCCAGGTCGGCGAGGCGCTGGACGAGGCGCCGATCGAAGTCGAGGTCCTGTCCGCCTTCCTGGTGCAGCACTACACCGACAAGTTCGTGCCCGGCACCCTGATCCTGAACATCGACTTCGACCAGCCCGAGCTGATGATGGCCCTGACCGAGCAGTGCGGCCACCGCATCAACCTGATCTTCCAGCCCGGCGGGCAGCGCCGGCAGTGGCTGGAGCTGGCGCAAAAGGGCGCCGAGATCGCGATGGCGCGCCTGCTGTCGGAGCAGGGCTCGCAGCAATCGCGCACGCGCGCGCTGGCCGAGGTGCTGGGCCTGGACACGGACGAGCTGGACGCGCTGCGCATCGAATGCTTCGACATCAGCCACACCCAGGGCGAGGCGACGCAGGCCTCGTGCGTGGTGTTCCACCACCACCAGATGCAGAACGGCGAGTACCGCCGCTACAACATCAACGGCATCACCCCGGGCGACGACTACGCCGCGATGCGCCAGGTGCTCATGCGGCGCTACGAGAAGGTCGCCGGCGGCGACGGCGTGATGCCGGACGTGGTGCTGGTCGATGGCGGCAAGGGGCAGGTGGAGATGGCGCGGCAGGTGTTCTCCGAGCTTGGCCTGGACATCTCCCTGATCGTCGGCGTGGCCAAGGGGGAAGGGCGGCGGGTCGGCCTGGAGACCCTGATCTTCGCCGATGGCCGGCCGGCGCAGGAACTGGGCAAGGAATCGGCGGCGCTGATGCTGGTGGCGCTGATCCGCGACGAAGCGCACCGCTTCGCCATCACCGGCATGCGCGCCAAGCGCGCCAAGGCGCGCCAGGCCTCGCGCCTGGAAGAGATCGAAGGGATCGGCGCGGTGCGGCGCAAGCGCCTGCTGGCGCGCTTCGGCGGCCTGCGCGGCGTGATGGACGCGAGCGTCGAGGACCTGATGTCGGTGGACGGCATCTCGACCGCGCTGGCCGAGGAAATCTACCGCCAGCTGCACTAGGGGTAGGGTGGGCACTTGTGCCCACCGGGTGATGTGACCCCGGAACCTAGCGCGGGCCGGGCCGCGCGCGGCGCTCGTGCGACGGCTGACGTCGAACGTCATGGTGGGCACGAGCACCCACCCACGAGGGGGGCGGCAGGCCGCGGGGTGGGGCGGGCCGCGAAAGGCACGCGTGCCCACCGCAACGTTAGATACAGATGAGCTGTCCTAGTCCAAACCGCAATAGCAATGTAGACTAGCGGCGATCCTTTCCAAACGTTAAACCAGATCATCGTCTTATGCCTTTTAACATCCCGATTCTCCTGACCTGGTTACGCGTTGCGCTCATTCCACTCGTTGTCGGCGTGTTCTACCTGCCGACCCACTGGTTGCCCCTGGAGGACCGCAACATCGCGGCCACCCTGGTATTCATCGTCGCCGCGATCACCGACTGGTTCGACGGCTTCCTGGCCCGCCGCTGGAATGAGACCTCGGCCTTCGGCGCCTTCCTCGATCCGGTCGCCGACAAGCTGATGGTCGCCGGCGCGCTGCTGGTGCTGGTCCAGCTCGACCGCGTCAACGCCATCATCGCCGTCATCATCATCGGCCGCGAGATCACCATTTCCGCCCTGCGCGAATGGATGGCGCAGCTCGGCGCGACGAAGTCGGTCGCGGTCAGCTCGCTGGGCAAGATCAAGACGGCGGCCCAGATGGTCGCCATCCCCATGCTGCTGTTCCACGACACCGCCTTCGGCGTGATCGACACCCACTACTGGGGCGAGTACCTGCTGTGGATCGCCGGCGTGCTCACGGTCTGGTCGATGTTCTACTACCTGCGCCGCGCCTGGCCCCTGATCAAGGAAAAGTCGGCGGCGCTCTGAAATTTGTTTCTAGGCATCCTTGACGTGCGGCGTAGAACCTCTATAATGCCTGCCTGTTGCGAGTGACAACGCAGCAGAATGAAGACGAAGCGGGAGTAGCTCAGTTGGTAGAGCGCAACCTTGCCAAGGTTGAGGTCGAGAGTTCGAGACTCTTCTCCCGCTCCAGCAAACACAGCAGTTCGTGTGCAGTTGGAAGATCGTCAAAGTTCTGAGATAATCGTTGTCTGGCTTAATGCGGGAGTAGCTCAGTTGGTAGAGCGCAACCTTGCCAAGGTTGAGGTCGAGAGTTCGAGACTCTTCTCCCGCTCCAGAATTCTTCGGAAGCCTGCGCTTCCTTTGTTGATGTGGACCATAACCCCCAGATCAGCAAAGCATTACTCTACACTCTGGCGAGGTAGCAAAGCGGTTATGCAGCGGCCTGCAAAGCCGTCTAGACGGGTTCGACTCCCGTCCTCGCCTCCAGAACGACATCGCACGGGCCCTTTCAGGGCCCGTTCTTTTTGGGTTCGGCTATCAGACGAACATCGGGTCCTACTTGTGCAGAGCGCGTCCAGGCTGGCTATCGCCTGGCCAACACTGTCCCGCTTCTTGCTCAATTGCGAGAGCCGGGGCGGTACGGAGGGGCCGATGGCGACATCGCGCTTACGACGGGCGAACCCGGCCTCTTCGACCCTGAGCAGGCCGAGCAGCAGCTCGCGGCAGCGGTCGCAGCGCGCCGATCCGGTAACGTCCAGCATCGATTGGCGTTCAGCCATCCGCTCGGGGGCCTCTCACGGGATGGGTCATGGCCACATCCAGGGACAAGAGATAGACAAGGCTCTTATTGGTGCGTCGAAAATGATCTACCCACACTGAATGTCGATCAGAACTTCGTTCACTTCACGGCGTCCGCTTCGCGGCGGGGGATGTCAGGCATGCCTGGGGACGCGCCGCCCAGTGCGGCAAGCCTTTTAGCGGCTTGTACCCTGACAAATGTCTTGATCGCTTCCCTGAACAAGTCAGCCTTGTCCATGTCGGGGTCGGCCATCTCCAGAGCCCTTGCGTACAGTTCGTCGTCAATGGTCACGGTAGTACGCGTATTATCTCCTGCATCAAGTCTGAGCCAATTCTGCATCAACGTTGGCATCGCAGCGAGTTGGCTCGGCTACATCCCGGGGGGCGCGGCGATGAAGGGCGATTCCGTCCGGTTCACCCCTTCATCGTTCAGCAAAACGTCGGGGAAAAGCTGGGCTGCAACGCCGATCAGCAAATATTCCTGGAACGCCAGGAAGCAACTTCCCAGCTCCGGCCAGATGCTAAACGAATCGGGATTCCAGGCGGTAGTCCAGAAATAGACTGGGCGGCGAAGGGTCGGGGTAGGGGCGGGAGCGTCGAGAAACAAACGTTGGGCCCAGCGCTGATACTTCCTCACCAGTTTGTCGCCTCCATGGCCGCTGCATGCGGCAGCGCTCAGATCCCCGATGTGATACGCGTATCCAGATCCCCAACGGGCGAATTTCGAGGTATCGCGGTCGATGTTGAGCAGATTCGCCGAGATATTGCCGCTTCCCTTCCCGTACTTCCCTGCGCGGCCGATATACAGGGGCAGGACTCGTCCCTTTTCCTGCCAGTACATCATGTAGAGGAGGCCTTCGTTGCGGGTGTCGGCCGACAAGGTCCTGCCCACCTCGCGGATGACCAGTGCCTCCATTTCGGGCGACCTTCTCAGGATCAGGCGCCCGTCCTTGCCGAACGGGGCGGAGGCGACCCGCGCGCTGTCGTCCGAGGCGAACAGCTGTACACCTGTTTCCTGTATCCGATGCTCGGTGCAGAATCTGTCCCACAAGGCCAGCTTTTGTTCACTCATCATGGGTAATGGAGGCGATGACGAAAAGCAGTAATGTTAGAGGCTTGGATTGTAGTCGAGAAGTAATGGACACCAGCCCACTTTCGCTGGATGCCTTGACGAATTGCAAGCAACTTCTTCGCCATGCGAGAATACCCGCCGGCGTTTGGCGGTAGGCCAGGGGAGGAGTCGTGAGCAAGCTGTTCGGTACTGGCCGTCTCGCCTGGTGGCGCGGCGGGAGCGTCTGGGTCGGGAACACCGAAGAGGAAACCGACTTCCACACGCACCATCTGATCCAGCTGACATTCGCGCTATCGGACGGGCTGGCGCGTTTCCGCATGCCGGGCCAGGATTGGACCTCGCACCGCGCCGCCATCGTCGCTTCCCATCAGGCGCATGCCTTCGAGGCCCGGGGCCAGCTGGTGGCATTCGTGTTCGTCGAGCCGGAATCGCGCGAAGGGCGCGCTCTCCGTATGCGCTACGCGAGCGGCGTGAGCCCGCTCGACCCGGCCGTGTTCGCCGGCGAGACGGGCCTGCTCGCGGCCGCGTTCTCCGCGCGGGAAGACGAGCAAGTGCTGGCGTCCATAGGCCGGGCAATCGTGGCCCGCCTGGCATCCCTCGCCACGGATCCCGACAAGCCGCTGGACAGACGCATCGCGCGCGCGATCGAGGCCATGCGTAGCCGCCTCGGCGATGCCATGTCGCTTTCCGAGGCCGCGCAGGATGTGCATTTGTCGCCCGAGCGCTTCCGCCACCTGTTCCTGGAACAGACCGGCATGCGGTTCCGCCCGTACGTACTCTGGCTGCGCATCGAAGCGGCCCTGGCGGCGATGGCAGCCGGAAAGAACATCACCGAGGCTGCCCAGGCAGGCGGGTTCTCCGACTCCGCGCATTTCGCCCGTACCTTCAAGCGCATGTTCGGCGTGCGGGCGACCAGCGTCCATCGCGTCTGAGCTCCCAGCTTAGCCGTTTCGTTCAATCGGCGGCCACCCGTCGTCCCTACACTGTCGCATCTTTGAACCCGACGCCTACCTGAAGGCGTTGACGCAACCTGGCACTCGCTTTCCGGCGACGAGAGGAACAACCATGATCGATGAGCTGAAGGCGGCATTCGAGGCCGAGATGGAACAGGCGCGGCGGCTGGCCGCGGCGGGCGCGCGGGCGAGCGCCATGACGCACCTGGAACGCGCCCATGTGCTCGGGCAGTATCACGTCGCCGCCCACGTGCTGGTGCATTGCTGGATGTTGCGCGTCGCCCTGGAGGAGGGGCGCCTGGGCGACGTCCTCGGCCAGGGTGTGCGCGTCGTCCTGGGGGCGATCGGCTCGGCAATCGGGCGCGTCCCGCATGGTAACACCGGCGGTTGCAACGTCAATATGTTCGCCCGGATGCAGGTGGACCGGGAGCTGGAGGCGCTGGTCGAGCGGGATCTTGCGGTTGCGGGTCGGAAACGCTCCGGCGCCTGAGCGTGATGGAAGAGCACAGCCGACGCGCGATATCTTCGTCCTCGCCTTGCCCGCCACCAGACCCACCGGACGAGCCGGGCGAGGCATCCGCCGGGCATCTGCCATAATTTAATCCAGTCGCGCTGAGCCTTTCCGCGCGTCCTTCCGGCGGCCCCAGGCCCATCCCGATACCGGCTTCGCCCGGCATACCCAGGCGGCGCCCTCCACGACAGGAAAGCGACCATGACCACGTATGACGATCTCAGCGCCGTTTTCATCAACACCAGCCTGAAGCGCTCCGGCGAGACCTCGCACACGCAAAAGCTCATGGATGTGGCGATCGCCATCATGAAGGACCAGGGCGTGAAGACCACCGTGATCCGCGCCGCGGACCTGGACATCCCGCCCGGCGTCCAGCCCGACATGACCGAGCACGGGTGGGACAGCGACGGCTGGCCGGCGGTCCAGGAACAGGTGATGGCGGCCAACATCCTCGTCATCGGTACACCGATCTGGCTGGGCGACAAGTCCTCGATCTGCACCCGGGTGATCGAGCGGCTTTACGGTTATTCAGGCAAGCTCAACGACAAGGGCCAGTTCGCGTATTACGGCAGGGCCGGCGGCTGCATCGTCACCGGCAACGAGGACGGGGTCAAGCATTGCTCGATGAACATCCTCTACTCGCTGCAGCACCTCGGGTACGCCATACCGCCCCAGGCCGATGCCGGTTGGATCGGCGAGGCGGGGCCGGGGCCTTCCTATGGGGATGACGGCAAGGTAGGACTCGACAACGAGTTCACGCAGCGGGCGACGACCTTCATGGCGTGGAACCTGATGCACATGGCCCGGCTGCTGGCGGACGCGGGCGGCATTCCCGCGCACGGGAACCTGAAGACCGCCTGGGACAACGGCGAGCGCTTCGGCTACCGGGATCCAAGGTAACGCTGAGCGATCGCGCCGCTGGCGGTCCAGCCCCTTTTTCCGGCCTTTATTCCCTTTTGCGTTACACTTGATCTTGCCCACTAAGATTAATGGCACGTTCAAGTGCCGTGAAACGTAGAGAAGGTGCAATGAGCCCTGAAGATCCCGACCGTATCCTGACGACCACCGAAGCCGCGCGCCTACTGGGCGTTGCGACCAGTACCGTTCAACTGTGGATGGAAAGCGGGGCGATCGCGTCCTGGAAAACGCCGGGGGGGCACCGCCGGACCCACTACAGCGACGTGCGCGCGGTGATCGACAGGTTGCAGTACCAGTCCGGCGCGGAGCAGGAGGGCGGCGACGCCGCCCTGTCCGCCGAGTTCCAACTGGTGGGCGGGGAAGGTTTTCCGATGGCTGCGGACGAAGCCGAGCGGCTGCTGGCGCTCGCACGGCTCAAGCTGGTGGATACCGAAACCGAGGAAAGGTTCGACCGGATCGTCCGGCTGGCCGCGCACGCCACGCAGACACCGATCGCGCTGGTCTCGCTGCTCACTGCGAAGCGCCAGTGGTTCAAGGCGCGCGTCGGCCTTGCGGTCCAGGAGACGCCGCGCGAGTGGGCGTTTTGCTCTCATGCCATCCTGCGCGACGAGGCTTTCATCGTCGAGGACGCATCTGCCGACGAGCGATTCCGCACCAATCCCCTGGTGCTTGCCGACCCCTCGATCAGGTTCTACGCGGGCATTCCCATCCGCGACCGGGAAGGCCGGCCGATGGGTACGCTGTGCGTGATCGACCGCGAACCCAGGAAGCTGCGCCGGATCGAGCGCGAGGCGCTCGAGGACCTCGCGGCCATCGCCTCCTGCGAACTGGCGTCCTAGTCGCGCAGTGCACGAAAATTTGCAAAGTCATTCCCGCGAAAGCGGGAATCCACACTGAATCACCGGTTTTTGCGATCGTAATCGTCGTGCCAAGAGGACGGACTTCGATAACCAGGTATGGGTTCCCGCAGGGCCGCCGAGGCGTGCGCGGGAACTAGTCCTACACCGGCGTCCTTCTTGGCGCCGGCAACTGCGCGCTTGCCTGTTCCCGCCGGACCTGCTGCAGGCGGCCGCTTCCCTGCGTCACCACCAGCTTGAACGAGTCGACCAGCCCGGCCAGGTGTTCCGACTGGTCGCGCAATTGCGCGGTCGCAGCCGCCGCGCCTTCGACGACACCGGCGTTCTTCTGGGTGTCACCGTCCATCGCCGATACCGCGCTGGCGACCTGGGCCAGGGCGTGACTCTGCTCGCGGCTCGCGACGGCAATCTCGCCCATCAGCGTGGCCGCCTTCTCGACGCCGGAGACGATGCGGTTCATGGTTTCGCCGGCGTGGTCGGCCAGCGTCGTGCCGGTCTCGACGCGCCGGACCGCGTCCTGGATCAGTGCGCCGATTTCCTTGGCCGCGGTCGCCGAGCGCTGGGCGAGGGCGCGCACCTCGCTCGCGACGACCGCGAAGCCCCGGCCCTGTTCGCCGGCTCGCGCCGCTTCCACCGCCGCGTTCAGGGCGAGGATGTTGGTCTGGAAGGCGATGCTGTCGATCACGGCGATGATGTCGACAATGCGTTGTGAGCTTTCCCTGATCGATCCCATCGTTTCGACAACCTTGGTCACGTCGCCGCCGCCCTCGATCGCGGTCTGCCGGGCCAGCCCGATCAACTGATCGACCTCGTTGGCCCGGTCGGCGTTCTTCTGGACGGTGCCGGTCAGGTCTTCCATCGACGATGCCGTCTCCTCCAGCGTGCTGGCCTGCGCTTCGATCCGTCCCGACAAGTCGGCGGTTCCGGTGGCAAGCGCGTCGGACTCGCCGCGCACGACATCCGTCGATTCCTTGATCTGGCCGACCAGCAGTTTCACGTTGGTCTGCAACACCCGCAGCCCCTGCATGACGTCCGCCAGTTCGTTCGCCCCATGCGCCTGGATGCGGCCCGTCAGGTCGCCGGCGCTCATGGTGTCGATGCTCGTCTTCGCATCGGCGAGCGGCTTTACCAGTGTGTTGAGCAGGACCGCGCAATACGCGAGCACGAAGCCGATGCCAAGGGCCGCCAGGCCCAGGCGCAGGTCAGAACGGTCGGCCACGGCGGGCAGGGCCAGCAGGACCTGGAACAGGACGAGCAGGGCCGTGGACGCGCAGATCTTCCCCTTGTACGACACGCGCTGCCAGAACATGAAGCGGCTCGCGGCGGAATTGCGCACCGCCGCGCCTTCTTCGATCCGGTACGTCTTGTCGCCGGACCGGATCTGCTGGTACAGCGCTTCGGCCTTCATCACCTGCTCGCGCGTCGGCTTCACGCGTACCGAGGTGTAGCCGACGATGCGGCCACCTTCGATCAGGGGCGCCGCGTTCGCCTCGACCCAGTAATGGTCGCCGTTCTTGCAGCGGTTCTTCACCAGGCCGGTCCACGCCTTGCCCGCGCGGATGGTTGTCCAGAAGTCCTTGAACGCCTCGCGCGGCATGTCGGGGTGACGCACGATGCTCTGCGGGGAGCCGATCAGTTCCTCGGCGGAGAAGCCGCTGATCTTGATGAAATCACTGTTGACGTAGGTGATGTTTCCTTTGAGATCTGTTTTGGACACGACGGTTTCATCGTCGCGGAGCACGTATTCTTTGCCGGTGGTGAAGACATTCTTTTTCATCAAGCTCTCAGATCGTCAAATTTGTTAAACATCATCAGGGGCTTTCGATTCCCACGCACAACACTAGCACAATCTGACGATTATGAGTAAATACGTTGTAGTAAAACTAGATAGGCGTTGTTTGGATGCACTCGGACGACGGCGGCAGGATTAAGGCGCGGCGGCCCTTTCGGGACGCCGGGGAGCGACGGTTCCCGAGACCTGCGGCAGGCATCCGCCGGGGGGCCTGCTAGGAGAGAGCGGCGCGCAAGTCTTCCACGGTAGCCGGTTTCGTCAAATGCCGGTCGAATCCGGCGGTGGCGGCGCGCTGCACGTCGCCCGGCTGGGCGTAGCCGGTCAGGGCCACCAGGCGCAGCGGTGCGGGCCCGCCCGCGCGCCGCATCCTGCTGGCCAGTTCGTAACCGTCCATGTCCGGCAAGCCGATGTCGAGGATCGCGATGGCTGGCCTGTCCTGTCCGAACATCTCCAGCGCCTCGGCGGCGCTGTGCGCCACGCGCACCTGGCATCCGATGAATTCGAGCAGGGCGGCGGTCAGCGCGGCGGCATCCTCGTTGTCGTCCACCAGCAGGATGCGCTTTGCGTCAACCTCCGGCGAACCCTCGGCGGGCGCTTCCCGGCCTGGCTCCAGCGCAAGCGGCAGTTCCACTTCGAAGGAACTGCCCCGGCCCGGCCCCTCGCTGTGGGCCGACACGCTGCCGCGATGCAGTTCGACGATCTTGCGAACGATCGCCAGTCCCAGGCCCAGACCGCCGGTCACCCTGGCCAATTGCTGCGGCGCCTGGAAGAAGGGCTCGAACACCCGCGCCAGCAGTTCGGGCGGCATGCCGATGCCATTGTCGCTCACGACCAGGCGCGCGCGGCTGCCGTGCGTGCTCAGGCTTACCTTCACCGGGTCGTGGCTGAACCGGGCGGCGTTGGAGAGCAGATTGTTCAGCACCTGGACCAGGCGGCTTTCGTCGCCATCGACCCATACCTGGTCGGGCGCGCTCACCTCGACCTTCCCGGCAGGAAGTGTCGAAGTGGTCTCGCGCACCACGTCCGCGAGATTGACGGGACGGCGCTCGATCCGCAGCTTGCCCGACGTGATGCGCGAGACGTCCAGCAGATCGTCCACCAGCCGCTTCAGGTGCGCGACCTGGCGCCGCATCACGCCGCGTTCCCGTGTATTGGCCGGGTCCTTGCGCAGGTCCATCAGGTCGAGCGACGCGACGATCGGGCTGAGCGGATTGCGCAGTTCATGTCCCAGCACTGCCAGGAACTCGTCCTTGACCCGGCTGGCGTCACGCGCCTCTTCCAGGGCCCGCTCCTGGGTCTTCAGCGCCCGTTCGAGCGATTCCAGCAGGCGTGAACGTTCCTCCTCGTGGATCGCCCGCTGCTCGGCCGCGACCGCCAGCGCCCGTCCCATCTGGTCGATCTCTTTCACCCGCGAAGGCGAGACGTGGACCGGCTGGCCCGCGCCCAGGGCGGCGGTCCCCGCCTGCAGGCCCGAGAAAGCGCGCACGATGCGGTTCGCCAGCGCCGTCGCCAGGCCGAAGCAGGCGGCCAGCGACAGCAGTATCCCCAGCCCGTAGGCGGTGAAACCCTGCAACAGGATCGGGGGCAGGGTGCTGCGCGGCACGCCGATGGCGATCGCCCAGCCGTAGCGCGACGCCTTGGTGTAGGCCGTGGTCACCGGCTCTCCCTCGAGCGTGACCGTCTCGCCGATGCCCTCCATCCCGGATTCCTGCATGAACCGGCTCAGGCTCTGGCTTGGCGGGGTCGCCACGGTCACGTCCTGGTTGCGCGAGCGCGCGGCGGTCATCCCCGCCGAGTCGATGATGGAGATGACCGAACTGCCGGGCACCTCCTGGCGCTCGACCACTTGCAGCAGGCGGCTCGGCGCGATGATCGCTGTCAGGGCGTACTGGCGCCCTTCGTCGTCCTCGACCGGGACGCGGACCGGGAACGCCGCGCGGCCGCTTGGCCCGCGCACTGTGCGGCCGACGACCGGGCGCCCGGAGGCGTAAAGACGCTCCAGGCTCTGGGGATCGGCGATGCGGTGGTCGGCGGTGCCGAACGGGCTGGAAGTGCGGAACAGGACGTTGCCGCTCGCGTCGCTCAACTGGACGGCGAGCCACTCCGGCTGGGCCTGGGCCTGGCGCTTCGCCAATTCGTAGAAGGCGCCGATGTCGCCCGCTTCCAGCGCGCGCGCACGCGCCAGCGACTGGAGCGAGGTGATCGCGCTCTCCAGTTCGGCATCGACCGCGCTGGACAGCGCCCGCGCCAGGTCGAGCATGTAGCGGCCCTCGTCGCGCTGCTGCTGCTGGCTCGCCTCGTGGATGCTCCAGACACCGAACAATGCAAGGGGCAGCAGCCCGATCGATGCCAGCAGGATCAGCAGGTGACGCAGAGAGAGTGCGAGGCGAAACGCTTGGCCCATCGAGAATCCTGTGCCGGAAGGACAGTATGGGTCGAGCGTAGCAGGATTCTCGGCAGCACAGGGAATTTTCGCCCCAAGGTGTCGCCTGCGCTTGTTCAAGCGTCGCACTTTTTCCTGTAGGATACGGCCTTTGCTCGGCCATTTTTTCGGCGGCCGGTGGCGCGAAAGCCCGCCGACAGCGCCGCCCGGGGGCGAGCTATGCATCTCTTCACAACGTTATTGCCTGATGGCAAAGCGCCGGGCGAGCTTCCCTTCCCCCGGCCTTGCCGCAAGAAAGAGCATGGACAACACCCAGATTTCGCGGCGTCGCCTTCCTGCACCGGCCATGTTGGCCTTGCTCCTGGCCGTCCTTGCCGTGCTCGCCGTGGAGGCGGCGCGCTGGACCAGGAGTAGCCGCGCCCAGGCCGCGCCGGCGCTCGTGCACCCGGCCGCGCCCGGTTCGGTGTCGCTGGTGGAATTGTCCCGCTCGCTGATCCCCATGCCGTCCGGCATCCCGTCCGCGCACGCCAGCTCGCTAGCGACCTTGCCCGGCGACCGCATGCTGGCGTTCTGGTGGGCGGGCAGCCGCGAGAGCGGGCCCAACGTCAAAGTGTACGCCTCGCAGTGGCGCGATGGAACCTGGAGTGCGCCGTGGGTGGTGGCCAGCCGCGAGTCGCTCGGTGCCGAGCTGGGTTTCGGCGTGCGGCGCATCGGCAACCCTGTCGCCTGGACCGACCGCCAGGGCAGGGTCCACCTGTACGTGGTCGCGACCGGACTGGGCGGCTGGGCCGCTTCGCGCGTCGTGCACGCGGTCTCGACCGACCTGGGCGCCAGTTTCTCCGTGCGGCGGGTCTTGCCGATGTCCCCGCTGTTCAATACCAGCGTGCTGGTACGGACCTCGCCGGTCGGCCTGGCAGACGGCGGCTGGTGGCTGCCGGTGTACTTCGAAATCGGGATCAAGTATCCGATGCTGATGTCCTTCGACGCGGACGGCGAGCCGGACTGGCTCTCGCGTATCGGACGGCGGACCACGACCCTGCAGCCGGCCATCGTTCCCGTTTCCGCGTCGGAAGTGCGCGCGTGGATGCGAGACGCCAGCGACGAGCGGCGCGTCCAGCACGCCCACAGCCGCGATGGCGGCGCGAGCTGGGAGGACCTGCCCCCGCTGGACTTGCCCAACGAGAGCACCTCGGTGGCCGCGATCCGCACCATGACCGGCGAATACCTGATGCTGCACAACCATATCGTCGAGGGCGGTTCCTCGCGCAGCACCCTGCGCCTGTCCGTCTCGGACGATGGGCACACCTGGCGCACGGTCGCCGATGTGGCCAGCGGCAAGGCCGGCGACGAGTTTTCCTACCCGACCATGCAGCAGGTCGGCGATGAGCTGCACGTCACCTACACGCACCAGCGCCAGGCCATCGCGCACCACCGATTCCGCATCAAGACCGGGGAGAAGATCTGATGAACCTTCCGGAACTCGCCTCGCAACTCGTGTATGCGCGCCTTGGCTGGGCAATCGTGCTGGCGGCACTGCTGGCGGCCGTCTGGCCTGCCGGCTGGCGGCTGTCGCGGCTTGCGCTGGCCGGCCTGCTCGCCGCGTCCGTCGTGCTGATGGCGCTGCCGGGCGAGGCATCGCCCGCCTACTGGCTGGGCCTTGCGTTCCAGGCCCCGAGCGGACTGCTGGTCGGCTGCTGCCTGGCCCGGCTGCACCGGCGCTGGACGGGCGTGCTGTCGAATGGGCAAGCGGTCATGTGCCTGCCGCTGGCCGCGCCGCTGGCGGCAACCGGGACCATCCTCTACCTGGACGCGATGGGCATCCTCGCGCTCGGCCTGTACTACACCGGGTTCAGCCCGACGCTGGGTCCGGCGCTCGCGGTGCTGGCCGCCGTGGCCTGCGCCTTCATGATCCTGCGCGGTCGAGGCCGGGCGACCGCGTCCGCCTTGCTGGTCGCGGTACTGCTGTTCTCGCTGCTGCGCCTGCCGACCGGGAACCTGTGGGACGCCGTGCTCGATCCGCTGCTGTGGGGCTGGGCGGTGGCGGTATGCGCGGGCGCGCTGGTGCGCCGCCTCGCGCGGGGCGGGGCGCGCGGCGCGCC
>FWWL01004275.1_pt1 | contig 24384 bp, 26 predicted proteins | sample 2228331 | NCBI WGS metagenome assembly FWWL01 (sample SAMEA103939775, study PRJEB20133) | metagenome | reverse complement strand
TATTTACATCTCTTATTGGTATCATATTCTCCTTCTTCTCTATTTTACTTCAACTTTGCTCTTCTTTCAATTTTTTTCTTTTTATTTCCTTCGCTTCTCTTTATTTTTTTTCTTTATTTTCTTTTTCCTTTAATTGCTTTCCTTTTTTTCTTTTTTCATTCTTTTTCTTCTCTATTCCAAATTTTTAAGATTTGAAAAATTTTGTGATAAATATTTTATTGTGAAAGATTTAGGTGAGATGATAAAGAAAATTCCTATGTCTGCGGTTGAGCTGTGTTTTTCAATTGCTGGATACATTGAAAGTGCTTTTTTGCGAATCAATTTGATAAAGAATGAATTGATAAAGAATGAAAATGAACATGAGAAAAAAATAGACAAAATCAATAGGGAACTTATCATCAATAGAGTAAAGAGAGAAATTTTATTCCTCAAACCTGCTTTTGTCCCGATCTCTTTATTATATCTTTCACCCTTCAAGTATTTTATCTTATCTATATCTTTTGAGTCTGTTTTTTCTCTTATACTTGTTGCTTTTGTCGTTCGTCGTGTTCTCTCATTTTACGGTCTTGATCCAAAGAAGGAAAAGGAAGACGCAATTCATATTGTTTCTGATGTTTTCAGAGAATATTATCCTGCTCTGCTCAAAGTCAGAGGAAGGAACCTTCTTTTCTTGAAGAATCTTTCAGAAAGAAAGAAAAAAATGCCATTTTTTATTAAAAATGTCATCTCAGAGTTGTTTTTCGCTGATATGCTTGTTGAGAGAGTTATTGAGGAGTTTGAAAAGCGTAAATCTATAAAATGACCGCTGATGCTAAACATGGATGTGATGAGAGGTTAAATGGGCAGAATTTGGTAATAAGGAAGGGAACTCTATCTGATATACCCTCAATTTTGAAAATTGAAAGGAGTTCATTTCGCGACTCTTGGAGTCCGTGTGCTTTTCTTTCCGAGCTGAGAAAAGGAAATATTTTTGTTGCTGAGATGGGCGGTAAGGTTGTTGGTTATATAATTTTCAACAAGGTTTTGGATGAGGTCCATATAGAAAATATAGCTGTTGACGAGAGTTTTAGAAATATGGGTATAGGTGCGGAGCTTATGAATTTTGCTCTGAAAAAAAATGAGGGTGCCAATTTTTTCCTTGAAGTGAGACCATCGAATACAAAGGCGATAAACCTCTACAGAAAATTTGGCTTCAAAGCAGTAGGTATAAGAAAAAGATATTACGGTGATGAGGATGCTCTGATAATGTCAAGGAGGGGCGATTAATGGATTAATGCCTGATACCTAATCCTAATACCTTTATCCTACTGCTTCTTTTTTCTTCTTGTAGTATTCTGCGTTCTTTTCTATAAAGTTTTTCCACTTTTCTGGAAGCGAAGATTCAGGGAATATAGCATTGACGGGACAAACCGGCTCGCATGCGCCACAGTCTATACATTCTCCAGGATCTATATAAAGCTGTTCTTCCTTTTCAAAATCTTCTTCATCTTTTTTGGGATGTATGCAATCAACGGGACAAACTTCTACGCATGCTGTGTCCTTTACTCCTATGCACGGCTCCGCTATTATGTATGCCATCTTTTGACTTCCTCCTCTTTATATTCTAATCTGTAAGAACCCTTTTTATTTTTTTCATGAATTTTATATTTATCTCGCTTCGCCCGATAATTCTTTTACGTATATATACCATCCTATACGCGTATATACCATCCTATTATACCTCACCTCTGAACTATAGCCTTAACACCTACTAAACCTCCAGAAAACATGCTCATCAGGGAACATGTTCATAATCGATACTTTTACCATATCAATACTTTACCACCATCCCTTAATAATATCCTCAAATTTCACACTTTGCACATACTCTCTGCACTTAACCCCAGAAAACTTGAATCAAGAAAAAAACAGAAAAAAGTTCTCAACAAACCATCAATTGCTATAACTACTGACCTCTGCTATAACTACTAACCTCTGCTACTTCTCCTTACCTCTATCCATGCGCTATCCATAGCACTTCATTTCTATCTATTGTGCTATAAAGCTCCGGAGACGAGGAGGAGATAGGATGGGAAGGGGGGAGAAGGGGGGAGATGGGAAGGGAAAGGGGGAAGTAGAAAAGATATTGGTGCTCTTACAGAGATGTTTGGGGTACTCCTGCAGTTTTGGTGTCCCGGAGGTGGATGGTGTCCCCGAGGGGATATGCGCCCCCGAGGGGATATGCGCCCCCGAGGGGATTTGAACCCCTGTTTCCGGATTGAGAGCCCGGCGTCCTAGACCTGGCTAGACGACGGGGGCAATCCATATTTTAAATACGGAGGCAATACATATTTAAATAACTATCTCTTTGTTCCGTAAATAATAATTTAAATTGAAATTGATGCCTTTAATTAAATTGATGTCTTTTTGTTTTGAGAGAACCTCTTTTATATCCCCTTCTCCCACAAACTCCTTTAAAGTAAAAAACTCGTTTATTTTTATATCCCTCTTCATGTTATCTCTAAACACTTACTAAACACTCAACCATTTTCCTTTTGGAATACGCATATAGCACAAAAGGCAAATTTCAAGGTCATGAAATCCATGTTTTTTACAAAATGGCTCATAGCAAAGAAAACAGAAGATAATTTCCCCAAGTTCTCCTCTTCTCTCACAATACTTGCATTTTAAAAGTGGTTTTCCCGTGATCGCCTGAAAGACCTTTGAAAACCAAATAAGAAATCTTACTCTCCAAGGTTTCTTTTTCATAAACATAAATTCACCTCCTTTTCTAAAATATCCCCCCTTTCCAAAGCTCTGACATGATAGGTTTCAAGTGATAAAAAAAACCTCTTGTTCAGAAGAAATGAACCAGAAGCATCAAAGAGCCTCCCCCTCCATCTTATCTCTCTATCTTCATCTTCCCCATGTTCAACTTTTATGATCTCAAATGATTTTTCTTGTGGATAAAAATAACAATGAAAATCATAATTTTCAATGATATATTTCCCTTTCTCTAACCTTTGAACGTAGAAACCATCGGTGCCGAGGGTTATTTTTGCTCTTGCCCCATCCTTTTGTTTTTCTACCCACATATTTAGATAAGGTTCGGGGAGGAAAAAGGAGGTGGGTTCAGGTTTAGCTCCAAGTTCGGGTTTACTTAAACCCCAGTTCGGGTTTCCCGACCCGAACAACCCGAACAAACCCGAACACTTGAAAACCTCCCCGAAGCTTATTTCAACAGGCTTGAGAAGAAATTGAAAACAGTCTGCCTTCCTTACCAAATCAGCGAAATCGATTATTTTGCTCCCCCTCCTGAACTCAAGAAAATCATAGGGGCTGAAAAATATATTTCTTTGCTATATTTTTCAAGAAGTAGATGGGCGTTATTATGCGAAATATATTTGGTTTGATGTAGACCATGAGGAAGAAGAGGTCAAGAGGATATTTGAAAAGTGCAAGAAGAACAAAATTTTACCCACACCTATATTGTTGAAAATTATATTATATCTTATCGTATACCTTGTAGAAAAAATTTTTTCACGCAAAAACAATCAAAATTCAAAAATCTCAAACAGAAAATTTTATATTTTTGAGTATGGAAGGGATTATCAAAACATATAGAAAGCTCGCCGATATATTTGTCCCTCATGAGGGAGAGGAAAAAGGAGAGAAACGAAGGTTCTACCCTATAATTCTTATTTTCGTGCTCGTGTGGTTTTCCATGGTATACACAACATCTAATATGGAAGTCAAAATAGAGGAAGAGACAATTGAAATAGAAAAGCTTCCTGAGAGGTTTGCTAAGATAGTCGTCCCAAGGCTTGTCGAGGAGAAGGAAAAAATTAAGGAGGTAGGAAAAAAGAAGGAAGGGAAGAAAGAAGAAGAGAAGAAAGAAGAAGGGAAGAAAGAAGAAGAGAAGAAGGAAATTGAGGAGAAGAAGGAAGAAGAAATGACAGTTGAGCGTAGGAAAGAGATTATAAAGGAGAGAGTAAGGGAGGTGGGGGTTCTCGCTCTTCTTACCGCAAAAGGGGAAGGGGGGAGTCCAATAGCTGAGATGCTTGGTGGTAGTGTTGTTCAGAATCTTGATGAGCTTCTTGGTGCGGTGGGTGGTGTGAGAGTTGCTGAGGTTGGGGAAGATCTCAAACCCCTTGAACTTGCTGGTGGAAAGTTAAGAAGGAGAACAGAGGATATAGGCGAACTTGCTGCTGGTCGGGGGGGTAGGGAGGTTGAGCTTGGTGAGAAAAAGGTCGCTAAAGTTCAATCAAAAATTTCAATGGAGTCTGCAGATATTGAGAGTGGTGAAATTGATGAGGCTGTGATAAGGCGTATCCTCATTGAAAATCAGGCTTCAATAAGATATTGCTTTCAGAAGGCTCAGATGAAGAACCCTGAACTTCAAGGTAAAATTGTTGTGCGTGTGACAGTAGATGCTGATGGAAATGTTAGCAATATAGAAGTTGATGAATCCACAATAGAAGATCAAGAGATGGTCTCGTGTGTTCTGAGAATGGTCAGGAGATGGAAATTTCCTGCTACAGGGGGAGAAGTGATATTCTCTTTACCCCTTGTCTTCATATCTATGACATAAATTTAGGGATGAATGTGCATATCCACCTTTATGTTATATCCTTTTTTTCTGAGGGTTTTTTCAACGAGGTTCATGGGGCAAAAAGGTCCACACATAGAGCAAGCTTTTGTGTTTGAAGAGCGTTCCTCAAAGATTTTTTTCGCCTCCTTTGGGAATAGTGCAAGATCAAATTGCTTTTCCCATTCAAGTTTGTATCTTGCTTGTGACATTTTGAGGTTCCTCTCCAGAGCTTTTTTGTTTCCTCTTGCTATATCTGCTATATGTGCCGCGATTTTGAAAGCTATAAGTCCTTCTTTCACGTGTTCTGGGGATGGCAGAGCGAGATGCTCTGCTGGTGTCAGGTAGCACAGCATATCAGCGCCATACATACCTGCGAGTGCTCCACCTATTGCTCCTGCTACGTGGTCATATCCTGCCGTGGTATCGCAAGGGAGCATCCCGAGAATATAAAAAGGTGCACCGCGACATAGTTTTTTCTGTATCTGTACATTCGTGGCTACCTCGTTAAGTGGAATATGTCCCGGCCCCTCAACCATAGCCTGCACTCCGGCTTGTCTTGCTCTTTCAACTAACTCACCTATTATTATCAGCTCCTGTATCTGGGGTCTGTCGGTAGAGTCTGCTATTGACCCAGGCCGCAACCCATCTCCTAAGCTCAATGTGATATCATACTCATGAGCTATTTCAAGAAGATGGTCAAAATATCTGTAAAGTGGATTCTCCTCCTCATTATGTATCATCCACGCAGCCATAAGCCCACCGCCTCGGGATACTATCCCAGTTACCCTATCCGTTTCCTTGTATCTTCTGAGAGATTCAAGGGTAACTCCGCAATGAACAGTTATGAAGTCAACTCCCCTCTTCCCGTGTTCTTCTATCACCTCAAAAAGGTCATCTGCAGTCATGTTGTAAAAAGACCCCTTCTCCTTCGCTGCTCTGAATTCAGCCTCATATATTGGAACTGTTCCGACGGGAATTTTCGAATTCTGAATTATTGTCTCCATTATCGTTTTGAGGTCCCCACCTGTCGAAAGATCCATCAATGTATCCGCTCCATACTCCAGAGAAATTTTGAGTTTTTCAATCTCCTCGTCAAGGTTTGCATAGTCGTAAGATGTCCCTATATTCACATTCACTTTTACCGTAAGTCCTTCTCCTATTCCGGTGAATCTTTCAAGTGATGTGTGATTTGGGTTTGCGGGTATGACGACAAGTCCGCGCTCGATTTTTTCCCTTAGCCACTCTGGCGATACACCTTCCTGCTCCGCTACATATTTCATCTCCTCCGTTATTATACCTTTCCTTGCTTTCTTAAGTTGTGTCATATCAATCCTCCTTGGTTTATTCATATATATTACTACTGAAATTATTATTTAGCTTGATAATCAGGAGTTTTTTTACCGGTGAGATAACCATTTTTTTAAAGATGCGAAAATTTTGAGTCCATCCTCACTTCCAAGAGATTTATGACATGCCCTCTCCGGATGTGGCATAAGACCCACTACATTTTTCCTCTTCGTGCATATCCCTGCGATATCATCCTTTGAGCCATTTGGGTTGTCAAGATACCTGAACACCACGGTAGGCGCTGGTTCGGAGAAAAAGTAGTTTCCGTGTTTGTGTGCTACGGGGAGTTTTAAGACTTCGTCTTTTTCCATCATGTATGTAAAGGGCGTTTCATTATCTACAACTTTTATATCAATCCACTTGCATGTGAATTTTGTGCTGATGTTCATAAGGAATGCGCCCGGAAGAATTCCTGATTCACAGAGTATCTGAAATCCATTGCATATTCCTAAAATTGGTGTTCCGTCTTCGCTCCGCTCTTTCACTATCTCCATAACAGGAAAGAGTGATGAAAGTTTTCCAGCTCTAAGGTAATCTCCAAAAGAGAAACCCCCGGGGAGCACGATAGCCTGATATTTCGCTATATCTTTTGCTTTCTTTACATCTTCATACCAAACTTGATCAGATTGCAATCCAACTGTTTCAATAGCTTTCTTTGTTTCAATGTTACAGTTTGTTCCTGGAAAGATTATTACAGCTACTTTGGGTGGCATTTTTCAGGATACCATTTCTGTTTCTGATGCTTTCAGAAGCTCTTGCACAAAAACCTCTTCGGGAACAGCTCCCTCTATCTCAAATCTATCATTTATCACTGTTTTAGGAACACCATACACAGAATATGCAACTGCAAGGTTGGGAAATTCCGTAGCTTCTATCATCTCTCCTTTTATTTTTGTATTCACAAGTGCAGCAGAGTGTGCATATTTGACCATCCTCGGGCAGTATGGACATGTCGGTGTGACAAAGACTTTGATGTCAATCTGTTTTTGTATTGATAAAATTTTTGCTATTGAATCGGGGTGTAAAAGAGGTTCATTTTTTGATATCTCTATTATATCCTCTATAAGGACCGCAAATTCATATCCCGCAGGGATTCCAAAATATCTTATCCTTTCATTCCCCACAAGTATTGCAGGAACTTTATCTATCATGAACCTTTCAGCATCCTGCTTATCTGTGATAAAGTTTTTTATCGTAAGTTTTATCTTGTCAGATGTTTCTGCGAGCTCCTTCATAAGCTGTTCTGTTTCTGGGCAGTATTCACAGTTTAAACTCTGTGTGAAAAGGATAATATCGACTGGGTTTTTCAATTCTTTCCCAAACCTATCAATGAGAAATGCTCTGTCTCTATCGTTCAAAAACATTCTTATACCTCCTTCAATTTATTTGATTTTATTTATTTAGTTATTTTGTTCTTTTGTTTGTTTTTTTGTGATTTTTTATTGATTGTGAGGTTGGAGCTTCCTTGTTTTTGACTTTTTAAACTTTCTGTTTTAGCTATTTTTTTGTGTTTTCTGTAGTAATTTCTTATTTTTGGTTTAGTTTTGTGTTTTGATTTTTGGTTTTAGTTTTTTGGTTTTTAGTTTTAGTTTTTAGTGCGCCCGTAGTTCAGAGGAAGAACACCGGGTTGCGGACCCGGGGGTCGCGGGTTCAAATCCCGCCGGGCGTACCATCAATAAAATTGACCCCTGATGGCAGTCCAAATTTCTTCCTCGTGACAGGTAAAGGTGGGGTCGGAAAAAGCACTTTCAGTGTCATACTTGCAAACTTCTTATCAAAGATTGGAAAGGTTGTGTTATATTACCCAACCGAAAATCCTTCTCCTTCATACTCATTTCTCAATGATAATGTTATCCCCTATCCGCTTGATTTTGAAGTAGAAGCAAAAAATTATGTGAAGATGAAACTTAAATTTTTCTTCTTCTGGTTCCCTCTGACACGCTCTTCTGTTTTCAGGATATTCTCAAAGGTTATTCCTGGGTTCAGAGAATTGATAATGCTTGGAAAAATGTGGTATGACAGGCATACAAATAAATACGACTTTTATGTTTTCGACGGATTACCGACGGGACAGATAATCTCGATGCTGAAAATACCACAGGCTGCTCTTGTTTCTGGCGCGGGAGGATTTGCCAGAAGCGATCTTGAAGGAATGGATGAGTTTGTCAGAAGGAAAATAGACATATTTGTTGTTACATTACCAGAACACTTGTCGTTTGCGGAGACCGAAGAAGCTCTTCATAACTTTGAGATAGAAGGTTTCCGCATCAAAGCTATAGTCCTCAACAAATTTTATACCAGAAGACTACATGAAGATGATATAAGTTGGCTTAGGACTTTTTTGATTGAGGGCAAGCTCAACAGCAGGGAAAAAAAAGAAATAGAAAATCTTTTGAAATTTGATTCTTTTTTCTCTCAGAACTCCGAGAATTTCCTTAGGATGTACGAGAAATTCGGTTACCCAGTCCTGAAGATAAATCTATCTATACCATCGGTCGATCGAGAATCTATTTTTGTTAATCAGGAGGTTTTACGATCTTTTCTCCCTTTCTAACCCAACCAAACTTTCTGAAAAGATATACAAGGTATTCGGGGTCCCGTTTTTTTATAAGTGATATTCTTTCTTCAAGCTGGCGTTTTTCTTCTTTTAATGTCTGTATTTTTCTCTCCAGCTTTGCGATTTCTCTTTTTTGAGCTATATATGTGATCAGACCTCGGTCAGAAAGTAAGAAGTAGACCGATAGCAAGCTTGTTATAATGAAGCTGAGAAGAAAAATTTTCGGAATTCTTATTTTTACCTCCTTCCTCCCCCCTCTACTCCTTTTCTTTTTTTCATCAAACATCAAGGGCATACGAGAATTTTAAAAATTCTCCCCCAACTGGAAATATGCCCATTTTGTTTACATTCTTTTCTTGCAGAAACAAATTTTCTCGAATTATCGTATTTACAGAATTATCACTAACTTATTTATGTCTCATGTATTATGGCAAGAGATTTATCGTAGCCACTGTCATTCCCTCGGAGAGGACACATGAAAAATATGATACTTTTGAATCATTTGAAGAGTTCAAGGAGCTTATCAGGAATCTTGGCGGAGTTATAGTTGGAGAGGTTGTTCAGAAACGTCAAAGACCTGACAATGCCTTCTTTCTCGGAAAAGGTAAGGTGGAAGAGATTGAGGGAATTGATTTTGATGTTCTGGCTATCGATTCTATTTTGACCTCTGCACAGATAGCTAATCTGAGGCGTGCTTTAGGGAGAGAAGTTGTAGACAGAGAATACATAATAATAAAAATCTTCGCTGAAAGAGCGGTATCTAAGGAGGGGAAATTACAGGTTAAACTCGCTGAGCTCAAATATCGTCTTGCAAAACTTGGAGGTATGGGGGTGAAGATGTCGCAACTTGGTGGTATGCCTGGGACAAGGGGTCCGGGGGAGACTAAAACTGAAGAGCTCAGAAGGCACATAACGAACCAGATAAGAGCAATAGAGAATGAACTTGAAACTATAAGGAAAACAAGGCTTATTCAAAGAGAGAGAAGGAAAAGGAAAGGGTTCATGACATTCTCGCTTGTTGGATATACGAATGTGGGAAAATCTACTATACTGAGGAATTTGACAGGAGAGGATGTTCCTGTGAAAAACCAGCTTTTCACGACACTTGAAACGCGGATAGGACTTGTTCGTGTTCGTGATGGAGATTCTCATTTCCTTCTACCGAGCGGTGGAGGAGAAAATACAAATGGAAGTGTGTTCAAAGGTTTTCCCTTTAAAATCCTCTTATCAGACACTGTGGGCTTTATAAGGAATCTTCCGCATTCGCTCGTTGAGGCTTTCAAGTCTACCCTTGAGGAGGTGAAGTTCTCCGACGCTCTTTTAATAGTTCTTGATATAAGCTCAGATTATGAAAAACAACTTGGGACGGTAAGAAGTGTGCTTATTGATGAGGTCGGTGTAGATGAAAATAAGCCATATATTTTGGTCTTCAACAAGATTGACCTTGTATCTTCTGAGAAGATTGATCATGTCTCAAGAAAGTTTCCTGACGCTGTTTTCGTTTCTGCATTAAACAAAAAAGGATTTGATGTTCTTAAAAGAAAAATTGAGTTTTTGGCTCGTGGATTATGCGATGTGGGAGAAAATTATTTCATGCGTTTTTGAACTTCTTTATTCATGCATTTTTTCTTTATGCTATCTCTACTTATATACTGCCTAATTTTCCTAACTTCTTTATTTATGCGTATGATAGTGGAGTGGAAAACCAAGACAGAGGTGGAGATAGAAATAAAGATAAGATGAATGAAGGAAATTCCGATGCTGTGTATAGATGTCCTCGCTCTTTTGAAACTTTTGAATTCTCCCTTACTTTTGATTTGGGCACACCTTCTGATAAGATTTTTGCTACTGCATCGTCTTATGCTGTAGAGTTTTCGCTCAGAGATTTACCGTTAAGGTTTCGTAAAGATGATAATTTTTCGCGTATAAAACCTGATGATTTTGTCAAGAGAATATCTGTGCAGAAAAGAATACCATCTGACTTTGGAGTTGAGTACCATTTTTCAGCCTACGTTGATATAAAATCTCTCCTTTTTTCTCTCGCGACATCTCAGAAGAGAATGATCACTGACATAAAATGTGGTTCTTTAAATCCTATCGTGAAGGACATCCTTTACGATTACGCAGTTTCTGCAACTTTATACTGTAATATAAACGATTTAAAGGGGGAAGGTATATCGCCGAACTACTTTTCTGTGAATCTATCCGGTGTTGTTTTTTCAGGTGAAATCTCTTTGCCGGTTAATATGAATTTGAAACTCATGTATTTTTCACAAATCCCTTATGATGAATTTGCATCAATTTTTTCTCAGTTTCTCAGCAGGAAATTTGTAAGGAGAGTTACAAAGTCTCTTGTGAATTTCATTATGCCTGCCTCTCGCCTTACACAGTTTTTCCAGCAGGTATCGGATAACGCATGCTTTTTTATGGTTATTCCATTAGGAGTGTTGACTGAAGGAGAAAATGTCAAGGTGAATATGCTATTGTTTTACTTCCATGTTCTTGAAGATGAGAGCATAAAAGCAACTATCGGGTCAATGATACATAGGCACGGAGGAGTCTTGAAATCGCAGAGTTTTCTATATGATTGATATGCTGGCATTTAAAAAGGAACGGGTGATATATGAAAAGCAAACCAAATATAATAAGATAAAGGTTGTTGATGATGGTAAAAGATTGAAGCTTACCCTTGATGAAACTGGGAATATTCACTCTCTTTTTTTGAGGGAACGTATCTCTACGGGTTCCTACTGGGATATTTGTGCTCTTATTTCATGCATTTCTGTTCTTGCAAAGGAAAGAGCCCGTCCTTCTCTTGTCATTCTTGGTGCGGGTGGTGGGAGTATCTCAAGGATCGCAAAAGTTTTGTATCCGAGTTTCTGTATTTTTGGCGTTGACATAGATATTGAGGTTATTCGCGTTGGACTGAAATTTTTTGACCCCCGATTTGACCATGTTGTCGTCGCGGATTACGAAAAATTTATGAACCTTGCAAGAAAAAAATTTGATGTTATAGTCGTTGATGTATTCCTGAATGCATCAATTCCTTTTTCTTTTTTTCTACCAGAACTGTGGGAAATTCTCGGGAAGAAAGGTAATTCCGTTGTCGTGAACACTATTCTTATGGACCACGCTCAGCATATACGCAGTTTGGCTAAGAATTTTTTCCCATTCACCACAATAATCAAAAATCCCGAGTCTTCAAACTTTATTTTATTCTGTTCACACATTCAGAATTTTTCACATGCTTACAAGACTATGAGGAAAATAATTGCAGATAAAACTTCCATCGGTGACATAACAGCTGTAGATGAGGAAGTTTTCCTCGCTTTCCTTTCCGACATAGAGGAGTCGCTCGCTTCTGTTTTCGTTGGAAACTAAACAGTAATCTCAATCTTTATTTTATATTTACTATTTTATAATTTTTTTTGTTCTGTAATTTCCCTCTTTTTATGTTAATGTTCTATTTGATTTTTAGGATGATAGATTGAGGTATGAATTTTGTATTTCCTATTTCACAATTTGACGGAATGAGCGGTAAAGATAATAAAGAACGCGATAGTAAAAAATTTGAAATTGAAAATGAAAAAGAGATAAGATATGGTAGCAGTGGAGAGAGTGTTAAGTTGGATATTCAAGAGCTTAACTTTTTTTATGGTGATAAGCATGTTCTTAAAAATATAAATTTGAAAATTTTTGAAAGATGTGTTACTGCGATAATTGGTCCTTCAGGTTGTGGGAAAACAACATTACTTCGTTGTTTCAATAGGATGCATGACCTTTACCCGGAAGCAAGATATAGCGGGAAAATAATTCTTTACCCTGATAATGTGAACATAATGGGTAAAGGTGTTGATCCTGTGAAGATAAGGATGAGAATTGGTATGGTTTTTCAGAGGCCTAATCCTTTCCCAAAGTCAATATACGAAAATGTAGCATATGGACTGAGGATAAAGGGTATTCGGAAGAATAGTTTGGTTGATGAGAAGGTTGAGATTGCTTTGCGTCAGGCTGCGCTTTGGGATGAAGTCAAAGACCGCCTCAAGGATAACGCCTATACTCTATCCGGCGGACAGCAACAACGCCTCTGCATAGCCCGTGCCATAGCTCAGGAACCAGATGTGCTCCTTTTCGATGAACCTACCTCCGCCCTTGACCCTATATCCACAGCAAAAATAGAGGAGCTTATCAATCAACTTAAAAACTCAATAACTATAATTATAGTGACACATAGTCCACACCAGGCTGCGAGGGTATCAGACTACACTTTGTTTATGTATTTTGGGGAAGTTATAGAATACGACAGGACCCAAAAGATATTTGTTAATCCATCTCATGAGCTGACGGAAAAGTATATATCAGGCGCTTTCGGATAAACTCAAAATAAAATTTGTTAGCATTTTTAACAAAAACTCAGAACTGTAAATTATATTTTTATCAAATATCAAAGATGATAAATTTTCTTACCAAGGAGGTATCTCCCTATGAGCGCTGATAAGAGGCCCTATTCATTTGGGGGTTCAGTATTTAATCCTGTTATATATGAGAGCGACCCTTCAAGCAAAATAGTTGTCCTCATAGATAAAGTGTCGCGAGTGCTCAACGCGAGAATGTGGAATAGTGTCAAGAATCACAACATAACCGCAACTCAGGGACGTATACTCCTATATGTGCTCTTCAGTCCAGAGGATAAGAAGAATGTTAGCTCCATAGCAAGTGATTTTGGGGTATCAAAACCTACAATCTCCCGGGCCATAGATAATCTTGTAGACAAGGGATTTATTGAAAAGAGAGTAAATGAAAAAAATAGGAGATCACATATACTTTTGCTGACAAAAAAGGGACTTGACCTGACCGCAAAAATTTCAAATTTCGCAAGTGCTGTGGCAGATGCAATATCAACTTTATCAGATTCAGATAGAAGGGAAATACTTGAAGCATTTTTCAAGCTCATCTATATCCTTGTTGAAAATAAAATAATAGATGAGTTCTCCTCATGCCTTTTCTGTAGATATCTCGTAACGGAACGAAAAGGTATGTGGTGTTCAAAGCTCGATATATTCATCTCATCTGAACAGATCCGCCTTGACTGTCCTTATTTTGATTCAAAGAGAGAGACGACGATAAGAAGAAAAAGACGCAAGAAAGAAGCACAATAATAAGTCATCTCCCGGATTGAGTCATCTCCCGGATTGAGTCATCTCCCGGATGAGCTTCTCTCAAGCATACTGAACAGTTCTGATATTATCTTATCTGTATCTTTTTGTGATTTTGATATAGGGGTTCCGTTTCTGTAAAGCAGAACTGAAGAACCACCCCCTACGACGCCAAAATCAGCCATGTAAGATTCTCCCGGACCGTTTACCACACAGCCCATCACCGCAACTGATGACTTTATTTTACGCTTTATCAGCTCTCGCTCAACCCTCTCCGCTATGCTCATAACATCTATTTGCACCCTCGCACAAGTGGGACATGCTATAACTTTCCCCTCTTCATCTCTTAACCCGAGTGATTCGAGTATCCTCTTGCCAACTATTACTTCCTCCCAGGCAGGCGCTGCCAGAGAGACCCTTATCGTATCTCCTACACCCATGCAAAGAAGTATACCTATGGCCACTGCCGACCTTGCTGTCCCAGAGAGCCGAGTTCCTGCTTCTGTTACACCAACATGAAGCGGATAATCGCTTATTTCGGAAAATAAAAGATAAGCTTCTATTGTATCTTGCGGAGAAGATGATTTGAGAGAAACTTTCATGTTTTGGAACCCCATTTTTTCTATCATTTTCACATTTAAAAGGGCGCTCTCCACGATGGCTTTTGATGTTGGCTTCCCGTATTTTTTGAGAATAGGTTTTTCAAGAGAACCGGCGTTTACCCCTACCCTTATAGCAATATCTTTTTGGCGCGCAAGCTCAACTATTCTTTCAAGCTTGTCATGCCCAGCTACTTTTATGTTCCCAGGATTTATTCTCACACAGTCCGCAAGCCCATCTTCAAGCACATATATTGCCATTTTCGGGTCAAAATGTATGTCAGCAACTATTGGAATTTTCACCTTATCCCTTATCTTTTTGAGCGATATCACAGATTTTTCATCGGGAACGGAGATCCTAACTATATCTGCTCCTACCTCTTCTATCTCTCTTATCTCTTCCAGAAGCTCATCCGTGTCTTCTGTCGGATTTTTTGTCATTGTCTGGACAGATATGGGAGCCTCTCCACCAATATATATGTTCCCTACCCTGATCTTTCTTGTTTTCCTTCTCGTAATTCTCCATCTCCCGTCTGTTATTCCTTTTTCTTTTTCTACACGATTGACAATTTCTTCTACTTCCTCAATTATCTCCCTTTCTTCATTAGACATATCCATTTTGTCCATCATCAAAATTAAAGCATTTTGATCATTTTTACCGCTTATACTGAAATTTGGCTTTCTCAAGCCTTTTAAGTGCACTGTCAAATAATTATGAACCAATTTTTGTCAGTAAATTTCTTGTGTCAACATGTTTCCTGAAGTTTCTGTTATTCTACAATTTTTCTCAAATCTATGTGAGTTGACATGCAAGATTTCCATACAGCTACCTTCAACATTATCTCGTTCCTTATGCTCTCAAACCTCACACTTGACACATACTCCCCAAAGTATCGCTTAAACACTGAGAAAAAACTCTCCACAAGCTTACCATATGAGCTTACCTCCTTCCACTCCCTCTTACCTCTAACTCCTTACCTCCAACTCCCTCTTACCTCTCCTTATTTTTTGGAGGGTTTGTCTCCCTGAGACATTACGAGCTTAGGGTCTATGATGAGCTGAGCTCTTTTTACAAGCTGGTTGTTATGCTTGCCCCAATCTTTTTTCATGAGTATATTATTTCATAAACCGTTTTGGCTGACGAGTATATGTGTCCTGATTTGTTAGACACAGCAGTCAACTTACGTAGAAGTTATAAAAATTTTTTGACACAGTGATTGGGTAATAATACTATTAAGTATAGTATTGTGAATGTGAGGGGTTCCGATCGCAATTCATGCGGTTAATGAAATTTTTTTGTTTTTAACTACTGTGATTTTATTTTTCTACTCTTGTTTAATTTTAGCAAAGCAGTTGATATTCCTGTGAAAGATAGGATGGCTGATATAGTGTAGCCAACAGGTATATCAAGTTTACCCGCCAAGGCGATTGAGAAAGATGATAAAACTATTCCCGCCAGAACACCGGTTGCATACACTCTTTTTTCATTTTTTTCATTGACCAAAAAACCGATAAGTGGTGGAACTACTAAAATTGTGAATACAACCAAAACTCCTACAAGTGAGACAGAATGAACTATGGTTAACGCAAATATCGGAAAATATACGAAATCATAGTTTTTAGATTTTTTTGAGTAATAAAGTATGATGAAAAATACAGAGTATAAAATTGCTGTGGTTAGAATATCTTCGTAATCGACGTAAAGAACATCGGATGCGGTAAGTTCTTTTATGTGCTCCATTCCAGAAGGAGATTTTGACATAACTAAAAAAAGGAGAGCGAATCCAAGCGCATAGAATATCCCAACGATTGCTTCCTGATACTCGTTATTTCTGATTATTAATGCGATCAAAAGAGCGGTAAGGACTGCAAAGATGGCTGAGATGATATAACTGAGATCACCATGAAAAAGGATGATAGATACAGCGGTTCCAACTGATGCCATCTGTCCAACAGCAAGGTCTGTAAATATTATTTGCCTCCTTATTATCTCTATCCCAAGATATGTGTGCATCGGAATAAGAACGGAGATAATAAGGAAAGCAGGAAAAAGTATCTCTATCAATTCCATGTGGTTTCATTTTCTACTTTGTTCTAATTTGCTTTTTTGTAATTACCTTTTTACATAAACATGATTACTTTCATAAATTCTCAAGCCTTCTTATAATTTCATCAAATAAAGACCATATATCTTTTATTCCTTCAACTCCTACATCATGAGGTAGTAAAACCTGTTTTATTCCTGTTCTTTTTGATAAGAAATCAACCGGACCTTTTGGGTTATATATTCCATAAGCTATGAATGAGATTTTGAGTTTTTTTGCAAGTTCTGCAAGTTTGATAAGGTGGGAAGTTGTTGGGGGAATACCAGCGAAAGGTTCAAGGGTCTCCTCTACCTTTATATCATATCTGAGAAAGAAATAATCAAATAATCTATGATACGTAAAGATTGATATGCCTTTTAATCTTTCCATTCTTCCACTCCATTCATCAAGTTTCGCTTGCCATCTTTCCTCAAAGCTTTTTAGGTTATCATTATAAAACTCACAATTTCCCGGGTCCAGACTGCAGAGTTTTTCTGCAATGGCTTTTGCTATTTTGGGTATTTTTTCTGGATCTAAATAGAAATGAGGATTTCCTTCGGGATGGACGTCACCTTGTGCCCTTGAAACTACAGTGGGTTTTTGTATAAGGGGGAAAAGGGTTGATAGTTCTAAAAAGCCGTTTTCTCCCGGTAGGATTTTTGGATTACCTGCCCTTTCTATGAGTGGAGGAAGCCAACCTATCTCAAGTTGCCCACCATTTATTATGAGAAGGTCTGCATCTCTTAACTTTACGACAAATGAAGGTTTTGGTGGGACCGAATGTGGATCCCATTTTCCATCAGATAATGATACAACTTTTGCCTTATCTTTCGCTATCTCCATGACAATTGATCCTATATACGGGAAAGTTGCTACGACATTTATCCTTTCTGCGCTTGCGGTAAAAGATGGGAAGATAGTTGACAGAGCCGCTATTAAAATTCTCATCTTCATCTTATATATCTTATATATCCCCCTTTTCATCTTATTACCCCCTTATTCATATCTCCTTCTCTCAAAACATATGTGCACCATGAGCACCAATTGCGAGATTAAATTCAAGAATGATTTCATTCAATATTTTTCTTTCACCATCTACGAATTTGCTTCTGTCGTGATTATACTGCAATCTTATTCTTGAGAAATCAGATGGTATGAAATCAATCATAAATGAGTATCTACTCAGATCTTTTTGTTCATTGGTGTGGCTATGACCATTGGTATGGCTATGATCTTGTGCATTACTGCCATTTAGGATGAGGTCATACCTTCCACCAATCCTCCATCTTTTTGTGATACCGAACACTGTTTGAAGATAAAAGCCACTTTGTTTTTTGGTAAATGGTGAATAACTTTCACTTTCACTTTCATATATCTTACCCTCTTGATTTCTGAAAAAATATTCACCTTGAAGTGAGATGTATCTGTAGGAATCTATAAAGTATTTTGTGTATATATCTGCTCCCAAGATATTGGTATTTCCACCGAAAGCTTCTAATTTGCCTTCGTGATCTTCTACCTTTCTCGTTTTTCCGGTAAGGAAGGAAAAACCTATCAAGAAAGTTATATTTCCAATATCATAAGAGGTTTTGATAAATCCTGTGTAGAGGTTTGGTGTTGGTGCTTCTTCAAAGATTAATTTTTCATTATATCTGATTTCTTTACGTCCGAAGCTGAGTTCATTTTCTCCTTGTAGAATCTCTGCTCCAAAAATTAGATAAAACGGTGTTGGTGCAAGCCATGTTACCTGTATGCCTTTTTCGCTTATTTCTTCAAAAAAGACTTTATAAACGAGAGGTATGTCCGCAAAATCCCACACATGCTGATGCTGTGAGTTTATTCTACCGATTGAACTCAGAAATTTTCCACCTTTTATCTGAAAATTATATGGGAAGGAACGAGTTGTGAAATAAACTTCGTGCACTTCAAATGAACCCCCCGCTAAAAGAAAGTTTCCTACTAAGTTGAAATATGGGTCAACGACTGATGCGATGTCAAGCTCTGCATAGTTGAAGTTAAAACCTCTTCTTAAATTCATCAATCCGTGTCCGTGTCCTTCTCCATTATGCACCAGTTCATGGATAAATCCCGGTATTCCAAGTCTTTCATATTCACTGTCTTTCAAGTTCCTTACCACAAAAGAGCTATCAGCTATTAGAGATATATTCGGTATAAACTGGGGTTGTGGGAATATAGGTGAACAGCATGAATGAGCAAGATCTGTTGGGAAAACAATTTTATGGACGATAAATAGAGCTACCAAAATAAGATAGATGTTTGGTTTCCCCATATTTTCCCCATGTTTTATTTTTTTTATGTTTGGAATCATAGTAAATTGTTTTATGTTTAGGATCATAGTGATATGGATTTATTTTCCTGAAAATTTTTCAAAGTTTGAGTGCTTTTTGTGATATTGAACAAAACTTGGTTTATGCACGATTGTTTAATCTTTTATTCTTTTCAATTATATCTTCAAAAAATTTGAGGTATTCATCTGCTTGTTTTTTTATGTCAAACTTTTTTGAATGCTCTATTGTTGCTTGCCTCATTTTATTCAGGAGTTTTGGGTTTTTAAGGAGCATATGAAGTGCTTCTGCAAGTTTTTCAGATGATAAATCAAAAATAAGTCCTGTTCCCTCTTCAATTATTTCTGGCATTCCGCCAACATTTGAGACTATAGGAACTGCTCCGCAAGCTTTTGCCTCTAAGATTGCAAGTGATAAAGTTTCAGCTCGTGAAGCCTGAACATATATATCAGAGGCTTTCAGAAAATCTCTCACCTTTGAATGGTCGTATTCAAAGGGTAGGAGATGAAGTTTTATTTTCCCAATGTTTTGAATTTGCCCTTCTCCGCCTCCGAGTGCTATTACGGTTGCATTAAAATCAGAAATTTTTTTAATAGCTTCCAAGAATATGTCAAATCCTTTCCATCTGTTTGTGCGCAGAGCTTTGCCAGCTGTTATGATAACAGGAAAGTTCTCACGAAACCCAAGTTTCTTTTTCGCTTCTTTCTTGCTCTTTGGTGGACTAAATAATTTGAGAGCTATCCCATTATAAATTATCCGGATTTCCTGCATTCCATAAGAAAGTATAGACTTTTCTGCCATTTTCCCCATCCACTGCGATGGTGCTATAACCCAGTATTTACTTTTTTGGTATATCTCCCTTTTTATAATCCAGTTTTTGTGGGAAAGGTCTCTTCTTATTTGCGGTGGAAGTGTTATATCTGGGCACTTTGGACAACCATTTTTCCATCTTTTGCAATCTATTGAGTGAGAGCAGTGTCCTGTGAATAGCCACATATCGTGTAGCGTCAGCACAACTGGAAATTTTTCTGTCAGCTGTGGAAGTATTCTCAGGTCAAAATAACCTCTATCCGACAACCAAAAACCGTGGAGCACGTGACAGTTTATTATATCACATTCTATGTTGAGAAGAATTTTCGTTCCCGGATAATCAAAATCCTCAAATCCAAGCCATATTCTTACTTGTCTTTTTGGCTGTCCTATGAACCTTATGAGTTCTCTTATGCGCCAACCTCCTTTGAACCTCAGATATGGATTTACTTTTCCCTCTATATCTATCCAAAGTTTGGCCCATTTGCTCCTCATCTCATAATTCGGTATTCTTTTTACAAAATTTTCCGATGTGTATTTCTCTCCAACGAAAATTACACTTTCGTGTCCTCTTTTTTCATACTCACGGTGGAGATAAAGTGGAACCCTTACCGCTCCGCCATTTCTGTCTTCAGTTGCTACCTGGACTATCCTCATTATCTCAAAAATATATTGTTTTCGTATATTTTTGTGTTTGTTTGACGATGATGCTGAATTCCGTTATATATTTTTTGTTCATAATTTCAGTTTGTTGCTCAAGAGTTAATTCCGGAAAGATCTATATAATGGTAAAGAATTCTTTGATTTTTCTTTCAAAAATTTGTTTTGGCCAATTCATAACCATGAATCTTTTAAGCATAAATCTTTCTATCTTAAATATGATTTGGTGTGGCAAGATTACGCCTTTTATCCCTGTGCAAGCATAATCAAAGCCACATTCTTTTACCTTGCTTACCGTCTTTTGTAAAAAGTCTTCTTTGAGACCAAATGGATATGAAAAACCATATATTTTTTCTCCAATTAATGATTCAAGGTAATTTTTGCTTTCGCGTATCTCAGCTTCTTGCTCTTTCTCTGATAGTATTGACATAACCTCATGCATAACTGTGTGTGCTCCTATTTCAAAGCCTAATTTTCTCAGATGCTTTACGTCTTTTTCTCCCATCACTCTGCTTTCTGGAAATTTTACAACATCTCTGACCTGTTCTTTAATGCTCTTTATTATTTCCTCTATCTTTGGAAGTCTCATGTATTTTAACTTGAAATATAGCCATGTAAGAAGTTCTTCTTTTTTGATCTTGTATCTCCCCGATAAGATGGGAAAATTCCCAGATAGTTGGTGGAATTTTGTGGGTGAGAGAGAATAATTCTGAGATAGAATGAAATTTTTTGGTAAAGATATAATAAAATTTTTTGATACTTCACAGTAGACATCAAATGTATATCTGCTGCCATCAATTTCAATCTCAAGTTTTTGAAACTTTGAAAAAAATATTTCAGAAAGTTCATCCCACCAGAATTTTTTACCTATAAGACCAGTGGGTATGAATACTGTTGCTTTTATACCGTATCTTTTTAGTTCCTCAAGGGCTGGTATTATGTCTACATAACCATCATCAAATGTTATTGCTATTTTTTTAGTCAATGGTTTTGAGAATATTTCAGATGCAGTGCATGTTTGGAAATCTTTAAGAATCCTTATGTGTTCTTTAAAATTTTCTGGAGAAACACTTATACCATATGGGTTTGGAGTATCCGATATTCTATGGTATGCGATTATGATAGAAGAAGGAAGGTACCAAATTAATTTTTTGCCCATCTTTTTTATTGAACTTTTTATTGACCCTATCATTATGACAAATCCATCTAACTCAGTTTTGAATGTTTTATCCTATATCCCCAGATATTGAGTTGTAAATCCATATTTTGCCCCTTATCCATGTTTTCATCTCTTTTGATAATAAAAGGATGCTTCCTTTTTCTTATACCTTCAATATAGTATCTGAAGCTATTTGTTTCTAAGACTTCCAATATTTTACTTAATTTTTGGTCGGATTCAGACCATGAATGATATTCAATGAATATCCTTTGGACATTTGTCAGGCTTTTTTTGCAATCCATCAAAACTTCAAGTTCGGCTCCCTCTATATCTATCTTTAGCAGATCTATTTTTTCCTCTTTTTCCAACAGGTCTTTTAATCTTACAGTTTCAACTTTTATTCTGTTTTTTTTCAGGTATATGGATCCCCCATCAGCACCTTCAACACCAAATTCTATCCCTCTATCATCTATCCAAACAGCCTTATTGATAACTTCAACATCATCTATACCATTTCTTATGAGGTTCCATTTTAATATATCCGCTATAACCGGGTCTGCTTCAAAAGCTTTGATCTTGGACTTTGGATAAAGTCGCTTGAAATATAGACAACTTATTCCGATGTTTGCCCCACAATCAAAGATAACTGGCGTCTCTGTATCTGCTTCAAATTTATATGTTTCATACAAAAAAATATCATAAATTTGCCAGATAAAACTCTGCATATCCGGAACATCAAGTGTGTATGAAAGAAATTTAACATTATCGACTTTCTTATACCGTTCAGTTCTCCCATATTTTATGTAAAGTTTTTGAAATTCTCTTTCACAAGGGTCCTTAATGCTTTTGATTTTGATGTAGTAGTAAACTGGTCTTAAAGTTCTTTTCAGCAAAGATTTTATCATCACCTTTTAATTTTATTTTTATTTATAATTGGATTTTTCCCGATAAAAGCTAAAAACTCTGAAGTTTGATTAAAAAATTTTGTTTTATGGAAGATAAGCTTGTCAGTGTAGGCATTCCTTTGAGGAATGAGGAGAGATTTCTTCCAAAAACACTTGAATGTCTCCTTGGGCAGACATATCAGAATATAGAATTTGTTATTTTGGATAACTCATCGGAGGATAGGACACCGGAAATATGTGAAGAGTTCAGAAGGAAAGACAAGAGGATAAAGGTTTTCAGGTCAGATTCATTCCTTTATCCTCATGAGAGCTTTGAAAAGGTTCTTCATCTTTGTAGTGGTGAATATTTTATGTGGGCAGCGGGACACGACCTTTGGGAGAAAAACTATGTTGAAGTTCTCAAAGAGATACTTGATGAACATAAAGATTGTGTTATAGCCTATGGTAAAACCTTCGTGATAGATGAAAAAGATAATTTTATGTTTTCCTATCCACTTTTACTTGATACCCGTAGTGTGAAAAATGTCTTTCTCAGATTTCATATTACCCTTTACAACCTGGAAAAAGGTGTATCTATAATATATGGTCTCATGAGGAGGGAATTTGCTTTAAAATGTAAAATGCTACCATCATGGGGACCTGATTTCCTCTTTATCTTACAGATGAGTTTTTGGGGAAGTTTCTATCAGACAGATAGAACAAAGTTCTTCATGAGAAGAACAGTTAGAGATTGGAAGAAAAAATATATCCCCAGCAATAGAGCAAGATATCTTGGTATAAATTCAAGGTTTCCATTGATAGATTATATGATGAAATGCTTTTGGGTTGTTTTGAATTCATCTCAGGCACCCGCTCATCTGAAAATACTTATGCTCTTTGATACCTTGAGGTTTTACATGGCATGGGTTAGGAAACTAAATCATTTAGGTGTTAGCATATTCAGTAAGGTTTGAGACTATTTTATATCATTCTCTTTTTTGAGATTATAATTTTTCAATGATTTCAAGGAGTTTTGTAGCTCTATTTATGTATAGGTGGTCTTTGAGAGTTCTTTTTTGACCTGCGAGTGCTATTTTTTCTCTTGCATTCTCATCTTGCAAGAACTTCTCTATTTTGTATATACAATCTTCTGGAGTGTGATATGTTATAACTTCGCGTTCAGGTTCAAAAAGTATATCAAGTCCGGGAAGGTCATCTGTTATAAGGAGGCATCCCATACCTGTTGCTTCAAAGAGCCTGAGATTGTGAGCCCATGGTAAAATATCTCCGTGGTGGTTCACAACTATTTTAGAGTTAGAGAGTATTTGAAACATCTCCTTACCTATTACTTTCCCCATGAATCTTTTTTTCAATGTTGAGGTAAGTGAACTTTCTGATTGTGTCCAGAGGAAAAATTTCTCTCCGAAATGTTCTGCAACTTTTTCAATCAGCTTTTTCCTACTTTGATGAACATGATGAAAACTTCCTACAAAAACCACATCATATTTTCTTTCTTTCTGATGTTTTGGTTTGCAGAAATTGAAGATATCTTTGTCAAAGCCCAAATGTATAAGCTCTGCTCTCACACCGGCTGATTTGGCTTGAATTACGGTAGGTAAAAATGGTGAAAATATAAAATCATATGGTTTCAGGATACTTTCATCGATGGTTTCTGCGCTATGGTATCCGATAAGCTTGAAATTCAGGATTTCTTTAAGTTTTCGTAAAAGTTCAGATGAAATATACTTTACTAAAGTGTTGATAAATATATCTGGCTTATAGTAGATTATTTGTTTTGCGAGAATTGTGTGAGCTTCCTTGTCCAACAGAAAGTTTCCTTTTTCATCTTCACATATTTTTCTTATGTTAGCAGGTGTTTCAGGGAAGAATTTTTTCTCCCACTTTTTCTGATATTCTTTGGCGGTTATAAATACTTCGATCATTTCAAAGTGCTTTTCAAAAAATAATGAAATAATTCTCCATGGAGGAGTATCGAAAATTATATCGTTTGCGATTTGTTTATCTTCTGGGCAAAGTTTTGCATGCTTTTGGAACTTTTCGTTGGCTTCAGGATAAAGCGGTCTGATGAGCATTAGCTTTTTTCTTTCTTTGCTCATTTCCTTCTGTTTTTTCTTCTTATTGCTCCTTATTATACCAAAGGGAATAGAAATCTACCCCTGTAATTTGGCTTAATATTTCCACATCTTTTCTGTATGCTTCTTTTAAAAAATCTTTACACCAGTGTGTAGTTA
>FWWL01003448.1_pt1 | contig 24393 bp, 16 predicted proteins | sample 2228331 | NCBI WGS metagenome assembly FWWL01 (sample SAMEA103939775, study PRJEB20133) | metagenome | reverse complement strand
TATTTTCCCGCCCAAACCATCGCTCCGGCTGATCTCTGACGTTGCGCTTTACACGCGCGAACACCTGCCGAAATGGAACCCGATGAACGTCTGCTCGTATCATTTGCAAGAGGCAGGCGCGACCCCAGAACAAGAGCTCGCCTATGCGTTGGCCACGGCCTGCGCCGTGCTTGACGACTTGCGCAGCAAAGTGCCGGCAGAGCATTTTCCGCAGATGGTCGGCCGCATCAGCTTTTTCGTGAATGCCGGAATCCGGTTTATCACCGAAATGTGCAAGATGCGCGCCTTTGTCGAGCTTTGGGATGAAATCTGCCGCGAACGCTACGGAATTGAAGAGGAAAAATTCCGCCGTTTTCGCTATGGCGTGCAGGTCAATTCGCTGGGGCTTACCGAACAGCAGCCGGAGAACAATGTTTACCGCATCTTGCTTGAGGCTCTGGCGGTGACGCTGTCGAAGCGGGCGCGCTGCCGTGCCTTGCAACTTCCGGCTTGGAATGAGGCCTTGGGGCTTCCCCGCCCGTGGGATCAGCAATGGTCGCTCAGGCTACAACAGATTTTGGCCTACGAAACCGATCTTCTCGAATACGATGATATTTTTGATGGCAATCCAGTCATCGCACGCAAGGTGGACGAACTGAAAGAGGCCGCACGCGCCGAATTGGCTTTGATTGACTCGTTGGGGGGGGCCATTGAAGCGATTGCCTATATGAAAAAACGGCTCGTTGAGGCCAACGCCGAACGGATTGCCAAAATCGAACGCGGTGAAACGGTTGTTGTTGGGGTCAACCGCTTTGTCGAGACCGAGCCCTCGCCCCTTGCTCCGGGGGAGGGAAGTTTCCTCAAGGTCGATGAGGCGGCTGAACGTGAGCAGATCGCCCGCCTCAGGGCCTGGCGGGAGGCGCGCGATGCGCGGGCGGTGGCCGAGGCGCTTGAGGCTTTGCGCCGCGCCGCGGTTTGTGGCGAAAACATTATGCCGGCTTCAATTGCGGCCGCTAAGGCCGGGGCGACCACGGGCGAATGGGCTGGGGTTTTAAGACAGGTTTTTGGTGAGTTTCGTGGACCGACGGGCGTTTCGACAAACCCCTCCAACCGGACGGAAGGCCTTGAGCCTCTGCGCGAGGCGGTTGATGCAGCCAGCCGCCGTCTTGGCCGGCGGCTCAAGCTCTTGATTGGCAAGCCAGGCCTTGATGGGCATTCAAATGGGGCCGAGCAGATTGCCTCTCGCGCGCGCGACTGCGGGATGGAAATTTGTTACGACGGCATTCGGCTAACGCCGGCCGAAATTGTGACGACAGCGCAGCGCGAGCGGCCGCATGTCATTGGCTTGTCGGTCCTCTCGGGCAGCCATTTGCCGCTTGTTGACGAAACCTTGCGCCGCCTGCGGGAGGCGGGCTTGGGCGATATTCCAGTCATCGTTGGGGGGATCATCCCGCCCGAAGACGCCGCTGTTTTGCGTGCGATGGGCGTCGTTGGGGTCTATACACCCAAAGATTTTGATCTGAATCAGATCATGCGCGACATCGTCAGCCTGGCCGAAGTTTACCCGGCCGCCGCGGAGTAAGGCGTGAGGGTGGGTGGGCCTGAGCCAAGGCAAGAGCCCTCGGTTGCGTAAGGCGCGGGTCGATCTGTTGTCTCGTTTCTTTCGGCTGAGCTTGGACGAAAGTACCTTCGCCGAAGCGCCCCCGGGGTGGGCCGAGGGCTGATCCCGCTGCGCCGTGTCGCTCGCCTGGTTTTCTGATCGAAACGAGCGAAGTGCGGCATGAGCCTCAAGCGGTGAACCGGGCTGTGCGTTCTCCCTGCGCGGCTGCCGGGCGAGGCCGCGCCGCTTGGCTCAAGCCGCAGGGGTACGCGCAGCTTGGCCTTACCGCTCCGCTCTTGCCACGGCGCCTGTTTCGAAAGCAGCCCTCAAGCCGATGATGCGCCCGCTCGGCCTGACGCCTCGTCGTATTGATCACCGTCGCCGCTCAGATCAACGCGCAGGATCAAAAAGCCCTCGTTTGTCAGGCCCAGAACCTCGGGTTTGAACGCAGCGATGTCGTCAAGATAGGCCAAGGCGGCAGGCCCGGTTTTGTAAAGCGCGGTGGTGTTGGGAATGGGTGCGAAACGAAGCTGCGCCCGATAGGCTTGCGCCTGATCCTCGGCCTCTCGCGCCGCTGCAGAGGCCAAATAATCGGCCACGGCATCCCGCGCGGGGCCAAGTTCTGAAACGATGATGTCAGGGTCAGAGTCAAGGTAGCCGCCCGCACCGCCTAACCGAAAGCTGTTCGTGGCAAGAATAAAATCGGCCGCAAGCGGAAGCGGCCGACCCGCATACCGCACTTCGACCACCCGGTGCGCATCTGGGTTTTTAAGCATGCCATGTGCGTCGTAACGTGCGGGTGCAGTGAGGTCGAAGAGCACCTCAAGCGGTGCGATCACCTCGAACTGATGTCCAGGCACGGCCGGATCGCGCAAAGGCGTGTCTTGGCTGCCTGGGATGATCTGATTCCAGGCGCTTGCCGCGCGTTCAAGCCATTCAAGAATGGCCGCTCCCGTGAGGCGCACAGCGGCTAAGGCATTGGGAAAAGGATAAAGGTCGGAGATGTGGCGCAGCGCAATGGGGCCTGCCGGCACCTCGGTGTAGCCCTGTGGCCCAGCGCGCCCGCCTGTCTTAAAAGGCGCGGCAGCCGAAAGGATTGGCAGGCCTTCCCAAGCGCTCCCTGCGAGCGCTTGGCGCACGCGCCAAGCTTGGGCGCGGGCAATAAGGTCAAGCGCGTCTGTCTGCCCGAGGTGCACGAAATAGCTGTGCAAGGGTTTGCTGATTTGCCCGATTGGGCGTGCAATGGCGGCCCGCGTTGCCCGATGGGCCGGCCCAACCAATCGGTTCAGCCGTGCCACCGCGTCGCTTGCCGCCGTAAGCGCATCGGGCTCGACCGCGCGCAGGTGGCTTCTTGACCCCAAAACGCGCCAGCTCTTCCCATCGCGGGCAAGCGCGAGATCGACAAGACCAATGTGGCGTCCAAAGCACCCAGCCATCACCGCGGGGCGGTCAGCGATTGTGCCGGCCTTCGCATCGACAAGCGGCAGCCCTGCAAAATGCGGTCCTGGGAAGAGCAGATGATTGTGGCCAAGAATGAGCGCATCGATGCCAGCAAGCTGCGCAAGCGGGATCGCCGCGTTCTCCATTCCGATGCTGTGGTCGGCCGCGCCGATTCCCGTATGCGCCAGCGCCACGACCAAATCCGCCCCTGCCTCGCGGAGCTCACGGACAAAGACAGAGGCGGCCTCGACGATGTCCCGCGCAAAAAGCCGCCCCCGCAGATAATGGCTATCCCAGATCACCACTTGCGGCGGCGCAAACCCAAGGATGCCAATGCGGATCGGATGCTGCCGGCCCAGCCGGTCGGTCAACGACCGCTCAAGCAGCACCCACGGACGCACCAGATGCCGGTCTTTTTGCGGCTTTGGACCAAGTGACAGCGCGAGATTTGCCGAAACAACTGGACAGGCCAAGCCCGCAAGCGCCTCCAGCAAAAAGTCGAGCCCATAGTTGAATTCATGGTTGCCAAGCGTAACCGCATCGTAAGTCAGTGCATTCATGGCCACAACTTGCGGATGCACGCGCGTAGAAAAAAGGCGCAGGCGCGCGCTTCGGCTTTGGGCGCCAAAACGCCCCGCCAACAGATCGCCCATCGGCGTGCCTTGCAGGAAATCCCCGTTATCCAACAACAAGCTGTTTGGGACTTCCGCTCGCGCCTTGGCAATTGCGCTTGCAGCGGCCACAAGCCCCAAGCCTTCGCGCGGGCAGTCCGCAAAATAATCCCAAGAAAAGAGATGGAGGTGCAAGTCCGTGGTCGCAATCAGGCGAAGCTCGACAAGGTCGAGTTGTGCTGCTGCCGTCAGGGTCGAATTCGGACTGACCACGCGCTTGCCTCGCTCAACAGTCCATCTGGCGGCCGCTGATGCGCGCCAAATCGATTGGATCGATGCGTCGCAGGGGAAAGATCATGAACGGAAATTGCCTGCGCCTCAAGAGAATTTGTCGGCTTGCCCTTGGATTCGTACTGTCTCACAACTTGAGGTTGTGCGCAAGGGCGAAGGCTTTCTCGTCGTACGAAAGATCCTTTTATGAACAATCCATCCTTGCCGAAGACGGAGCGCACCGTGAGCCACGTTGCGTTGTGCCCGTCAACCGCCCTTTTGCGGATGCATGGCAAGTGTTGCTTCGACGGCACGTTTCCACCTTGTGCGGCGGACATTGCGCGTGTCTTTGTCCATCGTTGGAGTAAACCGGCGTTCGGCCCGCCATTTGGTCGCAAAAGCGTGCGCATCGTCCCAAATGCCGGCTTTTGCGCCGGCAAGCCAGGCGGCCCCGAGTGCCGTTGTTTCCAACACGGCTGGCCGGTCAACCGGCGCGCCCAAAAGATCGGCCAAGAATTGCATCGCAAAGTTTGAGGCCGCAAACCCGCCGTCAACCCGCATAATCGCGGGCGGGGCAACCTGGCCGGCCCGCGCCCAGTCATCGTGCATGGCCTCGATCAGATCGGCGGTTTGAAAGGCAACCGATTCAAGTGCAGCCCGCACAAGCTCGGCCGGGCCTGTTGCGCGTGTCAGGCCAAAGAGTGCGCCGCGCGCCTCAGGCCGCCACCAGGGGGCGCCGAGCCCTGTGAAAGCGGGCACGAGAATGATCTCTTGGGCTGGATCGGAAGCCAGAGCCAAGGCATCGCTATCTGAGGCCTTGGCCATCAAGCCCAGTCCATCGCGCAACCATTGCACAACCGCGCCTGCGATGAAGACGGCACCTTCGAGGGCATAGGTTGGTTTGCCGTCCAACACCCAGGCAAGTGTGGTGAGAAGCCGGTTGTGCGAGGGCACGAATTCGCCCCCCGTGTTCAAAAGCGCAAAAGCGCCCGTGCCAAAGGTGGTTTTAACCATTCCTGGCTCAAAACAGGCCTGGCCAAGCGTTGCCGCTTGCTGGTCGCCCGCGATGCCCAAAATTGGGATTGCCTGGCCGAACACCGCCGGAGCGGTCACCCCAAAGTCAGCGTTGCATGCCCGCACCTCCGGCAACAAAGCCATCGGCACACGAAAGAGCCGACAAAGCTCTTCGTCCCACGCGAGCGTGCGGATGTTGAACAAGGCCGTGCGGGACGCGTTGGTTGCATCGGTCGCATGGACGCGCCCGGCCGTGAGGTGCCAAAGCACGAAGCAATCGATCGTGCCAAGTGCAAGCGCGCCGCGCTCTGCCCGCTCGCGCGCGCCTGCGACCTGGTCAAGGATCCAGGCAGCCTTGGTTGCGCTAAAATACGGGTCAAGCACAAGGCCCGTGCGCCCGGCAACGATGGGCTCGGCGCCATCGGCCCGGAGGTTCTGGCAAAGCTCTGCTGTGCGCCGGTCTTGCCAAACGATCGCGGGGTAGATTGGCTCACCCGTCTCACGATCCCAAATGACCACAGTCTCGCGCTGGTTGGTGATGCCAATGGCCTGAACCGGTGCCGCGCTCTGGCTCAGCACTTCCTCCACACAGGCTTTGACATCCTGCCAGATCTCCTTTGGGTCATGCTCAACCCAGCCGGAACGCGGATAATGCTGGGTCAATTCGCGCCGCGCTTCCGCAACGGGGCGGTGGCGCTCATCAAAAAGAATCGCGCGGGTCGACGTTGTCCCTTGGTCGATGGCCAGAATGCTCATGCTGCATCCCTTTTGGCCGCATTGGGCACGGAATTTGCGGATCCGTCAACCGCGCCGCGTAAAACGCTAGATTTGGCGCAGGCGTCGTGACCGAACCATCCCGACAATATCATAGACCTGTTCGAGGATGGGCCGTGCAAGTGCTTCCGCGCGCTCAGCCCCCTCGGCCAAAATTCGGTCAATCGTGGCCGGGTCGGCTGCATACTCGGCCATCCGCTTGGCGATGGGCGCAATTTCGGCAACGATCCGCTCGGCAAGCGCGGGTTTGAATTCTGCAAAGCCTTTGCCACCCCAGCCGCTCAAGACCTCGGCCGCGGTGATCCCCTCAAGTGCGGCGTAGATATTGACGAGATTTTTGGCTTCAGGTCGGCCCTCAAGCCCCTCGGGCGTCTCGGGTAACGGTTCGGGGTCCGTCTTGGCTTTGCGGATCTTCAGCCTGATCGTTTCGGCGTCATCTGTCAAATTGATCCGCGACATATCGGAGGGGTCGGATTTCGACATCTTCTTTGTCCCATCGCGCAGGCTCATCACCCGCGCGGCGGCGCCTTCGATGACTGCCTCGGGCAGGGGAAAGAAGTTCACGCCGTAATCATGGTTGAACTTGGCGGCGATATCGCGGGTGAGCTCGATATGTTGACGTTGATCCTCACCCACGGGCACGTGCGTGGCATGATAGGCCAAGATGTCGGCGGCCATCAGCACCGGGTAGGCATAAAGTCCAAGCGAGGCTGCCTCGGCATTTTTTCCCGCCTTGTCTTTGAATTGGGTCATCCGGTTCATCCAGCCGATGCGTGCCACGCAAGTGAAAATCCAGGCCAGTTCCGCATGCGCTGAGACCTGCGACTGATTGAAAAGGATCGAGCGCTTCGGGTCGATCCCAGCGGCTAAGAAGGCCGCTGCCGCCTCACGCGTGTTGCGCAAGAGCGTCGCCGGATCTTGCCAAACCGTGATCGCGTGCAGATCAACCAAGCAATAAATGGTTTCGTTTCCCTCTTCTTGCTTCTCGACAAAGCGCTTGAGCGCCCCGAGATAATTGCCAAGCGTGAGCCCGCCCGAGGGCTGGATGCCAGAAAAGATCCGAGGCTTGAAGGTTGCGCTTTCGGCCGCACCGGACATGGCCGTCTCTCCTTGGTCGCTGGTTTTGCCCGCTTCGGGTAATGCGCCCAAACTGGCCCGTCAACGGCAGAGGAGTGGCAACGGTGTAAGCCGCGGCTCAGGTAAGCCGCGCGTTGGGGGCAGCTGGCCCGGGCTTTTCACGGCACGCGTTTGCACCGGCTGTGCTCACGGGCCAGGCATTCCCTTGCCGACACGCGCGCGAATACGCGTCGCAAGGCTCTCAGGCCGGTGCCAAGCTCCGCGCCAGAAAATGAGAACCGTCACTGCGCGCAGAACACGCGCGGCGCACGTGCTGAGGCTTTTTGTGAGCCGACAAAGAGCATAAATGCACGCAAGCCAGGGAGCCCTCGGCGCGCCGCTTGCATTTTGGGGCGGGGCATCGGGCAAGCCCCCTTTCTCCCTTCTTGGCTTGGCAAGGCGAACGCCGCGAGTTAGACTGCGTGCACCTGAAGAAAGAAACCTCGGTGTCGCGCGCGCTCGGCGTGCTCGGATTTGTGGGGTGTTCGATGAGCCTGCCGCTTGCCCTATTGCTTGGCGGTCTGATTGGCAGGGTGATCGTGCGCGCTGTCGCGCCCGGGTGATACCGGGCTTGGCGCACCGCTCGGAGTTGTTGGGGCAGCGCTTGGCGCGTGGCTTGGCAGCCTGCTCGGCATTCGGGTCTATGTCAGGCTCGATGTGCTGATGGCGGGCGCGGTTGGGGCGGCGCTTTTTTGCTGGCGGTGGCGGCGTTGGGGCGCGAGCGCGGGGCGCGCGTTGCACTGCGGGGGTTTTAACCGAGAGGGGCGTGCCGTGAGCAAACGCGCGTGCGCCAGGGGCGCGTTTTTTCAGCGAACGGTAGGTCTCGTGCTCAGACGGGTTCTTTATCCCGCCCCCTTTTCCCTAAAACCGGCTTTGAGATCAGCCAAACGGAAGGCGCCAATCGCCGCGCCAAGCGCAAAGTAAGACAGCAGCCCAACCGCAACGAGAAGTGCCAGCGCCGCAACCCGCCAGGGGCCAGCGAGCAGATCTGCCAGCGCCTCGGCAAGGAGAAAGAGGCAAGCCCCCATGGCGGCTGAGGACAACACCATGCGCCAGCACCGATCCCAAAGCCGGGCATCCCAACGCGCGGCCTGGCCCATGCTGCGGCTTCCCCACCAAAGCTGGCCCACCATAACCCAGGCCGCTACCGTTGTGGCCAAGGCTGCGGCCAAAAACCCAAGGACGGGCATCAAACCAAAGGCCACGAGCGCATTGACCACCATTGACACGACAGCATAGCGAAACGGCCGCCTGGTATCTTCGCGCGCAAAATAAAGCGGCTGCAGCACCTTGTGCAGAACGAATGCCGGCAAGCCGAGGCCATAAAGCGCAAGGGCAGAAGCGGTGGCCAAGGTATCTTCAGCCGTAAAGGCGCCACGCTCAAACAAGGCCGAAACGAGCGGAACCGGGATCACAACCAAAGCAACGGCCGCGGGCAGCGTGAGCGCAAGCGCAAATTCCGTGCTGCGGGCATAGGCATCGCGCGCGCGTGCACTCTCGCCAGCCTTGAGCCTACGGGAAAGCTCGGGCAAGAGCACAACGCCAACCGCAATGCCGATGACACCAAGCGGAAGCTGATAGAGCCGGTCAGCATAGGAAAGCCAGGCGATTGCATTTTCGGTGAAGCTTGCCACCTGCCGCCCGACGATCAGATTAACCTGCACGACTCCCCCGGCCAGCACCACCGGCGCGGCAATTCGAAACAGGCGTTTGAGATCTGGCGAAAGCTTTGGCCGGCGCGGCGGCAGCCTGAACCCTGCCCGACGAACGGCAAGCCAGGTGGCCGCAAACTGTGCAAGCCCCGCCACCGGCACCGCCCAGGCTTGCACAAGCCCATGCTCCCACCCCATCGCCTCGGCCAAGAGCAGGGCCAAGATGAAAACCGCATTCATCAAAACCGGTGCCGCTGCTGCTGCCCAAAACCGGCCGGTTGCATTCAAAAGCCCGGCAAGGATCGCAACGAGCGAGATGAAAAGGATATAGGGGAAAGCGATTCGCCCGAAGAGGACTGCCAAGCCAAACCGTTCATCTGCCCAAAAGCCCGCCGCCACGGCCAAAACGAGCCAAGGCATGAGAGCCATTCCAAGCAGAGTGAAAAGGGTCAGCGCGACGGTCATGAACCAATAGGCGTCGGCGGCAAAAGCCTCCCCCTCAGCACGGTTTGTTGCGAGTTTTTTAGTGATGAGTGGCACGAAAGCGGCATTGAACGCGCCTTCGGCAAAAAAACGCCGGAACATATTGGGCAGGCTGAAGGCAACGAAAAAAGCATCTGCCACCGGGCCCGCACCCAAAAACCGTGCCAGAAGCACGTCGCGGACAAAGCCTAAAATCCGGCTTACCAAGGTCCAGGCGCCGACGGTTGTAAAGCTTTTGAGCAGCCGAATGGGGCTCTCTGCAGGATGATCCGCGCGTCTCATAAGCGATGGGGCCTTGGCACAGAGGTTAGCGGCGGCGAAACGAGGACGACAAGCGCACCATGCCCGTATTGCAGCAGGAATGGGCGCAAATGAAGCACCTTTTGAGCGCGCCCGCCTGAGCGCGGCGCTCGCTTTGCGCTGATAAGGCTCAGCTCAGCGCCGCGTTCGGCATCACTGCGCAAGCCTTGCGCTTGTTTCACACGCTTTGTGGCACGCGACCTTGCACTGAGCTTCAGCGCGCGTGGGTCGAGGCTAAGCGTTGCGACGGCACGGGATGAGAAAACCCACTCAGGCCGCCCCGGCCCGCTCTGCGCCTGCCGCGATGGCAGCGCGCAGCTTTTTCTCGAGCGCCTCCTGTTTGGCTTTGCTGTAAATCTTTAGCCCGAACATGTCCTTGACGTAAAAGGTATCGACCACCTGCACCCCATAGGTTGCGATCACTGCGCTTGCGATCTGAATATGGTTGGCAGCGAGTGTCCGCGTCAGATCATACAAAAGGCCGGGGCGGTCACGCGTGTCGATCTCGATGATGGTGTAGATGTCTGAGCCTTCGTTATCGAAGGAAATTTTGGTTGGCACCCGGAAGGCGCGCTCGCGCTTTGAAAGCTTGTCGCGTTCGGCCAAAGCGTCGCGGGCGACCACTTCGCCTGCGAAGGTTCGCTCGATCATGCGCTTAAGCCGGGGGAGTTTGGCCTCTTCATAGGGGCGTCCCTCGAGGTCTTGGATCCAAAAGACAGCGGTGGCAAAGCCATCCTTGCTGGTATAAGTGCGTGCATCGACAATATTCGCCCCAACCAACGCCAAGGCTCCGGCAAGGCGCGAGAAAATGCCGGGGTGGTCAGCCAAAACGAAACAGACCCGGGTTGCGTCGCGCGCGGGTTCGGGGTGGAGATCGATTCGGATTTCTGCTTCCCTAAGCCCCCTAAGCAGACGCGCAAAAACGACATGGGTGTCGGTGGAAAGCCCTTGCCAATAGGGGCCATAGTGACGCTCGAGCTCAGCTTTCACCTCAGCCTCTGGCCAGTCGGCGAGCGCGACGCAAAGCGCGGCTTTCGCTTCATCCTCGCGCCGGACGCGGCTGAGCGCCTCAAGCCCTCCTTCAAGCACTTGGAGTGTCTCGCGATAAAGGCGACGCAGCAGCATCGCTTTCCAATTGTTCCAGGCGTTTGGTCCGACCCCGCGGATGTCGCAGACAGTGAGCACGGTCAAAAGATTGAGCCGTTCGATGCTGCCCACCCGCTTTGCAAAATCGCGCACCGTCCGTGGATCGCCAATGTCCCGCTTTTGGGCTGTGTCCGACATCAACAGGTGGTGGCGCACAAGCCATTCGACGGTTTCGCATTCATCAGGCGAAAGACCAAGTCGTGGCGCCACTTTGCGGGCGACCTGCGCCCCCAAAACCGAATGATCCTCGGCACGGCCTTTGCCAATATCGTGTAGTAAGAGCGCGAGATAAAGCACACGGCGGTTGACCCCATTTGCCAAAATTTCGGTCGCAATCGGCAATTCTTCGATAAGTTCGCCTTTTTCGATTTTGGCAAGTTGGCTGATGCATTGGATCGTGTGTTCGTCCACCGTGTAGTGATGATAAACGTTGAACTGCATCATCGCCACAATTGGCTCAAATTCGGGGATAAACGCAGACAACACCCCGAGCTCATTCATTCGCCGCAAGGCACGTTCGGGATTTCCGTGTTTAAGCAAAAGATCAAGAAAAATGCGTGCCGCTTCGGGATTTTCCCGAATCCGATCATCGATCAGCCGGAGATTGGCGGCGATGAGCCGCATCGCGTCAGGGTGCAGCAAAAGGCCCGTGCGTAATGCCTCTTCGAAAATACGCAGAAGATTGAGCGGATCGGCCAGAAAGGTTTTGTGATCGGCCACATTGAGCCGGTTTTGATCGATCCGCAAGCCGGGCATGAGCGTGAGCCGGTGCCTGAAGAGCTTAGGCAGTTTTGGCGCCTTCTTGACATGCCGGGCTTCGAGCGCGGTTAGGAAAATGCGGGTGATTTCACCAACCCGCGTGGCGTGACGGAAAAAATCTTGCATGAAATGTTCAACGGCGCGACGCCCGCTGTGATCGACATAGCGCATCCGTTCTGCCACAAGCGGCTGCAAATCAAAGGTCAGCTGATCGGTGGCGCGATTGGTGAGCTGATGCAAATGGCAGCGCACAGCCCAAAGGAAGGATTCTGCCGCACGAAACGTGGCGTATTCGGCTTCGGTAAAAAAGCCTAACGGGACAAGCCCAGCAGCGTCGTTCACGCGATGTAAGTATTTGGCAATCCAGTAAAGGGTGTGAAGGTCACGAAGGCCGCCTTTTCCCTCCTTGACATTTGGCTCAAGCACATAACGCTGCCCGCCTTGCCGAGCGTGGCGCTCGGCCCGTTCAGCAAGCTTTGCCTCAATAAATGCCGAAGCGTTGCGCCCAAAGAGCTCCTTTTCAAGCCTTGTGGCAAGGCGTTCGGCTAAAGCTTGATCCCCCCACAAAAACCGCCGTTCCAAAAGTGCCGTGCGAATGGTCATATCCGAGCGGGCGTAGTGCAGGCATTCTTTCACTGTCCGAGTCGAATGCCCGACTTTGAGCTTCAAATCCCACAAAAGGTAAAGTGCACGCTCAATAACCGCATGGATAAAGGGATCCTCTGCTTTTGCAACCAGAAATAAAAGATCCACATCGGAATAAGGTGCCATCTCGGCCCGGCCATACCCGCCAACGGCAACGACGGCGAGGCCGTGCGCGGCGTTTTGGAGGCGGGTGGAAAGAGGGCTGCGCCCGCCTTGTACGCCTTTGCGGCTTTGCTCGCCCACGGGCTGTTCAAGGGCAAGCGGCCCAGAGGCAAGGCTGAGGGCTGCCGTTACCAAAACGTCCTGCAACCAGGCCTGCGCGCGAATAAAGCCATGGGCCTCAAACGGCTGCTGCGCAAGGGCTGCGCGCAGGCGCGCCTCGGCCTTCTTTTTCGCCTCAGCCAGAAGGTTGAGCGCCCGCTCGATTTTTTCTTTTGGATCGGCGGTTTCGGCCAGCGTTCGGGCAAGGGTCGCGTTGAGCAACCCGACATCGACAAGCTCGGTAGGCGGGCAGATATGCGGTTGCCCTGGCTCGGGCGGGCAGGCAAAATCTCTCGGCCCCACGTGCTGACCTGGGCCGGGGTCGCAGGATGCATGGTGCGATGGGGCCGGAGGGTGCGGATCAGCCGGACGCGAAAAAGATTCAGGGGCGGTCGCACTGCCGTGACTGGCCAGAAGCTGCGGTTGACTAAGCCGCACGTCTTTTGCGGTCACCTCCGTCCTCGGCGAAGTCTTCTTGGCCCGAGGGGGGTAACTGTCGGCCTGAGTTGTTTCGATCACGCGCCCACTCCGGCAAAGCTTCGGGGCGCTGGGTCGAGAATCACCACACTCCGATCGCGAATCGTTGCCACAGCAAGCCCCCGTTCACTGGTGCCATCGGGCAGGAACCGGAAGATGCCATAAACGCCGGCAAAACCAGCAGGCTGAGTGAGTGCTGCGCGCGAGAAAGGATCTGGCCGACCACCCGCAAGGAGGGCTGCGATTGCCGCAATGCCGTCATAGGCGAGGCCGGCGATGGGATGCGGGGCGCTGCCGTAGGCGGCAAAGTAGCGTGCTTCGAATTCGCGCGCGAGCGCGGGATCAGGCACAGCAAACCAGCCGTCCTGCAGGCCGCGCAATTGCAAAGAGGCGGGCGGGATATCCCACCGTGTGAGACCGATGAATTGGAAGGTCGGTGGGCCGATGCGATTGTCGACAAGAAGTTGCGTCACAATAGGAAGCGCGCCGGCTGTGTCGTCGGTGAAAAAGAGCGCCTCAGCCCCTGAGGCGCGCGCGGTCTCGACGAGAGCCGGAAGCGCGTTGACAACCCCCGCCTGGGAAAATTCGTAAGTCTCGGCGGCCACAATCTCGACCCCGGCTGCGGCGGCACCGCGGCGGATGGCTGCCGTGGCAACCGCACCGCGCGCGTTGCGTTCGGCCACAATCATGATCCGCCGTCGCCCAGCCGCCTGAGCCCATCCAAGGAGCCTGCGGGCTGTGTTGTCAAAGGTCATACCCAGCAGGAAAACATTTCCCCCCGCGACAGTGGTTGTGTTTGAAAAGGAGAGCACCGGAATTCCACGCGCGGCAACGGCTGGCCCCACCGCCGAGGCCTCGGCGGCAAGAACGGGCCCGAGCAAGATCTGCGCCCCCGCGTCAACCGCCGCGCGGCTGGCTTCGAGGGCACGGTCAGGCCGTCCCTCGGTTGCAAAGACCCGAAGCGCGATGTCGAGCCTTGGCGTATCGGAAACCGCAAGGCGAGCGGCGTTTTCAAGACTTTGCGCCAACACTTGCTGCCCCGAATCGGGAGAGCCGTAGGGGAGGAGCACTCCGACCGTGACAGTGCTCCCGCGCCCGAACCGATTCGCGCCTGAGTCGACGCCAAAGGGCGCAGCACCGTTACACGCCGCAAGTCCAGCCGCGAGTCCTGTCGTCAACAGAGTGCGGCGCGAAAGGGTGCTCGTCAGAGGGAGAGGGGCGACAAATCGCTTCGGCATCGGACGCTCCAGATGCGCCACGGGCCTGGCTTGAGGCTTTGGAAAGCCAAAGTTCCGTCTGCCAAATACAAGGGCCCTGCGGCATGGTTGGTGACGAATGTCCGTGTCCTGTGAGACCAAGACCTGAGAATCGACTATGCGCGAAACCGGGAGATATGAAAAGAAGGAGATCGGAAAGGAGGCATACCCGTGACAACCACGCACCGGTCGCGGAAACGCGCTACGAGTGAGTTACCGACCTCTCCTGAAACCAGAAAGGGCGTCGGGGACGAAGTTCGGGAAGGTGCTGACCAAGGAACAGACAGCGCTCTTGCCGCTGGGCTCTATGTTGTTGCAACGCCGATCGGAGCTGCGCGTGACATCACGTTGCGGGCGCTTGACGTGCTGCGCGCGGCGCCGGTGCTTTTGGCTGAAGATACGCGCAGTTTGCGCCGACTGCTGACAATCCACGGCATTCCTTTAGGGGCGCGCCGGCTCTGGGCATACCATGATCATAACGGAGCAGCGATCCGGCCAAAAATTCTTGCCGCTCTGGCTGAGGGCAGGCCAGTCGCGCTCGTTTCTGAGGCCGGCACGCCGCTTGTTGCGGATCCCGGGTATCAGCTTGTGCGGGCTGCACTTGCGGCCGGGCATCGGGTTTTTCCGGTTCCTGGGCCATCGGCGGTACTTGCCGCGCTTACGGTTTCAGGTCTTCCGACCGATCGTTTCGCCTTCTTGGGCTTCCCACCGCGCAGCGAGCAGGCACTTGCGCGCTTTGCCCGTGAAACGCTCGCGCTGCCGATGACTTCCGTCATTTTTGAATCGCCCGCGCGCATTCATAGATTGTTAGGCAAATTGTTGGAAACAGGAGGCGGTACGCGGGCGGCGGCACTTTGCCGTGAACTTACAAAGACGTTTGAAGAGGTTCAGCGTGGAACGGTTGCCAACTTGGCCGAAACAATTCTTGCCAAGCCTGTCCGAGGGGAAATTGTTCTTGTTCTCGCCGGAGCGCCGGAAGAGACGTTTAGGGACGACGATGCCAAACTCGACAACGCCCTCGCAACAGCCCTCGCGGAAAAGCCCTTGCGGTCGGCCGTTGACAGCGTGGCCTGCGAACTCGGATTGCCTCGCAGACACGTCTACAGGCGCGCACTTGCGCTGGCAAGACAAAATGGCACGGCCCCGACCTGAGGATCGAGGGGGCCCGGGAAAACCGGTTGTGCGCGCCATGACGGCGCTGTCATCCGTGCGTCAAAAGGGCGCATTTGCAAATATGCGTGGGCGTCTTGCCGAAGACTGTGTTGCGCGATTGTACCGCCAACGTGGTCATCATGTGATCGCGCGCCGCTGGCGCGGAGCGAGCGGGGAGATTGACCTTGTGGCACGGGATCAAGACACTGTCATCTTTGTCGAGGTGAAATCCGCGACAACTTTAAACCGCGCGGCAGAACGGGTTATGCCGCGTCAGCTTCGCCGCCTCATCCTGGCCGCGCAGGAGTTTCTTGGCTCACTTGCCGGATCGGTTGCGGAGACGATCCGATTTGATCTTGCCTTTGTCGATCGCCACGGTCAAATCGAGATTGTCGAGAACGCCGTGTTTGAGGGCTGAGCTCTGCGGTCCCCGCATGGGGCAAGAGACGAGCATGGCGTCGCCCGCGATCAATCTGAGGGGAAAGATGGCGCTACGCGTGGCCTTTCAAATGGATCCGATTGAGGCGGTGGATATCGACTCTGACAGTACTTTTCGCTTGGCCCTTGAGGCGCAGACGCGTGGTCATGAGGTGTTTGTCTACACACCCGATCAGCTTGTGTTGGACGAAGGCAGTCTCAAGGCGCGCGGTCGCCGCGTTGAGCTTCGCGTCGTGCGGGGCGACCATGTTCGGTTTGGCGCGTTCGAGGTGCGTGACCTTGCGGATTTCGATGTGGTCTGGCTTCGCCAGGATCCCCCGTTTGATATGAATTATCTGACAACCACATATTTACTTGATCTCATCAGCGAGCGCTGCCTGGTTGTTAACGATCCCTTCTGGGTACGTAATTCGCCGGAAAAATTGCTTGTATTGCAATTCCCTGATCTTCTCCCCCCAACAATGATTACCCGCAGTTTGGAGGAAATTCGCCGCTTTCGCGCGCGACATGGAGATGTGATCCTAAAACCACTTTATGGAAACGGTGGCGCCGGCGTGTTTCGCATCACGGTTTCTGATCGCAATCTTACATCTCTTTATGAGTTATTCACAAGTTTTTCGAAAGAGCCACTGATTGTGCAAAAATATCTCCCCGCCGTCGAACATGGTGATAAGCGCGTTATTTTGGTAGAAGGTGAACCGATTGGGGCAATTAACCGAATCCCGCCAGAGGGTGAAGTTCGATCGAACCTCCACGTAGGGGGGCGGGCAGCACCAGTTGCATTGACCGAACGAGATCGTGAAATATGTGACCGAATCGGTCCTGTTCTTCGCGAACGCGGGCAAGTGTTCGTTGGTATCGACATCATTGGGGAGTGGCTCACTGAAATCAATGTCACCTCCCCAACGGGCCTTTGGCAGTTAGAGCGATTTGATGGGATCAATGCCGCGGCACTCATTTGGGATGCGGTCGAGCGGCGGGTTGCTGCGCGCGCGTTCAACATGAAATCACGATAAATTCAAAGAGTGGCTTTCGTTTTTCATTTTTTAAATTGTTCTGAATATTTTCGAACCTAACCGTCGCAGCTGTTTATTTGCCCCAACATTTTGTGAGCTTCTTCCTGCCCAATGTCTCATGTAAAACGAGCACTCCGACACGGAAGCACTCCGAAGAGGCCTATAAATCGTCAACGCGCTGTCACCACTTTGTTCGAGACCCGCCGCATACCGGATAAGTAATGGGCTTCTTGTCGAACACCTTGATTTGATCCTTGAACTCCTGCGTCATCACTTTGGTCGATGTGCCACCGCCGAGCGCTGACTTCGGCAGGAGCTGGCTAAACAGCGCAACGAAGCACTGCACTGCACGCTCGAGACCCTTGCCACCGATAAAGCGGTGCGCGCGCAGGACTTCCCCGATGCAGGCGTCGACATGCTCGGTCAGTCCCTTGGTCGGTGGGCGGCGTGGCGGCACGAGACGACGCCCCGCCCCGAAGGCAGCGCATCGTCTCGCGAACGCGCGTGCCACCTTAGCTTTGCGCGCTCCATGGCTCACGAAGCGATCGGTATACGCCGCGCCGATTTGGGTGAGCAGGGTGCGCAGCGCGCGCACATAGGCTCACACAAGCGCCATCTGAAACGACTGCGCCGAGCGCGCGTTCTTGTTGGGCCCAATTTCCGCGAAGACCGAGCGGATGGCGCAACCAATGGCCACGAACAGAGAGCGCCGCTCACTCTCCTCGGGTCTCGGGGGCAGCGATTTGACGACGCTGTTCACCAAAAGCCCGGCTCCTAATTTCGACGGGCCGAAGTGCAAGCCAGCAAGATTGTTGCCTCAAGGTTCTGCGGCTGCCCATGCCGGTTGTCCACGCCGGAACGGCGCGGCAAGCGATCCGACGCCGAACGCGAACGTGGGGCTCATTAATTCGAGCATCCCGGCGCGCAGGTCGGCCAGCTTCGGCAGCACGTTTTGCGCTGCTCCACCACTGCCAGGGCTTCTTGTGCGCGCGTGAGCTGCGCCTGCAACCCGAGAAGCTTTTCGAGGTGGCCGATGAACGCGTCTTCGTGTTCCGAGCGCCGTATCATCGTTCCGCTGCCCCGTATGCGCTCGGGCTAATCTGATACCGTCTCGCTGCGGCGGCCCGTCTCAGTTGGCTCCGCAAGGGTGCTGTCTGCATTAGGTGCGGTCTGATGATAATCATCATGATGATAGTCATCACATCGTCTGGCGTTGACCACTGCACCAATGCTTGCAGCCAAGCCGCTTTTGCAGAGCGCCGCGAGCCTGCGTTGTCGAGATGGCGTCGTTGACGGAGCAGCGTGCGGGGGAAGCCTTGACGCGTCCGCGGTCGCTCGTGGCGCCGCCCCATCAGAGTGCGTTCCTGAAAGGATCCAAAAGCCCCCGCGGCTTTGCGATTTCACGTGCTCGCACCGGAGGTTTGCGCGATTGTGTTGCTAGCGCGCCGCCGACACGGACGAGCGGCCGGAATTCTCCTTTCGGGTCGAAGGCAAGCCGCATGTGCACGAAGCTCGCATTCTGAGCGGGGCAGAAAATGCAAGCCGCTCATCGGGCAGGCGCACGCGAATATGTCGCCGGACCGGCGCCGGATCGAGCGCGGGGCCGCTTATTGGCCAGGCAAGCGCGGATGTGTCTTGGGCGGGTTTGGGGGGAAGGAATGGTGCCATGGGCGTGCGGGAGGTGCGGGGGATGGGGTGCGTTCAGATGGTGCGCGCGATGTGTCGCTGTGTGGGACGGTGTGTGGGAAGAACGCGACTAGGCCTTTGTTAAGAGCGGCCCGTGCTGGGGGGCGGTGGTTCGCACCCGACGCCATTGGGGCATGTGCTGAGGGTGGTGCTGCTTCGCACCGAACGCCCCAGGGGCGCGTGCTGGGAGTGGTGTTGGGCGCCACCGTATGCCAGAGCAGCCTGTGTTTTGGGCGGCGGGGGCTCTGCTTTAGGTGAGAGAGGGGGCCCACGAAGGCTTTCGGAGCGGCGAGTGGTGTTAACGATTTTTTATCCATGATTGGGTCATCTCTCAGGCCAGGTGGCGGGGTTTGGGCGCTGTGATGCTGGCATCGGTGCAGAGTGTTGCCTTTGAGGGGGTTGAGGGGCGGATTGTGGAGGTGCAATGTGCGGTTGCGCCTGGGGTTCCGAGTTTCACGATTGTTGGCTTGCCGGACAAAGCGGTTTCTGAGGCGCGTGAGCGGATACGGGCGGCGCTTGCGGCTTTGTCGATAGCGCTGCCTTCGAAGCGGATCACGGTCAACCTTGCGCCGGCGGATTTGCCGAAGGAGGGGTCGCATTTTGATCTGCCGATTGCGCTGGCGCTGCTTGCGGCGCTTGGGCTTCTTCCTGGGGAGGAGCTTGCGCGGTTTGTTGCGCTTGGGGAGCTTGGTCTTGATGGGCGGCTGATGCCGGTTGCGGGGGCGCTGCCTGCGGCGCTTACGGCGGCGGCGGAGGGCTTTGTGCTGCTTTGTCCGCAGGCCTCTGGGGCAGAGGCGGCCTGGGTTGGGGGGACGGAGGTTTTTGCGGCGGCAACTTTGGCGCAAGCGATGCGGCATTTGACCGGCTCAAGCCCTCTGCCACGGGCAGAGCCCGGAAGGCTTGTCACCCCGGCGCGCTGTCTTGATCTGGCCGACCTCAAGGGGCAGGAGCGGGCGCGGCGTGCGCTGGAGATTGCCGCGGCAGGTCGGCACCCTTTGCTCTTGGTTGGTCCCCCAGGCTGCGGGAAGTCGATGTTGGCGGCGCGTTTGCCAGGGCTCTTGCCGCCGCTTAGTCCAGAAGAGGCGCTTGAAACCTCGGTCATTCACTCGCTGGCGGGGCTTCTTGTGGAGGGTGGGATTTTGCGCACGCCTCCTTTTCGTGACCCGCATCATACCGCATCGATGGCGGCCCTTGTGGGGGGTGGGCGGCATGCGCGGCCGGGGGAGATGAGCTTGGCGCACAATGGGGTTTTGTTTTTGGACGAGCTTCCTGAATTTCCCCGCGCGGTTCTTGAAACGTTGCGCCAACCGCTGGAGACGGGCAGCATTGTGGTGTCCCGGGCAGAGGCGCATGTGCGCTATCCGGCCCGGTTTTTGTTGGTGGCAGCGGCCAATCCCTGCCGCTGTGGGAATATGCTTGATCCAGCCCGCGCCTGCGCGCGCGCTCCGGCCTGTGGGGCTGAGTATTTGGGCCGGCTCTCTGGCCCGCTTCTTGACCGCTTTGACCTTCGCCTTGAGCTGTCGCCCGTTGCCTGGAGCGATCTTGTAAGCCCAGGCTCCGGCGAAAGCTCAAAGGCTGTGGCCGCGCGCGTGGCCAAAGCGCGCGCGCTGCAGGCTGAGCGCTATGCAGGGCGTGCGCCTGTGCGTCTCAACGCCGATGCCGATGGCAAACTCTTGGCCGAGATTGCCGAACCTGATTCACAAGGACGGGCACTTTTGCACAAAGTCGCCGAGCGGTTTGGCTTGTCAGCCCGCAGCTATCACCGCATCCTGCGCGTTGCGCGCACCCTTGCCGATCTTGACGGAGCAAAAACGGTCCGCCTGCCCCATGTGGCCGAAGCAGTCAGCTACCGCCTCCATCTCACCGCAGCCCACTCGGCGTAAGCGGGCCGCCAAAAACAGCGCAAAACACAGCACGGCCGAATACCCCCCGCCCACGACTCTCTGTTTTCCGCAAGCGCTGATGGAAAAGGGCAGGAGGCGCCTGCGCTCACTCGTTGCACGGGCACGCCTTTGAGCACAATGAGGCGGTCTGTCCTCAGTGCGCAGCAAAACGCGCCCTCTCCTCGAAGCGAAAGGCGCGTTGCCAAAGCTAGGCCCGCAGCTATATAAAGTTTCATGCTCATCGAGCTTGGCCACTTTGCGCTGATTTTCGCCTTTGCCTTGGCGCTTTTGCAAGCGACGCTGCCGCTATTTGGGGCACGTTATGGCATTGTGGGGTGGATGCTGCTCGCGCGGCCGCTTTCCAGCGCGCAATTTGGTCTTCTTGCCGTCGCCTTCGCAACGCTTGTCTGGGCTTTTGTCACCTCTGACTTCTCGGTTGCGCTGGTTGTTGAACACTCGCACACCAGCAAGCCGCTTTTATACAAGATTACCGGTGTTTGGGGGAATCACGAAGGCTCGCTGCTTTTGTGGGTCCTGGTCTTAGCGCTTTTTGGCGCAGCGGTGGCCTGGTATGGTCAGAATCTCACTTTGACGTTTCAGGCTCGCGTTCTGGCGATCCAGGGGGGCATTGCGGCGAGCTTTCTTGCCTTTGCTGTCTTTGCCTCAAACCCGTTTGAGCGGCTCACTTTTCCACCCTTCGAGGGGCGCGATCTCAACCCGCTGTTGCAGGACCCTGGCCTCGCCTTTCACCCGCCCTTACTTTACCTGGGCTACGTGGGCTTGAGCATCGCCTTTAGCTTTGCGCTTGCGGCTTTGGCCGAAGGACGCGTCGATGCCGCCTGGGCACGCTGGGTCAGGCCATGGACCTTGGCCGCCTGGACTTTCCTAACCCTCGGCATCGGGCTTGGGTCATTTTGGGCTTATTATGAACTTGGCTGGGGTGGTTTTTGGTTTTGGGACCCGGTCGAGAACGTAAGCCTTGTGCCCTGGCTGTTTGCAACGGCGCTCTTGCATTCTGCGATCGTCGTTGAAAAACGCGAGACGCTGAAGGTTTGGACAATCCTGCTTGCGATTTTAAGCTTCGGCTTCGCCATCCTTGGCACCTTTGTGGTTCGCTCGGGGCTTTTGACCTCGGTGCACGCTTTTGCGAACGATCCTGAACGGGGGGTGTGGCTTCTTCTCATTCTTGGACTTTGGATGGGAATCGCGCTGACGCTCTTTGCACTCAAGGGAGCGGCACTCGACTCGCGAAGCGTTTTCGCACCCGTCAGCCGAGAAGGGGCGCTTGTTCTTAACAATGTGCTTTTGGCTGCGGCCGCGGGGGTGGTGGTGATTGGGACGCTCTGGCCGATGGTGGCTGAGCTTGCCTTTGGGCAAGTGCTCTCGGTTGGCCCGCCGTTTTTCAACGCCACCTTCACGCCGTTTATGGTCGCTTTGGCCATCATCTTGCCGGTTGGGGCTCATTTGGCCTGGAAGCGCGGCACGCTCAGCCGATCGTTGCGGCAGATGGCGGCACCATTGGCGCTTGCGGTGGCGCTCGGCGGTTTGGTTTGGGTGCTGCAAACCGGGCGTTCGATGCTTGCACCGGTTGGGCTTGCCTTAGGCCTTTGGCTCGGGGCAGGCGCTTTGGCCGATCTTTGGGGGCGAACAGGGCGCGGAGGGGGGGCGGCAAGGCTCAAGCGGCTGTTGCGGCTGCCGCGAGCCGAATGGGGCAAAGCTGTTGCGCATGCCGGCTTTGGGGTCACGATTTTCGCAAGTTCGGCTTTGATCGGCTGGCAACAAGAAGACATCCGCGCCGTGCGCGCGGGGGAAAACTTCCGCATTGGCGGCTACGAGCTCACGCTCGTCGGGGTCGAGCGTGTGCAAGGGCCAAATTACATCTCCACCATGGCCACAATAGCGGTGCACCGCGAGGGGCGTCTGGTGACTGTTCTTCATCCCGAGCGGCGGTTTTACCCAGCCGCGGGCATGCCCACGACCGAGGCCGCGATCCACTACCGGTGGGATCGGGACCTTTACGTCACGCTTGGTGATCCGCAACAGGGTGGCGGCTGGGCCATTCGCAGCTATCTTCGTCCCTTCGCAACCTGGCTCTGGGCGGGTGTTTTGATCATGGCAGCGGGCGGTGTCTTGTCTTTGTCTGATCGGCGCTATCGCTTGGCAGTAGGGGCGCGGCGGCAGCATCCCGTGGCGGTGGCAGCGGAGTGACAGCGAGCATGACGCGGCGTTTAGGGACGGTTTTGTTTGCACTCGCGCTTGGTCTCGCGCCCGCTGCCGTGGGAGCGGTTCAGCCAGACGAAATTTTGCCCGACCCAGCGCTTGAAGCACGCGCGCGCGCCTTGTCGAGCCAGCTGCGCTGTGTGGTCTGCCGAAACGAATCGATTGACGAATCGAACGCCGAGCTTGCCCGCGACATGCGGCTGGCCCTGCGCGAACGGCTTCTTGCTGGCGACAGCGATGCGGAAGCCATTGCGTTTTTGGTCGAACGTTACGGCGAGTACATCCTTCTGCGCCCGCGCGCGGAGGGTGTGAATCTGCTTTTGTGGGTCAGTCCGGTGGTGCTTGCCATGCTGGGGATCGTTGGCGCGGGTGCTCTCTTCCATAGGCGCCGTTCAGGGCTTGCCCCCCCACCGCTCAGTGCTGAGGAAAAGGCCCGGCTTGACGCTTTGCTCCGGGAATGAGGGAAGCCTGTCCGGCTTTGCCCGCATCTCTTGCGAGTTCCAATTCCCCGCTAAGAACAGGCTGCCCGGCATCCCGCAGAGGGCTTGGGTGGAGCGACAGGCCCTTTGGCGCAGCGAACGGATGCGGCGGGAAGCCCGCAAGCAGCCCCCGCGCACCCGCGCGCTGCGCGTGAAGCGCGGGTGCGGCGTGCGCGCTTCTTGCTTGCGTTAAGCGAGAAGGTTCACCCCACGCAAAGCTCTCTCGGCACTTCGCGATGCGCGAGAAAAACCGCGTCGTCGACGTCGAACGCACGCGCCATCAAAAAAGGCGCGTTATCGCAAGCGCGTCGTGGCAAAACGCCTACCCCCCGGCAAGCATTGCGGCAAGCGCTGAGAGGCAGACAACTTCGCTGGTCACTTGAACCGCGCCCAAAACATCGCCCGTCTGCCCGCCAATGCGCACCCGCGCAAGCCAAGCCACCAAGGCCGCAGCAAGCGCCAGAGCGACAAGTGCCCCAAGTGCGGCCGGCCCAAGGAAAACCGCAAGGAGCGCAAGCAAACCCGCCCCGGGCAGCCAAGCGCGCCAACGGTCCTCCCCCCCTCTCGCGGCCGCGGCGCGCCCAAGGCCATCGCGACGCGCTGGCGGCAAGAGGTCTAAGACAACCACCATCGCAAGCCGGCTTGCGACCGAGGCAAGAGCCAACACGGCAAAGGGAGCCCCGGCCTCAAAGCGGGCCACAGCTGCCACCCAAAGCCCGAAGGCCACGATCAAGGCAATGGTACCAAAACTGCCGATGCGACTGTCGCGCAGGATGACAAGCGCGCGCTCCCGGTCAGACCCCGCACCCAGGGCATCGGCGCAATCGGCGAGCCCGTCAAAATGAAGAGCTCCCGTTACCAACGCCAAGGCGAGAATCGCAAAAAACGCTGCCGCAACAGGCGAAAGCCCCAAGCCAAGGGCGATTTGGTTCACAGCCCAAACGGCAACCGCAACGACAAGCCCCACCAAAGCAAAGGCCCAGCGCGCCCGATCGAGCGCCGGAACCGGCGGCGCGATCGATCCAGCGGGCAACCGCGTCAGCACCGTGAGCGCAATCTGAAACTCAGCCAGTCGAGAACGCGCCTTCACCCGCTAATCCCCGCTTCGGCAAAAGTCGCCATGCCGTTGTGACAGGCAAGCGCCCCGCGCAGAACGCAAAGGGCAAGCGCAGCGCCTGTCCCCTCGCCCAAGGCCATGCCTAGATCAAGGATTGGCTCTTTCGCGAGCGCTTGGCACAAACGGGCATGCCCGGGCTCGGCGCTTTTGTGCCCAACCAGACAATGATCAAGCGCATCGCGCCGAGCCGCGAACAAGGGCGCAACAGCCGCTGTGCAAATGAAGCCGTCGAGCAACACCGGAATGCGCCGCATCCGGGCTGAGAGCACCGCCCCACAAAGAGCGGCCTGTTCCCGCCCGCCCAAGGCCTGCAGCAGAGCGAGCGGCGCAAGGCCTTTGTGACGCACCACCCCTTTTTCCACCACCGCGATCTTGCGGGCTAAGGTGGCGTCATCCGCCCCCGTTCCACGCCCAACCCATTGCGCCGCGTCCCCGCCAAAGACTGCATAAGCCAGCGCTGCGGAGACCGTCGAATTGCCGATGCCCATCTCGCCTAAAATCACAATATCGGCCGCAGGATCCACCGCCTGCCAGCCAGCGGCGAAGGCCTCAAGGCACTCGGCCTCGGTCATCGCCGGGCCCTCGGTGAAATCGGCCGTGGGGCGATCAAGCGCAAGCG
>FWWL01004268.1_pt1 | contig 24429 bp, 19 predicted proteins | sample 2228331 | NCBI WGS metagenome assembly FWWL01 (sample SAMEA103939775, study PRJEB20133) | metagenome | reverse complement strand
GCACAAATCCCCCTCCTCCCGGCCTTCTCCCCTCAAGACGATAAGGGGAAGGGATTGCACTCTTCCCGGGGGTCGAGGGGCCGGGCAAATCCCGGTCATTTCGCCCCGTGAACGAAAAGGTCCCCGGCATCGTCAGACATTTAGAGACTCTCACGGGGAGAGCCTCCAGAGGGTGGACGGACCCCGGAGGGACCTCCGATGAAAACCCGGGCGCAGCGAGGGTTCACCCTCATCGAACTGCTGGTGGTCATCGCCATCATCTCCATCCTCGCCGGGATGCTGTTCCCGGTGTTCTCTCAGGCGAGGGAGAAGGGGCGCGCGGTCGCCTGTCTCAACAACCTGAACCAGCTGGTGAAGGCGATGATGATGTACGCCGACGACCACGGCGGCCGCTATCCGCTCGCCCTGCAGGAAGCCCAGACCGGTCCCTCCTGGAGCGGCTACCGCGCGGGCGGCGGGGGGGATGTGGCGCAGGGAGCGCTGTTCAGCTACGTCCGCTCCCCGGCCGTGTATGTCTGCCCGTCCGACCCCTGGGGCCCCCAGCTCGGCCTGAGCTATCAGATGAGCGGCCCGCTCTCCATGATGCCGGAAGGGCAGATAGACTTCCCCTCGCAGACCGTCCTGCTCATCGACTCCAACGACCCCGGCACCGGCGGCGGAGCCTCCGCCCGCTCCCAGGACGGCCGGTTCCTGGTGACCGGCACCCTCCCGGACTCGACCACGGTCCAGCCCGTGACGGAGCTGACGCCCGGAGCCCCCATGGACGGGTTCAACCCCGTGCATCAGCGGGGAGCGAACGCCGCCTTCGCGGACGGACACGTCAAGAGGGTACGGCCGGGTGAGCTGGCGGCCCGCAACTTCCGCCCCTACGACTACGGCCTGTAGACCCCCGGGGAGCAGCCGGGCTTCCGGCGGATATAATGCCTCCGGGAAGCCATGGACTCCCGCATCCACACGCTGTGTCAGGAGTATCTCCTCCGCACCGGTCTGCCTGTGGCGGTCTGCGACGCCGACGGCCGCCTGACCGGCGGGTGCTCGCGCTGCCCGTGCGGGCCCGATGACGAAGCCTGCCGGCAGGCCCGGCGCCTGGCTTTCCACGAGACCGCCCGCTGGGGCGAACCGTTCCTGCACCTTTGTCCGGCCGGCCGTCTGCTCTGGGGCGTCCCCCTGATGCACAACTCCGAGATAACCGGCGGGCTGGTGGTGGACGGCGTGCGCATCGAGGAGGACTCCGCGGAGAGGCAGAGCGAGCGCATCCGGCAGTCCGCCCTGCTGCTCCAGCGGATGGCGGAAGAGGCCAACCTCACGAACGCCGCCCACCTGGAGCTGAGGCGGCGCGAGGCGGACCGGGAGTCGCGAAAGGCGGAGGCCATCCACGACCTGAAGGGCCGCGCCTACGACTCCATCCGCGAGATCTACCTGCGGGAGGAGGCCGGCCTGATGGCCGCGGTCCGGCGCGGCGACCGGGCGGAGGCGCGCGCCATCCTGAACCGCGTGCTGGTGGGCATCTACTTCTTCGGGCGCTCCCGGCAGGACCTGCTGAAGAGCTTCATCCTGGAGCTGGTGGTCAGCCTGTCACGCTCGGCCGTGGAGGCCGGGGCGGACCCGGCGGGTCTGCTGGGCGCGAACTATTCCAGCCTGGTCCGCCTTTCGCACATCGAAGGGGAAGAGGAGCTGACCCGCTGGCTGGTGGACATGCTGGAGCGCATCATGGACTCCATCCGCACCCACCGCCGCTACCCGCAGGGGGTGCTGCTGAACGCCGCGCTGGCCTACGTGCGGGAGCATCTGGACGGGGACGTCTCGCGGGACGAAGCGGCCCGGGTGGCTTGCATGTCCCCCTCCCACTTCTCCCGCGTGGTGCGCGAGCGGTTCGGGATGACGTTCACGGGTCTTGTGGCGCAGATGCGGGTGGACCGCGCCCGCGAACTGCTCAAGACCTCGGAGATGACCCTGGCCGAGGTCGCCCACGAATGCGGCTTCCCGGACCAGAGCTACTTCACCAAGGTGTTCCGGAGGATAGCCGGCTGCACCCCTTCCGAGTATCGAAGGAAGGCCCGTTCGGCGCTCCGCTAGCGCGCGTGCGGCGCACGAGATGACCAACGCCACCATCTGACCAGCCCGGTCACCCAGATTCCCAGACATCCGCCACTCCAGCACCAGACTTCCAGACGCCGCCGTGCGACCATGGGAACAGCCGGCATCCGGACCGGATGCACAGGAGGAGAGGACCGATGGAGACCTACACGTCACTGGCGGTGAAGACGCAGGAGGAGTTCCTCTACGGGACGGCGCCCCGTCCCCTGAGGCTCAGGAACGGGATGGTCATCGGGGGAGGACAGGTCTACCCCGAGCTGAACTTCACGCTGCCCCCGCTGGAGATAACCGCCGACAGCATGCCGGAGGTGCGCGCGCAGTACGCCGGGATGATCGACGAAGCGTGCCGGCGGGCGGTGGAATTGAACACCCCCGGGCTGGTGGTGGAGTTCGAGCTGCTGCCGCCCATGACGATGAACCCCGAGTGGGGGGCGGAGGTCACGTCCATCCTGCGCGAGACGCTGGACCGCTACGCCGAAAGCGACGGATTGCCCGGCGCTCTGCGCGTGACCCCGAACGACATCCGCGAACACGAGCGTCCGCCCCGGATGCGCGGAGGCCATCTCTGGGAGAGCATGATGCGCAGCTTCGAGCTTTGCGCGGCGGCGGGCGCCGATATGCTCTCGATAGAGTCCACAGGCGGCAAGGAGGTGCACGACGACGCCGTGCTCCACGCCGATGTGGCGGCGGCGGCCTACTCCCTGGGAGTGCTTGCGGCGAGGGACATGGCCTTCCTGTGGGACATGATCGTGGACTGCGCGAAACGCCACGGGGCATTCGCCGCCGGCGACAGCGCCTGCGGGTTCGGCAACACCGCCATGGTGCTGGCGGAGAAGCGCTACATCCCCGGTGTCTGGGCGGCCATCATCCGCGTGATGACCGTGGCGCGCTCGCTTGCGGCGTTCGAACGCGGGGCCGTGGGGCCCAGCAAGGACTGCGCCTACGAGGGCCCGTATCTCAAGGCCATCACCGGGTTCCCCATCTCGATGGAGGGCAGCCAGGCGGCGTGCGCGCACCTGTCGCCCGTGGGCAACATCTCCCAGGCGCTGGCCGACCTCTGGAGCAACGAGTCCGTGCAGAACATCCGCCTGCTGGGCGGCATGGCGCCGACGGTGTCGCTGGAGCAGCTGGTCTACGCCACGCGTCTGATGAACACGGCAGCCTCCGGCGGGCCGGAGCAGGCGAGGCTGCTGCAGGAATGGCTGGTGGAATCGGACTCGAGGTTCGACCCGCAGGCCTATGTGCTACGGCCGGACGTGGTGCTGGAGATCTCGTCCGCCATCGTCCGGGAGCCGACCCCGTATCTCCGCGTCCGGCGGGGAGCCGCCGAGGCGACGCGGGTGCTCCGAGAGGCGCATGCGTCCGGCAGGCTGCAGATGTCGGACCGGGACGCGGGATGGCTGGACATGCTGAGCGAGCAGGTGGACGCCCTGCCGGAGAGCGAGGACGAACTGGAGGCGCAGGTCCGGCCCACGCTGGACCCGGAGAAGGTGCTGCTGGACGAATACCGGCCCCTGGAGCAGGCGGCCTGAGACGTTCCGGGAGGCTGGATGCGGCCTCCCGGAACCTTCGGAAAAGGAAGACCGGCTCAGGCGCTCTTCTTCAGGAACTCCCGGGAGAGCTGCCAGACGCCCGGCTGGTCGCCGATCTCGGCGACGCCGCGGTCCAGCAGGTTCTGATGCGCCCACTCCGCCGTCGCGTGCCAGCGTGGGCGGCCGTTCGGCCCGGACTGCAGGTCCGCTTCGCTCAGGGACCGGCCGAGCCGCTCCTCGACGGCGGAGAGCACATCGTCCGCGCGGGCTGCGCCGCCGGCTTCCGCGAGCGCGTCGATGATGAGGGGCTCCAGGTCCTCCTCGCGAAGGCCGGGCTTCCGGGGAGCGGCACTCCGGGGAGCCGCCGGGACGGCGGCCGCCGCAAGCTGGCTCCAGGCCTCGAGCCGGCTGCGGATGGCGTCCAGCGCTTCCGCGCTCTCGCCGGTCCTGCGGACCTGCTCACGAAGGGAGCCGAGCAGGTCCTGAAGCTGCTGCGGGACGGGCACCCCCTTGGACTCCAGGCTCTCCACGGCCTGCTCGACTGATGCAAGCTGTTCCGCGGTCTCCCGGGTTGCCGGGCTTTCCAGCGTGGACAGGATGTCCCGGAGGGCGGCGTCCAGCCGGTCGCAGACCGCGTTCACCTGTTGGAGGATCTCACTCATAGTGCGCTGACTCCTGGTCCGGCCGCGTCGGGCAGGCTGCGGCCCCTCCCCCTCGTAATTGCGTTATTCCACGCGGGCGCACTCCGGCGACAACACTTCCGGGCGGGACGCCGGGAGGCGCTGCCGGCGGCAGGACGGGTGCGGCCGTCCGGCTAAGAGCGTCCTGAGACGATGAGACCGACGGGATGCGCTCCATTCCTTGCCGCAGCCTTCTGCGCGCTGCTCTGCGCGGCAGCCGTCGCCGCCCCTCGCGGGCTGGCGCTGGAGAGGGCTGCTCTGAGAGTGTGGCCGGACGCACCGGCCGGCCGGCTGGCGCCGGAGCTCTTCGGCGTGAACGTCAGCTACGGGGATGCGGCCCACCTTTCGCTCCCGGAGACCGTGGAACAGGTGCGCAGGCTGGGGTTCACATCCTTCCGGTTCCCCAACGGCTGCCAGGCCGACCTGTACGACTGGAAGTCGCCGAAGCCCGGGCAGGTGACCGCGCAGCAGTTCCTGGACTTCTGCGACGCGGTGGGGGGAGAGGCATACTACACGCTGAACATGCAGGGCGGCACGGACGGTCTGGAAGGCCCCCCTCCGCCTGACGCCCCTCTGGACGAGCGCATCCGCTACCGCCACACGGCGCCGAACCCGTGCGGCTACACGGACTACCACTTCGGGACGCTGGAGGAGGCGCTCGAGCTGTTCCGGACCATCACCATCCGCCGGGCGCTGGAGGGGAAGCGGCCCGTCCTTCACTACGAGCTGGGCAACGAGAACTGGGGGCAGGCCTTCACCGACTGGCCGCCGGAGGTGTATGCGCGGACGGCCGAAGTGTACGCCCGCGCCCTGCGGGCAGAGCTGGCGCGCGCGCAGGAGCGCCATCCGGAGCTCGCGCATCTGAAGCTCTGGATCGTGGCTGTCGGCTTTCCCGTGATGGGAAACAACATGCTCCAGGCGGACACCCCGGACCGCCGGACGAACATCGCCTGGACGCGCGCGCTGAACGTTCTGGCGGAAGCCGGGGTCATCGACGCCGTGCAGGAGCATTTCTATCCCTACTCCAACGGCAACGGGGGAGCGCTGGTCTGGGCCGCCCACAACCTGCAGAACATCCTCGACGCGCGGCTGGGGAGGGCCAACCCGCGGCTGGGAGGATACCGGGACGAGCCCCTGGTCTACCGGATGCCGCTCGAGTTCACGGAATGGAACCTCCGATGCTGGGGGCCCCAGTTCCAGCCCCTGAAAAGCCTGAGCAACACGTCTTTCGAGGACGGGCTGGACGGGTGGACGGTGAGCGGAGGAGCCGCGCGGGCAACGCCCCGGGCGGCGCGCAGAGGCAGCCGGGGCGTGCGCGTCGAGAGGCGGCCGGGGGACCCTCCGATGGAGATTCTCCAGACCTTCGAGGTGCCGGAAAAGGCCCTGAGCCTTCTTGCTGGAGTCTGGGCGCGGACGCAGAGCGCCGGGGCGGTGAAGGTGGAGTTGAGGGTCCCGGGAGGGGAGGCGTTCGCCGGGTTCGCTGCTCAGTGCCCGGGGACGTGGGAGCGCCTGACCGCCGGGGGCAGGCCGCCGGAAGGGCTGAGGGAGGCGGAGGTCGCCATCATCGCGGACGGTCCCGGGGTGGTCTACGTCGACGAGGTGACGGTGTATTTCACGGACGTCGAGCGCGGCCACGGGGCGCTCAGCGCCGTCACTTACGAACAGCCTCTGTTCGCGGTGGACGCCCTGCGCGCGATGGCCGCGGCCGGAAGCCCGCGGGCGCACCTCCATCACATCATCGGGGATTATCCCTGCGGCGCGATGAGCTCGAAGCGCCAGGTGAAGGACCTGGGGCGGGCTTTCGAGTTCTGGAGCGGGATGTACGGCGACCGCATCGTGCGCTTTGAGCTCGAGACTCCCGTCTACCGCTACGCGTCCGCGGGGAACCGGTGGGCGACGCACTTCAACGCGCAGGCGCCCGACCGGGACGAAGTCCCGATGGTCTCGGCGCTGGCCAGCCGGACGGACAGCGACCTGTTCATCCTGCTGCTGAACCGCTCCACCGACAGGACCGTCCTGGTGGATATCGACGCGGGGACGGAGCCGGCCGGGGAGACGGCGGTCCGGCGCATCCTCAGCGGCCCGGACCTGGACGTGCCGGGAGCGGAGATACGGGAGGACCGCTTGCAGGCGGCCCGCCGGATGACCGTGCGGACGGAGCCCTGCTCCGCCCTCATCCTGAAGATCCCCCTGCGACAGGCGGGCGGGGAAGCGGCACGAGCCTGACGGGAGAAGAGGCGTGCGCGACTACGAGAGCGAACTGACGGCAGCGCTCCGGCTGCTGGAGATAGAGCCGTTGAAGGGGCTGGACTTCGGGGAGAGCTGGCGGATGGACCCGCCGGAGTCCTACCGCCGCTGCCGTGAACGGGGCGTGGCGCTGACGCGCATCTTCGTCTCGCGGGAGGAACTGGTCTCGGGCGAGGCGTTCCGGGCATATCCCACCGGCGCCGCCCTGCAGTACCAGGCGCAGTCCCCGGAGGACGCCTTCGCCGTGGCCCGCAGCCTGCCCGCCGGCTGAGGGAGGACTGCGAAGAAATCCTCGCCCTCCCCCTGGCAGCCCGCGCGCGGCCGCTTTACAATGGGACGTACGCCGCAGGGGAGAGGAAGGGGCGCTTCCCGCGCCCGGCGGCCGCCTCTCCTCGCGCGGAGCGGCGAAGGAATCGCTCGACCCGGGAGGACCTGCCAAGATGGCGTCGCCTCGTTTCGTCCATCTGCACAACCATTCGGAATACAGTCTGCTGGACGGCGCCTGCCGCATCAACGGGATGGTGCGGCGGGCGGTGGAGATGGACATGCCCGCAGTCGCCCTGACCGACCACGGGGTGCTTTACGGAGCGGTGCAGTTCTACGAAGCCGCGCGGGAGGCGGGCATCAAACCCATCCTGGGCTGCGAGGTGTACGTGGCGCGCGGCAGCCGCACCTCCCGCGAAGCGCGGGGCTCGGGAAGCAGCTACTTCCACCTGCTGCTGCTCGCGAAGAACGGGACGGGATACCGCAACCTCATCAAACTGGTCACGGCGGGGCATCTGGAGGGATTCTACTACAAGCCGCGCGTGGACCGCGAGCTGCTCAACGCGCACTCCGAAGGGCTCATCTGCCTGTCCAGCTGCCTGGCGGGCGAGGTGGCCCAGCGCGTGATGGAGGGCGAGGAGCGGGACGCGCTGCGCATCATCGAAGAGCACCGGGAGATCTTCGGCAAGGACAACTACTACCTGGAGCTCCAGGACCACGAGATACCCGAGCAGAAGCGCCTGAACGAGTTCCTGCTGGCCACGTCCGAGAGGCTGAAGGCGCCGCTGGTGGCCACGAACGACGTGCACTACCTGGACGAGGAGGACGCGGAGCCCCACAAACTGCTCCTGTGCATCCAGACGGGCAAGACCATCAGCAACCCTCCCGAGATGTTCATGGACACCCGGGAGTTCCACTTCAAGAGCCCGGAGGAGATGGCGCGCCGGTTCAGGGACTTTCCGGGAGCCATCGAGCACACGGTGGAGATCGCCGAGCGGTGCGACCTGGAGCTCTCCTTCGACCTGAAGCCGCTTCCCTCGCTGCCGCTTCCCGAGGGGCGCACCCCGGAGGAGCACCTGCGCATCCTGGCATGGGAGGGGCTGGAGCGGCGCTATCCGAACGCCTCGCAGGAGATACGCGACCGGCTGGAGTACGAGCTGGACACCATCATCCAGTGCCGCTTCGCCCAGTATCTTCTCATCGTCCAGGACTTCGCGAAGTTCGCCCGCGACAACCGCATCCTGGCCGGAGTGCGCGGCTCGGCGGCCGGGTCGCTGGTCTGCTACTGCCTGGGCATCACGAACGTGGACCCCATCTTCCACCGCCTGACCTTCGAGCGGTTCCTGAACCCGAAGCGCATCCAGATGCCGGACGTGGACTTCGACTTCCAGGACGACCGCCGTTCGGAGATGATCGAATACGCCGCCCAGCGCTACGGGCGCGACCATGTGGCCCAGATCATCACCTTCGGGACGCTGGCGGCCCGGGCGGCCATCCGGGACGCCGGACGGGCCATGGAGATTCCCCTGGCGGAAGTGGACCGCGTGGCCAAGATGATCCCTTCCCTTCCCGGCACCACCATCGACAAGGCCCTGCAGGCCAACCCCGACCTTCAGAGGGCGTACGACACGGAGGAGACGACGCGCAGGCTGGTGGATATGGCGCGGAAGCTGGAAGGCATCAGCCGCCACGCCTCCACGCACGCCGCCGGGGTGGTCATCGCGGACAGGCCCCTGGTGGAGTACGTCCCGCTGCAGAGGTCAGCGGAAGGCGGGCTGGTGGCGCAGCACGACATGAACGACCTCGGGAAGATCGGCCTGCTGAAGATGGACTTCCTGGGGCTCATCAACCTGTCCATCATCCAGAAGTGCCTGGACCTGGTGAAGGAGCAGCGGGGACTGGACCTGGACCTGGCGGACATCCCGGTGGATGACGCAAAGGCCTACGAACTGCTGGGACGCGCGGAGACCACGGGCCTGTTCCAGCTGGAGAGCGCCGGGATGCGCCGCTACATCCGGGAGCTGAAGCCGCAGAGCATCTCCGAGCTGGCGGCGATGGTGGCCCTGTACCGCCCCGGCCCGATGAAGCACATCCCGGAATACATCGACGGGAAGTTCGGGCGGCGCAAGATCGAGTACGCGCACGAGAGGCTGGAGCCCATCCTGGCGGAGACCTACGGCGTCATCGTCTATCAGGACCAGGTGATGCAGATCGTGCAGGCCATCGCGGGCTTCGACCTGGGGCAGGCCGACATCCTGCGCCGCGCGATGGGCAAGAAGGACCGGCAGAAGATGGAGCAGGAGCGCGCCAGCTTCGTGCAGGGCGCGGTGGCCAACGGTCTGGATCCGAAGACGGCGGAGGGGATATTCGACGTCATCGAACCCTTCGCGGGATACGCGTTCAACAAGGCGCACGCCGTCTGCTACGGGACGCTGGCGTATCAGACGGCGTATCTCAAGGCCAACTACACCATCGAATACTTCACGGCGCTGCTGGCGTGCCATGCGGAGAACCAGGACAAGGTGGCGCTCTACGTGGAGGAGGCTCGCCGTCTGGGCATCGAGGTGCTCCCGCCGGACGTCAACCGCTCGCGGGCGGACTTCACCATCGAAGACGGGCGGAGCATCCGGTTCGGGCTGTCCGCCATCAAGAACTGCGGGCGCTCGCTGGTGGAGAGCATCGTGGCGGAGAGGGACCGCGGCGGGGAGTTCCGCTCGCTGGCCGACTTCCTTTCCCGGGTCGCGCAGGCGCCGGGCTTCAACCGCGCCGCCTTCGAGTGTCTTGCGAAGTGCGGGGCGCTCGCCTGCCTGCACCCCAACAGGCGCGCGCTGGTGGAATCCGCCGAGACGCTGCTGTCCCGCGTGGCGCGCTCCGCGCGCAGCGCCCGCAACGGACAGGCGGGACTGTTCGAAGGCTCCGAAGAGCTCTCGCCCGCGGCGCTGTCGCTGGAGCTTCCGGACTGCCCGGAGTTCGGCCGCGCGGAGATGCTGGCCATCGAGAAGGAGCTGCTGGGACTCTACATCAGCGACCATCCGCTGAACGAGCATCTGCAGGTGCTCAAGGCGCGCACCACGTGCGCCATCCAGGAGCTGGATGAGACCGAGGACGGCTCCACGGTCACGGTGGGAGGGGTCATCACCGGGCTCAGGCACCTGTTCACCCGGACCAAGGGCGAGAAGATGGCGTTCGTCACGCTGGAGGACCTGACCGGTCCGGTGAAGGTGCTGGTGTTCCCCAGGGTGTTCGCCGAAGTGGAGCCTCTGCTGGAGCGGGACAGGCTGGTGCTGGTGACGGCGAAGGTGCAGCACGGGGACAGCCGGGGAGACGAGAAGGGGCCGGTGGAGCTGATCGCGGAATCCGTGGAGCCCCTGACGGAAGGCTCTCCGGGTCAGGCGGAAGAGCCGGCCGTCCCGCTCACCGCCCTGTTCGAGTCGACTCCGGCCATCACCATCCGGGTGGACGGGGACTGCTCCGCCCGTCTGCCGCTGCTGCAGGAGGTCCTTTCGCGCCACAGCGGCAGGGCGCAGGTGTTCTTCAAGGTAGGACGGTGGCCGGAGGAGTACACCATCCGCAGCGAGGCGCGGGTGAACGTCTCCCCGGAGCTTGCCCGGGAGGTGCAGAGCCTGCTGGGCCCCGAGTCCCTGGTGATGGTGCACGACTGATGCTTCCCGTCCTGCTGCTGGCGGCCGCGCTCCTGGCGGCGCCCGCCGGGGACGGAGGTGCGCTCGCGCCCGTCTCCTGCACTCACTCCGTGCTCCATCTGCAGTCCCCCGTCCTGCCGCCCGCCGTCCTGCCGCCCCGTCCCCCGGACGCCCCCGGAGGGGCGGAGCTTCTCCGGTCGCTGGAGGGAAGGCCGCTGGCGGGGCGCGAGGAGGCCATCGTGCAGCAGATCCTGAGCGGGAACGTCCCGTCCACGATGCGTTGCTGGCGCGCCATCCGTCTGGAGGCCCGGTGCCCGGACGGTCGGCTGCACACCGCGGAGGTGTCCGTGCTGCCCGACCTGCTCTCGGTGGGCGGCGAGGGGGACAGCGTGCGGGTCTGCCTGACCCCGCAGTCCGCGCAGCGGGTGGCCGACGCGCTGGGCTGTCTGCTCCCGACGGTCAGGCTGTCGGACGAGATACACCGCCAGGCGGATCTGAAGGTGCCGCCCGACCCGCTGACGCACGAACGGGAGTCCATCGCCACGATGATCCGCCACAGCCGCATCCTGGACGCCCGCATCGGCCGCGCCGCTCCCGGGACGCTGGTGGCGGGCGGGAAGAAGGACATCGTCATCACGGACCGGCTTCTGGAGCGCCCCGGACGCGTGGCCATCTACGGGTGGCATCATCCCGACGGCCGTCCCATCCAGCCGCTCACCACCGTGCACACGGACCGCTACGTGGACTACAGCCATGGAATCCGGCTCGTGCGGCGCGCGATGAAGGTGGACGGCAGGGACGCAGACCTGGCGCAGGTGCTGACGGATGCGTCGCTCGCGGCGCTGGTCAGCTCGGAGGGTCCCATGAAGGCCATCCGCTACTGAACCTCCCCCTGTCGCGAATCTGCAACCGCTTCGCTATACTCCGCTCTGCAGACTGATGGAGAAGCAGCGGTCATATCCGGAGCTTATGGAGCGGTTCCGCCGCGCCGCGGCGGAGACCGGCGCCACCTTCGAGACGGCGGGAGAGTTCGAATGCCCCCTGGGACGATACGCCATCCACTTCATGCGGATGCGTCTGGGGGCGGGCACGCAGAGGATCTGCATCTCCACCGGGATGCACGGGGACGAGCCCGCCGGACCGGAGACGCTGCTCGCCGCGATGCGCCGTCTGCGCGAGAACGCCGCGCGCCTTGACGCCGACCTGATGCTGTTCCCCTGCGACAACCCCACGGGCTGGGAGCTGAACACGCGGGAGAACTGGGAAGGGCGCGACCTGAACCGTGAGTTCATGAAGCGGGACCAGGCCCGCGAGATCCGCATCGTGGAGAGCGTGCTGGAGGGCCGGCGCTTCGACTTCACCCTGGACATCCACGAGGACATCGACACATACGGGATGTACCTCTACGAACGGGCGCGCCCGGGGCGGGCCAGCCTTGCGGAGGAGATGATCGCCGCGCTCCGGGCCCGGGGAATGCCCGTCGAAGAGTCGGAGATGATCGAGGGCATGCCGGCTTCCGGCGGCATCATCGTGCCCGGAGGCCCGCTTCGCCGCTCGGACCTGCCCAAGGCGGTCTACTTCTGGCATCACGGGGTGCTCCAGCTCATCACGACGGAGTCCCCCGGGAGGCTGGAGCTCCGGCGGCGTGTGGAGATGCAGCTGGTCTGCTTCGACGTTTTCATCGACGCGGTGGCGGACGGGCGGTTCGTGCGTCCGGAAGCCGTCACCTGGGACATCTGAACGAAGGGAAGAACGGGACATACGATGAGTTCGGTGCCGCATGGCGGAAGACTGGTGGACCTGATGGCCGCCCCGGAGACGGCGGAGGAGATGCTGCGGGAGGCGCAGGGGCTGAAGCGCATCGCGCTGAACGCGCGGGAGTTCTCGGACCTGGAGATGCTGGGCTGCGGGGCGTTCAGCCCGCTGGAAGGATTCATGACGCGCGACGACTACGAGCGCTGCGTCAGCGAGATGCGGCTGGCAGGCGGCGCGGTCTGGGGCATCCCCATCACCCTGTCCGTGGACCGCGAGACGGGAGCGGGCATCTCAGAGGGAGAGCGGGTGGCGCTGGAAGGTCCGGACGGGCAGATATACGCCATGCTGACGGTGCGGGAGGTCTTCGGCTACGACCCCCGGCGCGAGGCGCGGGAGGTGTTCCGGACGGAGGACGAGGCGCATCCCGGCGTGGCGGCGCTCTACGCGCAGAAGGAGCTGCTCGCCGGCGGGCCTGTGACGATGCTCAGGCGGCCGGAGCACTCCGACTTCCGGCAGTACCGGCTGGAGCCCGCGCAGACGCGGGCGGAGTTCGAGCGGCTGGGCTGGAAGACGGTGGTCGGCTTCCAGACCCGCAACCCGGTCCACCGGGCGCACGAGTATATCATCAAGTGCGCGCTGGAGATCGTGGACGGGCTGCTGCTGCACCCGCTGGTCGGCGAGACCAAGTCCGACGACATCCCGGCGGATGTCCGGATGCGCTGCTACGAGGCGCTCATCGAGGGCTACTTCCCGAAGGACCGCGTGCTGCTATCGGTCATGCCGGCCGCGATGCGCTACGGCGGCCCGCGGGAGGCCATTCTGCATGCCATGGTGCGGAAGAACTACGGATGCACCCATTTCATCGTGGGGCGCGACCACGCGGGCGTGGGCAGCTACTACGGCACCTACGACGCCCAGCGCATCTTCGACAGCTTCACTCCCGAAGAGCTCGGCATCACCATCCTGTGCTTCGAGCACTCCTTCTGGTGCAACCGCTGCGAGGGGATGGCCAGCACGAAGACATGTCCGCACGGGGCGGAGGACCGGGTGTCGCTGTCCGGCACCCGGGTCCGCGAGATGCTGGCGGCCGGTGAGCGCCCTCCGATGGAATTCTCGCGTCCCGAGGTGGCGGACATCCTGATTGCCGCCGCCAGAGAGAAGGGCTGAAGCGCCTCCCGGCGCTCCCGTCGCGAACCGTTTGCGCCCGCTCCGCGTTATGGTCTGCAGGGGACGCAGGGCGTCCCGTGGAGTGAAGTCAGGATGCAGCGCAATATCGGGACTCTGGACAGGAACATCCGGCTGGCTGCCGGGGCCGCCATCACCGGGGCCGGCCTCTACTACGGAAGCTGGCTGGGTCTGCTGGGGGTCATCCCCATCATGACCGCGATAACGGGCCGGTGCGGACTCTACTGCCCGCTCGGCATATCCACAGTGGAGCGCAAGGAGCGCGAGTGACGCGCCGCCGCCGGACCGGCGGCGGCTTTTCCTTTCCGCTCCTCTCCGGGCGGCTGCGGCGGCAGGAACGGGGCGCCCGCGGCGGCGCTTTTTCCCGCCACCCATCCCGTGCTGAAGGCGGCCTGCAGGTTGTAGCCTCCCGTGGTCCCGTCGATGTCCAGGACCTCGCCGGCCAGAAACAGCCCTTCCACTATGCGCGACTGCATGGTGCGCGGGTCCACCTCGCCGATGGCCACCCCTCCGGTCGTGACGATGGCCTCCTCCGGCGGGGCCAGCTTCACCACGGTGAGGCGCAGGTCCTTGAGTCCCTCCACAATGGCCTGACGCTCTGCCCGCGTCACGCGGTTCAGCGGCAGATGCTCGTCCAGGCCCAGGATGCCCGGGAAGGCGCGGGCCAGCGACCGCGGGAGCAGCGACGGCAGATAGTTGCGGAGATGGCGGTTCGAGCCCGTCATCTCCCGCTGCAGCCGGGCTTCCAGCTGCTCGCGCGAAAGCGCCGGCTTCAGGTCCACTGACAGGACCAGCGGGGTCCGCCCCACCAGGTCCACCACCCTGCGGCTGAGCGTCAGGATGATGGGGCCCGACACGCCGCGGTGCGTGAAGCACATCTCGCCGAACTCGCGTCCCACAGGCTTCTGACCCTGCATCTCGGGGGCAAGGACCGTGGCCTGGACGTTCCTCAGGCTGAGGCCCGCCACCTCCAGCACCCACTTCTCGGCGCAGTTCATGGCCGTCAGGGCGTGACGGGGCTTCACGACGGTGTGGCCGGCCTCGGCCGCCATCCGGTAGCCGTCCCCGGTGGAGCCGGTGGCCGGATAGGTGATGCCGCCCGTCGCCAGGATGACGCTGGCCGCCGGGACGGTCTCGCCGCCCTCCAGTTCCACCCCGGTGACGCGCCCTCCGGCGACGAGCAGCCGGCTGACGCGAACCCCCATCCTGAACCGGGCGCCCAGCGCGCGCGCCCGTCGCTCCAGCGCGTCGGCCACGTGGTCCGCGTCGTCGGACTGAGGGAAGACGCGTCCTCCCCTCTCCACCTTGCAGGGCACCCCCAGGGACTCCAGCAGCGCGATGAGGTCGTCGCGGAAGAACCGCGAGAACGCCCCGTACAGGAACCGTCCGTTGGGCCCGAACGCTGTGACGAACTCGGGGATGTCCGCCGTGTTCGTGACGTTGGCGCGCCCCTTCCCGCAGATGCGCAGCTTGCGGCCGCAGCGCGTGTTTCGCTCCAGCACGACCACCCGCGCCCCGGACTCCGCCGCGCTCAGAGCCGCCATCAGTCCGGCGGCTCCGGCCCCGATGACCACGACGGGGAGTGCGCTCACGGCGACCTCCGGGTCTCCGGGGGCCGCGCGGTGAGGGTGAGCGCCAGCGATATCAGCACGAGCGTCCCTCCCGCCACGGTGCCGCCGGAGGGCAGCTCGCGCACCGTCAGGAACACCAGCAGAGGGTTGACCATCGGCTCTGCGAGCGACAGGAGCGAGGCGGTCAGCGCGCGCACGGTCTTCAGCCCCTTCTGATAGAACCAGTAGCCCGCCCCCAGCTGTCCGAACCCGAGCCACACCAGGACGGCCCACCCGGCCAGGTGCGGCTGCCCGGGGATGCCCGGCCGGGCGATCTCGCCGGCCAGCCACGGCAGCCCGGCCAGGCCGGCCAGCAGGTTCCCGTAGAACAGGCAGACCAGCGCCGGGTCGCCCGGGCCGTCAGCCGCCGGAGGCGCGGTCTTGCCGATGCGTCGCAGGGCGACGGTGGTGACGGCGAAGCAGAGGCCGGAGGCCAGCGCCACGGCGTCGCCCATCAGCATGCGGTGCCCGCCCGGCCCGGAGGCGAACAGGCGCACCCCGTGGCCAAGGCACAGGGCCACCCCCACGACTCCCAGAGCCATGGCGGCGTACTCGCGCCGGGCGGGCCGCTCGCGCACCAGAAGCCATCCGAACAGAGCGATCCAGAGGATGGAGGTGTACTGCAGGATGATGGCGTTCGCGGCCGTGGTGAGACGGTTGGCCAGCACGAACGTGGCGACCACCAGCGCGTAGGAGACCGCCCCCACAGCCGGCCATGGCCCGCTGCCCGGCGCGGCCCGGGGACGCCCCCGGAGCAGGAAGAGGAAGAACAGGGAGCTGAGCAGGGAGCGCCCGGAGAGCACGGTCCACGGGCTGTAGCCGTCCAGGACCTTGATGCAGGCCCCTCCCGTGCTCCAGAGCAGGGCGGCTGCCAGCACGCACGCCCGGCCCGCGCCCGCCTCTCTGCCGGCCGCATCCGTACAGACCGGCGCCCTGTCCACCGCTGCCGGGATGTCGTCCATCTCGAGCAGATGATGTCATGGAACGCGGGATGCGGCACGGTGAGCGCGCAGGGCCCCGGATGCGGCGGGAAGGAACTGCGGCCGCAGCGGATGCGTCTTACAACTTGATTGCGCAAGACAGAATGCGGAGGGTGAGCGGAGGCCCGGTGTGGTATAATCAGCCGTGGAGGAGGGTTCCCTCGCGCGCTGCCGGCGGAGTGAGCTGTCGCAATGTCCCTGTCCAATCGCGGTTTTCTCTTTTCCCTTCTCGCCCTGGCGGCGCTGGGTGCGGGCCTTGTGGCGGATGCCAGCCTGCGCCGGGCCTGCGAACGCACCCACCCCGGAGCCGACCCGGCCGCTCTGGTGGCCGTGGAAGGGACGACCGCGTCGGCTGACGTCAATGCCGGCCTCGACGCGGACCTCAGCCCCGTGGTGCTCGTGGGCAAGGTCCTCGGGGTGGTCAAGGACTACTACGTCGAGGATGTGAACCCCTTCGAGAACTCCCGGATGGCGCACGAGGCCGTCCGCTACATGGTCTCCAGCCTGGGCGACCCCGGCTCGCGCTTCCTGGACGAGAAGCAGGCGCAGGTTTTCCGGGACATGGCTCTCGGCCGGTTCACGGGCATCGGCGCGGTGCTGACCATCCGCGACCAGAAGAAGCCCGACTGGACCGAGCAGGAGCTGACCGTCGTGGCGCCCATCGAAGGCTCTCCGGCGGCGAAGGCGGGACTGAGACCGGGCGACGTCATCGTGGAGGTGGACGGCAAGTGGGTGATGAGCCACGACCCGTTCAGCGAGGCGATGAAGGTCACGCGGGACCATTCGGCCTCGCCGGGCGACAAGCGCAAGGCGGTGCGGGACGCCGAGGAGCTGCGCAAGAGGGCCATCTCACTGGATGAGGCGTTCACAAAGCTGATGACCCCGCAGGACGAGCCGCTGGGGCTGAAGATATGGCGGGACGGCCGGGAGATCGCGGTGTCCGTCAGCACGGCCGAAGTGCAGGCGCGCACCGTGGAGTCCCGGCTGCTGGAGGACGGCATCGGCTACGTCCGCATCCACCTTCTGACCCCGCAGACGGGCTCGGCCCTGGAGGCGGAGCTGCGGGAGCTTCGCGGGCGCGGCGCCCGGACGCTGGTGCTGGACCTGCGCAACTGCCCCGGAGGGTCCCTTGCCGCCGCGCAGAGCGTGGCGGGACTTCTGATGCCCGGAAAGAAGCTGGGCACGGTGCTTCGCAGCCGCGACCGCAAGGACCAGCTGACAGCGCGCGCGGAGGAGAAGGAGGCGTTCGCGCTGCGCACCGCCGCGGTGCTGGTGAACAGGGGGACGGAGGGAGCGGCGGAGCTGCTGGCCGCGGCCCTGCGGGACTCCGCGGGAGCCCGGCTCATCGGTGAGCGCACGTGGGGGAACGCGTTCGAGCGCACGGCGTTCCAGCTGGCCGACGGAGCCGGATACACGCTGACCACCGGAAAGTATGTGCCGCCCGGCGGCGCGGACTTCCACAGGACGGGGGTCCGGCCGGACGCCGTGGTGGCGATGCCGCCTTCGGCGGCGCCCGGGTCGCCGGACGACCGCCAGCTCGAGCGCGCTCTTGCGGTGGCGAAGAGGCCGTCCGCGTGACCGACCGAAAGGATGCTTCTCCTGCCGAGATGAGCACCAGACTGAGAACAGCATTTCTGGCCCTGATCGTCTTCACCGGGTTCTTCGTCGCGGGGTTCGCGTTCAACGATGTCCGCGCGGCGGCCGACGCCGGACGGCCGGTGACAACGGCCCTTCTGGCGGTGCCGGACCGTCTGGAGATGCTCCTGGAGAAGCCGGCCGGCCCGAAGGTGGAGAACCTCCCGGTCCGCACCACGTATCAGGAGACGCTGAACACCATCCTGGACCGTTTCTATCCGGAAGCGTCCGTGCTCGAGACGACGGTCGTCAAGACTCCCACCAACAGCGTCTCGGGCCGCGTGGAGACGCAGAAGCCCTCGCTGAACGTCCAGCAGCTCACGTATATGGCCATCCGCGGAATACTCGGCTCGCTGGACGACCCGTACACCGGCTTCCTGGACCCGGACGACTACAAGAAGATGCGCGAGGAGAACGAGGGCAACTTCGTGGGCATCGGCGCGCAGCTGAACACCAACCGTCAGGGACAGGTCTACGTGAAGGAGCCCCTGCCCGGATGTCCCGCCATCAAGGCCGGAGTGCGCAAAGGCGACATCATCCTCAAGGTGGACGGCAAGTCCGTGGCGGACATGGACATCGAGCAGGTGGTCAAGATGATCCGCGGGCCGGAGAACACGAGGGTCACCCTCACCCTGCAGCGCGCCCGCGAACCGAAGCCCATCGAGATCACCATCGTCCGTCAGGTGGTGGACTACCGGATGGTGGAGTACGACCTGCTGGACCCGGAGAACGGCATCGGCTGGCTGCAGCTCAGGCAGTTCAACAGCAAGGCCGACGCGCAGATGGACGCCGCGCTGACGGACCTCGAGAATAAAAACCTGAGAGCCCTCATCCTGGACCTGCGGGGGAACCCGGGCGGTCTTCTGGAGTCGGCGGTGGATATCGGGAGCCGGTTCATCGAGAGCGGGCCGGTGGTCATCATCCAGGAGCGGCAGGGCCGCCGCAGCGCGCTGGAGGTGGACCCCTCCAAGCATGACCACCGCACCTATCCGCTGGTGGTGCTGGTGGACGAGTTCTCCGCCAGCGCATCCGAGATCGTGGCGGGCGCCATCAAGGACAACCGCGTGGGGACGCTCATCGGCAACAAGACGTTCGGAAAGGGCCGGGTGCAGACGGTGGTCCCGATGCCGGGCGACGCCGCGGTGCGCATCACCACCGCCAAGTATCTGACCCCGAAGGGCACCGACATCCACAAGGTGGGCATCCAGCCCGACATCGTGGTGCAGATGCCGGAGCCCGATACGCTGCCGGATGACGCGGACCTGGAAGAGGACCGCCTGAAGTACGACCCTCAGCTGCGCAAGGCGGTGGACTTCCTGAGGGAGAAGCTGGCTTCTTCCCCGTCCGGCGGAACGCAGGCCCGCCGTTAGAAGGCCGCGCCTCCGATGAGCCGCCGCACCCCCTCCCGTCCGCAGAGCAGGGGGAAGGCGGCGGGCTCCCGCACCCGCCGGAGGCCCTCCGCACTCATCCCGGCGCTCGTGCTGACGGCGCTCGGCGGAGCCGCGACGGGGCTGCTCCTCTCCCTGTCACGGCAGGCGGAAGCGCCGGTGTCCCGGCCTCCCGTCCCAGCAGCCGCGACGGCCGCGTCCGGCACTGAGGCGCGCAGGCCGGCTCCGAAGAGGCAGGCTCCCCGCACGGCGGCTCCGGCTGCGACCCGGACGAGTGCATCTTCCCCTTCCCGCGCCCCGGCCGGGCCCGCGCCGTCTGCCGCGCGGACGCAGGCCTCCCGCAAGACCGCGGAGGCGGCTCCCGGCGGCCGGGTGGCCCTGACCTTCGACGCCGGGGCTTCGGCGGCGCCGGCTCAGGACATCCTGAAGACGCTCCGTGAGCGCTCCGTGCGCTGCACGTTCTTTCTGACGGGGCGCTTCGCGCGGGACAACCCGGACATCGTCCGCTCCATCGTGGCCGACGGGCACGAACCCGGCAACCACACCTTCAGCCATCCGGACCTTCGCAGGCTGGAGGACGACGGCATCCGCGAAGAGCTGCGGCGGGCGGAGGAGACCATCTCGGCCATCTGCGGACGCTCCACACGGCCCTGGTTCCGGCCGCCCTTCGGGGCGAGGGACGGGCGCGTCCTGAAGGTGGCCCGGGAGGAGGGCTACGAGTGCGTCTACTGGACGCTGGACTCCTGGGACTCGTTCCGGAAGGGCATCACCGCACGGGAGATACGCGAGCGCGTGCTGGGCCGGGTGAAGGCGGGAGACGTGGTCCTGTTCCACATCGGGAGCCGCGCCACCGCGGACGCCCTTCCGGACATCCTGGACGGGCTGGCTGAAAAGGGGCTGGAGTGCGTCCCGGTGTCTCAGCTGGGCTCCCCCGTCCCGCATTGACAGAGCCCGCGGGCGAACGTTAGAATGCTTGTTCGGCCCGCCGGCGAGCGCATCCGGCCGTTTCCCGCGCTCGCCCGCCCGGGACAGGCGAGGAGACGGCGCCGCGCCGCTCCGCCCGGAGGACAGCTCGAGCGGGCCTGCAGGGACGTCACTCGCATGCGCTACAAGGCCCCCAGAGGCACGAACGACATCACACCGGACCGGTCCTGGCAATGGCAGGCGCTCGAGCAGCGGTTCCGGGAGTGCTGCCGGCTGCACGGCTTCCGCGAGATCCGCACCCCCCTGTTCGAAGAGACGGAGCTGTTCACGCGCAGCATCGGCGAGGAGACGGACATCGTCTCCAAGGAGATGTACACCTTCCAGGACCGCTCGGGGCGGAGCCTCACGCTCAGGCCGGAGAGCACGGCGCCCATCGTGAGGGCGTGGGTGGAGCATTCCTTGGGCGCCGGGGGGCTGCCGACGAAGCTGTTCTACATCTACAGCGTCTTCCGCTACGAGCGGCCGCAGGCCGGGCGCTACCGGCAGCATCACCAGTTCGGGGTGGAGGCCATCGGTTCGGACGACCCGACGCTGGACGCCGAGGTCATCGGGATGGCCGCCCGCTTTCTGACGGACGCGGGAGCGGCCCCGTTCTCCCTGAAGATCAACTCCACCGGAGTGCCGGAGTCGCGCCGGGAGTTCGTGCAGGCGCTCAGGGAGAGCGTCCGCCCGTTCGTGGAGGAGCTGTGCTCCAGCTGCCGGGTGCGCTACGAGAAGAACCCGCTCCGGATGCTGGACTGCAAGGAGGAGCGCTGCCGCGAGTTGACCCGCGACGTGCCGCATCTGGTGGACTATCTGGACGCGGAGTCCGCGGAGCATTTCAACAGGGTGCGCGCCGGGCTGGAGGCTCTGGGGCTGGAATACGAGGTGGACCACCGGCTGGTGCGGGGGTTCGACTACTACACGCGGACGGTGTTCGAGTTCCAGACGGACGCGCTGGGGGCGCAGAACACGGTGTGCGGCGGGGGGCGATACGACGGGCTGGTGGAGCAGATAGGCGGGCCGCCGACCCCCGCGTTCGGGTTCGGGATGGGGTTGGAGCGGCTGCTGCTTGTCCTGGAGGCGCGGGGGGCCCTGGGGCAGGGCGAACCCGCTCCGGATGTGTTTCTGGTGCGGGTGGGTGAGCAGGCGCAGGTGGCCGGGCTGGCTCTGGCGGACCGGCTCAGGCGGGAGGGCTTCGCGTGCGAGATGGACTATGGCGGGCGGAGCCTGAAAGCCCAGATGAAGAAGGCCGGCAAGTCGGGCGCGCGGTTCGCGCTGATACTGGGAGAGGACGAGCTGGCCGCCGGGCAGGTGACCGCGCGGGACATGCTGGCCCAGCAGCAGTGGAGGCTGCCGCTGGAGGGGTGTCCGGAGATGATGCGGGATTACCTGCAGACGCCGGAGTCGCAGACCATCGGGGCGATCTGAGGGCGGCGTCCCCACCCCGGACCGGAAGGGCAAAGCGAGGCTTGACGGAACGGCAACGCAAGGCAAGACGGGAGGGCGAAGCTCCCGCCGAGCCGTCCGGGCGATACTGAGGCAGGGGGCACGGCAGGCGCCCTGCCATCGGGAACGGGGGCGAGGAACAGTGGTTCGGCAGGAGCCTCACCCTCCCGGAAACCACGGGACTGTCTTGGAGATGGAATGCTGAAAAGGACTGTCTACTGCGGGGAGCTTCGTCCGGCCGACGCCGGGCGCAGGGTGGTGCTGGACGGCTGGGCGCACAGCGTCCGCAATCACGGGGGACTCATCTTCATCGATCTGCGCGACCGGACGGGCATCGTGCAGACCGTCATCGACCCGCAGGCATCGCCGGAGGCGCACCGCAGGGCCCAGGCGGTGCACAGCGAATGGGTGCTGGAGCTCCAGGGAGAGGTCCGGCGCAGGCCCGCCGGGACCGAGAACCCCAACCTGGCTACCGGAGAGGTGGAGGTGGCGGTGGACTCCGTGGAGGTCCTCAACCCCGCAAAGCCCCTTCCCTTCCAGATCGACCAGGACGCTCCGGTGGGCGAGGAGCTGCGCCTGAAATACCGGTATCTGGACCTGAGACGCCCGTCCATGTTCCGCAAGATGAAGCTGCGGAGCGACGTGGTGCGGCACATCCGGGAGTTCATGTACGCTCAGGGGTTCATCGAGGTGGAGACTCCCGTCATGACCCGCAGCACTCCCGAGGGCGCGCGCGACTACCTGGTGCCCTACCGGCTCCAGCCCGGACTGTTCTACGCGCTTCCGCAGGCTCCGCAGCAGTTCAAGCAGCTGCTGATGGTGGCGGGCTTCGAGAAGTATTTCCAGATCGCCAAATGCTTCCGGGACGAAGCCCAGCGCGCAGACCGCCAGCCCGAGTTCACCCAGCTGGACCTGGAGATGAGCTTCGCCACGCAGGACGACGTGCTGGCTGTGGTGGAGGCGCTGACGATCGACGTGGTAGAGAAGTTCTCCACGAAGAGGCTCATCAAGCCCTTCCCACGCTTCACCTATGACGAGGCGATGGCCCGCTTCGGGACGGACAAGCCGGACGTGCGCTACGGGCTGGAGCTGGTGGACTGCGGGGAGATCGTGGCGCAGTCGGAGTTCGGAGTGTTCCGGAACGCGGTGGCGTCCGGGGGGCAGGTGAAGGCCGTCCGCTATCCCGGAGGGGCGTCCCTCTCACGCAGCCAGATCGACGAACTGACGGAGCTCGTGAAGGATGCCGGGGCGAAAGGGATGGCCTATCTGCTGGTGGAGGAGGGCGGAAGCGTCCGCTCTCCCATCGCCAAGTTCCTGTCCGGCGAGGAGACTCGGCGGCTGGTGGAGGCTGCCGGGGCGCAGCCCGGAGACCTCATCGCCTTCATCGCGGACGAGCCGGCCATCGTGGCGCGGGCGCTGGACCGGCTGCGCAGGGAGATTGCGGGACGGCTGGGACTTGCCGACCCGGACGTGCTGGCGTTCTGCTGGGTGACCGACTTCCCCGTGTTCGAGTGGGACGAGGAGAACGGGCGCTGGACGTTCGCGCACAACCCGTTCGCCATGCCCCGCCCCGAGCACGTGGACCTGCTGGACACGGACCCCGCCGCGATGCGCTCCTTCTGCTACGACCTGGCCTGCAACGGCTCGGAATGGGCTTCGGGCTCGGTCCGTATCCACAAGCCGGAGCTCCAGAAGGCCATCTTCCGCAAGCTGGGATACACCGACGAGCAGATACAGTCGCAGTTCGGGCATATGCTGGAGGCGTTCGAGCTCGGCGCTCCGCCCCACGCCGGCATCGCTCCGGGGATAGACCGGCTCATCATGTATCTGACGGACGACGAGAATATCCGGGAGGTCATCGCGTTTCCGAAGATGGGCGGAGGCATCGACCCGATGATGGGGGCCCCCTCGGAGGTGGACCCGTCCCAGCTCGAGGAGCTGGGCATCCGCATCGTCCGGCCGCCCGGGGAGGAGCGGCGGGAAGAGACCGGCCGCGGCTAGCCCGCAGGGCGCAGGCCGGATGGAAAGCGGGACGCCCCGGATGCAGCCTCTCATCTCGGTCCGCAACGTCACCAAGATCTACAGGCAGGGACGCGTGGAGGTCCCGGCCCTTCTGGACGTTTCGCTGGACATCCAGGCGGGGGAGTTCGTGGCCATCATGGGCCCGTCCGGCTCGGGGAAGTCGACGCTGATGAACATCATCGGGTGTCTGGACCGTCCCACATCCGGGCGCTACATGCTGGAGGGACGGGAGGTGGAGCGCCTGCCGGATGCCGCTCTGGCCGAGATACGCAACCGCAAGATCGGCTTCGTCTTCCAGAACTTCAACCTGCTTCCCGGGATGAGCGCTCTGGGGAATGTCAGGCTCCCCCTGCTGTATGCCCGGGGCCGCCGCCCTCCGAAGGACGCTGCGCGCCGGGCGCTGGAGATGGTGGGGCTGGCGCACCGGCTCAGACACAGCCCGGCGGAGCTTTCCGGCGGGGAGCAGCAGAGGGTGGCCATCGCCCGGGCGCTGGTGAACGACCCGCCCATCCTGTTCGGCGACGAGCCGACGGGAAACCTGGACACGCGCACGGGAGTCCAGATCATGGGCATCCTGCAGAGGCTGAACGAGGCGGGCAAGACCATCGTGATGGTGACTCACGAGCCCGACATAGCGCGGCACGCCGGCAGGATCGTGCGGTTCCGGGACGGACGCGTGGAGTCGGACGACCCGGTGCGCGACCGGGCGCTCGCCCCGGCGGACGAGCCGGCGGGCGGCGCGGAGAGCGCCGATTGACGCGGGGGAGCGCGGCGTGCTAGAATCGGCTGCGCGAGGAGCGATGTCCGAGCTGGTCGAAGGAGCACGACTGGAAATCGTGTAGCGGGTCCCAAAACTCGCTCGTGGGTTCGAATCCCACTCGCTCCGCCACTTTTTCCGCAGCCACCGCCTCTCCGGGCGCCGGAGACGGACCGGCCGAAGCGGGGTAATATTCTCGATGACAGGATGGGCCCGGCTTCGCC
>FWWL01004267.1_pt1 | contig 24432 bp, 26 predicted proteins | sample 2228331 | NCBI WGS metagenome assembly FWWL01 (sample SAMEA103939775, study PRJEB20133) | metagenome | reverse complement strand
GCAAGTATCCTTTTTCCATGTAATGGTAAAGAGTGCGTTTACTGACTTTTAAAATTTTAGCAACCTCCATTGGCGTTAGAAGCTCTTGCACTTCTATCATATTTTTGTATTAACCTTCAGACAATGTTTACGATTTTTTCTACTTCATCAAACTCAAAAACGTCCCTAACCAGTCTTCCCCAGACTGTGATTTCAACTTCAAGAGTTTTTTCATTTACTTTTTTTACAATGCCTGAGAAACCTTCATATGTGCCTTTAATAATCTTTACAGGGTCTCCTTCTTTAAAGTTTCTGGAAGGCTTTATAAGTGGAGTCAGTGAATCAAACCCTTTAAGCATTCGTTTGTAATTGTAATCTTTAGTCTCTTCAATCTGGACATGATTTTTTATATCTGCTGGGATGTATTTGGAAGGATCACGCATTACGATAATACACTCAGGAAACTCTGTATCAAGGACAAGAAAACCAGCTTTAGAAAGTATATTGCGAAGGATTTTAATGTACTTTGCATGATGAGCGTAAATAACGTATGCCATAAAGAAATATTACTTTTACAGAAAGTACGTTGTGACATTCTGTAGTAATTCGTGGATTGGATAATGTAATAAGTTTTTGCCGTTCATTTATTGAAAAACACTCTGGAGGTCGGGGGTTCAACTCCCCTACCGTCCACCATATTTTTCAATGAGTTACGTGCGAGCGACAGAGTGGCAATCTGGGGCAAAGTAGTGTCTAACAAGACTTTAATCCAAAAGCGAGATTGCTTTACATAACTCAGGGTGGTCGAAATTTTTCAAAAAGCACCTAACTTTCAAATATTTATGGCATTTTTTCTATCTATTTTCCAGGAAAATTGTCAATTTACTCTCTGAGCTCAAATGTGTTATGATTTTATCTATGAAATCTCCGAATGTTGTCTGGCACGATGGGTATGTAACAAGGGAAGACAGAAATAAAGCCTTTGGACATAAATCTGGCGTTGTATGGTTTACAGGGCTTTCAGCATCAGGAAAGTCAACTATAGCACATATTGTTGAAAAAATGCTGTTCAACGAAGGAATAAAGGTCTATGTGTTTGATGGAGATAATATTAGGCATGGACTTAATGCAGACCTTGGTTTTTCTCAAGAAGACAGAAGAGAAAATCTAAGAAGAATTGCAGAAGTTGCTAAATTATTTGTTGATGCAGGAATAATAGTCCTTGCATCATTTATCTCTCCCCTTGAAAAAGACAGAGAAATGATTAAATCAAAATTTCATAAGGATGAGTTCATAGAGGTGTATGTAAAATGTCCGGTTGAGATTTGTGAAGCAAGAGACCCTAAGGGAATGTATAAAAAAGTAAAAGCTGGATTAATTAAAGGTTACACAGGGGTTGATGCACCATATGAGGAGCCAAAAAATCCTGATATTATCCTTGAGACAAATAAACTGTCACCTGAAGAATCTGCTAAAATTGTTTATAATAAACTAAAAGCAAGGGGATGGATATGAGTAAAAAATTAATGATTTTATTTATCATTTTATTTCTTCCTGCTTGTTCATATTTTATTCCTCAATCTGGTCCAACAACTATGACAATAATGCAAAGTGAAATGACTGATGAGAATTTTACAGTAATTAAACTAAATCCCTCTGTTGCATTACTATTAAATCAAACAGAATCTATATCAAAAAAAATAAATCTCTTCAAAACAGAGAAATACTCTCCAGTGATTGACAAGGGAGACGTTCTTCAGATAGTTATATATGAAAGTCCTCCACCTGTGCTTTTTGCAGAATCTTCAACCTTTACCTCTGGTGGTGTTTATGCCTTCGGTGTTCCTCCTCAGATTGTTGATGATGCTGGCTATATAAATGTTCCATTTATTGGAAGAGTTTATGTTAAAGGAAAAAAGATTGATGAGATTATAAAAGATATAGAGGGAAGCCTAAAAAATAAGGCAAACAATCCACAGGTTGTGGTTCAGATAGTTGATTTTGGCTCATCCTATGTTACTGTATTTGGTCATGTTGCCCAGAGTAGAAAAATCCCTCTTACTTATACAAACACTACACTACTTGATATTCTTGCATCAGCAGGTGGGGTTACTTCTCCAATAAATAAAACTATTGTTCAAATTGACAGAGGAAGCATTAAACTTTCCATTCCTCTTGAAGATGTAATCAAAAATCCAGAATACAACATAAATGTAAAACCTGCAGATATAATAACAGTAGTCTTTAAAACCCAATCCGCTACATTTCTTGGAGCATCTGGAAGAAATGAAGAGTTAGAATTTGAAGCAAAGGGAATCACTCTTTCTCAGGGACTTGGTCGTGTTGGAGGACTTCAGGATGACAGAGCCCATGCAAAAGGTCTTTTTATTTTTAGATTTGAAGAAAGAGAAGTACTTGAAAAAGCAGGAATAAAACCAAGAGGAGTTACTCAAGATGGAAAAGTACCAACAATATTTAATATAGACATGTCTGATACAGAATCCATTTTCACATTGAAAAACTTTTATCTAAAAGATGGAGATATTGTGTATGTTGCTACCGCACCGCTTGTTCAGTACCAGAAGTTCCTCCAGATGATAAATGCCACGATATCGCCCATCTTTATGATAGAGAGAATGAGCAAATGAAAGGAATACTTCTTGCTGGTGGTTCTGGAACAAGGCTTTATCCTGTAACATATATCGTAAATAAACACTTTCTTCCAATTTATAACAAGCCCTTAATCTATTATCCCTTTTCAATTCTTATGCTTGCAAAAATAAGAGAGGTTCTAATTGTATGCAATCCTCAGGATATCTCTTTTTACCAGAGCCTTTTCAAAGATGGTTCACATTTAGGAATGAAGATTGACTATGCTGTTCAGAAAAAGCCTAAGGGACTTGCAGATGGGCTTTTAAAAGGAGAAGACTTTGCATCTGGAGAAAGGGTTTGTTTAATTCTTGGTGACAATATATTTTACGGGCATAATATTGCTCTGATTTTAACAGAAGCAAAGGAAAAAGTCAAAGACAGTGGTGGTGCGGTTGTATTTGGTTATCATGTTCCTGACCCTCAAAGATTTGGAGTTGTTGAGTTTGACTCATCAGGAAAGGTAATCTCAATTGAAGAAAAGCCAAAAGAGCCAAAATCAAACTATGCTGTAGTTGGACTTTACTTTTATGACAGCACAGTTTTTGAGAAGGCAAAAAGAATTAAGCCATCCCATAGAGGAGAACTTGAGATTACATCTGTTAATGAAGAATATCTTAAAGAAGGAAAGCTTCATGTAAAGCTTCTTGGTCGTGGTTATGCATGGTTTGATGCAGGAACATATGATTCCTATCTTGAGGCAAGTGAGTTTGTAGGAACGATTGAGAAGAAAACCGGGCTTATGATAGCCTGCCTTGAAGAGGTTGCCTACAGAAATGGATGGATAAGTAAAGAACAACTTCTAACCCTTGCAGAGCCTTTAAAAAAAACAAGATATGGAAAATATCTTATAAAGATTGCAGAGGAAGAAGGTGCCATTTAATGCTCAAAGACTGGACATTCCAGATGTGATTCTTATTGAACCTATTGTTTTCCGTGATGAAAGAGGATTTTTCATTGAAACATATAAAAAATCAGATTTTAAAGAAATTGGTATTAATGCTGATTTTTTTCAGGACAATCACTCAAGATCAAAAAAGGGAGTTTTGAGGGGTCTCCATTATCAACTTCATCCTAAGGCACAGGGCAAGCTCGTAAGATGTATAAAAGGAAAGATCTGGGATGTAGCAGTTGATATTAGAAAAGGTTCACCATGGTTTGGTAAATGGGTTGCTGTAGAGCTTTCAGAAGAGAATCACCTAATGCTGTGGATCCCTCCTGGTTTTGCCCACGGATTTGTAGCTCTTGAGGATTCAGAGGTTCTTTATAAAACCACATCAGAGTATGCTTCAGAGCTTGATGCAGGAATCAGGTGGAATGACCCTGAACTCTCAATAGCATGGCCTATTGACTCACCAATTTTATCCAAAAAAGATGCTGAGCTTCCTTTTCTAAGGGATGCTAAAAATAACTTTATCTACGAAGAAAACTCATGAAGGTCCTTGTCACTGGTGGATGTGGATTTATGGGAAGTGACTTTGTAAGGGAGGCAGTAAAGAAAGGGTTTAATATTACAGTGGTTGATAAACTCACATATGCAGGAGATATTGAAAGAATAAAGGATATCTATGAGAAAATAGAATTTTTCAAAATAGATATTGCCAATTTAAATAATCTGGAAAAAGTATTTAAAGCCATAAAGCCTGATATAGTAATCCATTATGCAGCAGAAACCCATGTTGACAGAAGCATCCTTCATCCAGAACGTTTTGTAAAGACAAATGTCCTTGGAACATACAATCTTCTTGAGCTTTCAAAAAAATATGAGGTAAAGAGATTTATCCACATATCTACTGATGAAGTATATGGGGAGCTTCCTAAAGAGAGAGAGCTGAGATTCAAGGAAACAGATCCCCTAAAGCCAAGGTCTCCATATTCAGCATCAAAGGCAGGTGCAGAGCATATGGTATTTTCCTTCATAAATACATACCATATACCTGCAACTGTTATCAGGGCATCAAACAACTATGGAGAGTGGCAGTATCCAGAAAAACTCATCCCCCTTACAACTGCTAAGGCCCTTTTGAATGAGAAGATCCCTGTTTATGGAGATGGTAAGAATGTGAGAACATGGCTTTATGTCAAAGATTTTACTGAAGCAGTCTTTACTGTTATTGAGAAAGGAAAAAGCGGTGAGGTTTACAATATTGGAAGTAATGAAGAAAGAGAGAATATCGAAGTCGTAAAAGGTATTTTAAACCTCCTTGATAAAGATGAATCCTTGATCTCATTTGTCCCTGACAGACCTGGTCACGACTTGAGATATGCTCTTGATATAACTAAGTCAGAGATGGAGCTTGGCTGGAGGCCTAAAACGAGTTTTGATGAAGGACTTGAAAGAACAATTCATTGGTATAAAAAGAACTCCACATGGCTTCTTAAAAAGAAAAAGGTGGTTGAAAGGTTTGTGAATAAACTGATTAATTACTTTTCCCAGAAAGAAAGATGAAGGTTTTAATCTTTGGTGCCTATGGACAGCTCGGAAGTGACTTAAGAAAAACCACTCCACACAATATAGAATTAATTGCACCAAAAAGAGCAGAGGTGGATGTAACAAATCCTAAGGTTTTAAAAGAATTCTTTAACAGCATATTCCCTGATGTACTTATAAACTGCTCTGCCTATGTTAAGGTTGACCAGGCAGAAGATGAACCAGATGATGCATTCAAGGTGAATGCAGTTTCTTTAAAATACATAATTCAGTCACTTCAAAATGAGCCCAAAATAATTCATATTAGCACAGACTATGTATTTGATGGGAAAAAACAAGGTGAACCTTATTATGAAGATGACTCAGCAAATCCAATAAACATATATGGACTATCAAAATATGCAGGAGAACTAATCCTTAAAAACTATTATGAAAAACACTACATAATCCGCTCATCAAGTCTCTATGGAGTAGCAGGTGCAAGTGGAAAGGGAGGAAATTTTGTCTACACAATTCTTAAAAAAGCAAAGGCAGGCGAGAAAATAAGAGTGGTGAATGACATATTTATGGTTCCAACACATACACTTAAGCTTGCATCTGCAATATGGAGATTAGCCCTGAATGATTATCCCTTTGGCATATACCACATAACTCACAAAGGATACTGTAGCTGGTATGAGTTTGCAAAGACTATCTTAGAAGTTGCGGGAGTATCTGCTGAAATAGAGCCAATAAAAAGTGATGAATTTCCAATGAAGGCAAAAAGACCTCTATGGAGTGTTCTTGGAACTAAAAAAGGAATTGAGCTCTGCCACTGGAGAGAAGGACTTGAAAGCTTTTTCCAGAATTTAACTCGCTCCTGAATTTATGGATTTTGAGTAATGTTGTATTTCTGGTAAAATTAATTAAAAAAGAGGAGCTAAATTAATAAAATTAAGAAAAAATTTTAAATTAAAATGTTAAAAGAGAATGAAATAAAAGCTCTCAAAGAGTTAAAGGAAATCTTATGTAGTCATTTTAATGTAAAAGAGATACGCATTTTTGGTTCAAAGGTCAGAGAAGAAGATACACCAGAATCTGACATAGATGTAATGATTATTCTTGAAGAACTTGATCCAGAAATACAGTCCAGAATTTACGATATAGTTTTTGAAGTAAATCTTAAGAATGATTGCTTTATTTCTGTTCTTATTTTTAACAAACAAGAAATAGAAGAAGGACCTATGTCAGAGTCTCCGATATATAAAGCTATTCAAAAAGAAGGGATTTTACTTTGAATATTAAAGAAAAACAGATCCAGCTTGCAAAATACCGTTTAAAACAGGCTGAAGAGTGTATTGATGAAGCAATGGTTTTATTATCAGCAAAGAAAAGTCCTCGTTCAATTATGAACAGACTTTACTACAGTATGTTTTATTCTGTTTTAGCTTTATTAGTATTTGAACCATATACATCTTCAAAACATAGCGGAGTATTGTCTTATTTTAATAGAAGATTCATAAAAGAAAAGATTTCCTCTACAGAACTTGGAAGAACAATAAATAAAGCCTTTGAATTAAGACAAGCAGGTGACTATCGCGAATTTATAGAGTTAACCTATGAAGATGTTGAGTCTTTAATAGAAAAAGCTAAAATGTTTTAAAAAAAAGATTATCTTGAAAAAGAAGTCTTCAATAAGAGATAGAAAAAATATGATTGGCATATTTCAAAAAGGAATACTGAAGACCGTTCCAAATATTGAAGAATTTTTAGGATACAAGATTGTTTTTAACCCCAAAAAACCTGATGGTTTGGTTGCAATTGCTGGATGGGGATATAAACAGACATCAAAAAAGGCAATTCAAAAATCAAAAGAATGGGGACTTCCCTACTGGGCTTTTGAAGAGGGTTTTATAAGGGATTTTGAAGGATTTCCCTCTCCTGTCTCTTTAGTGGTTGACCCTGTTGGTATCTATTATGACTCAACTAAGCCTTCCCTTCTTGAAAATCTGCTTAATTCTTATGAATTCAAACAAGAAGATTTGCTTTGGGGAAAAGAAATAAGGGAATGGATTGTAAGAAATAAAATCAGTAAGTATAACAATTATGTAGAGTTAAATGAGCCGTGTTTGGTAAATAGTGATAGGTGCTTGTTAGATAAAGAAAAAGTGCTTGTAATTGACCAGACACTTGATGATATGTCAGTTGTGTTAGGTGCTGCTGATAAAGATACCTTTAAAGAGATGCTTCAGAGTGCTCTCGATGAAAACCCTCAAGCAATAGTCTTTGTAAAAATCCATCCAAGGGTTTATCTTGGTGAGAAGAAAGGTTATCTTGAAAAAGTAAAAGAAAACAATAGGATAAAAATCCTGTGGAAAAACTACAATCCCTTTGACATATTGAGATATATGGACAGGGTTTACACCGTCTCCTCCCAGATGGGTTTTGAAGCTCTCTTGCTTGAAAAAGAGGTCCATTGCTTTGGTTTGCCTTTTTATGCAGGCTGGGGATTAACAAAGGACAGGAAAAAATGTGAAAGAAGAAAAAGGGTTTTAAATATAGAAGAAATGGTTTTTGTTGTGTATAATGAATATATGAAATTCCGGATAGGTTTTGGCAACTTCCTATTGCGAAACAATTAAGTAAGGCAATCAAGAATTAGAGAATAGGGATAGGGAACAGGTCTTGATTTTTTGGCGCTTTAGGAAAAGTGTAGGTGCATGTGCAGGTGAGATGTAAAAGGAGTTTAACTTTTTGAGAAAAAATGATAAAATAAAATTGATTTGATATTTTTAAAAAGTTGTAATTTAAAAGAGGGGAATAATATTATGAATTCTTTAGAAGAAATAATTAAAAAATTACCTCCTGAATACCATCAGGAAGTATATAATTTTATTCAATCCTTGATAGAAAGACGGACAAAAAAAAGTAAGCCTAAATTTACATGGGCCGGAGCTCTTAAAGATTTGAGAGATAAGTATACTTCAGTAGAACTTCAACATAAAATTTCAGAATTGAGAATAAATAGGGCATGAGACTTCTTATAGATACTAATATTTTTCTTGAAGCACTTTTGGAACAAGAAAAAGCTGAAGAAGCGAAAAGTTTGCTGTCAAATATAGAAAACTATGAGTTTTATATATCTGATTTCTCTCTTCATAGTATAGGAGTTTTACTTTTCTACAAAAACCAATACGATATTTTTGAACAATTTATAATAGACATGATTTATAATGCAGGAATAATTTTGAAGTCACTAAATATAGAAGATATGAAAATTGTTATTAATTCTGCCAAAAATTTTGACCTTGATTTTGATGATGCTTATCAATATGGAGTTGCAGAAAAGTATAATTTAATAATTGTTAGTTTTGACAAAGATTTTGATCGGACAGAAAAAGGAAGAAAAACTTCTGCTGAATTATTGTGAACAGTCTATATGTATGTAATATGATGGATATTGGAGGATAGATTTTGGATGAAAGGGTTTTTATAATGGATAAAGAAAAAATTCTTTCAATCATCAAATCCTTCCTTGAAAAATATGATAAAATTCTCTTTGCTTATGTTTTTGGCTCATTTGTGGATAAAGAAGCACCTTTCTTCAGAGACATTGACATTGGCATATATGTGAGATATTATAAAGACTCTGACTGGCATAAATATGAGATTGAGCTTCCTCTTTCCCTTGAAAAGGTTCTGGATTATAAATATAAAATTGATATTGTCGTGATGAACAAGGCTGATATGTTTTTGCTCAAAAACATAATAAGTGGGGAGCTTCTTTTTGTGAAAGATGAAGACCTATGGGCAGATTTTGTTGTCTATTGGGCAAAGGTTTATGCAACTGATGGAAAGTATATTCTTCATTATATGAAAGAGGCAACTTTTGAATGAAACTTAATATTGAGAAAATAATAAGAAAGTTTAACGAAATAGATGAAGCACTTGAGCAACTTAAAAAATTAAAATCTCTTACGAGGGAAGAGTTTATAAACAACATTGATTATAGATATATAGCATACGCAGCTTTTATTATTTTAACCGAGGCAGTTATTGATATATGTTTTCATATCACTGCTAAAAAATTAAAAAAAGCTCCTACAGAGTATGCAGAGTGCTTTGATATCTTAAAGAAAAGTGGTTTGATTAATGAAGAAATTGCAGATACCTTAAAAAGTATGGCACGTTTTAGAAATTTTTTAATCCATAGATATGGCAAAGTTGATTTTAGTAAAATTTATAAATATATTTCTAACAAGCTATTTGTAATAGAACAGTTTAAAGAAATTGTAAAATCAATTTTTGAAGAAGAAAAACGAATGAGGAATTAAAAATGTTTAACCTATTTAAAAAAGACAACAAAATCCGCCCAAATCTTAACAAGCCGGACAAAGATGGAGTTTACGGTTTTGTAGACTACATAAACGAGGAAGGCATTGGTGGCTGGCTTCTCCATATAAATAGCACAGAGCCTCAAGTGGTGCAGGTGAGGATAAATAAGGACATATTATAATGAAAAAGTTTATTTTTACACTCAATCCCTTACAAAACTTAGAAAGAATTCCTGTCTTAAGTTCATGGGTTGCTGACAGCCAGTCAGCCTTTGAATTGATTCCTGAGAAGGGAGTTTTTCCGCAAGGATGGGTAAGGATCTTTTTTAATATGGAAAGTACCTTTAAAAAACCACTTATTAGATTGAACATAGAGACAGATAACAATACAATTTCAGAATTTTTACCAATTACAATGGCAGGCAAGGTAGATATTATAAAAAAATTTCCAAAAAACATTAAGAGAATTCTTCTTTTTCCAACCCATGAGCAATCAAAAATAAAGATTGATGGAGTTACCATTTATGAACTTTCTCATCGAGAAAGAATATACCTTATGTTAAAAAGGGTGCTATATGCAAAGATAAAACAGAAAAAAGAGATAAAATGGAAAGAGATATTTTCCAATTTGTATCAAAGTTATATAAATGTCAGCCCAAAGATTATATACAGAGGCCAAGATAAAAAGATTAAAAGAAAGACAGAACAGATTAAAAAAGAGGTAAAATGGGAAGGTTATATTGATAATATATCCTCTGATCTTATAACTGGCTGGATTATAGATTCTGAAAGCCCAGGAAATCCATTGACACTCGATTTTTACATAAATGACATATATGCAGGAAGTGTTATAGCTGACAATGAAAGACTCGATATTGCGAGTGTAAAAGGGGTGATTAATTGTGGATTTATATTTCAGATTCCTGGGACTTTTAAGAAAGGAATTTTTGAATTTGCAATATATATTTCAGGTACAAATCAAAAGGTTCTTGATACACCAAAGGTTTATCTTGATTTTGTTGAAAAGATTGAGGCCTTAAATAGACTTTCAAGCCTAATCAAATTAGAAGAAAAAAAGGAAAATATAACCCCCCAAGAAAATCTATATCTTAAATGGCTCAGAGGTTCCTTTATCCCACAAGTAATATCAACCATAAGAGATGCAAAGAATAGTCCAACTTTTACCATTACCCTTAAAAACGACCGAATATTAGAAAGTTTTTCTAATCCTGTGAAAATAGTCGATGTTATAATCCCTGTATATAGATCAAAAGATGAAACAATAGCTTGTATAGAGAGTGTTTTATCCGCAAAAAGCGATATTCCTTATGAAGTTATAGTTATTAATGACTGTAGTCCTGAAAAGGAGATTACAGATTATCTCAGGAAGTTGTCTAATGAAAGAAAGATTACCCTTATTGAGAATCCTATAAATCTGGGATTCGTAAAATCCGTAAATATCGGAATGATGCTTCATGAAAATAGAGATGTGATTCTTCTCAACTCAGATACCATTGTTCCTGATTATTGGATAGATAGACTCTACAAAGCTGCTTATTCTTCCCCAGTTATAGGAACTGTTACACCTTTTTCAAATAAAGCGACCATCTGCTCATTTCCTGTTTTCTGCAAAGACAACGAAATGCTTTTAAATTACTCAGTAAAGGATTTAGACAGGATATTTAAAAAAGTGAACAATGGATATATAGAAGAGATTCCGACAGCTGTAGGTTTCTGCATGTATATAAAAAGAGAATGTCTTAAAGAGGTCGGATTATTTGACGAAGAGAAATGGGGAACTGGCTATGGTGAAGAAAATGAGTTTTGCCTTAAGGCGTCAGACTTAGGCTGGAGGCATGTTGTTGCTTGTGACCTTTTCGTTCAACATCATGGCTCTCTATCTTTTAGAGCAGAAAAAGACGAGAGGATTAAAAATAATCTTGAGATTTTGAATAATCTATATCCTGAATATCCTCAAAAAATCTCAAGATTCATAAAGTCTGATCCTTTAAGAAAACACAGAAATAGGGTTCAGATTGAAATGTTAAAAGAGACCTATTCATCAAACAAATTTGCTCTTTTCATTAACCATCCCTTTGAAGGAGGCAGTTTAAAATACATGAATGATATCTCAGGATTGCTTGCAAAGGATGGATATGCGGTTTTATATCTATTTCCCCACTCATACTATGAATGGGAGATAAGGGTTTATAATGATAATTTCTTTAATTTTACCTATAAAGCAGAAGACGATTCTATAATTGATGCTCTGATTGATGATTTAAAAAGCCTGAATCCTGAGTTTATTCATTTTAACCACACCATTGGCTTACCAAAGATTGTTTGGACACTTCCAGATAAGCTTGATATCCCATACTATTTCACAATACATGATTACTTTGTGATATGTCCCAGGGTGAATCTAATAGACAAAAAAGGTTTTTATTGTGGAGAGCCTTCGGTTGAAAGATGTGAAATATGTGTAAAGGACTCAGGTGTTCATTATGGAGCTGAGGTTTTATTCAAAGAACTCGGAGAGGAAGTGAGCAGGTGGCGAGATTTTCATTATGAAAAACTTAAAAAAGCCCGATTGATATTTTCACCAAGTAAGGATGCGTATCATAGAATAAAAAAATACTTTAACTTAGAAAACATAGTGGTAAAGCCCCATCCAGAGAAAAGAACTTTAATAAAACTAAGAAAAGTAAAGGCTATAGAAAAGATAAATGTTGCAGTTATTGGCGCAATTGGAGAACATAAGGGTTATGAGGTGCTTTATGAATGTGCCAAGGATGCATTAAGGAGAAAACTTCTGATAAATTATATTGTTATAGGCTATACGCTAGATGACAAGAGATTGGAAAGATTTAAAAACATAACCATAACAGGAAGGTATAGAGACTTTTGGGAACTCAAAAGATTCACAGAAATTTATGATACCTCTGTAGCCTTATTTTTAAGCATCTGTCCAGAAACCTTCAGTTACACTCTATCGGAGGCTTTTGAATTAGGCTTATATCCTGTTTCATTTGATATAGGTGCGATAGCGGAAAGAATAAAAGAGACAGGCTTTGGGAAAGTGTTGCCAATTGATACCGAACCTTCTGAGATAAACAACATTCTAATTTCTGAAGTAAAGAGGATTTTTAACAATCAGAATAATATAATGGAAATTTATAGTGGAGTGGAGTATAAAAATATAGGTGAATACTATGGAAATGATTATTCATTTGGGATATAACAAGACTGGCACTTCAACTATTCAATCTTATTGTCATAGGAATTTCGAAATATTGAAGGAAGAAGGACTATATTATCCTAAAACCGGCATTTATGATCATGCCCATTATGGTATAACTAAGTTTTTTTTAAATCAGCCAAATAGTGAAAATATTTTAATAAAAGAAGACTTTCTTGAACAATTAAAGAGCGAAATTTTAGATTCAAGTTGTAATAAAATATTACTTAGTAGTGAATATTTTATTTTAGCAAATCCCACACAGATTAAAAATTTCAGAGAATTTTTACTTCACGAAATAAAACCAGAAAGTATAAAATTAATTGTTTATCTTAGAAGGCATGATACCTGGTTTGAATCACTCTTTAATCAAGCAGTAAAGACCATGGATAGTTATCCTTTTAAATTGGATATTAGAGATTACATCCTTTATGCTTTGAGTTGGCCTGCATGTAATTATTATAAGGTTCTTACCAAATGGGCGAATATATTTGGTGATGAATCAATTATAATAAGACCATTTGAAAAGTCACAATTATTTAATGGAGATGTTCTGCATGATTTCTTTAAATATGTTCATCCATCTCATAAGGTTATTACTGATAGTTCTGAAATAAAAAATCCTTCTTTATCCCATCAAAAATTGTATTTAATTGGACTTTTAAGAAAGTTTCCACACTCTAAAGAGAGGGATGCTGCTATTGGGAATATTTTAAGAATGCCTGAGGCTGAGATTGAAATTATTTCTTCACGCTTTGCAAAACTAGATAGAGATGAAAGAAAAAGCATAGTAAAGATTTTTAAAAATGTTTATGAAAAAATTGAGAAAAGGTTTTTAAATAACAAAAAACTTTTTATAGAGGATTTAGATGATAATTAAAAAAAATTTTATTATCTCGTGCTTATTTATTTTTCTCTCTTATTTCCAATGCAATGCTCAGGAAAATATTCTCTTTTCTCTGGATACAGAATTAGGTCAGATAAAAAAGGAAGACATTTTTTCAGCATGGAATCCTGCTGGTAAGAAAACAAGAACACCAGGAATAAAGGTATATTTCTTTGGTAAAGGTGAGGGGTGTTTATCAACAACAGTTAATGGTCCAGTAGTAGAAGTAGGAGAGGATATTAATCCCGCTGGATTAACAGGACTTCCTTTTAATAAAAATCTAAGCTTCACACCTTCAGGCAATACAGAGTCTTGTTCAATTGAAGTAAGAGATAAAAAGGGAGACTCTTTTGTTTATATTAACAATATACCAGGAGAGAAAGGGATTGCACTTTTTTCATCCTCAGGTATTAATAAAAATAGAAAAAGATTTTTCCAGACAAGAGGAGCAGAAGGTGTTAAGGGAGTAAATTTTTTTATGCAATCGAATGCTTTAACTTTTAAATTCAAAAAAGAAGAAATTTTTCCTTTTAAAGATAAAAAAGGCATAAAAATAATCACAAAAGCTACAGTAAAGGCTATACCTTTAAATCTTAAGACTGACAGAAAGCCAATACAAGTAAGGCATCAATTTGAAATAGGCTTTGCAAACAGGGCATGCTTAAATGAAAAAACTGAAAAGACAAGTTGTTTGGTAAAATATGTATTTGATGTCTTTGTAAAAAGATGGGGTGGCTCACCACTTAAGATTCAAAGGGGTGCTAAAGTTTTTATAGATAAAGCACAGGGCAACTTAGCACACATCTCTTCTTTTATAGAGTCTGATGGAGAAAAAATATTTGAAGAAAAAACTCAGCTACCCGTTGCCATCTCTTGTGGAGAAGGAATAAAGAAGGATATACCTTTTACTGATAAAAATTTTTGTATTTATATCTCTTGGAATAACTTTCAAAACTCACTGAAGGCTATTGTACTTAATAAACTTAAACAAACATCTTTTTCTATAACAGAAAACGAAATAATCAATTTATTTGGAAAAGATTATAATAATCCTGAAGAGTGGTATCTTACAGTTATAAGTTTTCAACAAGAACTTCATGATCCTTACGAAGAGCAAGATGTGTTTATTGGTGGAAATTTCAAATCATTTAGGTTGATACAGCAATAGGAGCAAAAGATATGGAAGAGAAAACCTTAATTCTTCATATAGGTATGCATAAAACAGGAACTACATCTATCCAGGCTTATTTATATAAATATCTTGATGACCCAAATTTTGAGTATTTAAAAATAAAAGGACTTCCTGAATGGTTTCCTTGTGTAAATCACAGTGGAATAATCACTACAATGCTTTTAGATTTTCGTAATCTTAGAAATAATGTTTTTTATAAATTGAGAGGACTTAAAGAATTGGAAATTGCTAACTTACATAAGCTTTTGATAGAAAATCTTATTAATTCTTTAGCTAAACATTCAAAGCCAAATCTAATAATTTCAGCAGAGAGTCTGAGCACAGTCGAAAAGGATGAGCTAATTTTTATTAAAAATTTCTTCTCACAGTTTTTTACTAAAACATTAATCTATGGATATGTAAGATCGCCTAAACATTGCATTGAGGGGCTTTTTTCTCAGGAGTTGAAAGCTGGTTTTGTTGATTTTAAAAAATTGCCCAGTCTTTATCCCAAATACAAAAATAGATTCCAAAAATTTGACGAAGTTTACGGTAGCGAAAATGTGAATTTATATAAATATGACAAAAGCCTTTTTCCAGACGGGGATGTAGTAAAGGATTTTTGTCAAAAGATTGGCATAGCAAATATTCCGCAAGTTGATGTTGCAGCAAACCCTTCTCTTTCAAAAGAGGCTGCTTCTTTGCTCTACATTTATAGAAAATATGGAGAAGAGTTTGAAAGAAGCATAGATGGAGCAAAAGAAAACGGGTTATTTGTAAGCAAACTTATGCAATTAAAAGGAGAAAAGTTAAGATTTTCTCAAAAATTAATTAGACCAATAATTGAAGAAAATAAAGAAGATGTAGAATGGATAGAGGAAAGACTTGGCGTTTCTATTTATGATATTGATGAGAATGGAGATGGAATAGAAAAAGAAGAAGATTTACTTACTGTAAACAAAGATACTATAGAGTGGCTTGCAGGTGAAGTAGGAGTAAAAATATCTAAAGTAGGAAATAATATTGAAGGTATATTATTTCTTCTAAATAAACTCAGAGCAGATATAAGAAGTAAGATTTATAACCAAGATAAAAAAACATTACCAAATAACAACAAAGGAGGTATGGAAATGCCGAGAAAAAGAGAATTAGCAGAAAAAATAGTCGAATCAATGAAAGGAAAGATTGGAAGGGATGTGAATTTAAGACTGGTCATTACAATGATTGATAGTCTAACAGAGACTTTAGGGAAGGAGGTTTTAGAGTCAGGAGGTACTATTTTGCCTAATTTTGGGACGATTAAAATTGTAGAGAAGAAAGATGAAAGTGGTAAAATATCTAAAATTATGAGATTCGTTCCAGTAAAAAGAATAAAAGAGCAGATTGAAAAGTAAAGAAGAAAGTAATCTTAAAATGAGGATTAAGATATAGTTTGAAATGGAGGCTAAGATGGCTGAAGAAGATAAAACTGTTACAAAACCCTTAATCAAAGGTCACTTTGACAGTATCTCAGGACTTTATGTCGCAGGCTGGGCTTTTAATGAGGAAAAGCCAGATGAAAGATTAAAAGTCTCTGTAGTTGTTGATGGAAGTGAGGTTGCCCATGGTGTTGCAGACCAGTTTCGTCAGGACCTGCTTGATGCCAAGATTGGAGATGGTAAGCATAGTTTCGTGATAAGTCTGCCAGAGTCTATTATAGATGAAAAGGAGCATGAAATAAGGGTCTTTGTAAAAGGGTATGATATTGAACTTCCTAACTCTCCAAAGAGGCAGAGGTTTTTATATTCTTCGTTATATTTTTCAGTTGAGATAGAAGGGCTCTCTGATTTCTTTATAACTGGAAAGGCTGCATATCTTTCTGAGTCTAATAAGGCTTTGAAGATTTTAGTTTATGAAGATAATACACTTCTGGCACAGGGTTTTACAAATCCTTCTGAAGGAGGAAGATTTAGTATTCCACTGCCACCAGATGTTTTAGATGGAAACATTCATATCTTCAGAATTGAGGAGGCTGAAAAAGGATTAACTCTTGGATACTGTGTAGATATAACACCTTATTATTTAACACCATATGATGCCTTACAGAAATATTCAAAGGAGCTCTATGAGACACAATCTCCTATTGCAAGATTAAGATACGAAACAATCTCAAAGAGTTTAAGTAAAATTGCTACTGAACCTGAAAAAGTAGTTCATAATCTTAACATACTCCATGGTATTCTCACAGGGAAAATAAAAATCTCTAAAGATATAGAAAAACTTCCTATATTAGAGTTTCCTCCGGTTATAAGCCCTGATATTTCGATTATCATACCAGTTCATAATAAATTTGATTACACATATAAATGCCTTGCATCTATTTTGTTTTCATCGTATGCCAATGAATCTTCATTCGAAGTGATCGTGGTAGATGACTGCTCGGAGGATTTAACTACTGAGCTTCCAAAGATTGCAAGAAATATCAAATATATTCGTAATGAGATAAACTTAGGTTTCCTTAAATCCTGTAACAAAGGTGCACAGCATGCAGATGGCAAATATGTATTGTTTCTTAATAACGACACAGAAGTTTATGGAAACTGGGTTGATGAGATGCACTATGTATTTGAAAATTTTGATAATGTAGGTCTTGTTGGTGCAAAGTTGATCTATCCTGATGGAAAGCTTCAGGAAGCTGGTGGTATTGTGTGGGGAAATGGTTCTCCTTGGAATTACGGAAGACTAAAAAACCCTGCTGATCCAAGATATAACTACATAAGAGAGGTTGATTACTGCTCAGGTGCATGTATAATGGTACCAAAGGACCTGTGGGACAGGATTGGTGGTTTTGATGAAGATTACTCTCCTGCCTATTATGAAGATACTGATCTTGCATTCAAGATTCGCAAAGAAGGATATAAGACAATGTATACCCCATTTGCCCAGATCGTGCATTATGAAGGTATAAGTTGTGGTACAGATGTTAACACCGGAATAAAGCAATACCAGAAGATAAATGAAGTTAAATTCAAAAACAAATGGATAAGTTATTTTTCCAAGGATTATGCAAAACCATCATCTGACGTGGTTGATATTGTTAAAGATAGAAATATTTATTACAGGATTTTGTTTGTTGATTATCAATTACCAATGCCAGATAAAGAGGGCGGAGGTTACGCATCTTTTGAGGAGATAAAACTCCTTCGTTCTTTAGGCTTTAAGGTGACATTCATACCTGATAACATGGCTTATCTTTCAGGATATGTGGAAGAGCTCCAGAGACTTGGAGTGGAGGTTATTTATACCCCATTTTATTTAAGTGTCGAAGAATTTATAAGAAAAAGAGGTAAAGAGTTTGATGCCTTCTTTATAGTCAGATGGTATATTGCAAGAAAGTATGTTGATTTAATAAAGAGTGTCAATCCAGATGCAAAGATCCTGCTTAATCTTGCAGATTTACACTTTCTCAGAGAATTAAGGGAGGCAGTAGCAACAAAGAATAAAGAAATGTTAAACAATGCCATAAGGACAAGGGAGGCAGAGCTTGAAATATTAAGAAGGGTTGATCTTGCACTTTCTTACAATGAAATAGAGGAATCAGTGATTCTTTCACACAATCCTGACTCTACAAAGGTGGCAAAATGTCCATGGGTTGTTTATCCTGTAGATAAGATAGCCCCCTTTGATGAAAGAAAAGACATTGCGTTTCTTGGAAATTATAGACATTTTCCGAATATATCTGCGGTTAAATTCTTTGCCTCTGAGGTAATGCCAAAATTGACTAAGATACTACCAGATGTTAAATTCTTAATATATGGTAGCAATGTAACAGAGGAGATAGAAGAACTTGAATCAGAAAATGTGATAGTTAAGGGTTTCATAGAGGATTTATCAAAGCTTTTCCAGAATTGCAAAATATTTGTTGCTCCTCTTTTAAGTGGCGCAGGAATAAAAGGTAAAGTTCTGAATGCCCTTGTATATGGAGTTCCTTCAGTATTATCACCAGTTGCTGCTGAAGGCACTGGCATAAGAAATGGCTTAGAGGCTATAGTTGCTGAGGATGTAGATGAATGGGTTGATGCAATATATAAGTTGTATAAAGATAAAGATTTATGGCAAAAATTGTCAAAGAATGCCATAGAGTTTGTAAGGAATGAATACTCATTTGAAAGGGGAAGATTAACAATGAAAAAGGCATTTGAAAAGGTCGGGATTGTGTTGCCACTGGAGTATAAGTGGTTTAGGAGGGTATGAAAATGATAATAAACAATAGCAGAAGGTTTATCTTTATCCATATTCCAAGAACTGGTGGGACAACGATTACAAATATATTGAGTAGATACACAACCTATTGTGATATAGAACTTGGAGGCACAGAGTTTGGTGAAGCAATACAGAATGCATATGCTAAAAGATTTGGCATAAGAAAACACTCACCTGCACGAGAAGTGAAAAAAATAATGGGTGAAATATTATGGGGTCAGTATTTTTCATTTGCCTTTGTAAGAAATCCCTTTACGAGGGCCTTATCTATATTCAACTTTTTAAGAAAATGGCAAGGTTATAATGAGGATTTTCGTGAAAAAATGTTATCATTCAAAGATTTTGAAGACTTTGTATTATCAAGACTCTGGGATAAAACAAATGGTCCTGATGAGATATTTAGACCACAGATTTACTGGTTAAGTTCAATTCCAGGAAAAAATGATATTATTGTTGATTTTGTGGGAAGATTGGAAAATTTTGAGGAAGACCTTATGAAAATATTAAATGTGATAGACCCAGTTAAGAATTCTCTTTACAATTTGCAAATTCCTCACCTTAATAAATCTACTGAAAAAGACAAAAAGCTTAATATTGCTGATAAAGCTCGTGAGAAGCTTTTAAAAAAAATATCACTTAGACTTTGAAATATTTGGATATTCTATAAATGGAGAGGTATAATGGAAAAACACTTAATTTCTTCAGATAAAAATACAATTATCTTTCATATAGGCCCACATAAAACCGGTACAACCTCTATTCAAAAGTGGCTTTATTTAAATAGAGAATATTTAAGAAAAAATTTAATAAATTATCCAGAACCAAGCGAGGTAATCCCTGAGTTTAGTGTTTATTGTCACAAAGATGTAACTAAAAGTCCCCAAAAAATAGTTGATTATCTTAATCATGAGTATAAAATAAATATTATTTCTTTTGAAGGATTATCTTTAGTAGATAAGGAATATATTCATGAATTTCATGATCTTCTACAAAAAAATTTCAGTGATTATGAGATTTTTATAATTTTTTATGTAAGACATCCTATCAAAAGGTTAAAAAGTTACTACATAGAACAAATCAAGCATGGATTTACAGGAACACTTCCAGAGTTTTTTAGCGAACACTTGTTAGCGCCTTTTCAGAATGAAAATGTGAATTATTGTTTGATATTAGATAAATATGCAGGTACTTTTGGCAAAGATAAGATTGTTCTTGTGGATTACGATTTTTATAGAAATAATCTTAATATTTTGCATCCTTTTTTGGAAATCCTTAATTTAAACCCAGAACAAGTAAAATTAGATTTTGTTAATATTTCTCTTAAATTGGAAATTGCTGAAATCATTAGAATCTTAAATTTTATTAATATTACAAATGGCAAAAAATTGTCAGGTTCAGATTTAAGAAATAGATTTTTATATCTATTAAGAAACGATGGGAAAGTTAGTTCGTTAGTAAGTGAACTAGCAACTATAATGCATAATTATAGAAAATCTTTTATGGTAGGCCCTTTTTTGATAGAAAGTCTAAGAAAAGAGATAGTTAGAAGATATGATAGCCAATTATATAATAGTAATTTAACTGAATGGTTATCTGAAAAAGTTGAGTATATAGGCGACGGATGGATATTCCACAAAAAGGTAATGGAATATCTCATTGAGATTTTAAATAGGATCTTAAACTTTGAGGCTTCTAATGACAAAGTATAATCCAGGTAAGATTTTTCCACCAGGTCATTTTTACTCTCCAATACCTGATATTGAAGATATTAGGAGAAGAGAAAAGAAAATATTCAGGAAAGTAAAAGATGAAGAGGTTTTCGGTATAAATCTGAATCCTGAGTTACAGTTTGAGATGCTGAAAATAATCTCTCAATATAAGGATGATTTTCTTTATCCCGAAGTAAAACCTTCAGATGAATATAAGGGGTATTTTCTTAATAATGGACTTTTTGGAGGATTAGATGCGCTTGCGTATTTTTCATTTCTTCTTCATTTTAAACCGAAAAGAGTAATTGAAATTGGTTGTGGCTATTCCACACTCATACTGTTAGATGTTAACAAAAAATTCTTTGATAATTCAATTAACATCACCCTCATTGAACCCTATCCTTCAGAGATTCTTTTAGAAAATATCAAAGAAAACAAAGATGTGCTTATAAATAAGCCTGTCCAAGATGTGGAGATAGGCATATTTACAGAACTTTCAGAAAACGATATCCTTTTTATTGACTCAACCCATGTCTGCAAAATAGGAAGCGATGTAAATTATCTGTTTTTTGAAGTGATCCCGAGACTTAAAAAAGGAGTCATAATTCATGTTCATGATATATTTCTTCCTGATGAGTACCCACTAAAATGGGTCTTTGAGGAAAATAGGGCATGGAATGAGATGTATGTTTTAAGGGCTTTTCTTATATTTAATAATTGTTTTGAAATCCTATTTGGCTCATATTATGTATCAACAAGATACAAAGACTATGTTGAGCAAATTTTTGGCAAATCAATTGGTGGTGGGTCTTTTTACATGAGAAGGATATGCTGAAAAATTCAATAAAACTTTGGCTTTACATTTTATTTATTAGCTTATCCTTCTATTTCTTAACAGTTCAATCTTCGTATACTCAAGAGTCATGCTATCCTTATCCTTCTGTAAAAGAGGATGGGCAACTAATAAAGGATTGCAAACCTTTTAAAGCAATAGGAGTTAACTATTTTGATGCCTTTTATAGGGTTTTAAAAAATCATGAGGATGAATCTTTTATTGAGGGCTTTAAAAAACTTTCAGAATCTCAGATCCCTTTTACAAGGGTTATGGCTTCTGGTTTCTGGCCCAAAGATTGGGAACTCTATCTAAAAGATAGAGAAAAATATTTTTCACTTCTTGATAAGGTTGTTAAAACAGCAGAAAAATACAATGTTGGACTGGTTCTTTCTCTCTTCTGGCATTATTCAACTGTGCCTGATATAGTAGGTGAACCAGTCAGTAAATGGGGAGATAATGAGAGTGAGACGATAAAGTTTATGAAAAAATATACAGCTGAAGTGGTCACAAGATACAAGGACTCTCCTGCAGTCTGGGTTTGGGAGTTTGGGAATGAATATAATTTAAAGGTTGACTTGCCTGATGGAGAGAAACATTTACCTAAAGTTGCACCTACATTGGGGACACCTCCAAAAAGGACAGAAAGGGATATTCTCAGTTCCCCAGATATGATTAATGCTTTTATTGAGTTTGCTAAAACTGTAAGGTCAATAGATAAGATTCGCCCTATAAGTTCTGGCAACAGCCTTCCAAGACCAAGTGCTTATCATAACACTCATTACAGGACATGGGGTAAAGATACATCTTCTCAGTTTGCTTGGATTATTAAAAGAGACAATCCAGACCCAGTGAATTTAATATCAATACATTTATATCCAGGTCATGAGGATAAATATTTTGCTGATTATAAGACAGATTTGCATGGTTTGGTAAAATTTGTTCAAAAATCTTCAGGTAAAAAGCCTGTTTTCATAGGAGAATTTGGTGTTTGTTCTCATCATGTGAGGAATAAAAATGAAGAAAAGGAATTTTTTAAGAAAATATTGGATGCTATTGTAAAATTAGAGATTCCCCTATCAGCAGTCTGGGTTTATGATTTTAAGGCTCAAGACAGGACATGTAATGTCACATTTGAAAATCATAGGGCTTATCAACTTATAATGATCAAGGAGATAAATATAAATTTTTCAAAGAATTAAGTTTTAAAACATTAAAAGGAGGAGAAAGATGAAACCTATGGAAATCATTGAAAAACTTTACGAGAGCAATCCTGAAATATTTGGCGGGGTTGCGAAAAAGAAGGCTGTTACTATTCTAAGGGTGGTGTTGAAAGAGATTAATAGAAAGTTAGAAAATATTGAAGAAGGTAAACTTGCAATTCCACCATTAGGAGTATTTGTTGTGAGAACTGTTCAGAAAGATTACCAGAAGGTTAAGAGAATAGTATTCAGGCCTGGCAAGGTAAAGTAAATATGCAATCCATTATTTATGATATGATAAATACAGCCATAAAGGCTGGCAAGAGGATACTGGAGATTTATAACTCTGACTTTTCCTATTCTACCAAATCAGACAACTCCCCTCTAACCCTTGCAGACAGGGAATCCCATCGCATAATAACAGAGAGGTTGACCCGAAAGTTAGGATATAATAGTTAAGAGTTATGACAGGTGTAAGGTTACTCTTCCTGATTATGGTAGTAGCCCCTACAGTTTTTGCTACAGTATATTACACCTTATTAGCAAGTGATGTTTACATAACCGAGGCAAGGGTAATAGTAAAAACGATGAGTCCACCGTCTGCATCCTTTGGAAGTATCGCAGGTATACTACACGGTTTGGGAATCCCAGAGCCTTCAACAAAGGGAGCTCACTTGGTAATAGAACACATAATGTCAAGGGATGTGATGTTTGAACTTGATAGGAAGCATCGCCTCAAAGATTATTACTCCTCTTCAAAGTGGGATATACTTCAAAGGTTTGACCCATTAGGAATAGACCCAAGTTACGAGAATTTTTTTGAGAATTATTACAAGAAAAAGGTAATTCAAGCATATTTAGATGTAAACTCGGGAGTTTTGACATTTAGAATTAGAACATTTGACTCGGACTATGGCTACAGTATAGCCCCAGACATACTTTCTATAAGTGAAAAGTTCATAAACGAACTAAATAAAAGATCATCTGCCACCGCACTAGAGTATTTTAGAGAGAGGCTTGAAGATACCAAAACAAGAATTAGACGATTCTCCGATAAGTTAGTTGCATACATGAAGCAAAGTAAAGTTGTCACGCCTCAGGAGCAGATAGGTATAACCCTACAGCAGATAGCAAAGCTTCAGGAACAATTGATAATAAAGCAGTTTGAACTCTCAAAGGTTGTTTCAATAGCACCTGAAAACCCAAAGGTGCAAAATTTACAAAGAGAGATTGAAGAGCTAAAGAGAGAAATTGACAAGGGGATGGCAATCTTAGTAGGAAAGGAAGGTTCAATGGGAGGTCATTTAGTTGAGATGGAACTTATGAAAGCAGAACTCCAGCTTTTACAGAAAGAACTCGAAGCTAACATCTCAGCTTACCTGCAGGCGCAGAATCAAGTTTTCCTACAACAGCTGTTCATTGAAAGAGTGGAAGAACCCCACAAGCCCGATGCACCCCTTGAGCCAAGGAGGTTTATCTCAATACTTACAGTCTTTGCTATCTCCTTTGCCCTATGGGGGGTAATCTCTCTTTTAATAGCAGGAGTTAAAGAGCACAGGGAGGAATAAATGAGTTATTTAGTTGAACTCTGGAGATCTTTAAAGATCCAGGTAAGAGTAATATATGCCCTTATGATGAGGGAGATAATAACGAGATATGGAAGAAGGGGATTAGGATTTCTTTGGCTCTTTTTAGAGCCTGCATTATTCACAGGTGGGGTGGCCATCCTCTGGCAATATTTGAGATTCGGAGAGAGGGGTGGAATCCCTGTTTCTAGTTT
>FWWL01003767.1_pt1 | contig 24443 bp, 24 predicted proteins | sample 2228331 | NCBI WGS metagenome assembly FWWL01 (sample SAMEA103939775, study PRJEB20133) | metagenome | reverse complement strand
AGCTTCAAAAATCCCCCACGAATCAAATAGAACAGCCCCAACCCCACCAACGGAAACTCTATCGTCCTCAGAGCCAACGCAAACGCCACCGCACTCTCCTGCGGCACCGCCATCGGCGCACGCGTCACCAGCGAAATCAGCGAAAATAAACTGAATATCCCCCAACTGCCTGCCTCAAAGACCCCTGTCCCCCCAGGCGTCACCCAAAAAAACGCCCCCAAAAAGATAAACAGCGTGTAGATCATCGCCAGGTGCGAAACCGGAAAGAACGCCCGCACCGCAAAGATGAAAAAGACCTGCGGACGCACAAAGACACAGAACGTCGCACAGAGAGTGAGAGCAAACGCCAGCAGCGTCGCCCCCTTATGATCCCGAAACGCTATGAAGACGTCCTCCTCGACCTCACGAACTTTACTCTCGGCGACTGTTAACGCCCGCTTCCACGGCAAACGCCCCTTCAGCCACCCCACCAGACGCGCCCCCCACAACCGATGCCCCGCTAAGTTCATCAATAACAGCGCCAAAAAGACCCCAAAGAGCACCATCCCCGTCACCATCGCCCCGGTGTCGTCGAGGGGCAAGAGCCTCGTGGCCAGCGCATAATAGACCCCCAAATAGATAAACGCCAGCAAGCACAGCCCCTCTAAGAGCTTGGCTACTAAGATCGTCGCCACGATCCGCGTCGCCGGAGAAGCCCCCTCCTGCTCCCGCGCAATCAGATAGACGCTGGCCGGCTCGCCCCCTAAGTACAGCGAGGGCGTCAAGTAGGTAATCGCAAACCCGCAGAGCCGCGCCCGCCACGTCGCCCACCACCCCACCCGCACCCCATAGGCCCGCAAGATCACCCACCAACTGAGCGACCAACACAGCAGCGTCGCCAGCACCACCCCGGCTAACGAGAAGAACCCCCACCACCCCAACATCGCGATCTGATGGACGACGATGCCCACCCCGGCCACAAACGAGCCCCCACCCAACACGATCAGCACCCCACAGAGAATCCCTACCCCCACGATCACCGACAAGCCTATGAAGAGATGACGCCGCAGCATACTAGACGTACCCTAAGCCCTTGAGGCGCTCCCGGATCTCCTTCTCCCACGGGGAAGGCAAGGCCCTCTCCTCACCCTCACCCCTATCCCCTCTCCCCTCTGAGGGAGAGGGGTGTAGGGGTGAGGGGAAAGAGGGGGGCAGGGGTGAGGGGAAAGAAGGGCTGAGCAGATCCTCAGGGAGCCGTCCATCTATACCCGCGGGGATCGGCACCCCCAAGGCCGTCACCACCAGAGGGAAGAGATCGATGATGCGGAGCTTCTGCTTCGGCCCGGGCCGAATCCCATCCCCATAAGCTATGAAGATCCCCTCCAGCCGATGCCAGCCTGAGCCGGCATAGGTGGGCGAGATCGTCCTGTTGGAGAGAAACTCCGTCGTGCCCACAGCCATGATCCCGTCCTTGGGGACTCCCAGGATCTCCGGGGCGTGAGCCAGCGCTTCACCCCAGTAGATCTCTTCCTTGCGATAGATCCTTTCAAAGACCGGCTCGCCCGTGTAGGGGTTGACGAACTCCCTGAGCCCCGCGATGAGCTCGGCGATGAGAGATTCTTTCTCCTGGGGGGCGACGCAGCCGTGGGGCTCGCGCCCTCGTAAGTTCAGATAGATCTGGCCGACGTTGCCGTGGGAGTAGGCCCGCGTCCTGGGCCAATCTATGTTCTGAGTCGACAGGAAGAGGCGCCCAAGAAGATCGTGCAGGGTGCCGTGGCGCAGGCGCGCCCCAAGATCGAGCAGCCTCAAGCGCTCGGCTAAGACATAGAGGTTCTCCGGGGTCAGCCCCGCTCGCCAGGCGAGCCTCTTCAGCAGCGTCGCTGGAGTGCTCTTGAGGACGAGATAGCCCTGCTCCCAGAGCCAGCAGTTGAGATAGATATTATACAAGAGCGGGCCAAAGCCATGATCGGAGATGACCAAGAGCGTTGTGCTCTCATCGAGCTGCTCCTGGATCTGCCCCACGGCGCTATCAGCCAGCTGATAGATCTCCAAGATGGGGTTGCCCACGATATCCCCCCCATGGTAGCGCGGACGCTCGATATGATCTAAAAGATGCCACATCTGGTGGCAGACCGAATCGGTCTCCATGATGTGGAGCATGAAGAAGTCCCAGGGTTTGGTTCGCATCAGATAGAGGGCGATCTCCAGGCGACGGGATAGGGAGTCTTTGAGGTTCTTCAGCCATCTGGTGGCGGCGTAGCGGCCGCGCCAGTGCTCGGGCATGACGGGGTAGGGGCCGATCGTGCGTTCGATCTCGTCTTGGAGTTCTGGGGGGAAGGCATAGGGTGCCCCCTGGGGCGTCAACAGATCCGTCAGCAGAAAGCCGTTGACCGGTCGGGCGGGGTAGCTCACCGGGACGCCCATCACGCCGACGCGCTTGCCGTGCCGACTGAGATACTCCCACAAGACTTCGTGGCGAATAGCCTGGGAGCTGATGGGGGCCAACTGATAGCTTCCGTCTTTGCGGGCCAGCCAATCGAAGATGCCGTGGCGTCCCGGCTGTACCCCCGTCTGGAAGCTCGTCCAGGCGGCTCCGGTGATGGGCGGCTGGGTGCTCTCTAAGCGCGCCCACGCCCCCTGATCTCTCAGTCTTGTGAGATGGGGCAGGTGTGCTGCCCACGGCTCGATCAGATCGAACGTGGCTCCATCCAGCGCGATCACCACGACTCTGCGAGTGCTCATGGTCCCCTTCTTTCGTGTGATAGGCCCTCACCCCCGTCCCCTCTCCCCTCTCCCCTCTCCTCACCCTCACCCCCAGCCCCTCTCCCCTCTGAGGGAGAGGGGTGTAGGGGTGAGGGGAAAGTGCAAGGGGTGAGGGCCTCTAAATCTTCAGTCTCGCGCTGCAGCACCACGGCGCGAATATACTGACGCATATAGAAGCGTATAGTCCTCCAGACTCCCAAGCGATTATAGCGGCGCGCCGAGGCGTATGCTACGAGATGGGGGTCATAGCGCACACCTCCCAGGCGCCGCAACCTCCGGACGATCTCGTGGTCTTCTAGGGCTTTGAGATGGGTGTTGAACCCGCCCACGGCGAGGAACGCCCGGCGGCGCATGGCGAAATTCGACCCGATCACGTTGTGGCAGCCCACCAGACGCCCCATATGGGTGATCGCGTCGTTGAGGATGGGGTGAAAGAACCTCCAGAAAGCCCCAAAGCCCACAAGCCGCACCGGGCCGTACAGAACTACTAAGTCTGGGTCGTGGGCAAACGCCCCCACGATGCGAGCCGCCCAGTCAGGGGGATAGACCGCATCGGCGTCGGCGCTGGCGAGGATCTCCCCTGACGCTGCCAAGCAGGCTGCCTGACGCGCCCAGCTGACCCCCTTGCGGGCTTCGAAGAGAATCTTAACCGGCCAAGGGGATTTTTTTGCAAAATCGCGCACGATCTCTTCGGTCCTGTCCGTGCACACGTTGAGACAGACCACGATCTCCAGCCCGATATTCTGACGTGCCAGGGACTCCAAACACCGGGCGATATACTGCTCTTCGTTATGGGCGGGGATGGCCACGGAGAGCTTCATAATGAAGGCCCTCACCCCCTCACCCCTGCCCCCTCACCCCTACACCCCTCTCCCTCAGAGGGGAGAGGGGCTGGGGGTGAGGGTGGAGAAGAGGGCTTGAGGGTGAGGGCCTGATAGAGTTCTTTCAACCGTTCTCCCACGACGGGCAGGCTGCTGGCCTCTGCCAACTCCTGCGAGGCGTGGGAGAGCCGCTGCCACTCGTGAGTATTCTCGGCAAGCTCTGAGATGATCTCCACGAATTCCTCAACGGAGCGGCCCAGGCGCGCGTTGACTCTATCGATGAGCCACCCGTGATATTCGGGGATATCCCGCACGACCAACGGTCGCCCCAGCGACGCCGCCTCGAGCAAGACCATCGGCTGGTTCTCGCGGAACGAGGGCAAGAGGAGCACGTCTGCGGCGGCAAACGCTGCCGGGGTCTCTTCGATGAAGCCGGGCATCTGCACGTTGGGGGGGCGGTTCTCGATGGCCTTGTGCATCTGGGGGTAGAACGTCAGGAGCTTCGGCCACAGATGCCCAAACCAGACGAAGTCGATCTGGGGGAGCCGTCGCGCCACCTCGAGAAAGTCTAAGACGCCCTTGCGGGGGATGACGTTGCCCGCACAGAAGACTGTGAAATTTTTCAGCCCCAGGCGCGCCCGCCACAGCTGACGGCTCTCTTCAGAGAAGCGAAAGCGCTCCCGGTCGACCGCGTTGCTCACCACAGAGATGGGCTTGGTAATCCCCTGAGCGCGCAGCTGCTCCTGGGCGTACTGGGAGCAGGTGAAGATCGCGTCGCTCAGCTCATAGAAATAATAGAGATACTTCTCGTACAGGGGCGCGACGGAGTTAAAGAGCGTGAAGCTATCGGCAAAATCATGGGCGCCTATGCTGTGGGCGTGGACGACCACGGGGATCTTGAGACGTTTGGCGCGCTTGAGAGAGAAGAGCGACTTGGGCCCGAAGAAGTGCAGATGGAGCAGATCGTACTCTGAGTCGGGGTCGTCGGTGACCGAGACGCCGACTCTTTCCAGAGCCTTGCGGTGCTGCTCGTAGGCTGTCTTGAACCCGGACTTTGCCACAAGGTCTGCAGCCTCCAAGTAGAGACAGACTCTCACTCTTTCCCTCCTTTGCGTTCGAGCAGCTCCCTGTAGAGCCGAGAGAGCCTTTGGCCCACGCAGTCCAACGAATTGGCCTCAGCCAGGCGATAGGCCTGTCGAGCTAGCCGTGCTCGCAGCCGTTCGTCTTGTGCCAGCATCACGATCTTCTTGCAGAAGTCGTCGAGGGTCTGGCCCTTCAGGCAATTCTCCCCGTCGTTCCAGCCCGCAGCGGTGTACTCCGGCAGGTCGCGCACGAGAATAGGGCGCTCCAGCGCCGCGGCCTCGAAGAGCACCAACCCGTGCGTCTCCCCGTAGGAGGGATAAAAGAGCAGATCTCCAGCGGAGAACGCCCCGGGAGTATCTTCGACAAATCCGGGGAGCTTGACGTTAGCAGGGCGTGCCTCGAGCGCCTGGTGCATCTCGCTGTCGAAGGCCAGCAGGCGGCTCCAGGTCTGCCCAAACCAAACAAAATCGAATTGGGGGAGTCTGCGGGCAGCCTCGAGAAAATCGAGCACCCCCTTGCGAGGGATGACGTTGCCCGCACAGAAGACCGTAAATCTCTCAAGGCCCCACCGCTTGCGATAAGCCTCACGCGTCCGCGCATCGAATCTGAATCGCTCCAGATCGACGCCGTTGCTGACCACGTAGATGGGCCGCGAGAGCCCCTGTGCCTCCAGCAGCGCCTTAGCGTGCTGGGAGGGGGTGAAGATCGCGTCGCTCAGCTCGTAGAAATAGTGTAAGTATCTCTCATAGAGCGGGGCAAACGTATTGGAGAGCGTAAAGCTGTCTTTGAAATCATAGGCGCCGATGCTGTGGGCATGGGCGATGACGAGCTTGCCCTGCTGTTTGGCTCGTTTGAGATAATAGAGTGATCGTGGGCCAAACCAATGCAGATGGAGGATATCGAACGAATCGGTGGGATCGGTGGTCACGGGCACGCCCAGGCGCTCCAGCGCCCGCAGGTGCTGGGCAAAGGCCGTGCGGAACCCCGAACGCGCCACAAGATCTGTAGCCTCAAGATAGAGACAGACCTTCATCTCTGCTGTGGCTATGCTTATTCCCATTCTATGGTAGCCGGGGGCTTGGAAGTGATATCGTAGACGACTCGGGTGACCCCGTCGATCTCGTTGGTGATCCGGCTGGAGAGCCTCTCTAAGAGATCATAGGGGAGAGGGAACCAGTCGGCGGTCATGCCGTCGCGGCTGTCGACGGCGCGCACGGCCACGACATGCCCATAGGCCCGCCCATCCCCCAGGACCGCCACGCTCCTCACCGGCAGCAGCACTGCAAAATACTGCCAGACCGCCCGAGCCAGCCCCGCTCTGTGGATCTCCTCACGCACGATGGCGTCCACTCTCCGTAAGAGATGCACCCGCTCCGGAGTCACCTCACCCACGATCCGCACGGCCAGCCCCGGCCCAGGAAACGGCTGCTCCCAAATGATCTCCTCGGGGATCCCCAGGCGCAGCCCGATCTGGCGTACCTCGTCTTTGAAGTAATTTCGTAATGGCTCGATGATCCGAAACCGCAAGCCCTCCGGCAGCCCGCCCACGTTATGATGGCTCTTAATCTTGTCAGCCCCGCGAGAGCCAGCGCTCTCGATGACGTCGGAGTAGATCGTCCCTTGGACGAGCACGTCGATCCCTCCGACCTCCTGGGCGAGCTTGTGGGCTTCTTCCTCGAAGACTCTTATAAATTCCGCGCCGATGCGTCTCCGTTTCTCCTCGGGATCGGTGACCCCGCGCAGCTGGGCGAAGAAGCGCGCGCTGGCGTCTACGATGTGCACGCGCAACCCCAGCTTCTCTAAGACCGCGCGGGTGCGTTCTGCTTCACCCAGCCGCAGCAGCCCCGTGTCGATGAAGATCGGGATCAGCCTCTCCCCGATGGCGCGATGGACGAGCACCGCGGCGGTGCTGCTGTCTACCCCACCCGAGACCCCAATGAGCACGTGTCGGGCTTCTTTGAGCTCTTCTTTGAGCTGCTCAATGATCTCCTGGACGTGATCGCCGGGGTGCCAGCGCTCTTGAATCCCACAGATCTTGAACAGAAAGTTTTTGAGGATCTCTGTCCCCTTCGGGGTGTGAGCCACTTCGGGATGGAATTGAATCCCATAGAGAAGCCCGTCGTGGCTCCTCATGGCCGCGTGAGCGACGGTGTGGGTCTGGGCTAAACACACAAAGCCTGGGGGCAGGGTGTGGATCTCGTCGCCGTGGCTCATCCAGACCTCTTCGTGCTCAGCCAGCCCCTCAAGCAGGGTATCTGTCTGGATGATCTGCAGGGTAGCGGGGCCGTACTCGCGCCTCGTGCCCCGCAGCACCTGCCCGCCCAGATCATGGGCCATCAACTGCATCCCATAACAGATGCCCAAGATGGGGATCTTCAGGGTATAGATACGCTTATCTATATGGGGGGCATCGGGGGCGTAGACGCTCGCTGGGCCACCGGAGAGGATCAGCCCTTTGGGGGCGCGACGGCGAATCTCCTCAAGTGTGATCTCCGGAGGAGCAATCTCGGCATAGACCCCCAGCTCGCGCACCGCCTTGGCGATGAGCTTGGTGTACTGCGAGCCGAAATCGATAATGAGCACCGTATCCATAAAGAGCGCTTTGTAGTTTAGCACAACCCCCCTCACAGAGCAAGCATCAGCTCCGTCATGACCGGCCCCAGCTCGCTCGCGATGACGAGATCAGCCAGGGCATCGAAGGGTGTCCCCTCCCGATTGACGATGGCGATCTGGGCACCGCGACGCTTGGCCTGCGGCACAAGCCCAGCGACGGGATAGACTTCTAATGACGTGCCCAGCACAAACAGAAAATCGCAGCGCTCGATCTCGTCAAGAGCACTATCAAAATCGGGGGTGAGCAGCTCGCCAAAGAGCACCACATCGGGCTTGAGCAACCCCTGACACGTATCACACACGGGGATGCCCTGGCGCTCGACCCGCTCAAAGATCTCTTGGATCGTATAGGTCTTCTGACATTCGAGGCACAGCCCACGGGTGTAATTGCCGTGCACCTCCAAGACGCGTTTTGATCCGGCTCTTCGGTGGAGATCGTCAATATTCTGGGTGATGACGCACTTCAGATAGCCGCGGGCTTCGAGCTCGGCGAGCGCAGTATGGGTGATGTTGGGCTGGGCGTTGGCTAAGTGGGCAAAGCGCTGGCGCCAGAACTGGTAGAACCGCGCGGGGTTGCTGCGGAAGCCCTCAATCGAAGCGACTTCTATGGGGTTATACTGGGCCCATAAGCCGGTGGGGCTGCGAAAGTCGGGAATCCCCGACTCGGTGCTCACCCCCGCCCCGGTCAGAGCCACACCATAGCGAGCGTGGCGCAGCATCTGGACGAGACGCTCGAGAGACTCTCTCATGCTTAAATTCTACATAGGTGAGATCGCCCAGACAAACGGCTGGGCGATCGGGTATAATGTGAGACTCTATGGTGACGAAGGCAAGACAGAGCACGCCGAAACTCTCCGAGCTGCCCCAAGAAGGGCATTTTGGGGAGTTTGGGGGGCAATTTGTCCCAGAGATCTTGGTCCCGGCGCTCCATGAGTTAGACCGAGCCTACCAGGAGATCAGCCGTCGGCCCAGCTTTCAGAGCGAATTGAAGAGCTTACGTGCAGACTACGGTGGGCGCCCGACCCCGCTCTACTTTGCCAGGCGTCTTACGGAGTACGCCGGCGGCGCGCGCATCTTTCTCAAAAGAGAAGATCTCGTACATGGGGGAGCGCACACGCTCAACAACGCCTTGGGCCAGGCCCTGCTCGCTCAAGCGATGGGCAAGAGACGTGTCATCGCCGAGACGGGCAACGGCAATCACGGGGTCGCGACAGCGATGGCCTGTGCCGTGCTGGGCTTGAACGCCGAGATCTATATGGGGGTGCACGATATCGAGCGCCAACAGTTGAACGTCCAACGCATGAAGCTTTTGGGGGCGACGGTGCACCCGGTCTCTAGGGGTGCAGGAACGCTCAGGGACGCTCTGGGGGAAGCCCTGCGTGACTGGGCCACCAACGTGCCCACGACATATTATCTCATCGGGTCGGTGGTCGGCCCGCACCCCTATCCCATGATCGTGCGGGACTTCCAACGGGTGATCGGGGAGGAGATCAAGGGCCAGCTCCTCCGAAGGGAGCAGCGCCTGCCCGATCTGTTAGTGGCGTGTGTGGGCGGCGGCAGCAACGCGATAGGCACCTTCTTCCCCTTCGTCAACGACGAGAAAGTCCAGTTTGTGGGGGTAGAAGCCGAGGGAGCGGCTCCGCTCAGTCGGGGTTCTGTGGGCGTGTTGCACGGGGCGAAGACGTTCGTCTTGCAGGACGAGCACGGCTCTGTTAGCCAGACGCACAGCATCGCTGCGGGATTAGATTATGCTGCCGTTGGGCCAGAGCACGCCTTGTACAAGAAGCTAGGTCGGGGAGAGTACGTCACCGTAAGCGACGCTGAAGCGCTCGAGGGCTTTCGGCTTTTGGCACAGCTGGAGGGGATTCTGCCCGCTCTTGAGGCCGCGCACGCAGTCTATGCGGGGGTGCAGCGGGCCAAGCGCATGAAGCGCGATCAGATAGTAGTGATCACGCTCTCCGGCCGCGGCGACAAGGACATAGAAAGAGTTCCACCCTCACCCCCAGCCCCTCTCCCCTGAGAGGGAGAGGGGTGCAGGGGTGAGGGGAGAAGAGAGGGAAGTGTTGCACTATGATACTCAGTCAGCGATTGAGCCAACGCTTTGAAGCAGTGCGCAGCCGGGGCGAGGCCGCCCTCATCGGGTACGTGATGACGGGGGAGCCCCAGCTCGACCGCACCCTTGAGTATATCCGTGCTCTGGAGGCCGGTGGGCTGGATGTGCTCGAGCTGGGCGTGCCCTTCACCGATCCCATTGCTGACGGGCCGATTCTCCAAGCGGCTCACCTCCGCGCACTCCGCCAAGGCGTAACAGTGCACACGGCGCTCCAGCTCGTACGCGAGCTCCGAAAAAGCTCCGAGATCCCTATTCTCTTGATGACGTACTATAACCCGATCTTTCGGCTCGGTGAGGAATCGTTTGCACGGCGGTGCAGCGAGGCCGGCGTGGACGGGGTGATCATTCCCGACCTGCCCATCGAGGAGGCCGGCTCGTGGGTCAACCAAGCTCGCAAATATGGGCTTGCCCGGGTCTTCTTCGTGACGCCCGAGACCCCCAACGAGCGTGTCAAGAAGATCTGTGAGTATTCGTCGGGGTTTCTCTATTTGGTCTCGCGCTATGGCACGACGGGGGCTCACGAGACGCTCGCGCCCACGGCACTGCCCTTGATCGAGCGGGTGCGTCCGCTCTTACCCGACGACTTGAGACTAGCGGTCGGCTTTGGGTTTTCCTCGAGGGCTCAGATTGAGCAGGCGGTGCGTGCCGGCGCCGATGGCGTGATCGTGGGCAGCGCCTTAGCCGCGCGGATCGCTGAAGACATCGCGCCGGAAGTCTTGACAGAGTATGTCCGAGAACTCAAAGCAGCCACTCGGCTCTAAAAATATCTATCTGATCGGTTTTATGGGATCGGGCAAGAGCACGGTGGGCAAGCTCTTGGCCCAAGCCCTGCACCGCGAGTTCGTTGACCTCGATGAGGAGATCGCCCAACAAGCGGGCTGCTCCATCCCCCATATCTTCCAGAGGGAGGGGGAGGTGGGGTTTCGCGAGCGCGAGAGCGCGGCACTACGTCAGATCGCTCAGCGACAGAATCTCGTGATTGCCCTAGGCGGCGGCGCCGTGGTGCGAGATGAGAACTGGAAGCTTGTGCAAGAGACCGGCATCAGCATCTATCTCAAAGTGTCTCCGGAGCTGCTGCACCAGCGCTTAGAGAGCCAAGTCGAGCGTCCGCTTCTGGGCGCATCACCCCAACGCCTTCAAAAGATTACTGAGATCCTGCACCAGCGCCAGGCGCGCTATGAGCAAGCTGATCTCACCATCTGCAATGAAGGGACGCCCCACGAGGCCGTCACTATGATCAGGGAACAGCTCAGGGAGATGGCCGCTATCGTCCGCGTCGCCTTGAAAGAGCGAAGCTATGATATATGGGTCGAACCGGGCATACTGAAAAAGCTCGGCTCACTCTATAGAAGATATCACTTAGGGCCGAAAGCAGCGATCATCACCGACGAGATCGTGGCTGGGCTCTACAGTGACTCTGTCTGTCAGAGTTTGCGTGCTCAGGGCGTCGAGGCCGTCTTGTGCACTATTCCTCCTGGCGAGGACCAAAAGAGCCTGCAGACGGCCGAACGGCTCTACACGCGCTTATTAGAAGCCGGCCTAGATCGTCACAGCGTGATCATCGCGCTGGGCGGCGGGGTGATCGGCGATCTAGGGGGCTTTGTCGCTTCGACGTTCTTGCGGGGGATAGAGTATATTCAGATTCCCACGACGCTTCTGGCGCAAGTCGACAGCAGCATCGGCGGCAAGACGGCAGTCAATCACCCCTTGGGGAAGAACTTAATTGGGACGTTCTACCAGCCGCGCTTGGTACTCATTGACCCCACAGTACTTCAGACCCTACCAAAGCGGGAGCTCTGGTCCGGGTTGGCTGAAGTCATAAAATATGGGCTCATCGGCGATCCCGCGCTCTTGCAACGCCTCGAAGCCGATTTAGAATATTGTGTGAAGAACCCCACAGAACTCGGTGCGATCATCGGGCGATGTTGCACCATGAAAGCTGAGATAGTCTCTGCCGATGAGCGCGAGAGCGGGCGGAGAAGCATTTTAAACTTTGGGCACACTATCGGGCACGCTCTGGAGGCGGCCAGCGGGTATGAGCTGCGGCATGGCGAGGCGATTGCCTGGGGGATGATAGCCGCAGCGCGGCTCTCTCACAGAAAGACGGGGTTGAGCACAGCAGAGCTTGATCGTATCGAGAGACTTTTACAGCGAGTGCCCAAGCCGTCACTGGGTGGTCTCCGTGTGCAAGCCGTGGTGGAGCTGTTGCGTCGAGATAAGAAATCGCGTGACGGGCAGGTTCGGTTTGTGCTCTTACAGTCTATAGGGAAACCGGTGCTCTGCGATGCCGTCTCAGACTCCGACGTGCAGGAGACCTTACAGACTCTCTTATGAGATTAGATATGAAGCGCATTCTCGTCATTCACGGGCCGAACTTGAATCTGTTAGGCGAGCGCGAGCCCGAGATGTACGGCTCGCTGACGCTTGATGAACTGAATGAGAAGCTTCGGGAGTTTGCGGCTGAGCAGGGGCTTGAGCTGAAGATCTTCCAATCTAATCACGAGGGCGCGATCATCGATACCCTGCACCAAGAGCGGCAGTGGGCGGACGGAGTCGTGATCAATCCCGGTGCTTATACCCATTACAGCTATGCGATCCGCGACGCGATTGCGGCTATTGGCACCCCCACAGTCGAAGTGCATCTTTCGGATATAACCAAGCGAGAGCCCTTCCGGCGCACGTCGGTGATCAAGGAGGTCTGCGTGGCGCAGATTTGCGGGCTGGGCTGGAGAAGCTATATCGAAGGGATAAAAAAATTACTTGAGAAGTTCTCAAACTCTCAGATATAATCAGTCTCACTTCTTACAGTCATCGGGAGGTCTAACTATGAGCGAACTGATCGTCGAGACGATGAAGGACGGTCCGAATCTTATCCCCGGCCCGGTCAAGCTCATTGACGTCGACGGCAAAGAGACCCTCATTGATCGAAAATGGGTGGCCTTGTGTCGCTGTGGCCAGTCCAGCAATAAGCCGTTGTGCGACGGGACACACAGCAAAGTCGGATTCAAAGCGAGCGAAGCGAAGTTCTATAAGCCGTAGCGCGCCAGGGCTTCTGCTGTCTGTGCCCATTGCTCCGAGGCAGCCTCCAGCTCGTGACGCTTCTGGCGATAGAGCGCCGTCAGCTCGCGCAGCTTGTGATAGTCTCCCGCATAGCTGGCCTCTTCCATCTGCCTTTCGATTTGGGCGATCTCTTGCTCGAGAGCTGTAACCAGAGCCATGAGCTCAGCCTCACGGGCGGCGAGCTTAGCTCGCTGGCGCTCGCGTTGGCGCTGTTCTTTGCCAGGGGAAAGGCGATGTGATCTATCACCCCCAGCCCCTCTCCCCTGAGAGGGAGAGGGGTGCAGGGGTGAGGGAGTATGGAGCTCGCGCTGCACCCGATAGTGCTCATAATCCCCACGGTAGATAGAGAGCTCCCCATCGCGAATCTCCCAGATCTGTGTGGCAATCGCTTGGATGAGGTAGCGATCGTGGGAGGCTAACAGAATTGTGCCCTGATATTCTTTCAGGGCCTCTTGCAGCACCTCGCGCGAGTCTATATCCAAGTGATTGGTTGGCTCATCCAACAGCAGGAAATTCCCCCCAAGCTGAGCAAGCTGTGCCAGCGCCAGCCGACTCCGCTCCCCACCGGAAAGCTCTGAGACTCTTTTGAAGACATCGTCCCCGGAAAAGAGAAATTGCCCCAGAAAATCGCGAATCTCACCGATCGTCTGGTCCTTGGTGTGCAGCAGCACTTCTAGGAGCGTTTTGTTGGCGTCTTCGGGGTCGGTTTGGCTCTGGCGAAAGTAGGCGATCTCCACCCCATGCCCCAGCTCGAGCGTCCCTTCTATAGGGGGAAGCTCTCCGAGGATGGTTTTGAGGAGGGTGGTCTTCCCCGAGCCGTTGGGGCCAATTAAGGCCGCCCGCTCGCCACGCTGCAACGAGAGGGTCTTACAGCGCACCAAGGGAACCCCGTCGTAGCCGATCACGAGATCCTTGGCGCGGAGCACGCGCTCCCCGCTGGGCTTTTTGGTATCGAGCCACAAGTGAATTCTCTTGGGGACTTGCGGCTTGGGGATACGTTCGAGTTTTTCCAACATCTTCTGGCGCGCTTGGGCTTGACTGGAGCGAAAATCCCCTCCGGCGATGTTGCGTCGAATAAATTCCTCAGATCTTTTGATGAACTCCTGCTGCTCCTCGTAGAGCTTCCATTGACGCTCCAGCCGCTGATGGCGGAGCACACTGTACTGGGAATAATTGCCGGGGTACTCGTAGAGCCGCCCAAATTCTAGCTCCCAGATCTTATGCACGAGCCTGTCGAGGAAATAGCGATCGTGCGAGACCAGGACAAACGCGCCCTTCCAGTGCGAGAGATACTCTTCGAGCCACTCGAGGGCTGCGATATCTAAGTGATTAGTCGGCTCGTCGAGCAAGAGTATATCGGGTTCTGCAAGCAGCAAGCGTGCCAGAGCCGCCCGGGCGCGCTCGCCGCCGCTGAGGTGAGCAACGGGCTTCGTCTCCTCCTGGGGAGTGAACCCCATCCCCGCGAGCACACGGTGGATACGACTGTGATACTCATAGCCCCCGCGAGATCTGAAGCTCTCTAGCAGTTCGTCGTAGCGCTGGAGTAGAGCAGCATCAAGCGAACCGCGGGCGAGCTCTTGTTCCAAGCGATGTAATTCGCGCTCCTGCTCGCGGAGGTCTTGGAAGACCGTGAGCATTGCTTCCCAGAGGGTGGCGTCGCTGTCGAACTGAGGTTCTTGGGGAAGATAGCCGACGCGCACGGCGCCGGCTCGCACGACGCGCCCTGCCGACGGCGGCTGCAAGCCCGCTAGGATGCGCAACAGGGTGGACTTGCCGCTGCCATTGAGACCAATCAGCGCAATGCGATCCCCTCGATGTATGCGTACCGAGACTTTCTCGAAGACGATCTCCGCTCCGTATCGATGTGTCAGATCCTCGCCGACCACCAGAGCCATAGCACCGTCATCATAAACGGTGGGCCCTCATTTGACAAGGACGGTATGCTGTGGTTCAATTTAATACTTTTCTTCTCAAACAGCGAGAAAGGAGACCGATGGGTATAGAAGAGTGGCGCAGCCAGATAGACCGTATAGACGAGCGCTTGCTGGAACTGTTGAACGAAAGAGTGCAGTTAGCTCTTCAGATTGGCCGCGAAAAGCGCGCCCAGCAGCTTCCAATCTATGCCCCAGAAAGAGAGACCCAAATCATTGAGCGCTTAATCGCCTCAAACTCAGGGCCCCTAGACGAACACGCTGTTCGGCGCATCTTTGAGGCCATCGTGGGCGAATCGAGGCGTCTCCAAGAAGAACAGATATGAGAGTAGCTTTTCAAGGGGAGTTGGGAGCATACGGCGAAGCAGCCATCGCCCAGCACTTCGGCTCGGACTACGAGCCGGTCCCCTGTCGCACATTTCGTGAAGTTCTCGATAGCGTGCGCAATGGCATAGCTGACTATGGGGTACTCCCCATCGAGAACTCGACCACCGGCGCCATTGACGAATCTCAGGCGCTCCTGCAAGGGTTTTCCAAAGAGTTCTCTATCTGTGGGGAAATTCTATGCCGGGTCCGCCATTGTTTGTTGGGCGTGCCGGGGAGTTCTCTGAAAGGGATTCGCAGGGTCTACTCCCACCCGCAAGCGCTCGCGCAATGCCAAGAGTTCTTGGACAAACTTGGCGTAGAGTTGGTCCCCTTCTATGATACAGCGGGGGCGGCGAAGTTTATCGCAGAACAGAGCGCCCCAACTCTGGCTGCCGTCGCCAGCCGGCAGGCCGCTGCTCGCTACGGATTAGCTATTCTACGCGAAGGGATCGAGTCAAACCCCCAGAATACGACACGGTTTGTCGTGTTCCGAAAAGCTCTACCCTCTTGACAACTGAGAGAAGTTGTGCTATGATACCGACACTTCACTCTAAGGAGGCGAAAACTATGCTCACCATGGGCCTAGTCATCAGAATAAATGCTCTCTTGTGCTTTAGCGCCTCCTGCTTCTTTGGGGCCCCCCGGCCCTAAACACTCCTCCTTCATTCTAGCTCAGCTTGTTCCGTGAGATTCACGAATAACTCTCTTTGTTTTCACCAAGGAGGTCTTGTATGGTCGTCATCATGAAAGTGGGGGCCAGTGAAAGACAAATCCACCAAGCAAGCCAAGAATTAGAAAGGCTCGGCTTCAGCGTCCATCGCGTGGATGGGGCCACGCGCACCATCTTGGGAGCGATCGGCGAAAAACGAGGTCTTGACTTTGCCAGATTAGCTGTGCTCGACGGTGTGGAAAGGGTCGTTGAGATCACCAAGCCATACAAATTGGCCAGTCGGGAGTTCAAGCCTGAGCCCACAGTTATACGCGTTGGGGATGTAACGATTGGGGGTAACGAGCTAGCGATCATCGCTGGGCCGTGCTCCGTCGAAAGCGAAGAGCAGATCTATCAATGCGCCCAGCTCGTTGCCCAGCATGGGGTGCGTCTGCTGCGTGGTGGGGCGTTTAAACCCCGCACCAGCCCGTATTCTTTCCAAGGGCTCGGCGAGGCAGGCCTAAAGATGATGCGAGCGGCCGCGAATCGTTACGGGCTCTCCATCGTGACCGAAGCCTTGGACACGACGCACGTCGAGACGGTCGCTCAGTACGCTGACGTCCTACAGATTGGCGCGCGCAACATGCAGAACTTCGCCCTGCTCAAGGAAGTCGGGCGTTGCAACAAGCCCGTCTTGCTCAAGCGGGGAATCGCGGCGACGGTCGAAGAGTGGCTCATGGCCGCCGAATATATCTTGAACGAGGGCAACCAGAACGTCATCCTGTGCGAACGCGGCATTCGCACCTTCTCCGATCACTTGCGGTTTACGCTGGATGTCGGGGCTGTCTCTGTAGTGAAAGAACTGTCCCATCTTCCCGTGATTGTCGACCCCAGCCATGCGGCGGGGGTGCGCACCAAGGTCATCCCCTTGGCTCTGGCAGGGATCGCCGCTGGTGCTGACGGCTTGATCGTCGAAGTCCATCACGATCCGGACAAAGCCCTCTGTGACGGCCCCCAAGCGCTTCTGCCCGATCAGTTTCACACGTTGATGGACGAGCTTGCTGTGGTCGCCCAAGCGGTGCGGCGTCGCCTGATACGCTTCACTGCACCAGAGAGCTATGCCAAGAGTTATTAGACCACCTCGAAGCCTGCGCGGCACGGTGCGCGTGCCAGGGGATAAATCTATCTCTCACCGGGCGCTCATGGTGGGGGCGCTCGCCGATGGCGCTGTGCCTATAGAGAATCTATCATCAGCGCAGGACGTGCAGAGCACGATCCTCTGTCTGAGAGCGCTCGGCGTCGCTGTCACGCAAACAGAAAAAGAAATTCTCGTTCATGGCACCGAGGGCCTCTCCCCCTCCGCGCACGCGCTCGACGCCGGAAATTCCGGGACGACGATGCGCCTGCTCGCAGGGCTCCTCGCAGGACAGAGCTTCACAGCGACGATCACCGGTGACGCGAGCTTACAGAAACGCCCCATGCAGCGTGTCATTGAGCCCTTGAATCAAATGGGCGCTCAGATTCAGAGCAAGAACGGCTTCGCCCCGCTGACGATCACCGGGGGGAGATTGCGAGGCATTCACTACGAGCTGCCGGTGGCTAGCTCGCAAGTGAAGTCGGCTATTGTGTTGGCGGGCTTGCAAGCTCAAGGAACGACGACCATCATCGAGCCCTGCCCCACGCGCGACCACACCGAGCGCATGCTGCGCTATCTCAAGGTCTCTTTAGAAAGATCCAACGGGGCTGTGAGCGTCCCAGGGGGAACGAGACCCACAGCAAAGCCCATCTCTGTGCCGGGGGATATCTCTTCAGCGGCGTTCTTTCTCGTCGCAGGGGCGCTCGTGCCCGACGCTCATCTGACAATAAAAGACGTAGGGCTGAATCCGACCCGCACGGGTATTCTAGACGTGCTGCGCGAGATGGGAGCCCAGCTAGCTCTTCAGAACGCACGCGAGGTCACTGGCGAGCCCCGGGGCGATGTGACTATACAAGCTTCAGAGCTGCGCGCAGTCCAGATCGGCGGCGCTCTGATTCCAAGAGTGATTGACGAGTTGCCCATAGTAGCCATCTGCGCCACACAAGCTCATGGGGTGACGGTCATCCGGGACGCCCAAGAGCTTCGGGTGAAGGAGACAGACCGAATTCGCGCGGTCACAGAAAATCTCAAGAGAATGGGAGCGCAGATCGAAGAGCTTCCTGATGGCTGGGTCATCCCCGGCCCGCAACTCTTGCGCGGAGCAGTCATCGACAGCTGCGGCGATCATCGCATTGCGATGGCGTTCTCCATCGCTGGGCTAATCGCCCAAGGCGAGACGGTCATCGAAGGAGCTCAGTGGGTGGATATTTCATACCCAGGGTTCTATGACGACCTCGAGCAGGTGACTCGCTTATGAGACCCCCATGCTCTCTTCGGCTTGGCATCATTGGGGACCCCATTGAGCGCTCGCTCTCACCAGCGCTCCATAGTTACGCGCTGCAGTGCTTGGGCATTGAAGGCGAGTATCGGGCCTATCAGGTGAAGAGCGAAGCGCTGCAAGACTTCCTCGAGGCTCACAGAGACTTGTGGGGATTCAATGTGACTATCCCGCACAAAGAGAGCATCATTGCGTATCTGGACGAGCTTGATGGATCGGCGCGACGGATCGGAGCAGTCAATACCGTGAGAAAACAGCCCTATGGCCGTTTTGTGGGATACAACACCGATAGCGTTGGTTTCTTGCGCTCGCTGCAGGCGCACGGCTTTGCCCCACAGGGCAAGAGAGCGATTATCATAGGGGCTGGCGGAGCAGCGCGCGCCGTCGCACACGCCCTTCTGAGCTCTGACATTGACTCCCTGACGATTTATAATCGCACTGTGAGCCGAGCCCAAAGGCTCGTCGAAGAGCTGCAGCACTGTTATTCTCATCGAGGAATCTCAGTTGGTACTGAGCCCCAAGCACTGAGCTCAGCCGATCTCGTAGTGAACACAACGCCAGCGGGGACTATCCCGCTGCCAGAGTGCCTGTCAGAGGGAGCGCTCGCTTATGATTTGGCCTATAATCCTCCGCAAACGCAATTCTTAGCAGAAGCCGCACAGCGTGGCGCACAGACGCTGAACGGGCTAGATATGCTCATCTCTCAAGCGCTGGAATCGCTCAAGATTTGGCTGGGAGCGCCGGATTTAGAAGAGCGCCTCGAATATGAGAGTCTGAAGCGTTTTCTTGAGGAAAAACTGAAGGAGCATCTATGAGCCATTTGCGTTACTTGACCGCGGGGGAGTCCCACGGGCGGGCGCTGGTGGGGATTTTAGAGGGGATGCCTGCTGGGCTTTCGGTCAGTAAAGAGAAGATCGACACGCAGCTCAAACGTCGTCAAGGGGGCTACGGCCGCGGCGGCCGCATGCAGATCGAGCACGATCAGATCGAAGTTCTGTCGGGCATTCGCGCCGGCGTGACCTTGGGCAGTCCCATCGCGCTTGTGATCTGGAATCGAGATTGGGAGAACTGGGGCAAGCACATGGACCCTTGGAAAGCTCCGCCTGAACGGTATCACCCCGTGACGGTGCCGCGGCCCGGACACGCCGATCTCCCCGGAACTGTGAAATATCGCCATACAGATATTCGCAATGTGCTTGAGCGAGCCAGCGCCCGCGAGACGGCCATGCGCGTCGCCCTCGGAGCCATCGCACGACAATTTCTCGAGTGCTTCGATATTCAGATCGCCAGCCACGTCGTGCAAATCCACACCGTGAAGGCTAATCTCTCTGCAGTATCAAAGCTTCATATTGCAGAACTGAATGCCCGCGCTGATGCTTCTCCGGTGCGCTGTCTGGACGCCGAAGCTGAGAAGAGAATGATCAGGCAGATTGACCAAGCCAAAGCCCAAGGCAACACCGTAGGGGGAGTCTTCGAAGTCATAGCGACCGGCGTGCCGGTGGGGTTGGGCAGTTATGTGCACTGGGACAGAAAGCTCGACGGGCGCATCTCCCAAGCGATGGCCTCGCTGCCGGCGATGAAGGCCGTCGAGATTGGCCTAGGAGGTGAGAGTGCGACGCGATGGGGCTCGCAGTGCCATGACGCAATTTACTATGACGAAGTCCAGGGCTACTATCGCAAGACCAACCGAGCCGGTGGCTTAGAAGGGGGAGTGACTAATGGTCAGCCCTTGGTCGTGCGCGTGACGATGAAGCCCCTCTCGACGCTGCTGCGCCCCCTCGATTCGGTAGACATGCAGAGCAAGAAGCCCGTCACAGCTCATGTCGAACGTTCGGACGTCTGCGCGGTGCCCGCAGCTGCAGTCATCGGTGAAGCGATCTTAGCCCTGGTGCTAGCCGATGCGTTTTTGGAAAAGTACGGCGGAGATTCGATGGAAGAGATCGTCGAGCGATATCGCCGCGAAACTTCTCTGCACCAAACTTGGTAGGTTATCTGCCCAAATCCAAAGACACGAAAGGAGTGGCCATGAACAAGTGGATCTATGTGCAGACGCTCAGCGGCCTCAGCTTCGCCATGGTCTGTATCCCGTTCGGCTTGACGGTCTCTCAGCTCAAGCTGCTATTGGGGATTGATCCGCGCAGTCTGGTCACCCTGCAGTCGGGATTCCAGCCCCTGGCGGAGAACGAATCGCTCTACGAACACGTCTCCAACTACGACACGGTCTATATCGCTTCGTATCGTCGTGTGGGGTATTGAGCCCTCTCCCTCTCGCCCAAGCGGGAGCTTCCTTCACCGAAGCTCCCGCTCCCTCCCTTTGAGCACTCGATAGATCGTCTGTTCAGAGAAGCCGCGACGGCGCAAGAACCCTACCAGCCGACGCAGGCGCACCTGCTCATCGAGCGCGCGCAACTTCGGTAAATACTCAGTAATGAGCTGTCTTACTAAAGCTTCTTCGTCGAGACCCGCGCGCGAGAGAGCTTGCTGGATGTGCTCAGGAGCGACGCCCTTGGCGCGCAGCTCGCGCTCCAGCAACTGACGGCTCCTTGGACGACGCAAGAGACGATCCTCAACCCACAACTGGGCAAACTTCGCATCGTCTATAATCCCAGCGCGCGTCGCTTGTTCTAATACAGATCTGATGATCTCCTGAGAGAACCCCTTCTGCTGTAACCGAGTCAGTGCTTCGTACCAACTGCGCGGACGGTGTTTGAAGAGTTTTAGCAGATACGCGCGTGCGCGCTCTTCCTCGGTCACGGGTTACTCCGGCAGCAGCGTGGGCTGCTTCACCTTGCTCTTGTCGAAGGGCAGCCCAACTTTTTGGCGAATCGTCTGCTCTAATTGCTCCGCGATCTCCCTATGCTCTTCTAAAAACGCCGCGCTATTGGCAGCGCCCTGCCCCAGCTGCGTCGTCCCCATGGAGAACCACGAGCCGCTCCTCTTGATGATCCCCAACTGTTCGCCTAGCTTCAACAGCTCTCGCGAGCGGGCAATCCCCTTCCCGTAAATAATATCAAAGCGAGCTTCTTTGAACGGCGGGGCTAATTTGTTCTTGACCACCCGCACGAGCGTCTCGCTACCGATCTTCTCGTCGCCCTCTTCAATAGAACCGATGCGCTTGATCTCCATGCGAACTGAAGTATAGAACTTGAGAGCTAAGCCGCCGGTCGTCGTGGTCGTCGGCCCCCAGCCCATCCCCGAGATCGCCTGGCGGATCTGATTGATAAAGACGACCGTCGTCTTCGATTGCGCGATAGCAGCCGCCAACTTACGCATGGCTTGGCTCATCAAGCGCGCTTGCAGCCCGACCTGGGCATCGCCCATGGCACCCTCGATCTCTGCTTCCGGGACCAGCGCCGCGACAGAGTCAATGACGATGGCGTCGATGGCTCCACTGCGCACGAGGCTTTCTGTGATCTCTAACGCTTGCTCGCCGGAGTTGGGCTGACTGAGCAAGATCTTGTCTAAGTCAACACCGATAGCGCGCGCATAGTGGGGGTCGAGGGCGTGTTCGGCATCAACGAAGGCGACGGTGCCTCCAAGTTTTTGGGCTTCAGCGATGATATGCAAGGCGAGCGTCGTCTTCCCTGAAGCCTCGGGGCCGAAGATCTCCACGATCCGCCCGCGAGGGACGCCCCCGATCCCTAGGGCGATATCGAGCGAGAGCGAGCCGGTGGGGATCGTTTCGACTTCTAAATGGGGCTGCTCCCCCAGCCACATGATCGAGCCCTCGCCGTGTTTCTTCTTGATCTGGGCGAGGACGCTCTCTAGCACTTCACGCTTGCCCATACGCCCTTCATTTTAGGGCGTGCGTGCAGCCTAAGCAAGTGGACTCAAAAATAGAAATGCAACCCCAACCCTGACGTCACCCCGCCTCCGGTGCCCCCAAAGCCAAAGATCCCCACTTCGCCGTTGAGCGCGACCCGCGGCGTCAGGCGCATCTCCAACCCAATAAGCCCCTGCAATGGCGTGTAGAGCATCAGGGCGTCCTGCGGCGGCGCGTAAGCGAAGATCCCCATCCCCACCCCCACATAGAGATCAGCGATCTCGAGATTAATCACTTTGAGAAACACCCGCGGCGTGAAGCTCAGCGCGCTGCCTACGACAAAGAAATTCGCTTCAACGCCGTAAAAGTCCGAGATCCACACCCTCACGCTCATCCCCGACGCTGGCAGGGCCTGCGGCGGCCTCATGGGGAAGGTCACCTGCATCCCCGTGCCAAACCCATACTGACTGGAGAGATTCTCCCCAGCCATCGCCGAGAACGCGCTCAGCGTGAGTACGATGAACGCCAGGCTCACAGTCTTGATGATGCCCTTCATAGTCTCCTCCTCGTCTTCGTCCAGTTTACTCTGCTGGTTGCGTTTGGATGGTGCGCACAAAGTAATAGTGCACCCCCAAGCTGACTGCCGGGGTCGCGTTCAAACGATCACCACCGAATATGAGCGCCTCGCCAAACTCCAGATTCAGCGCCAAGCTGGGCAGGATACTGAGCTCCATGCCCCCCTTCAGCGCCAGATCGCCGACGCTGCGCTCCCCCCAGTATTCCCCAATGTGCAAGTTCACCTCAAATAGCCCATAGAAATCGAAAATATCCGTATCGGCCAAACGCAGCAGCACCTTGCCCGCCACACACCCGCTCGAAAAATCCCCCATGGCGAAGACAAAGCCGTTCAGCTCCAACGCAAACCCCTCTGTGAGCCAATAGCGAAAGCTGATGACACACGGCGCTTGCAGCCCAATCCCCACAGTGCGATACTGCGATAAATCTTTTGAGGGCACCTCCTGAGCCACTCCGGAGACAGCCCATAACCCCACGATGACCCCTACCACCCAGAACGCTCTGGTCATACTCTCTCACCTCTAGGCCACAGTACGTGATGGTCCGTGGCAGCGTCAATGGCGTGCGGGTGTTTGCGCCCAGACACCGATCACCCTGGCACAGGGCTGCTCTTTTGTGCTATAGTGAGAAGGCGTGAGAGGAATGGCTGCCCGATATCTTCTGTATGGCGTGCTCGCACTGGCTATAGCGATCTCAAGCTGGGTAGGACTGCGACGCATGGCGTGGGATGCCGCGTATCAGACTGTGGGCCTAGTCATCCCCGCTCAAGAGCTCACGAACTCCCTCAGCGACGACGAGCTGAGCCATTCTCTTGCACAGCTGCGCGCCCAAGGCGTTATCGCCCTGAGCGTGGAGCTCTCAGATTTTCCCGATTGGAAACTCACAAAATCCGATCTCAGCGATGACCTTGTCACAATGCTCCATGCTGCTCGAAATGTCGGGCTTGGGGTAGCTTTCATCGTCGACGCTGAGCAGAGCACTATGCCGCTGCTCTCTCTCCGTCCCGATTTTGTGATAGTCATTGCTGAGCACGGTGAGGGTGTGCCCTCGTGGGTGATGACGGACTTTCGCGATGCGACAGTGGGGATAGTCGAGTTCAGTGAGCCGTCGGGACTGATGAGACTGTATCAATCAGGATGGAGAGATTTTGTGCGCGTGCATGCAATCAAGTCTCGTGAGCTGGATCGTCTTGGCATAGAGGGCGCGCTGACGCGCTGGGAGCGCGCTGTCCAAGAGCGCACCATCAGGCTCCTCTGGGTCACCGAGCACCAGAGATTTTTTCAGTATCTTGAGCGTCTCAGCCAGCGGCTCGCGCAGCTTGGGATGAAACTGGGGCGGCCCTCTGCGCCAGCGCCGTTTGAGAGCTCATATCTGATCTATCTTGCGATAGGAGCGGGCCTAGTCAGTCTCGTTGTGCTTGCGTTTATGAGCTTCCAAGAGTCGTATGTGCTGCTTTATGGGGGATTGGGCGGCGTCATTGCTCTGGCGATCCTGGGAGCAAGAGATTTTGATCTCGCGCGTCAAGCACTGGCTCTGACGATAGCGATCCTAGCTCCGTGGCTGTTGCTCTTTCTGTGCAGAGAGAAGCTGTCGGGGTGGAGATTGCTTGTTGTGGTCTCGTTTGGCTCAAGCTGTGCGGGGTTGGCTATCGCAGCGCTGCTGAGCGATCTCCCGTATTTTTTGAAGATTGTCGAATTTCGCGGGGTCAAGCTTGCGCTCGTTGCGCCATCGGTGCTCATTATATTTACAGAGCTATGGCGCTGGAGAGAATCGTGGGGCACGCTTACCGCTCAGCTGAGGCGTGGGGCATGGCTTGTTCCTGCGATTGGGCTTGGTGCTCTCTTTTTTGTGCTGGAGCGCAGTGGCAATCTTCCGGCAATCCCCGTAGCCCGCTGGGAAGAGCTGCTGCGAGAGAGACTTGAAGATTGGCTTATTGCTCGCCCGCGCTTCAAAGAGTTCTTCGTGGGGCATCCCGCACTCATGCTTTGGAATAAGGGCAATAGCAGTTTGGTCCAGATTGGCTTGGTGGCTCTTGGTGCCTTGGGGCAGGCTTCGATTATTAATACGTTCGTGCACCTGCATACGCCGATAGCTCTCTCGCTCTGGCGCACGCTCAATGGGCTTGTGCTGGGCTTGCTCATCGGTGTCTTTGTGCGTTCTATTCTCTTGGGGGTCAGGCGATGGCGCCAACGCTCGTGATCGCGGGCTATTACGGGTTTGGCAACTGGGGCGACGAAGCCGCACTTGCCGTGCTGATCCGATATCTGCGCCGAGCGCTCCCCACGGCACAGATCATCGTGCTCTCCAATGAT
>FWWL01004262.1_pt1 | contig 24447 bp, 24 predicted proteins | sample 2228331 | NCBI WGS metagenome assembly FWWL01 (sample SAMEA103939775, study PRJEB20133) | metagenome | reverse complement strand
AAAGGCAACCTCAATCTGTGGAACTCCTCTTGGTGCGGGTGGTATTCCATAAAGCTCAAATTTAGCAAGAGTTCTATTATCCTTTGCAAGGGGTCTTTCACCCTGAAGAACATGAATTGTAACAGCAGTCTGATTATCCTGGGCTGTTGTAAATATTTCGGCTTTTCTCACAGGAATAGTTGTGTTTCTCGGTATTATAACCGTCATAACACCGCCCAGGGTTTCAACACCTAAAGAAAGGGGAGTAACATCAAGAAGAACAATGTCCCTTTTAATTTCACCAGCAAGAACACCAGCTTGAATTGCCGCACCTAAGGCAACTACCTCGTCAGGATTAACGCCCTTATGCGGTTCTTTACCAAAAAATTCCCTTACAGCCTGTTGGACAGCAGGCATCCTGGTCATACCACCCACAAGAATAACTTCATTAATATCCTGAGGGGTTAACTTTGCATCCTCAAGTGCCCTTTTACATATTTGAAGGGTTCTTTCAATTAAATCCCTTACCATTGCCTCAAGCCTTGCCCTTGTAAGTTCCCTTTCAATATGTTTTGGACCAGAAATGAAAGGCAAAGATATCGTTGTAGCCATCATTGTTGAAAGCTCTATCTTCGCCTTCTCTGCTGCTTCTTTTAATCTCTGCATCGCGGACCTATCCTTTCTTAAATCAACTCCCTCCTCTCTCAAAAATTCCTCAGCAAGCCAGTCAATTATTCTCTGGTCAAAATCATCTCCTCCTAAATGAGTATCACCGTTTGTAGATTTCACCTCAAAAACTCCCTCCTCTGAAAGTTCAAGGATTGAAATATCAAAGGTTCCTCCACCAAGGTCAAAAACTGCCACTTTTATATCCTTCCTTTTATCAAGTCCATAAGCAAGAGCAGCAGCTGTAGGCTCATTAATTATCCTCAAAACTTCAAGCCCCGCAATTTTACCAGCATCCTTTGTCGCCTGTCTCTGTGCATCATTGAAATAAGCAGGAACTGTAATAACAGCCTGGGTAATCTTCTCCCCAAGATATTCCTCTGCACACTCCTTCATATATCTCAAAATCATAGCAGAAATCTCAGGAGGTGAATAAATTTTATTTCTTATCCTAACCCTTGCATCATCATGAGGACCTCTAACTACCTCATAAGGAACCCTTCTTATCTCCTCCAAAACCTCATCATACCTTCTTCCCATAAATCTTTTAATAGAATAAACAGTATTTTCAGCATTCACAATTGCCTGCCTTTTTGCAATATTTCCAACGATTATCTCTCCTCCCTCCTTAAAACCCACAACAGAAGGTGTTACTCTCCCTCCTTCCCTGTTCGGTATAACCTTGGGCTCATTACCCTCAAGTATTGCTATACATGAGTTTGTGGTTCCAAGGTCAATTCCAACAGCCTTTGGCATTTTATACTTCCTCCTTTTCACTTTCCTTCTTTTCGGGAGTTGAACCCTCGTTCTTCTCCTCTTTTATCTTTCCCACTATTACTTTTGATGGAACAACTACCTTCCCCTTAAACTTAAATCCCTTCTGAACTCCTTTAATAATTTTACCATCAAGATTTTTGTCCTCAATATATTCAATATCAATTGCCTCATGAATTTCAGGATTAAATTCCTCCCCTTCCAGAGGATTTATTATTTCACCCCCTTCCTCTTTAAAAATAGAAATAAACTGTTTATATATCATTTCAACTCCTTTTTTTAAATTCTCTGTATCACTTTTATTTTCATTAATCACTTCAAGAGCTCTACCCATATTCTCAATTACATTAAAAAATTTCTCCATAAGCTCTTTCTTTCCCTCATCCTTTGTTTCTTTCATCTCCATTTCTTTTCTTTTCTTATACTTATTAAAATCTGCTATTGCTTTTGTATACAAATCCTTGAATTCTTCTGCTTCTTTATAATTTGCCATAAATTCCTCTTTAATCCTTTTCAGCCAGTTTTTTTTGTTTTCCATTTGATTTATAATTAATACCCTTTTAAAGATAAATTTTCAAGTCTATAAGGGAATATTTCCATGTTTTTTGGGTGGCAATCCCTGTCTTTTATTTTTTAAAAGTTTTAGTGCCTTTATTATCCATTTTCTCGTTTTTCTCGGTTCTATTACATCATCAATATAACCATAAGCTGCTGCATAATAGGGATTAGCAAATTTTTCCCTGTACATTTGCGTAAGCTCTTTTCTTAATTCCTCTGGATTTTCTGCCTCTTTTATTTCTTTTCTATAAATTATATTAATTGCTCCCTCAGGACCCATAACTGCAATTTCTGCTTGTGGCCATGCTAAGTTTATATCACCCCTTACCTGTTTTGAAGATAAAACGCAGTATGCTCCTCCATAACTTTTTCTTGTTATAATTGTGATTTTTGGAACTGTTGCTTCACAATAGGCATAAAGAAGCTTTGCACCCTCCTTTATAATACCCCTGTGTTCCTGTGAAACCCCAGGTAAAAATCCTGGAACATCTTCAAAGGTAATTATGGGAATATTAAAAGCATCACAAAATCTTACAAATCTTGCAGCTTTAATAGAGGCATCAACATCAAGAGCACCAGCCATATATAGGGGCTCTTGTGCAACAATACCAACACTTTGCCCTCCCATTCTTGCAAATCCCACAATAATATTTGGTGCATAGTTTTTATGAACTTCAAAAAAGGTCCCAGTATCCACCACCTTTTCTATAATCTCTTTCATATCGTAAGGAGCATTAGGGTCATCAGGCACAATATCATCAAGTTCAGGGACTTCCCGGTCTTCAGAATCTCCTGTATCAACAAAAGGAGGTTCCTCCATGTTATTCTGAGGAAGATATGTTAAAAGGGTTCTTATGCCTCCCATAACTTCTTCCTCTGTATCATAAACAAAATGGGCAACCCCGCTTTTTTCCGCGTGAACATCAGCACCTCCAAGTTCCTCAAAAGTTACATCCTCATGAGTAACTGCCTTTATTACATCAGGACCTGTTATAAACATATAACTTGTTTTTCTAACCATAAAAATAAAATCTGTTAAGGCGGGTGAATACACCGCCCCTCCTGCACATGGACCAAGTATTGCGGAAACTTGTGGAACCACACCAGAAAGAAGGGTATTTCTTAAAAATATTTCTGCATATCCTGCAAGTGAGGCAACCCCCTCCTGTATCCTTGCTCCACCTGAATCATTAAGGCCTATAACAGGAATTCCCACCTTTATAGCAATATCAAGAATCTTTTTTATTTTATCAGCATGGGCAAGAGAAAGGGTTCCCCCAAAAACTGTAAAATCTTGAGAAAAAACCACCACATCTCTACCATGAATTTTTGCAAATCCTGTAACAACCCCATCTCCAAGAATTTTGGGTAAATCAAATTCACTTATTCTATGAGTTACAAACATATCAATTTCCTGAAAAGAACCTTCATCTACAAGAAGTTCTATCCTCTCCCTTGCTGTTTTTTTTCCTCTTTCCTTTTGGGCTTTAACCTTTTCCTCACCCCCTCCCTTTAAAGCTTCCTCTTTCAATTTCTTTAACTTTTTAAATCTATCCATTTTTTTACTCCTTTTTAAATTTTTCTTTTGTGTCAATTACTATGGTAACAGGACCTGAGTTTGTATGATAAATTTCCATGAAAGCGCCAAAAATGCCTTTTTCTACATAAAGTCCACTTTCTTTTAAAAGAGAAACAAAAAAATCAAATTTTTCCTCTGCCTTATTTTTTTCCTCTGATTTATCAAAAGAAGGACGGTTACCCTTTAATATATCCCCGCACAGAGTAAAATTTGAAATTGCAAGAATTTCTCCCTTTACATCTCTTATACTCAAATTTAGCTTTCCCTCTTTATCCTCAAAAATTCTTAAGTTTAAAATCTTATTTGCAGCCCACTTAATTTCCTCATAAGTATCATCCTTACAAATCCCTGCAAAGATGAGAAGTCCCTCTTTTATTTCAGATATTTTATTTTCCTTAATTTTAAGTTCAGCCTTTTTAACCCTCTCAAGAACTATTCTCATAAGAAAAAATAATATAGCCTTTTAAGTAAATCACTTCTTTCTTCTCTTTCAAAACCTTTTTTACTTTTAATAATTTTTTCAATATATTCTATTGTTCTATCATAATTTTTCCTCTTAATTTTGTAAGGATAACCATCTTTTCCTCCATGAGCAAAGGAATATCTGGCAGGGTCCTTAAATTCAATTTCTACTCCATAAATGAGATTTGAGAGAAGAGCAAGTGCCCTCAATGTTTTTGAACCTACGCCTTTTAAAAGTAATAAATCTTCAAATTTTTGAATATTTTTTTCATAAAATTTAAGAGAAATTTGGTAAATTTTACTTTTTTCCAGGTCACTTAATTTAATTTCGTGTCTTTCTGGCATTCTGTATATTTCTTTAAAAGCTTTATCTTTGAAAAGTTTTATTATAGCATCTCTTAAATTTTTATTTTTTTCAGAAACAAGATTAAGGGTATTTTCCTCTTTTTTTTCTGTAATTATACCTGAATGTGGTTCATTTGTTAATTCTTTTAATTTTTTTGAAAAAATATGATATCTTCTTGCACTTTTTTTATATATATTTAATCCCTGCTCCACAACAAGCCAATTTCCCTTTTTATCAAACCATATCGTATGGTGATAAAGATTGTGATTATCCTGAACACATACATTGTCTATTTTTGCTGTTAATCTTGATATTTCAATGAATTTATTTGTATCAATATCCTTTTCATCTCCTATTCTTTTGAGTTCCTCAGGAGTTCTTAAAGCAGTTTTACCTTTACCTCCTGCTATAAATATTTCTATCTTCTTTTCTCTTATGCCCTCCTTTATAGCTGCTGTCAGTGTTGTAGTAAGACCGGAAGAATGCCAGTCAAAACCAAGAAAACACCCAAAACTCTGGAACCACAGGGGATTTGAAAATTTTTCAAGTATTATATCTGTTTCAAATTCCTCAAGCATATATTCAATAATAAGGGAGGAAAGCCTTTTCATTCTTTCAAAAAGCCATCTTGGAGCCTTTCCATAATGAAGAGGAAGGTTTATAATATTCATTTTTATGGAAATTTAAAGGCAATTTCTATTCTATATTGTCCGAGAGGATGAGGCCATATCCCAAGAACTTTCTCGGACAAAATAATCCTCTCGTATGGATGATAAAGAAAAATACAGGGAGCATCCTCTAAAACTTTTTTTTCTATCTCCTGGTACAATCTTTTTCTTTCCTCAGGGATACGGATTTTTCTTGCCTCTTCCAGAAGTTTATCTACTATGGGATTTGAATACCTGGTTTCATTGGCTCCTGATTTTATGGAACTTGAATGAAATAAAGGATAAGCAATGCTATCGGGGTCCCCGGTATCTGCTATCCATCCTATCATATGACACTGTGTTTTACCCTCATGTAAGGCATCAAGAAATTCTTTCCAGGGTTTAATTTCAATTTCAAATTCAATTCCAAATTTTTTGAAACAGTTTTCAATAAATTCCGCCCTTTCTTTCTGAATCTCATCAGAAATTGTAAGTTTTAACTTTAAAGGGGTATTTATTTCTGACTTTAAAAATTCAAGTTTTGCCTTTTCAAGGTCATATTCATATCCTTTTAAATCAGGATTATAAACTTCAGAAGAGGGAGGGAAAATCCCTTCTGCCTTTATTGCTCTTCCCTTCATTTTCTCTTTTATAAATTTTTCTTTGTCAAAAGCATAGTTTAAAGCTCTTCTTAAATGAAGATTATTTAAAGGATATTTTGTAACATTGAAATCAAATCTCTGAATGGAAAGTTCAGGAATATTCATTATTCTATCAAGATAAGAAGGAGCCTTTTCCCTCAAAATTTCCTCATCCTTTGAAGAAGGTTCCAGTAAATCAATCTGACCTTTAAGGAACATATCAAGAAGTTTATCTGAATTTCCCTCAATATAAAAAATTACCTTATCCAAACAGGACCTTCCTGCAAAATAATTATCAAAGGCTTTTAATTCAATAAATTTATCTTCTTCATATCTTTCAAGGATAAAAGGTCCAAGACCATAGAGTTTACCATTTTCTTCCTTTGTGATTGAAGCGCCTGTAAGGGCAAGATTGTTTATAAAGGGCACAAAAGGATACTCAAGTTCAATTTCTATTCTGCTTTCATCTATAACTTTTATTCCTTCTACATCTCCTTTTAATCCCTTTATAAAATCCTTTGCTCCTTTTATCATATCAAAGTAATTTCTACTATTTCCCTTCAGTGCTCTATATAAAGATTCTTTTACATCAAAGGCTGTTAAATAATCACCATTGTGAAATCTAACATTTCTTCTTAAAATGAAGGTATAAAATCTTCCTTCTTTACCAATTTCAAATTCTTCAACAAGAGCAGGAATAACTCTGCTTGATTTCGGAGAAACCATAAAAAGGGACCTGTTGATATTTTCAATAACAGTATTACTTGTTGCATCTGTAGCTATATAGGGATTAAGAGAAGCAGGATTTGAAGATAAGGATAATCTGAGCACAATTTCACCAATTTTTTCCTCCCTTTCCTCTTCTTTTGATGGGAGCTTGTGTATCATTTTATCTTTTAGCTCAACTATTCCTTTTTTAATTTCTTCGGAAAAATCCTCTATTTCCTTAAATTTTATACTAAGATCTTTTATAAAATTCTCCATTATTTCAAAATTACTTCTAAATAATTCTATATCCTCCTTTACAATTTCTACCAATTCACTAACCCTTTCAAAATTTTCATCAAGTATCTTTATATCATCTTCAATGTTTATAAATTTTTGTGCTTCCTCTAAGATTTTATCTTTTTTATAGGTAATCTGATTAATCTTCTCCACTATTTTTATAATCTCATCAGAAAGATATACGGAATTTTTTACTCTTTCTTTCAATTCTTTTGAAAGGGGGTCTTCAATTATTCCTGCTCTTGCGGTTTCCACTGAGGAATAAAGAGAAAGAATTTCGCCATCCTTTAAATCCTCCTTCATAAGTCTCAAAAATCTTATAAAATCGGTTCCAAAATGGGTAATTTCTGTATCCTGAGCATAGGAATTAATGTGATAGGAAAAATTTTTAATCGCATCATTCAAATTCCTTACCTCATCAAGATAATAGGACATCTCCATCTTGAAGTCTCTAAAAACCCCGGTGCCAAGATTTTTTATATTTTCATCCTGTATTTTAATTTTGCCTATAATACTCTGTATTAACCTGAATTTACTCTCCCATTCTTCTTTTATTTTTTCAAAATTAACATGTTTTTCCTTGAGTTCCTCTATTATCTTAATGTTATTATTTGTAAAGAACTCAATTTTCCCTTTAACTCTATTTTTTAAAATATAAGGGGCATAAGAAGCCTTTTCTAAAATCTCATATAGTGCTTCCAATATCTCCTCATTGCCCTTGAAAATTTCAGAGTAAATAAGAACTTTTTCAGAATCAGTAAAGAGCGACAAACTTTTTCCTTCCAGTTCTATTATATTTCTAAAAAGTTCATCAAGTAAGACTTTTCTTTCAAAGTAAATCCTTCTTAAGTCTTTTAATTTATCTGAAAAATTACTTAATGAATTTTTAAATTCTTCAAATATTTTTTTGAAATTTTCTTCATATTTCTTTAAATTTTCTATCTCCTTAAAGGCTTTATTCTGGGTATTTTTTAAAAAGGTGTACCTATCCTTTATATTTTCAATATCTGAAGAGATAATCCTCGCACTTGATATTATTCTCTGAGCGAGTTTTGAAAGTTCCTGCGAGATTACCTGCAATCCCCTGCCCTTTTCACCAAGATGATAGGCTTTTATCTCAGAATTCCTTGAAACAACCTCAATATAATGAATCTCCTCAAGTAAACTCTGGGTATATGTTCTTAACTTTTCAAAAAAAAGCAAGACTTCATTTAGATTCTCAATTTCCTTATTATAAAAAGACATTAAAAAAGGTAGATTTTTATATACTGAAGAAAGTTTATCCTCTACTTCTTTTGAAGTCTCGCCACTTCTATTCATTATCTCATCCAACTCCTTAAACACCTCGTTCATCTTTTTAAGTTCACTTTGAACCTTGATCTTAACTGATTCAGCTTTTTCCCTTTCCTTAAATACATATACTCCAAGGTCGTATAAATTTTTAAAAAAGTTAAATATCTTTTCAGCTTTATTCATAATAAACAAAGGAAATATAACCAACTACATAACCAGTTTTATCACCTGTTATATCACCTGATGTTGTCATATGTAAAACTTTTCTTTCATAACTCTTTTTTTCATTAATTTTTAACATAACATATATTCCGGAAGCACCACAAGCCATTATTTTGTCCGATAACACATACCTTAAAAATTCTTCAGAATCCCCATTTTCCAGCACATTTCTGGATATTTCATTTACTTTTTTACATTCCCTATATGAATATCCGTGATAAAAATCTGAACTTGCGATTACAAGAGTATTTTCATCTATCTCTTTTTTTAGTATGCTTGCAATTTCATCAAGACTTTCTTTTTTAAATGTACCAAGAAGAAGGGGAACAATTTTAACCTTATCACCTAACTTATGCTGTATAAAGGGAATCTGAACCTCAATAGAATGTTCAGGTTTATGGAATATAGAATCAAATTTAAAAATATCATAGGAAGAAAGTTTTTCTTCAAATTCCGCATCAATCTCCATCAGTCCAAGAGGTGTTTCCCATTTTTCATTCTCATCTAATGAAGCAAAATCAAAGGTGAAGTGGTGTGATACCCCGATAATAATTATTCTTCTTAAATTTTCTTTTAGATTTTTATAAACATAGGAAGCAGTAATTCCTGAGTAAATATAACCCGCATGGGGACAGAGGGCTGACTTAATTTTTATATCCAAACTATCTGCTCTTTCAAATAAATTATTAATAATATTTAGAAGTTCCCTTTTATCAGAGGGATAAAAGGCACCGCTTACCGCTGGTTTTCTAATTCTCATAGTATATATTTTGACACATCCTCTTCCCTAAGAGTTTTTGAAAGTTTTTCTTCAACATAAGAAGCTGTAACCATATAAGGATTTTTATCAAGATAGGGCATCCTGAAAAGAGCATCCTCAAGAACAAGATGCATAACTGTTTGAAGCCTTCTTGCTCCTATATCCTCCATCTTTTGATTTGCTAAATAAGCATAATGGGCTATCTTTTTAATTGCCTCAGATTCAAATTCAAGAATATAACCTTCTGCTTCAAACAAGGCTTTAAATTGTTTAATAAGCGAATTTTCAGGTTCTACGAGAATTCTTTCAAACTCTTTTTCTCCTAAGGGATGAAGTTCAACCCTTATAGGAAACCTTCCCTGAAGTTCAGGAATTAAATCTTGGGGGGAAGTTTTACTAAAAGCACCTGCACCTATAAAAAGAATATTATCTGTCTTTATAACACCATACTTTGTCCATACGGTTGTCCCTTCAACAATGGGAAGTAAATCTCTCTGAACACCCTCCCTTGAAACAGAAGGACCGTATGTTTCTCCTTTCCCCACAATTTTATCTATTTCATCAATGAATATAATTCCCTTTTCCTGTGCAAGTTTAAGGGCTTCCTGTTTTACCTCCTCCATATTTATAAGTTTATTCGCTGCCTCCTGTATGTAATACTCAAGCGCATCTCTAACTTTCATTCTCTTTGTTACTTTCTTCTTTGGAAAAACATCTTCTATCATATCTTGCAAACCCTGAGCAATTACATCCTGTGCTATTGGAGATGCAGAAATCAGAGATACAGGCGACTGCTTCACTTCAACATCAATTTCTCTTTCATTGTAAATTCCCTTTTTTAAACCTTCTCTTATTGTTTCCCTCGGAGAAAGCGGAGAAGGAGCGAGAATCTCAAGAATTTTATCCTCAGCAATCTCCCTTGCTCGCTCCTCAAGATTCTTCACCCTTTTCTGCCTTACCATATTAAAAGCCACATCAACAAGGTCCCTTACCATGCTCTCAACATCCCTTCCCACATAACCTACCTCTGTATATCTTGTTGCTTCAACTTTTAAAAAGGGAGAACCAGTAAGCTGTGCAAGGCGTCTTGCTATCTCCGTTTTTCCAACACCTGTTGGACCTATCATTAAAATATTAAAGGGGTGAATCTCCTCTTTTATTTTTCCTCTAACTTTCATTCTTCTCCATCTATTCCTTAAAGCAATTGCAACAGCCTTTTTTGCCTCCTCCTGCCCAATTATATACTTATTTAACTCTTCTACTATCTCAAAGGGAGTTTTTTCTTCCCCTAAATATTCCATTATTTTTCTATTGTAAAGTATTTTATATCTTTTAAGGAACCAACCCTTTTTTCATTGAATACAGGTTTAACTTGCTCTCCCACATCAATATCATAATCCGGGTCAAGAAAATGAATTATTCCACCCTTTATATCAGAAGTCCCTATAAGAGCAACCCTTTTAGGCTTTTTTAGTCTATTACCATCAAGGTCTAAGTACACATCTGTCACAGCAAAAACAACAAAGGGACCTTTTACATCAACAAATTTCTCAACTTTTTCAAAACAATCCTCACAATACATTCTTGGTGGAAGAATTATTGAATCACAAAACTTGCAGTATGCTCCCTTAATTTTCCCCTCCTTTAAACCCTTATAAAAAATATCTCCTCCTATTCCTAAGGTGTAAACCCACCATACAGGAATATTTCCCTTTTGAATTTTTAAATCACTTAATTTTTCAATAAATTCTTTAAAGGGCATTTTTATTCCTCCTTTTTTATAGGTTTAAAATAAAGAATATCTGTTACTCTCCCTTCTCTTTCCCTTTTTTCTTTCCATACAGCTTTAACCTTCATTCCTATTTTTACATTTTTAAGAACTTCCTCCAAAGTATCGCCGACTTCACCAAGCTTGTGAAGAATTCCCATATTTTCCGAGGCACCATCAAGTCTTATAACAGCAGGAATTTCTGGTTTTTCCCTTCTTGAGGCATCCCAGTTAACAAAAGAGATGGAAAAGGTTAAAATTTCTCCCTCATCTTTTAATTCAACCCATTCATCATTAGGTCTGAAGCACAATTCACAAAACATTCTTGGAGGAATCATAACTCTTCCACATACATAGCATTTTCTTGCAAGAATTTTACCCTCCTTTAAACCTTTCATAAATTTTGAAAGTGCTATTCCACAGTCCCATTCATATTCAAGCTCTCCTTTCCATTCCACTTTTAATTCCTTTTCAAATTGTTTTGAATCAAGAGGGGTTCCCTCAAATTTCATTTTTTACCTCCTATTTAGATAAAATAACAACTGTTCCTACCTGCATCAAGTCCCCCCATGCCTGAGCTAATCCCCTTTTAACTTCCCTTTTTACCTGCCTTTTCCCTGCTTCCCCCTTTAATTGTAAATATATTTCAATAACTTTCATAAGACCAGCCGCAGCAATTGGATTACCAACACCCAATAAACCACCTGAAGGGGAGGAAGGAATACCTTTTTCTGTATCTCTATCCCAGAAACCTTTTTCAAGAAGCTTTGGTGCTTCACCTTTATCAGCAAGCAAAAGTCCCTCAAGATGATGAAGCTCCTTATAGGCAAAGGGGTCATAGGGTTCAACCACATGAATTTCTTTTCTTGGCTCTTTTATACCTGCCATTTCATAAGCCATTCTTGCAGCATATTCCACATATTTTGGATAATAAAGGTCCCTATTTGTCCAATAAGAGGTATCAAGGCACCATCCAACCCCTTCAATCCATATGGGTTTATCAGTTCTTCTTTTTGCCTCATGTTCTGAGGCTATTACAATTGCTGCTGCTCCATCTGTAACTGGAGAAACCATCAGTCTATAAACAGGATAAGCAATAACTTCAGAATTAAGAACATCAGAAACAGTATATTCTCCTGAAATTCCCTCCTGGGTGCAGGGGTGAAAAATGCCATTTTTTTTATTTTTAACTGCAACAAGGGCTATTGTTTCAAGAGGAATTTTATGAACATGCATATATCTCATCATTTCAAGGGAAAAAATCCATAAAAGGTTAACTCCCAGTGGTCTTTCAAGAAATTGGTCATATATTGCGTTAAATGCACCCTGAGGATGAGGCATTGTTGAAGACATTTTTTCCTCAGCAAGAATAAGACATGTATCAAAAATTCCACTTGCAACAAGATACCATCCATTAATTATCCCAAATACACCAGAACCTCCTCCTACAAAACACCTCATATAAGGCTTTTTCTTAGCACCCGCTCCGTCAGAGAGCCAGTCACCCTTCATATGAACCCCGTCAAACATATCAGGAGCAGTTGCCATTACCACACAATCTATTTCCGATATATCCATATTTGCTTCTTCTAAAGCCATCTTTGCTGCCTCAAAAGCAAGTTCTTTACCTGTTTCCTTTGCTCTTCTCATAAATTTTGTGAGCCCTGCTCCAAGCACACACACCTTTTGCGCCATTTTAACCCTCCCTTCTTAAAATTAAAACACCACCACTTGCTGAAGGTAAACCCTTCCAAGAAGCAATCAAAGCAGTTTCTGGATTTTCAATCTGCACATTTCCTGCATAACCCCTCAATTCTAAAACAGCATCATAAAGAGCTCTTAATCCATTCATTAAAGAAAGATTACCATTTCCTATATTTCCACCTGTTGGATTCACAGGCAATTCACCCTTTAAATCATAAAATCCTTCCTTTAAAAGGAGGGCAGATTCTCCAAATCTTGCAAGACCAAGAGCTTCTAAATGTTGTAATTCCTTATAGGAGAAAGTATCATCAACTTCTGCAAAATCAATTTCCTTTAAAGGATTTTTAATTTTTGCCATTGAATAGGCTTTTTGAGCGGAAATTTCTAAATACTCAGCATCTCCCTCCCATCTTTCAATGTTTGGTGTAAATTCAGCAAATCCAATTCCTGAAATTTTTATAAGTTCTTTTTTTCTCTCTCTTGCAACTTCTTCATTTGCAACAACTACGACACATGAACCATCAGCATTTGGAGCAATATCAAGTTCTCTTAAAGGCTCAGAAACAGGCTCTGAAAGAATAACTTCCTCAGGAGAAAGAAAAGAGCCAAAGCTACTTCTTCCAAATAAAAGGGCATTTCTCTTATTTTTTGAAACAACCTGTGCGGTATCAAGTTCTTCATATCCTCTTGAATCAAGAAACATTCTCATTTCAAGTCCTGCAACAAAATAGGGATTTAACTCAAGAGGTCTTATATAGATAGGGTCAAGAGCCATGGCATGGATATGGGAATGATATTTTATATTGGAAAGTTTTGAATGTGCTTCTAAAACACCTATTTTAAAGTGCCCTGTTTTAATTTGAGCAAATAAAGCAGAAAGACCTGTAATTGCATCTGCACATATTGTATGAACCGGCTTTAAAACAGCACCAAGTTGGTCAGGAACATATTCATCAAATATTGCTGTTCCTTCTTCATAGTCCTCTGATACACATACAAAAGTATCCACATCCTTTGGCTCTATTTCTGCATCTAAATAAGCCTTACAGGCAGCCTCATATATCATCTCTCTAAAACTCACATGGGGAGAAATTTTTTTTGGTGCAGAAAAACCAATTCCTATTATGTAAACATTCATTTTAAAAATTTAATTTAAAAGGGATTAAAACCCTGTTTGTTAATTATAAACCAAATTAAGAGGAAGTAGCAAGACATAAGGCATAAACTTTAAAAGCCTTTCTTTCTTTTAACGCCCTTGCACACTCTTCAAGCGTTGAACCTGTGGTAAAAACATCATCTAAAAGTAAGACTTTTTTATTTTTAATTTCCCTATTTCTTATTACAAGAAAAGCATTTTCCACATTAATTTTTCTTTTTTCCCTATCCTTAATTTTTGCCTGTGGCTCTGCTTTTTTTATTCTGATTAAAATATCTTTTCTATAATTTATCTCTTTTATTTTTCTTATTTCCTCCAAAATGCGCTCCGCCTGGTTGAATCCCCTTTCCCTTTTTCTTGATGGATGTAAGGGAACAGGAATAAGAAAATCAAACTCAGGAACAAATTTTTCAATACGCTCTATTACAAAAGGAGCAAAAAATTTAGAAAGTTTTATATATCTTTTAAACTTATATGCCTCAATCAAATCCTTTATTTTGTCCGTGTAATTAAAAATCGCGTAAACTTCATCAAGGTATTTAAATTTTATTTTACAGGTGTGTTTTTTACAAAAAGTGGTCTGAATCCTTGCTCTTAAAATAAGTTCAAGACAATTTTTACAGAAAAACTCATTTTCTTTTAAATTATCACAAATAAAACAAAGGGGAGGAAAAAAGAAATCTCTTATAGATAAAAGAAAATTTTTTATCATAATCAATATAATTTTAAGATAAATGAATAAAACCCTTTACCTTTTTCCCACCTGTCTTGGAAGCTTATTTTATAAAAAATTGATTCCTCAAATAAAAAATTTCCTTGAACAAAAAGAATATAAAGTAAAAATTTTAAAGAAACCTTTTTGTTGTGGACAAGTTTTTTATAATTCAGGAAAAATTAAATTTGCAAAAAAAATTGCTTACCAACTTAATAATTGGTGGAAAAATAAAAATTCTATTTTTCTCTGGCTCTTGCCTTGAATATGTTATTAAAAAAATAGATATTTTAACAGGAGAAAAAAGAAAATTTGAGGCTATTGAAATAACTGAATTTTTTATAAAGGAAAAACTTATAAAAAATTTACCAGAGTACGAAAGTTCTTGTCATTTTAAAAGTTTAAAAGAAAGTGCCCCTTGTTTTTTACCTTGCTGCGGCTTTGGAGGAATTTTTTCTTTTATTTATCCTGAAATTTCAGAGAAATTGCTCAAAACAAAATTTTCTGAAAAGGAAATTATCTCAATAGAACCAGGATGTAGACTCCATATGGAATTAAAAGGACTTAAAACAAAACACCCCCTTGAAAATATCTTTAATGAATAACAAAGTTTTAAAAAACATTGAAAGAGCTTTTCATAAAAGAAATATTGCTGTAAGAGAAATAGATTTTAAAGAATTAAGAGAAAAAGCTAAAAAAGTAAAAGAAAATTCCATTAAAAATTATAAAAAACTTCTTGAAATATTTATTAAAAAGATGGAAGGAAAAGGGGTTAAAGTATTTGTGGTGCAGGATACTCTTGAGGCACTTCATTTTATAAAGGCAATTTTATTAAAGGAAAAGGCAAAAAAACTCATAGCTGCAAAATCAATGACAGCTGAGGAAATAGGTTTAAAAAAATTTTTAAGAAAAAATGGATTTGAATTCAATGAAACTGATTTAGGTGAATGGATATGTGACCTTGCTGGTTCTCCTCCAAAACATATTGTTGCACCTGCAATTCATTTTTCAAGATTTGATGTAAAAAATCTATTTGAAAGAGAATTTAATACAAAACTTTCTGATGATATAAATGAATTAACATATTTTGCAAGAGAGAAATTAAAGAAAATTTTTGAAGAGGCTGATGTTGGAATAAATGGAGCAAATTTTGCATTTGCAAAAGAGGGAATAATAGGATGCTTTGAAAATGAAGGTAATTTAGGAAAAAGTTTTTATTTTCCAAAAACAGTTATTACAATATTTGGAATTGAGAAAATTGTTGATACAGTTAAAAATTTTCCAGTTTTTTTAAGAATTTTACCAAGAAGTGCAACAGGACAGAGAATAACCTCCTATGTTCATTTATTATCAAAAAGAGAAAACTGGTATATATTAATAATTGAGGGTAAAAGAAAAGAAATCGCAGAGAATGAGGAATTTAGAGAAATTTTATACTGTATAAGATGCGGTGCCTGCTTTAATATATGCCCTGTTTATGGAATAGAAGCTGCAGAAGGATATAAGGGGCCATTTAGAGGTCCCATAGGTATTTTATGGAATGCCCTTTTATACAATTTTTATTCAAACGCCTTTTATTCCACCTTGTGCGAATCCTGTGACTTAATCTGCCCCGTGAATATAAACATCTCTGAATTAATAAGAAAATTAAGAAAAGAAAAATACATACCTAAAAAACTTAAAATATCTTTAAGAATTTACTTTAATTTTTTAAAATATCCTGCTTTCATAGAATTTTTTTCTAATAAAATAAATTTGAATTTTTTAAGAAATTTTATAAAAAGTGGAGATAAAGTTAAAGTTAATAAATTAGATTTGGAATTTGAGGAAGGTAATATTATGAAAAAAGCAGATTATGAGGAAAATTTTGAGAAAAAATGGGAGGAAGTAGGTGGAAAATTTGGAAGTAAGGGAAAAAAGTTTAATGCGATTTATGGAATTGAAGAAACGGGAAGTATAATTATGGAATCGGAAAGTTTCAGAGATTTTTTTTGTGAAAAAGAAGTTTATTTTTTATTAAAAAGAAAAAATATTCTTAAAAATTTTGATGATTTATTTGAAAGAGAATTAAATTTGGATAAAAATTATCTTTTTATTACAGGTCCCTCTCAAACAGCTGACATTGAAAAAAAGTTAATATTAGGGGTGCATGGGCCCTGGGATGTATATGTAAATATAGAGGATTAAGAATTTTTTGAGAAAATTAAATCCGTATTAATTCTTGTTTTCCCCTGGGTCTTTCCAATTTAGCTCTTTCATCTAAAATAAATTATTATAGTTCCCACATATTCTCGGGAATCTGGGGATTTAACTCAACTTTATAAAAGGTGGCATCCAGTACTTTTTCTCCCTTTTCATCAAATCCTTCTGTTTTGTAAGGAACATAATCCTCTTTAAACCACATTATTTCTTCTTTAAGACTGAAGTATTTTTCTGGTTTTGTTATTTTAATTTTAATTTTTTTGCCCTTAAACCCATTTTCTTCAAAATCACCTAAATATTCCATTTCAAAACCTTCCTCCAGATATTTTCTGAATCTTATATAAATTCCGCTTATGCCAGCATCATAGGTTTTAAATCCAAGAATAGATGTCACTCTTTTATCATCGGGTTTTAAAGTTAACACAACTCCCTTTAATAAACCCCCTTTTCTTCCTCTTACAACATTTTTCTCAGGGTTATACATTGCTTCACTGCCCTTGTTTTTACCTTCAAAAACCTTTATTCTTGTCCATAAAGGTTTTTTAAAATAAACAAGGTAGGTGACCTTTTCTGATTTATCGCCTTTTTTTTGAAAGGTGGTATATTCGCATTCATAAGTATTTATTGTTTCCCATTTTTCTTTTATTTTTGAAATATATTCCTCAAGGTTAAATTGGGTTTGAGAAAAAATTAAAAAAATAGTTTTTAACATCATGTTTTTTATATAATTTTATAAGGATTTGAACCTGGTTCTATTCCTTATAAATTATAAGATAAATAATGGATGTCAAAAAAATTAAAACACCAATTGATGAAGAAGTAGTTCTTTCAATTAAGGCAGGGGAAACTATACTTATATCAGGTATTATTTATGCAGCGAGAGATGCGGCTCATAAAAGAATGATGGAAGATTATAAAAATGGTAAGGAGCTCCCCTTTGATTTAAAAGGTCAAATTATTTATTATGTGGGTCCATCACCTGCAAAACCAGGAGAAATAATAGGTTCTGCAGGACCAACAACCTCAATAAGAATGGACCCTTACACACCTTTTGTTCTTGAAATGGGTATAAAGGCTACAATTGGAAAGGGTGAAAGAGGTAAAGAAGTTATAGAGGCAATGAAGAAATTTAAAGCTCTTTATCTTATTGCTGTTGGTGGCGCAGGTGCTTTAATAGCAAGAAAAATTAAAAAGGCAGAGGTAATTGCATATGAAGATTTAGGGCCAGAAGCTATAAGAAAACTTGAGGTTGAAGATTTTCCTGCTATCTGTGCAATTGATGCATACGGAAATAATCTATTTGAAGAAGGAGTAAAGAAGTATAGTAGATAACTATAAAAAATTCCCGGTTGCCCCTCCTATAGCAGGAACTTAACCCATGATTGACAGTTTTGATGGTAAAATACTCCTTTTAAAGTAGCGGTGCGATTTATCACACATTTAAAATGCTTAATTTTCAAGCACCCGAGTACCCAATTGCAAACATAGTCTCACTATACCTTTTTTAAAACTGCCTCCAGGATTTTTTCTACTCTTTTATTCCCTTCTTCTATTAATCTTTGTGTTTCTTCTATAAATCTTTCAAGTCTTTCATTGCCTTCATTTGCCATTTTTGCCATCTCATAAATCATCCTTTGAGTTTCCATCATAAATTTTTCAAATCTCTCATTACTTTCATCAGTCTTTCTTGCCATCTCACTAATCATTCTTTGGGTTTCTTTCATCATCTCCTCATGCCTCTTATTCCCCTCCTCAATCATCCTTTGTGTATCCTTCATCATTTCCTCATGCCTCTTATTTCCCTCTTCAATCATTCTTTGTGTTTCTTTTAGCCATTCCTCGTGTCTTTTATTTGCTTCTTCGTTGGTTTTCTGCATTTCCTTTATTATATTTTTTGCCCTTTCGTCTTCTTTTCTTATAAGCATATTTGTAAAATGAGATAGAATAAAAGGTTCTAAAAGGGCAAGCACACCCAACATTAAGGCTAAAATATTCACTGTTTCAGTTGTCATAATTTTATTTTAAAACAAATTTTCTATTCTTGGCAATTCATCAAGGGATTTAAGTCCGAACATTTTTAAAAATTTTTCAGTTGTACCATAAAGTAAGGGAGAGCCTTTAATTTTTTTTCTTCCTACAACTCTGACAAGTCCTTTTTCTAAAAGTCCTTTTAAGGTCCAAAGGGTAGATGTTCCCCTTAAAATCTCAATTTCTGCTTTTGTTACTGGCTGTTTATAAGCTATTATGGCGAGCGTTTCAAGCATTGGCTTTGAAATTCTAAGAGAATTATCTCCTTTTAACTTCCTTACATAACCCGCATAATCTTCCCTTGTAAGCATAATATACCCTCCAGCAACCTCAAAAATAAAAAATGCCCTCTTTTCTTCCTCATATTCTTTTTGCAGATTTTCTATTTCCTCCTTAATTCTATGTTCAGGAAATCCAGTAATTTTAGATAATTTTTTAAGTGAAAGAGGTTTTGAGGAGGCAAATAAAAGTGCCTCAATTACACCTTTTAAATTTCGGTTATTTTCCATTTTCTTCTAAAATATAAAAAGAATATTAAAGATAAAAAAGAATCAAAGAAAAATTCAATCAAGTAGTTTACAAACATTCTGAAATTGATAAATATGGAAAAAATAAGTGCAAAAATTACAAATTCCATATACTCTTTTTTTTCAATAAATTGAGGAGTATAAAAGAAAAGGGTCAAAAGAGCAGAAGTTGAAGCAAGAGAGGAAGCAAGAGCAAGTCCTGCATACCCTATTGTTTTAAATAAAAGGGGAGCAAAAACAAGAAATGCTGTAAGCATATTGAAATACGAGATATTTGCCTGAATTATCTTTTTTTGAGAGTAAAAATAATTCAAATGAACACTTAAAAGGGAAGAAGGTAAAATTCCAATAGAAAACATTATAAAGGCTGCGGAGGTTTTTAAAGTATCAATATGGGTAAATTTACCCCTTTCAAAGAATAATTTTACTATAAATTGTGAATGAACAATAAGAAAAAGAACAAGGGGAAAAAGAGTTATTAAGGAAAGTTTGTAAATTCTTTTTAAATATTCAATCTTTTTTTCAGTCTCACTCATATAGGGTAGGGATACTGTTTGAAGTCCTATTCCAAGAATTGCAATAGGAAAATGCATTAATCTAAAAGAATAGGAAAGATAGGAAAGTTCTCCTTCAGGTAAAAAGGAAGCAAGAAAGGTTGTAAAAATTATGATAATTTCATTTGTTATGACTGAAAAAAAAACAGGCACACAAAGTTTTATAAAATCCTTAATTTCCGGAATAAAAATATTTTTCGTTAAAAAAATTCTAAATTTTTTAATAACAAAAGGAAATTGAAAAAACATTTGGGAAAAAGCTCCTATTGTAACAGCAATTGCAAGGGAGTAAAGAAATGGGTACTCTTTCATTTTTAAGTAAAAAAAAGAGAATATTCCAACTATTAAAAAAAATAAGTTAAAGAAAAAGGGGGCAAAGGAAGGAACAAAAAATTTTTTTTCTGAATTCAAAAGGCTTGCAAAATATGCTGAAATTATTATAAAAAAGACAAAGGGAAACATTAACATAAGTGTATTTTTTGCATAGATAAACTTAAAGGCAAATTTTTTAAAACCAGGAGCAAAAATTGAAATTAAAAAGGGAGAGAGTATAATTCCAAGAATTGTTAGTAAAAAGGAAATTAAAAAGAAAATTGTAAAGGTTGCTCCTATAAATCTTTTATATTTTTCCGCATCCCTTTTATTTTCAAGAAGAAGAGGAACAAGGGAAACTTGCATAAGGGATTCTCCAAGAAATATTCTCAAGAAATTTATTATTTTGAAACTTGCATAAAATACATCCGATAGATGTGTGGCTCCAAGGGTATAGGCAAGAAAAACTTCTCTAAAAAATCCAAGTATTCTAGACATAAAAGTCCCAATGCCAAATATAAAAAGATTTTTTAAAGTTTTACCTTTTATGTTTTTTTAAAAGCTCTAAAATTTTATCCCTCAGGATATCCCTTACCTTTCGAAAAGCTTCTAAAGTTCCTACTTCTGCAGGGTCTGGAAGATTTAAACGTATAGTAGAAATCCCAGGAACATAAGGACATTCATCCTTTGCAGAATCACAGACTGTTACTATTAAATCCATTTCCTTATAAGGTACCTCTTTCAAATGTTTAGAATATTGACCAGATATATCTATCCCTATCTCCCTCATAGCTTCAACTGCAAGAGGATGCACTGAACCTTTCGGCTTTGTTCCTGCAGAATAAACTTCTAAATTAATGCCAAGTTGAAAAGCTATAGTCTTTGAAAGACCTTCTGCCATCTGGCTTCTTGCAGAGTTATGGGTACAGAGAAAAAGTATCTTCATTTTTTTACTTCTATTATTTCCTCGGGTATCCATTTTTTCCAGTCTGCTCTTGAGGGTTGTTCCTCAGGGATTGAAGAATACATAATAACATAGTCCCCATCCTGATTTATATCAACAAAGATAAACTGCATTCTCCTTGGTTCACTATAAATCCAAGATTCCCATGCCCTATCCGCGGCTGGATAATAGGAATTATCCACAGATATAGGAGGACCATATTTTATATAAATTCTTCCCCTATCCGTATATCTTCCCTTTCTCTTTAAACCTAAAGAAAAGTTCTGGTCTGCAAAATTTATCCTTTTTACAAGTTCAAAAATGAACTCATTCACTTCTGTATTAGGGTCAGGGTCAAATTTCTTCCAGAACTTTTGCACAAACATCTTTCTTGCCTCAAAGTTTTTAATCTCCCTGAACTCTGATATTTCTTCTGGTTGAGCAAAATAATCTATAAAAAAAAGATAATTTTCATAAAAATTCCTCACACTCTCTTCCTGCAAGGTCTTTTCAGAAACATATTTTATTTTTTGTCTCCTTTCAAAATGAATTTTATCTCCTTTAAGGACCTTTATTTTAAATTCAATTTCACCGGAACCAAACTTATAAATCGGAAATTTCCCTGTTGTAAATCCCATCTCAACTGGTGGTGTTTTCTCCTCCTGAGAATATAATAACTTTCCATCTATTAATACCTCATAAACAATTTTTTCATCACCCTTAAATCCATAGAGTTCATAATAATAATAAAAAAGCGTTTCAGGATAAATAAATTCAAAGGGCATTTTTATGTTAAAGCTTATATCCTGTATTTTGAAAAAATATTCACCTCTCCTTGAAATATCCGGGGCTAAAAGAATATCTGAAATAAAGGGATAATCTGCTTTAAAACTATTTCTAATTTTAACCTCACCTACCCTTGTTTTGGTAAAAAACCTTATAATAATTTCATAATCACCCTCTTCAAAATTAACGGAAAAAACATCATAAATCTTTGTTAATTCCATATGCCCACCTATTTTAAACTTCTTTGTCCATCTATCCCTTACCTTTCTTCCTGTCTCTAAATTCTTAAATTCCACTTCAATATCAAACTCTCCCTCTTCAAAATTTTCCTTTTTTGTAAGAGGAACCTGATTAACATTAATAGAATAAAAATAATAGGTGATAAAAATTTTATTTTCCCTATATACTGTAAAAGGATAAATATAAAATTCAAAGTTGCCCTTTGAAACAAAGAAAGATATAAAAAGTAAAAATTTAATCATCAGTATTGAGGATAAATATCTCTTATGTCAGTGGTGAGTTCATAATCACCAAAACCCTTTTTATCAACAAACAAAAATCTTTTTCCTAAGGTGATATAATACCAGATTTGATAAGGGTATGTTCCTGATTCATAGGGATGGTCCTCAATGAAATCCGGGGGACCATACTTAATATAAATCCTTCCTCTATCAGTTTTATATCCCTTTAAAGGACCACTGAAATTTTTCATAACATATTGAAACCTTTCAAGAAATTCAATTTCAAGCTCATTATGGGGGGTAAAAGGGTCTTTATCATATTTTTTCCAGAAATCATCCCATAATTTTTTTCTTTCTTCTTCTTTTGCCTTGTAAAGAAAATCAAGTTCAGACCTTGGAAATATTAAATTCATAGCATCTAAAAGGTCTTCCCATTCATAAACGCTAAATATATCAACAGGCTTTATATATATAGAATCCCTCAATTCAAATTTTTTACCCTTTTTTGTTAAAAATAAGTTTTTTAATTCTATTTTGTCTCCCCTTATTTTTCTTATATCTATATCAAAGGAAATTCTTCTTATGCCTTCTTCAAATTCATATTTTTTTTCAAAGAGCACCTTTTCTTCATCCCTTAATAAAATTTTAGACTCACCCTTATCCTTTGCTTCAAATGTAAATAAAACCTTTATATTTGTGTCTTTTATGGGTGGCATCAAATATTCTCCATTTTTTTTAAGAAATAAAAAACTTCCTGGAGCAATAGTTTCATAAAAAGGAAATTTTTTTATATATCCCCATTCCTTTTGAGAGTTAAAATCTTTTAGTCTTATTTTCACTTCCTCTACTTTTCCTTCTATTTTAACCCATTTAAAAATTTGGATTTTATTTTCCTTTTCTCTTGTTTTCTCATAAGTTTCATATTCAATTCTCTTAAAAAATCTTATAAAATAATCCTTATCATCCCTTATTTTAGCACTAAAATCTATGTTTATTCCACCTGAAAAACCCTTCTCATCTTTTTTAAATACAAGTATATAAGGAGAAATATTAATTCCTATAAAAAGAGAATCCCCTTTATCATAAATTTTTTTTAAAACATGAATATTAAGGGTATCCACAAGCACATAAGAGAAAATAATAAAAGCACAAATGGAATTTATCATATTTTACCAGGAAGAACCCCCAAGTTCAGAAAGGTAAGAAACAAGGAAGGCAGAAAATAAAATTGAAACTATGAGAATTATAAATATAAGAGCAATACCTACAATTATAAGCACACCTATGAGTTGGAAGAGAAATCTTATCTTATTATGGTATTGAACCAAATCAGATTCGCTCTTATTAGCACCTGACCTTTCGGCAAAAGAAGCTGCCTGCATCGCAACCACACCTATCCATATGGGAATCCAAGCAAAGATTATTCCTATTATTGTAATTGCCTGCAAAATTCCTGTTATTATATTTATAATTCCAAAGAATTTTAACCACCCAGTTCCCTTTGATGCGCTTTCATAAATATCCATAATTATGAATTTAAGTTTAAAAGGGGAATTGAACCTTTAAATATTTTAAAACAATTATAAATTTAATGTAAAAGATAACCTGTAAAAAAGACCTGTTAAGAGTAAAACTCCAAGAACAAACAAAAATATTCCCGCAATTATCTCTATTTTCCTTAAATGTTTTTTCAATTTAGAAAATAGATTTAAAAAAAGGTTAATAAAAAAACCTGAAAGAATAAAGGGAACAGCAATACCAAGAGAATAAAGGGTCAAAAGCAAAATTCCCTTAAAAGGAGAACCATAGGTTGCAGCCACAAGAAGTATCGCGGAAAGTATGGGACCTATGCAGGGAGTCCAGCCAAATCCAAAGGCAAAACCCACAAGAAAGGACCTTAAAAAAGGCAGAGCAACATAAAAAGGATTCAATTTCTTTTCAAAATCTAAAAATTTAAACCTGTAAATTCCAATAAGGTGTATTGAAAGAACAATTATGAAAATTCCTGCAATTTTTTCTATTATTTCCCTTTTTTCAATAAAGAAAGAAGCTAAAAAAGAAGAAGCAAATCCAAGAAATATAAAAACTACCGAAAAACCAAAAACAAAAAATAAGGAGTGAAAAAAAAGAGAAAAAGAAATTCCTCTCTTTGATTTTAATTCTTCCACAGAAACCCCTGTAATATAAGAGATATAAACAGGAATAAGAGGCAAAATACAGGGTGATATAAAAGATAAAACTCCACCTATAAAGGCAGTTATTAAGGAAGGCGTTTCCATAAAAAATTATAAATTTAAAATAATATAATTTGCAAGAAATTTTAAAAAGTATTTATAATAAAATTTATGGAAATACCCAAAAA
>FWWL01002143.1_pt1 | contig 24450 bp, 23 predicted proteins | sample 2228331 | NCBI WGS metagenome assembly FWWL01 (sample SAMEA103939775, study PRJEB20133) | metagenome | reverse complement strand
GCTCGCACGCCCGCTCCCCCCAAAACACCACCGGCATACACCGCAACCCGTACCGAAACGCAAACCCCTCCACCACGCACTGACCCCCACGCGCAGGACAGAACGCCTCCATCGGCAACGCTTGCCTCTGCCAACGCGCCCGAAACCGCCCGTTTAGTGCTTCTCTACCGTCTCGCCTGAGGTTTCGCTGGGGACGGGAGAGGCGAGCTTCCTCTTGCGTCCGCGTAGGCGCATCTTGACAGGTTTGGGCGTGGGGAACGGTTCGAAGTTCACCCGCGCCACCCCATATTTCACATCCCGTGCCCGACGCAGAACCGCTAATAGCCCTCCCAACAGGGTCAACGGCGGTCCCAGCCACACCAGAATCGTGAACGGCTTGTAGTAGACCTCCAACGGAATCACCCAGCGCGGGTTCGTTTCGGGCTTGCCCGGCACCAGCACCAGCTGGAACTCTACCAGCCGACGGTTCACATCCATCGAGCCGATGAGCAGTTGCGCACCGTTGGGCAGAGGCTCGGGAATGGGAATAACCCCCTCATCGGTCACCAAGCGGAATGGCTCTACCTCTACTGTGCCTTTCCAGTCGGGGTGGCTTACTCGCGCCTTGGCAATCGCCCTGAACCCTGCTTGCCCCATCGCTCCGCCCGTACTAAAGCCGAGAAACTCTATTGTATAGCCCTCTACAGTGCCCTTCTCCTTCTCATGCAGGCGTATCGTGAGCGGGCTTACATCGATTTGGGGAGGGGCAAAGAAGGAGACATACAGGTCGTGGTCCCACCAGCGTATGATGTGGGGCCACACCACATTGCTTCGCTCCCCGCCCCGCATAAACTGATAGAAGCGTGGCTCCACGATGAACTTGCTATCATGCGAGGCGACCTCAATCTGCACACGGTTGAACTTATCGCGCATCGGGTCGCCTGGGAACTTCTCGTTGCCTGTCTGCCCAATATAGCGCCAGCGGTAGCCAAACGCCATCGTGTCCCTGCCCTGCATCACCACCACTTGCTGTTTGACCTCGTAGGCATAGGAAAGCACCAACCCAATCAACCCCAAGGCAAGCCCCATATGGGTCAGAAAGCCTCCAAGCGTGATGCGCGAGGCGCGCACCCGACGCCACACCGCCCCAAAGTTCGCAAAAAAGGCGAACGCCAACAGCACCACCACAAACAGGGTCAGCGGTTCCCGAAATCCGTAGAAAAAGAGCGCAAAGCCCACTGCCACCGACGCTATCCAGCTCTTGGTGAGCCGTTCCAGAATCTGGTCGAGGGTCATCCCCCGCCAAGAGAGCATCGGGGCGGACGCCACCACAATTGCCGTGAGGATAATCCACGGGATATGCACCTGATTGTAGAAATCGGGCTTGAGCGATTGGGGCTGACCGTGGAACGCCTTCACTATCAGGGGCCACGAAGTGCCGATAAGGCTAATCAGCGAAGAGATAATCAGGAGCATAATCCCCCAGCGCAGAGCCGCCTCGCGTGAAAAGCCTTTGGTGAGATTCGGCGCGGGCAGAGGCATCTGGCGGTAGCGGTAAATCCATAGCCCCAGCGGTGCCATCAGCCCCACCACCATCATCCCAATCAGAATGCCCAGCGCACTCTTGGCAAGCGCATCGAACGAGTGAACCGAGACCTCTGCCAGCACTCCACTACGCGTCAGGAAAGTGCCGTACAGGAACATTACGAACGGAATTGCCATCAGCAGAGGGTTCCAGCGCACCATCCGCCCGCGATTAATCTGGAGCATCAGCCCGTGTATGCCCGCCGCCATGAACAACCAAGGGAAGTAGGAGGTGTTCTCTACAGGGTCCCACGCCCAGAAGCCACCCCAGCCGAGCGTTTCGTATGCCCAATAACCGCCCAACACCAAGCCGAAGCCCAGCATCGTAGCAGAATAGATAGCCCAAGGGCGCACGCGGATTGCCCACTCGTGATACTCGTTCCGCCAGAGCGAGGCTAACGCATAGGCGAACGGCACTGCCAGCGCCGAGAAGCCAGCGAAAATAATCGGCGGGTGAATGGTCATCCAGATATTCTCCAGCACGGGGTTCAAGCCGAAGCCATCTTGGGGGGGCCATACTGGCGGTGCGGGGTCAGGTTTTGGAAGGGGCGCAAAGGGGCTTTGATAGGCTAAGATACCCAGCAGGCTCAGCATAATCAGCGAATAGAGGGTCATGACCCATCGCTCATAGCCCCCTGCTGTGCGCATCAGCACCAAGCCGTAAATACCTGTCCAGATTGCCCATAGCAGGAAACTCCCTTCCTGACCTGCCCACGCCCCCGCAATCTTGTACCACAGGTGAAGCGACCGCTCGCTGAAACTAAACACATACTGGAGGTCGTATCGCCCTGTGATGAGGGCGTACTGAAGCACTGCTTCCGCTCCAATAGTGCCTAAAAATGCCCCTACAAAGAGCCATCGCCCCCACACTTTCAGGGAGGGCTTCTTAGCACTGAGCGCATACGCCAGAACCGCTCCGAGGGCGCAAGCAAACCCTATCCAAACCGTAAGATAGCCGATCAGCACAATCTCTCACCTCTGAGCGGTCTCTGTGCCCTGATACTTGCTGGGGCACTTCACCAACATATCGTGCGCTTCGAACACACCGTCTTGATAACTGCCCATCACCACCACTTGGGTCGCCATCTCAAAATTGTTCGGCTTGCCCTTGCGGTAGACCACTTTCACTCTGCCTGTATCGTCCTCGCCCTCGAAAGTGAGCGTCATCGTTTTCACATCGAACTGGATAGTCTCTTTGATGGGCTTGAGGGCAACATGAACCTCTTGGGAGCGGGTCGGAAGCTGCGCCACTTTCACATAGGGTGTGGTGTTCTGGATGAAGGCGGTAATGGTGAACCCCAGCCCTGCAAGGATAACCAAGGTAAGAACAACGGCTTTCAGTTTCATACAACCCTCCATCGGTATTATACCCCACTTGGGTATCATACGGTTGGGAACATGCATATTCAGGATAAGACCAAGCCCTGTTTCCGAGCAGATGAGTTCCTAAAGCTACCTGAGGAGCTCAACGCCTACTGCCAGCTCGAACTCCTTGATGGTGAGGTCATCGTTATGCCCAAACCTACCCCTTTGCACAATCGCATAGTCAAACGACTCCTGCTAATCCTGGAACCTTATCTGAGCCAGAAGCAGATGGGAGAATGCTTTTTGGATACGCTTGTGCTCTTAGACCAAGAAGCAGATGTTGCGGTCGCCCCTGACCTGTGCTACTTCAAAGCAGGTATGGTTACAATTTCGGAAGACGATAAGGCACTTAAGGGCATTCCTGAGCTTGTGGTGGAAGTGCTCAGCCCCAGCACGCGGGCTTACGATAGGGGTGCAAAGCTCGACCTCTATCACCGCTATAGAGTGCCTTGGGTATGGCTCCTGTCGCCTGCCCCTTTGGAGATAGAGGAGTACCGCTGGAGCGAAGAGGGCTATCAGCGCGTTCACCATGCTCGGGGAGGCGAGCAGTTCATCCCTGCTCTCTTTCCAGACCTCAGTTTTTCCCTAAGCGCGCTGGTGGCACAATAGAGAAGCAACAGCTTAGCCCCCCATAATCGACCAAAACAGGAGCGTAATCAAGCCGTTATTGTAGGCGTGCATCAGAATGCAAGGCAATAGCGAGCGTGTGTGGGCATAGACTACCGCCAGAATAACCCCCAGCAGAAACACGGGCACAATCCCCGCTAAGAATTGCGGATGGATAACCGCAAATAGAAACCCACTCACGACAGCACTCAACCACATGCGCCCCGTACGCTGCCATAACACCTGAAACAACACCCCCCGAAAGAGAAACTCCTCGATGATAGGGGCACAGACGACCGCAAGCAAGAAACTCACAAGTAAATCCAAACGGCTCTGGGGTGGGCTATCCAAAATCGGATTGGTCTGTTCGCTGGGAAGCGCAGGATTGACCAACACCAAACAGCTAAGTGAAAGCACCGCCAGCGGAATGAATGCCGAGTATCCCGCTATGGAGACCCCTATCTGGCGTATCTTCGAGGTGGGAGCAAACCACTGCACACTTCCTACCCCTTCCAACCGCTGATTGAACGCATACAGAAGCCCCAAACTGATTGCGATTGCCGTCAGGTACGGAAGCAAGAACGGATACGGCACTTCTATCCCAAGCGACTCCAGCATATCGTTGAGGATACGACCCGTGCCAGACACCACCAACAGCAGGAAGACCACCAACGCCCACAGGAGGGGGTCTAACGCGAAAGGAGAAGCGGTCTCGTATGGACGCTGAGGGAGAGGGTACTGATGCCGAACCAGGAGATAAAACAGTAGCATCCCTATCCCGACGAACAGCAAGCCTCCAGCGAACAACAGTATCAACAGAAGAGGCACGATTCGTGAGAGTGCGTTCCGAGAGAGTTCCGCGCGTATCGCCTTCGCCCGCTCGCTCTCCCCTGCCCTTTCATAGAGATATGCTTCCACAAGTTGAAGGAAAAGCCGGGAGGTGGTGGGGCGAAGTGCCTCCATCCACTGCGGGATTTCTTCGGCGGACAGTTGGCGAGTCAGCACCGTCTGCCAAAGCGCGCTGTACCACCGCCGTTCAACAGGACCAAACTGATCAGAGGGGGTCTCCATCAGCTCTTTGAGGGTCGCTCTTAGGTCCCTCTCTTGAAACACCGCTTCCAGAATTGCCTTCCTCAGAAGAATCTCCCACATCAGAGGCGAAGCCTGCTCTTCCTCAAGCGATGACAGCATAGGTTCCAGAACCAGCTTCGGGTTCACCCCTAACTGGGAGACCATCAGCGCATACTGAACTTGGATTTCGATTGCAACTTCAGGCGAACCGCTTTGGAAACCTTTGTGAGGAGAGTGGCGAAAGAGGGAAATAAACAGAAGCGCATTACCAAGGATGATGAGGCTAAACAGGAATATCAGGAGCCACCAAGCGTACCGAGCTGTATGCGCCATCGTTGTATAGGCTGGCGGAGGGTCTGGGATTCGAACCCAGGGTAGGGAGCATATCCTCCCTACAACCGCTTAGCAGGCGGCCCCTTTCGACCACTCAGGCAACCCTCCGCCTTCACCAAGATTATACCATATTCGAGTGCTTTGTCAAGGGCTTCGAAAAATGAAGTTCTACACCTACGAGCAGGCAGGAGTACCCGAATACTGGATGATTGACCCCGATCGTCGGGTTGCTGAGTTCGCTCAGCGTAGCGAAAGTGATGTGTATCAAGTCGTATTGAGCGCATCCAAAGGCACCTATCACAGCCGTGTGTTGGAGGGGTTCTGGATTCAGGTGGAATGGCTTTGGTCGCCTCCTACTCTCTGGGAGGTGCTTCACGTCTGGGGGTTGCTATGAGGTTCCTTATAAAAAACTCCAAATGAACTGCTACTCGAAAATCTGCTTGGCAGTTATCTCCAGAGTGGGCAAGACACCCGAGACTACCCTTGCCTCTCCTGCATAGGGACCATGCCAGTTCCAATCTTGCTCGGAACGCTCTAACACAAACAGGTGCTGAGGAGGAAACCCCACCAGCCATACCTCTGGCACTCCAAGCGAATGGTAATCGTTCAGTCGCTCTAAAAGTCCCTCAAATGTGTCGTGGGGTGAAACCACTTCCACGATGAGGCGAGGAGCTATCTCCAATCGTTTCGCCTCTCTGACCGTTAGGGGCGAGCTGAACTGATCGACCCCAAAGCACATCAGGTCAGGTTGGCGTACACGCAGGGGTTCCTTTTGAATGACCAAGTCCATCGGGGCAATCAATATGATTCCTGCTTCGCCCAGTTGTGAGCGCAGAAGGTAGTAAAGATTGCCAACAGTTATCTGATGAAGAGCGGTGGGTGAAGGCATTTTGACAAGCCTCCCCTCAATGATTTCCTGAGGTTCGCTGGTCTCAGATGCCTGCAGATACTGTTCCCAAGTAATGATAGGCTCCGTTTGCTGAGACTGCGCTAAGGCATCGGCAACTGCCATTCTGCTCACCACTTAGAGTATAGCATATTTTTATGTCCCCAATCCCCAGCGCGCCGTAGTGAGCATAATCAGCATCACCGTAGCGATGCACCAGAGGTTCAGTACAAAACCCGTGCGCGCCATTTCCTGAATTTGTACCTCCCCTGAGGCGAACACTATCGCATTTGGCGGTGTTGCCACAGGGAGCATGAATGCAGCAGAAGCCCCCACCGCTACAGGAATTGCTAAAAGGCGTGGGTCAATCCCCAATCCCACCGCAACTGCCGACACCACTGGCAAAAAGGTAGCGGTGGTAGCAGTGTTGGAGGTCAGCTCGGTAAGGAAGATGATTAGGGTTGCCACCACCAGTACCATAACCCAAGGGCTAACCCCTTTCAGCGCCTCAACACTCGAACCGATTGCCTTCGCTAATCCCGTGCTCTCGAAGGCTCCCGCTAATGCCAAGCCACCCCCAAAGAGTATCAACACGCCCCAAGGGATTTGTTCAGCGGTTCGCCAATCCAGTATCGGTCGCCACGGAGCACCACTGGCGGGCAGAATGAAGAGTGCCAGTGCGCCCAAAATCGCAATCGTGCTATCGCTGAGTGATATACCCGCCCATTCCGAAAGCTTTTGCCGAAGAAGCCATCCCACTACCACACACAAAAACACCCCTATCATCCCCTTCTCTGCCCTGCTAAGGGGCTGGGACTCATGGTCTTCCATTATTCGGACGGCTTGCCCATCCAGATGGTGGAGGCGTGTGGCAATTCGAGTGAGCCAAAACCAAGTAAATGGGAGCATCAACAGAACAAACGGAAGCCCTATCCAAAGCCAGTTCGCCATCGTGAGGGAGTAGCCATAGTTTTCTCTTAGAAAGCCCGCTAAGAGCGCATTCGGCGCGGTTCCCACCAGTGTACCCACGCCCCCTATGGAGGCAGAATAGGCGATTCCCAACATTAGCGCAAGTCCGAACCCATGTGCAGACTTGTGCCCCACCGATTGACGCACGCTTTCCAAAATTGGAAGCGCAACCGCAAACATCATCATCGTGGTAGAAGTGTTGTTCACCCACATCGAGATGAAGGCTGTTGCGACCATGAACCCTCCCACTAATCGCGCAGGGCTACTCCCCACCAAGCGAATAATGCCCACCGCAATCCGTTGGTGAAGACCCGTCGCCTGCATCCCTTGAGCAATAATAAATCCGCCCAAAAACAGGAACACAATCGGGTCGGCATAGCGTGAGGCGGTTGTTTTCTCATCCGCAATCCCCACCAGAGGCATCCACACCAACGGCAGAAGTGCCGTCGCAGGGATGGGCACACACTCGCTAAACCACCAAAGTGCCATCCAAGCGGTCAATCCCACTAATTGCCATGCAGGCACACTAAGCCCTTCAAAGGGTGGCGTGCTGATGAATATCGGCAGTAGTCCAAGTAGAGGTCCTACGAATAATGCCAGCAGGCGCAGCAGATGCACAGCAGGGTGTTCCATCGCACTGGCGATTCTCCATTTAGCCTATATATCCTGCAAAAGATAACACGCCCCACACCCACGGCGCGCTGAAAAGCAGGCTATCAAAGCGGTCCAGTACCCCGCCGTGACCTGGCAGGATTCCTCCGAAGTCTTTGATACCGATTGTGCGCTTCAAGAGCGATTCGAAAAGGTCGCCCAACTGTCCGAATATCCCTACTCCCAATCCACCAAAAAGTGCTACCCATCCCTCTAAACCAAGCCATAGTCCTACTCCATAGGCAACAGCGACACAAAGTATAAGATTAGCCAAAGAACCTTCAACTGTCTTAGCTGAGCTAATAGAGGGTGCAATTTTTCGCTTCCCTATAGACTTTCCCACAAAGTAGGCTCCTGTATCTCCCGACCAGAGTGTCGCCATAAGCCACAATACCCACAGAACCCCTTGTTCGGTTTGCCAACTGCCCACAACAGTTGGTTCTGTGTTCATTCGTAGGCGCACGAGGAAGCTCAGAAGCCATCCAACATAGAGCGCGCCGAACAGTCCATAACCAAGATTCGCAAGAGCAGGTGCTATGCCCCTGCGCCAAGCTCTTGCCAGCTCCCACAACAGTGCAAGCCCGAATACGGGTAGGAGGGTTTGTTCCAGTCGTAGTTCGGGGAATCGCCACACTATTAGGGGAAGACACGCACCCCAAGCCAGCAGGAGCGGGTTCGCTTGTATACGCGGGGACTCATGCTGATGATAGGCACGCACGAGTTCTACGATTCCCACACCTGCTAAAAGGGAGCCTGCAACCGCAAACAGACCACCGCCTGGAACAATCAGAACAGCCAAGAAAAGCGGTATCCCGATGAGGGCAGTGAGAACACGCGTGCGCAACATTGGCTAAACGCCCTCTCTCACCTTTCCTGCATCCAAACGCTTTTCCTCGGGATACTGGACGGGTGCTACATACAAAGTCAGTCCCTCCACCCGCTCGACCTGCACATAAGTGCCTTCCTCCACAGGGGGTTCCAGCGCAACAGCGCGCCAGAGGGTTCCATCAACGAACACTTGCCCGATAGGGTCTAACTTTTGGCGTACCTGCCCCACCATCCCGATGAGACGCTCTTGACCGCTCACCTTCTTGCGGAACTGGGCACGCACGCCCGAATAGGTAGCAAATAGGAAGAAGCCACCCGTGAGCACAGTCATCGCCCCGATGAGCCAGAGGCTTACTCGAAAGTAGGGCTGGTCGGACTGAATGAGGATGATGGAGCCAATTGCAAAGGAGATTATCGCACCTATCGTGAGCGCTCCGTGAGTAGGGGTGAACAGTTCCAAAATGAAGAGTGCAAACGCCAGTAAAAGCAGAGCCACACCGAGAGCACTCACGGGTAGGACTGACATCGCATAGAGTGCCAACAGAAGGCTAATCACGCCAATAACTCCTGGGATAATCAGCCCTGGATTTTGGATTTCGGTGATAATCCCATAGAACGCCAGCAGAAAGAGGAAGTAGAACACATTTGGGTGAGTAATGAACACGAGCAGTCGCTCCCGCCAGGTCATCGGGATTTCCTGAAGGGGTGCATCTTTTGTCTTGAGCGTGAGCGTCTTCCCATCTAAGAGCTTCACCGTACGCCCGTTTATCTGCTTCAACAGGTCGTTAGGGTTATTCGCAATTAGGTCGATCACGCCCAGTTTTTTCGCCTCATCTTCTGGGATGGAGGCTGCCTCCGTTACAGCTTTGACTACCCACTCTTCATTACGCCCTCGCTGGCGCGCAATCGTGCGTGCGTAAGCAATCGTGTCGTTGAGCACCTTCTTGCGCATGTCTTGGGGAATATCGCTTCCATCGCCTGCGACAGGGGTGGCGGCGCCGATATTGGTGCCTGGCGCCATCGCGGCGATATGGGCAGAAATCGTGATGAATACGCCTGCAGAGCCTGCCCGCGCCCCTGTGGGATAGACGAACACCACCGTCGGGATGGGGCTGTTGAGCAAAGCCGAAGTAATATCGCGGGTGGCTTGGAGCTCGCCCCCCGGAGTGTCCAGAAGCACCACAAACGCCCCTGCGTTCTTCTTCACTGCTTCATTCAATGCCCGCAGGAGATAGTCCGCAGACGCACGCGTAACAATCTGCTTGAACTCGATGGAGTAGACCGTCCCTTGCACCTCTTCTGCCCCCAGGGAACTCAATCCCCACATCAGCAGTCCAACAATAGCGAACAATCGCCCTACGCGGTTCATTATTCTCACCAAAACGAATTGTACCCCCTAAAACCTGCCATAATACATGGCGGAGTGAAGCTGAGCGAGATGATGAGGTTGCCGATAATGAAACTATGCTTAGTAGGGAGGTTTCGCGCATAATGGTGTGCCCGAAGTGCTTTGCAGAAATCCCAGACTCCAGCGTGTTCTGTATGGAGTGTGGGGCACGCATTCGGGAGGATACGGTAGACCCACTCTATGCGGAGGGTTCAGATCGAGAGGTCTACCCTGAGATTGCTCGCGCAAATCTGCTCCGCATGCAGGGCAAGTATGAAGAGGCTATAGATGTCTGCCTTGGCATTTTGAGGCGATTCCCCAGCAACGAGACCGCCCATGCTCTAATGGGAGACATCTATGCTGATCAAGGCAAACTGGAGGAGGCGATTAATTGGTATGAGCTGTTGGTGGAGTTAGCTCCGAACAATGCGGTATACAGCGCAAAGCTGATGAATCTGCGTGCCCTGCACGCTTCCAAGATTGCGCCTCCACCTCCTATAGAGGTTTCCGAGAAGCCCATAAGGGCACCCTCAGCGAAGGTTTGGACCTATGCCCTATCTGCGCTTCTTATCCTTATCTTGGTTATTTCTGCATTTGTGGCGGGGCAGCGGATGAATTCGGCGCGCCCTGAAACCTCAGCGACTGACAAGATAGTCGCTTCCACTCCTAACTGGGAGAGTTCGCCCGTGATACCTCCCCCTCCGCCTCCTTCGTCCCCGCCTGTCTCAGGAGGTGCCCCCTCACCACCCTCTGATAGCCCTAACAGTTCCCCCTTCAACGGCATGAGCGATAGTGAGGCGCAGTTGGCTCGCACGCTGAGCCAACGAATGAACAACTTGCCCGTCTGGTGCCACTACGATATCCTCACCCAGCGCTGGTCGATACGCGCTCGGCTGCAGGGTGGAGTGGTAACGCGCCTGCGCGTGATGCAGGAGGCACTTGCACTGGCGTCCGTTTTCTATGAGAAGGCGTCCAAAGCGCCCGTTGTGTCCGTCACGATATTCATCCCCTATCAGGGCAGTGGAGACATCCCAGTATTCTCAGCTGACATCACGCCAGCGATGGTGACGCAGCCCATCGCGCAGTTGAGTGAGGAGCAGGTCAATGCCCTGTTCTTGCAAGTGCCCGTTTGGTGGAACGAGAATGCAGGCATAAATTAGTCCAGTCGCACTACATGCGCAGGTACCTGAAACGCCTGACGGCAGGTGAAGTAGAGTACCTGCGTGTGCTGGGCTATTTGGGCGATGAGGGCAAGGGCATCTGCGAGGCGTAGATCGTCGGCATAGACAAGCGGCTCATCGAGCAAGAGGGGCACGCGCACATCCCCTGAGAGCGCATCGGTCAGCCCCAATCGGCAAGCGAAGAAGAGCTGGTCTAAAGTGCCTGCGCTCCAAGCAGGATTCTCCTCTTCTAAGGTAATCGGCTCCCCTTTTGTAGAGTGGAATACTCGCAGTTCTAAGTTATCCCCAATCTCAATCTGAGTGTACCGCCGTTGGGTGAGGGTCGGCAGATAATGGTCAATACGAGGTTTGAGTTGGGGGCTAAGGTCGCTTAGGTAGCGTCGGTTTGCCTCTTCCAACAGTTCGCGTGCGGTCTCCAAGAGGCGGATACGATGTTGAAGATGGTCATAATAGCTCTGTGCCTGCTCAAGCTGGAGGTGGAGCGACTCAGGGTCTTCCGAAGAGAGGTTCGCCTCCAGAAGTCCCTCAGTACGATGGTATTCGCGTTGGGCGTCATCCAGCTTGCGCCTGAGCATGTCCAACTGAGCCTCCCGCCGAGAGAGCTCTTCCACAGGTGTATTGAGCAGTTCCTTGCTGAAGGGGTCAGTATTCAGGGTCTGGGATAGCCCCACAATCTCGGTGCTCAGGTGTGCGTAGCGTGCTTGCAGTTCTTCAGGGGTACGCGCTTGGGTAAGGGCGTGATACTGCGCTGATAGGCGCATCTGTTCTAAGCGTAAGTGCTGGTAGCGTGCCCAGCGTTCCTCGAATCGAGCGACCGCATAGGCGAAATCGGAGGCGAGGTCATAAGTACCGCCACTGCGTTCGGGTGAGGGTATTCTCAGTTCTGTGAAACCTGCTTCGTGCAATCTTTCTGCCAGATTCTGCTCTGCTTGCAATCGCTCTGCCTCTGCCTGGCGATGTTGTGTTTCCAGAATGCGACGCTGAGCCATTAGCTCAACACCGTGCTTCGGTCGCCACAGAAGCCCAAATAATAACAGAAGCATGCCTAACCCGATTACACTTCCTGCGAGGATAGGGGCGCTGCTAAACAGTATAAAGCCTGCAACCGCTATTGCCAGCCCCATGCCCACCAGCCCGACACGCGCCCTCGATTGCCCTATTGCCCGCTGAACCTGCAGGCTCAGCTGAGCAATTTGGTGCGCAGTTATCTGCTCTTGGTCTCGTGCGCGCAGGTATCGCTCATACTCGGAGCGCACTTTTTCGTGATAATTCGGTTCCAAATGGCAGAATTTCTCAAACTCTTGCCGAATCTCAGCTTCTACGCGCTCCCTCTCACGGGCAAGCGTCTCGATCTGCTGAAGCTGGCTCTGGATATGCCCTACCTCCTCCTGCTTTTTCTGGAGGTTCTCTATAGTTTCCCTCAGAGTTCGCCACCGCTGAAGAAAGGCTTCTTCATGAGCAATCTCTTGTTGAAGTATTGCTCTATGTTCCCGTAGTTCTACGAGGCGGGCACGAAAGGCGCGTGCTTGTTGGTCGCGTTGTTGAGCAGAACGATACGACTCACCGAGTTGCCGAACGCGTTGTTCTTGGGCTTTGAGTTGCTGTTGGAGTTCCTTGCGATGGTTCTGGATTTGCCGAGAGATAGGTTCCAAATCCGTAGCGAGGGCGCTCTCGCGCAGTTGTTGCTGGAGTGTGGCAAGCGACCTATCCTTAGCCAAGCGCGCCATTTCACGCTGGCGCACACAAGCAGTGGCGAGATAGACCCCACGAGGCATTTTCCAGAGCTGTTGCCATTCTGCCTGAGCTTGCTCTCCTGCAAAGGTTCGTCCTCGATAGTGAAGCAGGAACTCGCCTCGCCGACGCGGGTCATCAAGGGGATGAAACTTTTGCAGGAGTACCTGCTCCTCACCCGCTATTAGTTCCAACTCCAACCTCCAGCCGTGAGGATGTCCCCAGTGAACACGCTCTCTGACCTCACGCGCCGTGCTATTGGGGTTAGCGTAGAGGGCGTCCAGCAAAGCCGAGAGCAGAGTGCTTTTGCCCGACTCGTTCTCGCCTACGATGAGATTCAGTCCCTCAGCAAACTCGAACTCGTGGAGGGTTCCAAACCGCCCGTACCCCTCTATGCGTAGCCTTAGAAAGCGTATCACAGCCGACCTCCCCGTAGCAGGTAGAGCGCGAGTTGATAGGCTTCCTCTATCAAAGCGGTATCGGTTGGCGCAGATTTAGTTCGCTCCTGCGCCACTTGGGCAAGCACCTGTTCGAAGGGTGTCTGGGGCGATAAGGGTTCACCCAGAAATGCCGATTCCACCTCCAGCCAGAGACAGTTTTTGCGTAAGTTTTCGGCAAAATCATAAACATTCAGTGACTTTTCCCCATGCCATCGCCCTACCAATCGCAACCGAGCCACTGTGTTGGGTGTCAATCGTGCCTTGACCGACTCCAAGAGTTCAAAGGGGTCTTCCCAAGCGGTGATGTCCACTTCTAAAGTGCCATTCGTGCCTTCAGGATAGACTGCCTCGCCCGAAGGAACCGCTTGAACTCTCGGAGGTCTTCCCTGCTCCAGCTCCACCATCAACACTACCGCAGGGAGACGCTGGTTAGGCATTATCATCTCGGGGGCACCACTGTACCAACACACAACGTTCCCTGTGGTGAAATCTTGGGGGGAGTGCCAATCCCCTAACGCTACATAGTCGAGCTGGCTTTGCGCAATCAGAGCGGGGTTCAAAGTGCCTGCCCCACCTGCCGACGGCATAGAACCGTGCAAGAGACCGACTTGACACGGCACTCCAGCAGGGTTGCGTTGGAGTAGACCCCCTGCATACCGTTCCAAGCCTGCAGGAATTGCGACTATCTCTAAATCGAGAGGGAGCACACGGGTGCGCGTGGGTTCGGTTAGGAAATGGAGCTGGTTGGGAAGCGAAAACCCTCTCAGCGGATGATGTTCTATGGGGTCATGGTTGCCAGGAATCAGCACCGTAGGAATAGAGACACTACTGATGATGGTGAGGGCGAACTCTACCCACCCGCGACTAACACGCGGGCTATCGAACAGGTCGCCTGCAATTAGGACGGCTTGACAGTTATGCTGGTGCGCAAGCCGATAGACTCGCTCGAATGCCCGCTTTAGCCGTTCTTGATGCTCTGGGGCACGCTCGCCAAGATAGCCAAACGCACGCCCCAAATGTACATCCGAAGTATGCAATAATCGCAAAGCCACTCTCGCCTCTATTTTCTCTCTTAGTTCCCTTTCTCCTGCTGGAGAAGAGGGGTATAATCCTTCCCGGTGATGGGTAATGGCACAGACCGCAACCCCAACGAAACCTAAGCGCACCTCAACAAAAAAACGCAAGCAGGAGGCGGAAGTCTATCCTATTCCTGAGATGCCTCCTATGAACTTACCAGCGGAGGATGAGGAACCCTTGGAAAGCGATTGGCACTTGATGCAGATTCACCTGCTGATTGACCTTATCTCCCAGCTTTGGGAGGGGCGTACCGACTATTTCGCTGGAGGCAATATGTTCATCTACTACAGCACGCGCCAAGCCGAGAGCGTTCTGCAGAAGAAGCCCCTTTATAAAGGTCCCGACTTTTTTGTCGTGAAGGGTGTGGATGGAACCAAGCCCCGCGAGAGCTGGTATGTGTGGGCTGAGGATGGGCGCTACCCCGATGTGATTTTCGAACTCAGCTCCCCCTCCACTGCCAAGAAAGACCGAGAGGACAATCTCCAGCTCTATTCCAAAACCTTCGGCACACCTGAATATTTCATCTACGACCCGTACAAGGATGAGCTTCTCGGCTATCGGTTGGCGAAAGGCAAAAACTACGAGCCAATCCCCCCGAATGAGAAGGGGTGGCTGTGGAGTGAACAGTTGGGCGTCTATGTAGCGGTGGTGGAGAGCGTCTACCGCAATCGCAAGCGTCGCTGGGTTCGTTGGTACACTGAGTCGGGCGACCTGGTACCGACACCTTATGAAGCAGAACGCCAGCGTGCCAAACAAGCTCAGCAGGAAGCCGAAGTGGAGCGTCAGCGTGCAGAGGCTGAACGCCAACGCGCAGAACAACTCGCTCAACGCCTGCGGGAACTCGGTGTAGACCCCGACACGGTATAATTTCTCCAGAAATGCCACGCTACAAGATTCTCACCTGGGGCTGTCAGATGAACGAGGAAGACTCCGAGCAGATGGGGCTATACCTGCAAGAGCGCGGATACGAGCCAACCGACCGCTTGGAGGATGCCGATGTGGTTCTGCTCAACACCTGCTCGGTGCGACGCAAGCCCGAAGATAAGGTGTTTAGCACTTTGGGGCAACTGCGCAAACTGAAAGAGCGCAAGCCCCATATGGTGATTGGAGTGTGTGGCTGTATGGCGCAACTGCGCGCCCAAGAGATAAAGGAGCGCGCTCCCCATGTGGACATGATTGTGGGCACTGCCCATGTGTCGCAAGTGGGTGCCCTATTAGACGAAGTACTTCAGAAGCGACGACTTGCGATGCGCTTGGAACTGCCTGAACGTAAGGGCGCCATCGTCACCGACATCCCTGAGCGTAAGGTCGACCGCAAACCAAAACTGAAGGCGTTCGTGCCGATTCAGTATGGATGCGATAAGTTCTGCACCTTCTGCATCGTACCCATCACGCGCGGGCGCGAACGAAGCCGACCCACCGCTGACATCATCGACGAAATCAAACGACTTGCTGAACGAGGCACTAAAGAGGTCATCTTGCTGGGGCAAACGGTTAACTCCTACGGTAAGAACCTGTTAGAGGGGCGTGTGCCCTTTGCGCGCTTGCTGAAACTCATCAACGATATCGACGGCATCGAGCGCATCCGTTTCACCTCGCCCTACCCACGCGATTTCCGCGACGACCTGATAGAGGCGATTGCCACCTTACCCAAAGTCATGGAGCAGGTGCATCTACCCCTGCAATCGGGCGATAATGAGATATTGAAGGCTATGCGACGGCTCTACACAGTAGAGCAGTTTGAGGAGATTGTCCATAAACTGCGTGAGCGCGTGCCCAATGTCGCCATTACGACTGATATTATCGTCGGCTTTCCAGGCGAAACCGAGGAACAGTTCGAGAACACTCTGCGTGTAGTGGAGCGCATTCGGTTCGATGGCGCCTTCATGTTCGCCTACAGTCCGCGTCCGGGCACACCCGCTGCGCAAATGGAAAATCAAATCTCACGCGCAGTCAAGCAAGAGCGACTGGAACGGCTGATTGAACTACAAAATCGGATAACCTGCGAGATTAATGCGTCGCAAGTCGGGCGCGTGTTCGAGGTCTTGGTGGAAGGACCCAGCCAGAAAGACCCCACCAAGTTAGCGGGCTTTACCCGTGAGAATAAGATGATGCACTTTGTCGGCTCGCCCGATTTGGTGGGCAAGATAGTTAAAGTGCGTGCCGATGAAGCCCATCTGTGGGGCTTCTATGGAACCATTGTGGATGTGTAAGGAGGTATACTCTTAGTATGAAACGCTTCCACCTCAAAGTCGACGAGAACGGCGAGTTGCGCATACCACCGAACATAGTCCGGGAATTATCCGAGCATTCTCAGACCCTAATAGAGGTTCAATTAACTGATGGTCGCCTAATGCTTTTGCAAAGTACAGCACTGGATACTTGCATAACCCATAAGGACGGTTTGCTTGTCCACACTGGGGTGCCGGTGGGAGATATCGACTCGATATTGGCAACCCTGCGTGAGTGTCGTCTCTCAGAGTTAGAGAACTCTTAGCACCTCTAAACAATGAAAGTGATCCCTGACACCTCGGTACTGGTTTCAGCGATGGTTGAAGCCCATCCTCACCATGAGTGGTCACATAGATGGCTTGTTCGAGGCAATAGGAGTGAAATAGAAGCATTTGTAAGTGCCCATTCGTTAGTAGAACTGTATGCCGTATTAACACGATTACCACTACTGCCTCGTATTACTCCAGAAGGAGCCAGGCAAATGATTGAACATAATTTCAAAAATCCAATTCGAATAGTATCTATTCAGGATAAGGATTACTGGCACTTTATAGAAGCGATGAGTATTCACGAGATAAGGGGCGGGCGTACCTATGACGGTCTTATAGCCTTTTCAGGATATCTATCACAAATCCAAAATATTGTCACACTCAATCCTAATCATTTTGATTCTTTTTCTTTCTTAGGATTAATAGTAATCAGTCCCAATAATTCATCCGTATAATTTTATGGATTCTCTCTTAATCTCTGACGAGCTAATTCGAGAGTATCTACAGGGGTATTGGGCATATTGGCTGCGCGTGTCCAGTCGTTTTTTGCCTCGCTGAGTCGTCCCATCTTCTTGAGCAGGTCGCCACGGCTTATAAGCGCAGTGGCGACGATATACTCGGGCGCGCCCGGATATTCTACCGAAGCAGTGTAGTCCTTGAGGGCTTGCTCGTAGTTGCCCATATACATATAAGCCTCCCCCCGATTATTGAGGGCAACCGCTTTCAGGTAGATAGGCGCATTCGGCATCTGGAGCACACGGTTGCAATCCTCTACTGCTTCCCGATAGTTTCCTAACTCTATGTTCGCTACGGAGCGGTTGACATACGCAGTTGCCCTATTACCAGGAGATAATCCTTTCACCTTTAGCGCCGTATCGACATCTTCTAACACCTCTCGATGGCGTCCTAACTGGGAGAGTAGGAAAGAGCGCCCTACTCGTGCATCGGCTTGGATTCTTGCATCCGCGTAAGGGCTCTCGATGACGGCTGTATAGTCCTCGAGGGCTTCCTCATAATCGCCTGTTCCCACACGAATTCTTGCTCGTTGGAGAAGCGCTCTGTCCTTAGTCTGGAGGGGAGTGTCGTCAGCACGAATAAGAGAGTCGAGTTCACGCAGTCCCTCACGCAGGTTACCTGTCTCAATTTTCAGTGATGCCATAAGGTAGCGCGCACTGGCGTAGGCTACGGGGTCGGCGTCAGAAGCGTTCAAAACCGCTTCCAAGTGTTCTTTGGCTTGCTGAAACTGGTGTCGATCAAGAAAAGTGCCAGCAAGGAAGTTGTGGGCAAACTGTTTCACTTTAGGCTCTGCCTCGGCAATTGTGAGTGCTTGTTCCACATACTGCTTTGCTTCTTGATGTTTATTTTGAGAAGCCAGTACAATCCCCATCCAATAGAGCGCATGGGCACGGGTAGATTTTCCCAATCGGGGGGTCGCCAACACCTTTTGGAGCACTGCGATTGCCCGTTCGCTCTCATCCATACGGTTTAGAACCCCTGCCAGCCCGATTTGCGCCTCCGCCCGCAGGTCGGTCGGCAGGTTCGCTATCTGGAGAACGGCTTGGTAATCTTTTTGAGCATCTTCTAATCGCTTCAGCTCGCGATAGGCTTCGGCTCGGTTCAACAGGGCTTGGGCGCGCTGAAGAGGCTCTGTCTCAGCGCGCTGAATGACGCGCGTGTATGTCTGGACTGTCTCCTTCAGGGTTTCTACACGGTTTTGACCGCGCAGGAACGATTGGGAGACTATGTATCCAAGGATGCCCCCTATTGCGAAGAGGAGTATCACCAACACCAGATAGGGTGTGTTTTGAACCTTACCTGTTTGGTACCGATTTTTCATGACTTTTCCCCTTCGAAGAGATACTTGATGGGGGTGTGGATTCCTGCCAAAAGGGAGATGTATTAGGTAGAATTAGAACTGCATGACACCGCCTCGTACCGTTTTAGTTGGCATGAGTACCCCTGAGTTGCGCGAATGGGTCGCTACGACACTGGGCGAACCCGCCTACAGAGGGTCTCAGATGGCGCAGTGGGTCTATCGCAAGTGTGCCGAATCGTTCGAACAGATGACCGACCTGCCTGCGCGCCTTCGCGCACGCCTTTCGGAAGTTGCATGCATCAGTCCTAACCGCATCGATGTGATTCAACGTTCCCAAGATGGTACGGTAAAGTGTCTCCTGCAGTTGAATGATAGGAATGAGGTAGAGTGTGTGCTGTTGCCTTATGAAGACCGCGTCTCGGTCTGCCTCTCGACTCAGGTAGGATGTGCGATGGGCTGTCGGTTCTGTGCAACGGCTCAGGGTGGCTATACGCGCAACCTGACCGCTGGCGAGATTGTCGACCAACTCCTGCACCTTCAGCGAATGAGCCAAGAGCGCATAAGCCATGTGGTGTTTATGGGAATGGGAGAGCCACTCCTGAACTTAGAGCGGGTGGTGCGTGCCATCCACCTCATCCATGAGGAGGCGGGGATTAGCATGAGGCGCATGACCCTCTCTACTGTGGGGATTGTGCCGAAGATTTACGCGCTTGCTGAACACCGACTGCCCATCACGCTTGCAATCTCGCTCCATGCAGCCGATGACGAGACTCGAGCGCAGATTATGCCTGTAAACCGCAAGTGGGGTGTGGAGGCTCTGCTTCAATCTGCCCGCGACTATTTTGAGCGCACACACCGACGCGTCACTTTTGAGTACCTTCTCCTGCGAGAGGTCAACGATACCCCTCAGCACGCCCGTTTGCTTGCGCATAAGCTGAAGGGACTGCCCTGTTTGGTGAACCTAATCCCTTTCAACTATGTGCCGACGCCTGAGAACTTCCAGCGTCCTGAGCCAGAGCGCGTCCAGCGATTCCGTCGGATATTAGAACAAGCTGGGATAGAGGTCACTCAGCGGGTGGAGCGCGGACATGACATCGATGCGGCGTGTGGGCAACTGCGTGGCAAGCACTTGGGCAAGCCTATCCCCTTGCGTTTAGTCTCCCCTACCCCACCGCTCCAGAGCGGAATGGGCTAAAGCGGGGTCTATCTCGCCCACGAGGATGGCGCTCCATTTTTGCGCGTTGCGTTTTAAGGCAATCACACCCCGATAATCCGAGCCGACTCGCGTTTCGATCGGGATGGAATCCCCGCGCGCACAGGTTGGACTGATCAGAATCAGGGTGAAACTATCCAGCCCGTTGGAAAAGAGCGCCACAAGGTCATAATCCTCGCCCCCATGATGAGGAGCATCACAAGAACGATAGATAGCGGTAATCAGTTCATATCGCTCAGGAGGTACGAAGCGCTTGAGCTGGTTCAGCACCTCTTGGGGAGGCTCTTTTGTTTGGTAGGCGAGAACCTGCTTCCATCCTTCGGGCAGTTGCGGTAAGGCTGGCGGTAAAGACGACTCAGGAATGGGGTCTATACGCGTCCGCTCCTCTTCCCACATGAGGCGTCCCCAAGGGTCTTGCACTTGTATGCGTCGGATAAGCGGGTCGCCCTGCTCGGCAATCCAAAACTGATAGCGCGCATAGCCCCCTGGAACATGTGCCTCGACGACTTGCCAAGTGCGTCCTTGCCATTTCTCGCGTCGAAGCGCTCGCAGACGCACATGCTCACGAAAGAGGCGTTCCACACGGGCACACCCATGGATATCAGGAAGTCGGGGTGCCACAATAAACGCTTGGTGGGAGGAGTCCCAAATCCCCCTAATGTCAGCGTTCACAAACAGGTTGGGTAGGCAAGGTTTTTCCTGACCTCCGATCTCGGATTTGCACAGGGCAAGGTCTTGCTCCGAGATTTGAATGAACTCAGGGTGGGGGCGGTAGACCTCCAAGGGAATAGGCTGCTTGCCCCCTTGCCGAAGGATGTTCTGGTATCGGAGTGGGCGTTTTGTGTCCTGAAGGATGGCGTTCAGCCAGCGCAGTTCCTGAGGGGAGCGCGCTACCACCGACTCTCGCGTCGGTTGACACCCTGCAAGCAGTCCTAAGGCACAGAGAGCCATAACCTGCCACCTATGCATAGCCATCTATCTCTCCTCCGATAGGGTGATACGCCTGCTCAACTGAAGCGGTAGGCTCCATTCCTCATGCACCTTGTAAAATGCTTGGGCATCATGGAGGGGTGGAGGCGGGGTAGGACGATTCATCGCCCAAATTGCGATGCCCAACAGCACGGCAGCTGCAGCGCCTGCTGTATAACGCCACAATCGCCGTTGGCGATGTCGAACCCCCAAACGCCCCCGAACCCCCACCCAAAGCGAACGGGTGGGAACTTCAGGTGCCCACTGCCTCAGAAGGTCGCCCACGCGCAGAAGGCGATGATACTCCTGAGCGCACACCTCACACGCTCGGAGGTGCGCCTCTATCACCTTATGAGTGTCTTCAGAAAGGTTTTCCTCTATATAATCTGATAGTGCGTACTGTACCTGACGGCAATCCATCTCTAACCTCCTATACATAAGGCGCTAAAAGTTGCCTCAATAAAGTGCGGGCACGTGCCAAGCGCGACTTGACCGTGCCAACTGGGATTTGCAACATCTCTGCAATCTCATCTACCGAGATACCTTCCAAATGATGAAGTACGACCACAAGCCGATGGTTCGCTGAGAGGTGTCCCAGTGCTTCGTAGAGCGCTTCTTGAAGCTCCTTCGCATGAACAGCTTGGAGAACATCCTGTGATTCGTCGGCTATCAACCCACCCAGTGGGGTATCGTACCCCTCATCGGGGAGTGCCTCTAAGGATTGGAAAGAGAGAATCCGTTTCCGTCGCAAATGATCAATCGCAAGGTTGGTGGCGACGCGCCTGAGCCAGGCGAGCAGGGTCTCGCTCCGCTGTAAGCGGGGGAGTTCGCGATATGCCTTCAGAAACACTTCTTGGGTCAGTTCCAACGCATCCTCCGAGTTGTGTACGATTCCAAGCAGAAGACGATAGATAGGCGCATGATACCGCTGGAACAGCACGCCAAACGCCTCCTCCTCGCCTTCGCAAGCTTTTTGTATCAGTTCGCAATCGGTCAGTTCGTACACCAGCACTACCCTGTTAACGAATGACGATACTGCGAGGTTCCATTTAGGGTAAAATAGAGCGACAGCAAGCACGCTCGCTTGCAGAGATTCCTGAGGAGGTAAACATGAGAAGAGGTTATCGGGTAGCGACTTTGATAGTGGGGATTCTGACCGTCGGAATGCTGAGCGCGTTTATGACGAACTCGGTATTCATCAACGGCAAGCAAACCACAGACTTCGTTGTCTCTAATGGCAAGCTCTATGTCTCGGTCGATGCGCTTCAAGAGGCAGGCGCACATGTGACGATCTCTGGGCAACGGGTAGCCATCCAGTTCATTCCTGCAGTGGGATTAGCCCAAGTAGAGGCAGTGGAGGGCATTATCGGCGAGTGGCTTTCTAACGGCACTTGGCGCGTGCGAGTCTCCGAGATCAAAGAGATTACAAACCCCTTCTACGGCAAAGGTAAGGGCTATTCGCTCAAACTGGAGGTACGCAACCTTACCCAAGAACCGCGTGCCTTCTTTGGAGGGTTGAAGTTAATTCAAATGTACGACAGCGAGGGCAATCAACTGAATCTTGCAGCTTCAGGGTTTGATGCCCAATATAGGCGGTTAGCCCCAGCGGATGGCTTCACTGCGGAAATCAAGTTTGGTTACGGTCAGGCAGGTTTTGCTCCCAACGCCAAGCCTGAGAAGATACTTATCCTGTTTCAGCCCTCTGGTGGAAAACCCGCCCTTCCCCACTTCCGTATCTTCCTCAATCCCGATGAGATGGGCAAATCGGGAGCGATGGACAACAAACCGAGCCAGTAAGAGAGAGCGGAAGGGGGTTTCTTGTGGGGACTCCCCAGATTCGCCCCCAATAGCAGGATTCCACCCACCGATGGCTAACCCTCCCATATGAGGTGGCATGATGGGAGACTATACGCCAAAACCGGAGCATAAGTTCACTTTTGGGCTGTGGACGGTCGGCAATCGGGGGCGAGACCCGTTTGGCGATTTTGTAAGACCGCCGATACCCCCCACCCGCATCGTGCAGAAACTCTCTGAGTTGGGCGCATGGGGCGTGAACCTGCACGATAATGACCTCGTGCCGATAGACGCAACCCCTGCCGAGCGCGACCGCATCGTGCGCGAGTTCAAGCAGGCTCTTAGCGACTACAATATGCGCCTCGTAATGGGCACAACGAACCTCTTTTATGACCCTGTGTTCAAGGATGGCGCCTTCACCAGCAACGACCCACGCGTGCGCGCCTACGCGCTTCAAAAGAGCATGCAGGCTATCGATCTCGCCGTAGAGTTGGGCGCGGAAATCTATGTGTTCTGGGGCGGACGCGAGGGCACCGAAACCGACGCTGCAAAAGACCCCGTGCAAGCTCTGCAGTGGTATCGGGAGTGTATGAACTTCCTGATTCACTATGTGAAAGAGCAAGGCTACAATCTGAAGTTCGCCTTAGAGCCGAAGCCAAACGAGCCACGCGGGGATATCTTCCTGCCCACGGTCGGCTCGATGCTCGCCTTTATCGAGACGCTCGATGACCCCAGCATGTGTGGAGTGAACCCTGAGGTCGCCCACGAGACGATGGCAGGATTGAACTTCGTGCATGCAGTTGCGCAAGCCATCGAGCGCAATAAACTGTTCCATATCGACCTAAACGCCCAGAAAATCGCCCGCTACGACCAAGACTATCGCTTCGGTGCGGAAGATATCAAGGGCGCGTTCTTCTTGGTGAAGCTTCTGGAGGACAACGGCTACAGTGGTCCGCGCCACTTTGATGCGCATGCCTACCGCACGGAAGACGAGGAGGGCGTCTGGGAGTTTGCTAAGGGCTGTATGCGCACCTACCTCATCCTTAAAGAGAAGGCGGAACGGTTCAATCACGACCCCGAAATTCAAGACCTGCTCGCAGAGATCCGCCAGTGGGATGTAGAGCTCCAGGAACGAATGCAGTACTCACGGGAGAATGCCGAGTGGCTCAAAGCCTATTCGTTCGACCGCGAGGCATTGGGCAAACGGGGCTATCAGTACGAACGGCTCGACCAACTCACGATGGAGCTGTTGATGGGCATTCGGTAGAGCCTCCCTTCTTCCCCTCACGGTTCACGCCTGCAAGGGCTACTTGCTTTAGAAAGTGAGGGGGTTATAAGGGTGGTGATACCGGGCTGGCATCCGCATTCGGGTCAGCGCGCATTTTTAGAGTCGCAGGCGCCAATCCGCGTGCTTGCATGTGGCAGGCGGTGGGGCAAGACGGAAGTGATTGCGGTGGAAGTGGTGCGAACCCTCTTAGAGGGGGCACCACGCCAAGTGCTGATTGTGGCACCCTCTGTTGAACAGGCTCTGTTGCCCTTTGAGCGCGTTGTGGAGTTCCTTCGCCAGATGGGGCACAAGCCCCAAGTGCGACGCACACCTGCACCGACTTTGGTGCTGAACCGCTCACGACTGTGGGCACGCGGGATTGCACGGGGTGGGATGTATCTGCGAGGGCGTAAGGCGCACCTCATTGTGGTCGACGAATCGGCATATGTGCCCGAACCAATCGTGAGTGAGGTGCTTCTGCCTATGCTGGCGGACACAGGAGGGCGCATAGCGTTGGTCTCCACCCCACGCGGGCGCAACTATTTTTATCGGCTCTATCAGCAGGGGCAGTCAGGCTCTGGAGAGGTTTGGAGCATGCGTAGCCCTTCGTGGCATAACCCTCTGCTCTCGCCGAGTGTTCTGAGTGCCCAAGCGCGCCTGATGACCGCACGCCAGTTCCAGATTGAGTATGGAGCGGAGTTCATCGATCCTGAAGGACAGGTGTTCCGCACGGAGTGGGTCGACCGCGCGGTGCTGAGCCGACTGAACCCTCAACAGGGACTCTTGTGTGCGGGAGTGGACT
>FWWL01004259.1_pt1 | contig 24458 bp, 22 predicted proteins | sample 2228331 | NCBI WGS metagenome assembly FWWL01 (sample SAMEA103939775, study PRJEB20133) | metagenome | reverse complement strand
CGCTGTCATCCCCTGCGACGAACGCTCCTTTGCGTGCTTTTTGACGCGGTAAAAGCCGGCTCTTCCGTGACGGCCTTATTCCCGAGCGGTTCACGGGTTATCACGCGCAGCAACCGCCTGTGTGCAGACCAAACCCTACGCCACGCGAATGTCCGAGCGATCGCGTGCGCAAGCACTTCTTTCGCACACTGCGCGAGACGCCGGCCGCGTGTTGCGTGGGCTTTTTAGACCGGGTGACGACCCAAGTGTTCCCCTGCCCTTTGCCACTTCGGAAAGGAATGACCAGTGCCCCAAGGTTCGCGTCCTTTGCGCAGATCCGCGCTTTCCTGCGAGAACGCGCCATGACCAACCCATGTGTGCAGCCTGCGGACCTTTCGTTGCGGCTTCGTGGGTGTAAGCACATTTTGCGCCGCGCGCTTTCAGCGCTCTGTCAGCGTCGCTGCGGCTCTAAAAAATGCGCACCGTTCCTAGCCGGACGTTTGCGCCTGTTGTCTTTCTGAGCTTCCCACGCCCCAGACCCGGGGATCATCGGCGCAGACAACGCCTTCGACCGCCGCCCCAAAAAGGCCGCGTCAGGTTTTGCGCCTTTGTTGTCGGCCCCCTAGAGGGTGCGAGCAGGCCGCTTTTGTTCCGCTCTTTACTCTTTGAACCGCAACGGCAGGGCCTAGGAATAGGCGCGCGAAGCGGCCAAGCTTGCAAACGGTCAAGCCGTCCGCTGCGCCGCGATCGCCCACGTTTTGCCCACATCCAGCAGATGCTCGAACACGCATCTTTTTCGCTTTCTTAGATCTGTGTCGTGGACGGCAAACTTTTCCGCGGGGTTTCAAGCGTTTTCCCCAAGTCGATGGGAATCTGTCATGGCTGTGGGGCAGCAATCACCTTTGCGCAAACGCCGTCTGCATGGATGCCGAAAGCGATGGCCTTCTTGAACCGTTGCCCCTCTGTTACCCTTTTCGTCTGAAATTGCTGAGCAAAGAGGAAGGGTGGATGGCCGTCGCGAATGGAAATCAACGCCGCGGCCACCCTGAAGCTTAGCGTCGGATCTGATCTATGGGGCGCTTGAGAGCGCTCAAACGATGCTAAGCCGGCAAAAAACTTAATCCGTCGCTCTCGTTCACAGGCCGCGCGCAAATTCCGCTTACGTCACGAACGCGCGCTATCTGGGCGCACGATGGCCTCAGCCTCGATTTCCACACGGTGATCGCCGATAAGTCCTGCGACCCGAACCAGCGTGTTTGCCGGGCGGATCGCGCCAAAAACCCGGCCATGGGCCCGCGCCACCGTTTCGACATCAGCCTCATCGACGATGTAGATGCGCGTGCGCACCACATCCTCGATCGCCCCGCCAAGGCTTTTAAGCGCGGCTGCGATGCGATCGAGGATATAGACCGTTTGCGCCCCGGCATCACCCGGCGCGACCGCGCGCAGCGCCCCATGCACCGCCGTGGTTCCAGAAACCAAAATTCGGTCGCCGATCCTAAGCGCCCGGCAATAGCCCGCCACCTCTTCCCATCGCGAGCCCGTGCCGACACGCAGCGCGCCGCTTCGCGCGGCCTCGGGCGCAAAAGCGGGGGGAAGCGCCGTGAGATGATGCGAAAGGTCGCCCGCCGCGGTGAGATATGGCGGCCGGCGGTATTCGTCACCGCAATCGCCGGGAATCGGGCGCGTCTGAGCGCAGGCAGCAGCAAGCTCGGCCCGATCCTCTTCGGTAAGGATAAAATCAAACAGGCGCACTGTGTCGGCGCGGTGCTCGCGCTCGCCAAGCCGGGCGCCGATGATCACCCCTGCCACCCGCGGCTGGTCAAGCACCCAGCGCGTTGCCACATTTGCCACAGAAACCCCATGGCGCGCAGCCACGCGCGCTGCCGCCGCGAGCACCTTCTGAAACGCCTCCCAGCCGCCGGCAGCGTCGATAAAGCGGCGGTATTTCATCTTGGACCAGTCAGAAACGGCTTCAGGCTCAGCCGCACGGAGCCAACGCTCGGAAAAGAAGCCGCCAAGAAGCGTACCGTAGGCCAAAAGCCACACACCCCGCCGCGCACAGACCTCGGCCATTGGGCCTGCCGCGCGGCGATCGAGCAACGAAAAGCTGACCTGATTTGTCAGAACCGGAACACCATCGGCGCAGGCGAGATCGAGATGCGCGGCATCGAAATTGGTCACCCCGATTTCGCCGATTAAGCCCTCCTCGCGCAGCCGCGCGAATTCGTGGAGCGCGTCAAGCCAGGCTGGATGCTCAAAGCTCCACCAATGCAGCTGCAAGAGATCGACACGCTCAACCCCAAGGCGCTTGAGCCGTTCCTCGACACCGGCACGCACAATTGCCGGGGTCATCGGCCCAGGCGGCGGACACCATTTTGTTGCCACAACCGGGCGCGGGCTCAAGCCCCGGCGCAGCAGCCTGCCCGCGATGATCTCGGCCGAACCATAATGATCGGCCATGTCAAAACTATCGAACCCCGCTTCGGCATAGGCCTGAAGCCAGCTGGCCGCTTGCTCGGGGTCAAGCGTTTTGCCGTCTTTCTCGATGTCGGCCACCTGCCACAGGCCTGTAAGAACCCGGGCAATCTCAAGCCTCTCAGACAGGCGCAGGCGTTCAGGACGCGCGGCCATCTCGACCTTTGGGGATCAAAATGCGAAAGGAACGAATGATATCGGCCCGCAGAGCTTTGTGCGCGGCAGTGCGGTCACCCGCAGCGATCGCCGTAACCAGAGCGCGGTGATACTGGTGCTCGTCCATCGTGCGCGCCTCAGGCCTGCGCACGATGAGGTTTAGATAAGCGCCATATTGCAGCCAAAGCGCCTCGACCAAGCGTAAGAGCACCTCTGACCCCGAAAGCCGGTAGAGCGTAAAGTGGAACGTGTGATTGGCCACAAGATCGGGCGCGTCATCGGCCCCGCGGGTGCTTTTCTCTAAGATCTGGCGCAGCTGATCGAGCACAGGGCGGTCAAGCTGCTCGATCGCTTGGTCGAGCACAAGGGCCTCAAGCGCAAGCCGGGCGGCCATAAGATCAGCCGCACGGCGTGGCTCAAAGGGCGGCACCATCACGGTGCGCGACGGGGTGTCGATCAGTGCGCCTTCGGCGACAAGCCGGCGCACCGCCTCGCGCACAGGGGTGAGCGAGACGCCGAGACGATGGGCGATCAGACGCAGGTTGATCACATCGCCTGGCGCAAAGGCGCCGCGCAGGAAGGCCTCGCGGAGGGCCTCGTAAACAGCATCGCGGACTGTCGCCGGATCAAGCGGAGAAAGGGCAAGCGCGGGGTCAGCAGCCATCGAAAAAGACAAGGGTCCTGGGATTGACAGAGCAGCGTGTGATCTTTGATAGATGATCACAAATCACAAACGGCTTGGTCAAGGGGAGCGGCGCAAAACAAGCGTGCACGGCAAATAAACGCGCGGGGATAAGGTGGAAAAAGACGGTGAACGGGGCTTTTGGCTTTATGACCTCAAGGTCGAAACGGTGCTCGACGGGCGCACGCCCGTCTGCCGGCATGTCGAAGGCGAATCGTTTCAGGTCATCGGCGAGACGCTGGTTTTTCCGGCTGAAACTCGCGTTTCAATGTATCACCTCGCCGCGCTGTTGCCGCTGTTGCCAGCGATGCAGCGCGTGACTGACCCTGATGACTGGATGTCCACCGATACTGAAATCGCTTGCCCAGATCCGCATTGCGGCGGAAGGTTCCGGGTGGTGCGGCTTGGCCGGCGCTGGTTTGCCCATGCCGCAACCACGGGCCTGCCCGACAAGCGCGGCTCGCCCTGGTGGCAGAGTGAGGAGCAAAGATGAGCGTTGAGGCACGTGAGCTCCGGCCCGGCCATCGCATCAGCCGCATCATTCGCGGCGGTTGGCAGCTTGCGGGGGATCACGGGCCTGTTGATCGCGCGCGGGCTATCGCCGACATGGCGGCCTTTGTCGACGCGGGGATCACCACCTTTGACTGCGCCGATATCTACCGCGGCGTTGAAGAGATGATCGGCGCCTTTCTTGCCGACTTCCGGCGCAGCCGCGGTGCCGAGGCCGCCGCACGCGTTCTTGTGCACACGAAATGCGTGCCGGATCTTGCCCGCTTGCCCGACATCACACCGCGCGAGATCGAAGCCCTTGTTGACCGCTCGCTTGCTCGGTTAGGGCTTGAGCAGCTGCCACTGGTGCAGTTTTTCTGGTGGGATCTTTCACTTGGCCGGCCACTTGAAGCTTTGGCTGCCCTGAAGGAATGCCAGAAAAAAGGCAAAATCGCGCATCTTGGTACGACGAATTGGGATGCCGCGGCGATGGAACAGTTCCTTGCGGCGGGCTTCGAGATCATCTCAGCACAGGTGCAATATTCGCTGCTTGACCGCAGGCCAGAGGGCCGCTTCGCTGCCTGGTGTGCCGAGCACAACATCGGCATCCTTGCTTACGGCACGCTTGCTGGCGGCTTTTTGACCGATGCCTGGCTGGGCAAACCGGATCCGGGCTTTGCGTTTGGCAACCGCAGCCTGGTGAAATACCGGCTGATGATCGATGAATTTGGGCCGTGGGACCTGTTTCAAGAGCTCTTGGCCACCCTGCGCCGGATTGCCGACCGGCATGAAAGCTCACTTGCAGCGGTTGCAGCCCGCTGGGTGCTCGATCAGCCAGAGGTCGCAGCAGCGATTGTTGGCGCCCGTTACGCGTCGCACTTGCCCGAAACGCTTAAGGTTTTCGACCTCACCCTGACACCGCGGGATCGCAACGAAATTGCCACCGTCTTGGCTGAGGCCCGGGGGCCTTCTGGGCCGGTCTACGGGCTTGAGAGCGACCGAACCGGACGGCACGGAAGGATCATGAAATACAATCTCAACACCAACCCTGATGACCCGATTCTGGCCGAGGGCGGCCGATGAGCACGGCAATCCTCGAACTGCGCGAGCTGACACGCGAATTTGGGCCGTTCCGGGCCGTTAACCGCGTGACTCTTACAATTGCGCGGGGGTCAATCACCGGGCTCATTGGCCCCAACGGAGCAGGAAAGACCACACTCTTCAACATGGTCGCAGGCGCGCTCAAACCCACAGCCGGGCGCGTGCTGTTTGAGGGGAAGGATGTCACCGGCCTTCCGGCTGACGCTCTTTTCGCCCAAGGTCTTGCGCGCACCTTTCAAATCCCGCGCCCTTTCCGGCGCATGAGCGTGCTTGAAAATCTCACGCTTGTGCCGCCCGGGCAGCGGGGGGAAACGGTTTGGGGCGCACTGTTTGCCCGCAAGCAGATGCGTGCCGAGGAGGAGGACATAACGGCCCGTGCGCAGGCGGTGCTCGCGTTCCTCACTCTGGAGCATCTCGCGCATGCTCCAGCCGGAAGCCTTTCGGGCGGGCAGATGAAGCTCTTGGAACTCGGCCGCGCGCTTATGGGCGCACCGCGGCTGATCCTCTTGGATGAGCCCGCCGCAGGTGTCGCGCCAGCGCTTCGGGCTCTGATCGCCGAAAAGATCGCTGCACTCAACCGGAAAGGCGTGACCTTTGTCGTGATCGAGCACGATATGGATTTTATCATGCGGCTTTGCGATCCGGTGGTGGCCATGGCAGAAGGGCGGTTGATTTTCCAAGGCCCCGCAGCCAGCGCCCGCGCTGATCCCGGCCTCATGGCGGCCTATCTCGGAGCACCGGCATGACAGCTGCGCGCATGACAGCTGCGACGCCTGCGCTCGAAATTCGGGGGCTCATTGCAGGCTATGACCCTGCGCTGCCGATTCTCCATGGGGTTGACCTCGAGGTGCCCGAAGGCACCCTTGCTGCCCTTGTCGGGCCGAATGGGGCAGGAAAATCAACGCTGATCAAGGCGGTGGCGGGCCTTGTGCGGGTGGTTGCGGGTCAGATCTGGCTGTTTGGGCGCGAGATCACGGGCATTCGGCCTGATCGGCTTGCCGGGGTTGGCCTTGCCTATGTGCCGCAGACAGACAATGTGTTCCGCACTCTCACGGTGGCGGAAAACCTGGCGCTTGCCTTGCGCCGCGTGCCCGGCCGGGCCGCACGCCGGGAGGAGCTCATGGCGCTTTTTCCGCCGCTTGCAGCAAAAGCAGGGATCCGCGCGGGGGCGTTGTCGGGCGGAGAGCGGCAGATGCTTGCGCTCGCTTTGGCGCTTGCGCCAAGGCCGCGGGTCATGTTGCTCGATGAACCTTCAGCGGGCCTTTCCCCCAAGGTGGTGACCGAGGTTTTGGACCTCGTGCGTGGTCTGACCGCGCAGGGGGTCACCGTGGTGCTTGTTGAGCAAAATGTCCGCGAGGCGCTACGCGTGGCCGATCACGTTTGGCTGCTGGCTGAGGGCGAAAACCGGCTCGATGGCCGAGCAGCAGAGCTTGCCAAGGGAACTGAGCTCGCAGACGCCTTCTTGGGGCGGAGGGCGGCATGATCCAGCACCTGTTCGACGGCATCCTTACGGGCGCGATCATTTCGCTTGGTGCCATTGGGCTCACGCTCACCATGCACATCCTGCGCTTTGCGAATTTTTCCTACGCCGAGTTGATGGCCATCGGGGCTTATACGGCGCTTGTGTTCGATGCGCTGTTTGCCGCGCTTCTCCCCGCGCTTGCGGTGCGGCTTGTGCCTTTGACTTTAACCGGCACACTCGCGTTCGCAACTTTAGCCGCCATGGGCCTAGCGGGTGCATCGGCGCTTGCACTCGATTGGCTCATCTTCCGCCGCATCCGGGCCCGCGCGGGGGCTTTGTCGATGGTCTTCGCCTCGTTCGGCTTGGCCCTCGTCATTCGCAACCTGATCGTTCTTGTCTTTGGCCTGCACCCCAAGCTTTATTCGCAAGAGCTCGCCTATGCCCGGATCATCAGCCTTGATCCCTTGATTTTGGTCAAGCCAGATCAGGTGTTCGTGCTGGCTGCGGCGCTTGTGCTCATGCTTGCCTTCCACCTCGTGCTCACCCGCACAACCTTTGGCTTTGCGCTCCGGGCGGTAGCCGAAAATCCGACACTTGCACAGGTTGTGGGCGTCAATCTGGGCATGATGATCGCCGCGGTCTGGCTCATTGGGGGCGGGCTTGCTGCAGCAGCGGGTGTTTTCTACGCGCTTACCAACCAGCTCAACCCCATGATCGGCCACATCTTTTTGCTGCCGGTCTTCGCGGCAACGATCGTGGGCGGGATTGGCTCGGTCTATGGCGCCGTCGTGGGCGGGTTTATCGTGGGCATCGCCTCGGGGCTTTCGCTTATGCTTTTGCCGCCGGGCTATCAGCCAGCCATGCCCTTTCTCCTCATCCTCTTGGTGCTGCTCGTGCGCCCGCAGGGGCTGTTCGGGGAGGTAGAGGCCTGATGCTGGGCGTTTTATCCTATCTCATCTTTTTTGCCACCATCACGGCAATCCTTGCGCTCGTCACGCTCGGGCTCAATTTGCATTGGGGCTATACAGGGCTGTTCAACGGTGGCGTTGTCGCCTTCTTTAGCGCGGGCGCCTATGGGGCGATGCTGCTCGGGGGGCCGCCCGAGGTTGGGGTTCTTGGCGGGTTTAGCCTGCCGTTTCCTTTGGCTTTTGTGGGCGGGGTTTTTGCGGCGGGGGCGCTTGCCTGGATTGTTGGTGTCCTCACGCTGCGGCTGCGCCACGATTACCTCGCAATTGCCACTTTTGGGGTCGCGGTTGCGCTTGAGGCGTTGGCCCGTAACGCTGAAGGTTTGACCGGAGGGGCGCGCGGCCGGCGAGGCTTTCCCCGGCCCTTTACCGAACTCGTGGACGACCCGCTGCTTTGGGGGCTAAGCTTCTTGGCACTCGTTCTTGGCGCGCTCGCGATCGTTTATGTCGGGCTCGAGCGGCTGATCAACGCACCCTATGGTCGGGCCTTGCGTGCAATCCGCGAAGACGAAACGGCAGCCCGGGCCTTGGGCAAGAACCCGGCGCGGCTCAGGCTCGAGGCTTTTGTGATCGGCGCGGCCATCATGGGAGGAGCGGGTGCGTTTTACGTTGCCTGGACGGCCTTTATTAGCCCGGCAGACCTTTCCCCGGTACTGACCTTTCAGGCTTGGGCGATGCTGATCGTGGGCGGGGCCGGCAACAACCGTGGTGCGCTTGTCGGCACGGTGTTGGTCTGGGCGGTGTGGACCGCTTCAGGATTTCTCCTGTCGCGATATGCCCCGCCCTCGTGGCAGCTTTACACGGGTTCGATCCAATACGTTCTGATCGGCTCAGCGATTGTTGGCATGCTGTTGTGGCGCCCGCAGGGGCTGATCCCCGAACGTCTGTCCATTCCCAAGACCCTTGCCAACAGTGGAGGCGAAACATGATCCGACGACAGCTTGTTGCTCTTGCCGGGGCGACCGGGGTTGCCCTGTTTGCTCCCGCGCCGGCTGCAATTGCGCAGGATTGCACCGTCAATGTGGGCATTGTCTACCCGATTTCAATCGACTGGGGCCGGCCAATTGCCGAAACCGCGCTTTGGGTGGTCGATATGATCAACGAAGCGGGCGGGGTTGATGGCTGCCGCGTCAACGCAATTCTGCGCGACGATCAGAATGACCCGCGCGTTGGCGTGGATGCGGCGCGTGCGCTTATCGATCTTGAGCGTGTGCAGCTGTTGATTGGCACGGTCGCCTCAGGAATTTCGATCCCGATCCTCACCTCGGTCACCGCGCCAGCCGGGGTGATGCAGATTTCTTGCTGCTCGTCCTCAAACCGGCTGACTGAGATCGCTCGGTCGGGCGAATCGCGTGGCCTCTGGTTTCGCACCTTTGCCCCAGCCGGCCTTCAGGCCACCGTGGCGGCTATGGCTGCAGCCGATACGGGGATCCGCCGCATCGCAATCTTTTATAAAAACGACGATTGGGGTCAGGATATCGGCCGCCTTGCGGCGGAAGCCTTTCAGGCAGCCGGGATCGAAGTGATCGCTTCGGTCGCTATTCCCGACGGCCAGCCAAGCTATCGGGCCGAAGTCATCCAGGCCCTGCAAAGCCAACCCGAGGCCATCTATCTTGCCCTTTATCCAAACGAGGGTATTGCGGTGGTGCGAGAGTGGCTGAGCCTTGGCGGCACATCCCGCATGATTGGGGCGAATTCGCTCAAGTCCGATGATTTCCGTGCTGCCGTTGGCCTTGAAAACCTCAAGGATTTCATCGGCACCGACATGACCGCCCCACGCACGGAAAGCGCTGCTTCGTTTGTGGAGGCGTTCACGACGCATTTTGGCCGCCCGCCGACAGGCCCTGGTTTGCCAAACAGCTTTGATGCGACCGCCATCGCGCTGTTGGCTTACCATGCCGCCGGCCGCAATGCCACCGGCGCTGAGATTGCCGCACAGGTGCGGCGCGTGACTGATCCTTCAGGAGAGCCGATCCCGGCCACGGTTGAAGGCTTCCGCCGGGCGATGGAGATTTTATCGAAGGGTGGCAGCGTCTCTTACCAGGGGGGCACGGGGGCGGTGACCTTTGACGAAAACGGCGATGTGACCGCGCCCGCCATCACCTGGGCCTTCACCGAAGCCGGGATTGTTGAGACGCGCTACATCACGCTTGAAGAGGTGGCCGCGTTCCGTCAGCAACGGTAAGTTGCGCGTGCCGCGCCCGTGAGGCAACAGAAGGAGGGGTGAGCGTGACTTAGCGGTGCGCCGGGCCACGCCCACCGCTGCCAAGCCAGAAGGCCACAAGCCCGACGTTCGGGTGAAGTTTTGTCCCCTGCGTCTCGGCGCGACGGGCGCTCTTAGACCATCGCCGATGCAGCGCCGGCGACGCGGCCCAGAACCACCGCAGAAAGCAGCCCGTTGCCCGAGAGATAGCCGAAATCGCCTGCGCCCGAAACGCCTGAGGCCGCGCCTCCAGCCGCGAACAAATTCGGGAACACGCCCCCCGCGGCTCGGCGCACGCGCGCCGCTGCGTCCACCGCAAGCCCGCCCTGGGTATGAAACAAAGCCCCCGTCACCCGCACCGCGCAAAAGGGTGGCGAAAGAGGCGGCAGCCCCGCGAGCCGGCGGCCGAAAGGATCAGTTCTCTCGCCCCTTTTGGCTGCCTCGAAGGCCTGAAGGCTTGCCACACATTCCGCCTCAGGGAGCCCCATGCCGCGCGCAAGCGCAGCAAAACTTTCAAACCGGCGCACCGCTCCCTGCGCCTCGGCCGCCCGGAAATCTGGGAATTGCCGAGCAATCTGCGCAATCCGCTCGTCAAAGACGGTGATCGCAACACCCCCCGGGCGGGCGAGCACCGCCCGCGCGGCTTCGGAATAACCCTGCGACTCATCCCAAAACCGCCGGCCCGTCAGGTCAAGCTGGCAGCCGCCCTCCATGATCACCGCCCAGGTGATCAGGATCCCGTGTGGATGCGCCACATTGCCGTGCCCCTGATAGGCGCCAAGGTGCTTGAGCTCAGCGCCAAGCGCCTTGCCCCAGAGGATCGCTTCGCCCTCGTTGCCGGGATGGCCGAAGTAAAGCGCCCGAGCGATTGCCGGCATATGTTCGGCCACAAGCGCGCGGTTCGCGCCAAAGCCGCTTGTGGCCAGGATGAGGCGGCGGCAGCCTACGGTCTCGAACGTTCCATCGCTGCGGACAAGGGTTGCGCCGCAGATGCGCTTGCCCGCGACATGAAGCGCCACCGCCCGCGCCTCGGTTAGGATATCGATGCTCAAGCCTTCAGCCGCGGCGCGCAGAGCATCGATCAGCTCCGCGCCTGAGCGGCCCGGCAAGCCATGCATCCGCCGCCGTGAATGGCCCGGATAGTCGAAATTCTCAACAAGCGAGAAGGGAAGACCGAACCGATCGGCGAGCCATTCGAGCGTGGGTGCGGCGGCTTCAGTCAGAAGCTGTACCAGCGCGGGGTCATTCTGCCCCCCGGCCTTGCGTTGGATGTCGGTCGCAAAAAGCGCGGGGTCATCGGCAATTCCCGCCGCGCGCTGCCAGCGCGTGCCGGCAGCCGGGATCAGGCCAGAGGATAGCGCCGTCGAGCCCCGCGGCACCGCATCGCGCTCGACAACCAGCACCTCCTGCCCGGCTTCGGCTGCGGCGAGCGCAGCCGTCAGCCCCGCTGCGCCCGCTCCCAGGATCAGCGTTTCGACCGTAACCGGAAACGGGATCTCGGGCAGGATCTCAGCTCTCATTCGCGATCCCGTTCTCGCGTTTGAGAAGCACCGGGCAGGAACATCGCTGGCACTTCGCACAACCGAGGTCTAATCACGCGCCCCTTCGTCGGGTGGCGGACCGTGATGGCGGCCATCGAAGCGCGCGCCCAGCGCTAGCATTTCGGGCGTGCCCATGAGCGCGTTCAACCCCGCGAAATCGAACATCCGTCCGGCAAAGGGCGCGTTTGAGCCATGCGCGCGCAGGCTTGCGTAATACTCCTCACCGGCGCGGGCGAGCGCGCGCACGATCCCGCCTGGGAAAATCACGATCCGAAAACCAAGCGCCTCGAGTTCGCTCGCTGAGCGGATGGGCGTTTCCCCCCCCTCGACCATATTCGCCACAAGCGGCGCGCGGTGCGCAAGCGCACGGGCAACCGCGGCAAGTTCGTCGGCCGAGCGCGGGGCCTCGACAAACAGCGCATCCGCCCCGGCTGTACGATAGAGTTCGGCCCGGGCAAGCGCGGCCTCGAGGCCCTCAACCGCAATCGCATCGGTGCGGGCGATGATCAGCGTCTCGTCGCTTTGCCGTGCATCGGCCATGGCGGCGATCTTGCCGGCCATCTCGGCCGCTGAAATCAGCGCCTTGTCAGCAAGATGCCCGCAGCGCTTCGGAAAGCTCTGATCCTCAACCTGGAGCGCATGGGCGCCGGCCCGCTCGAAGAGCTGCATGGTTCGCCGCGCATTGAGCGCATTGCCATGGCCCGTGTCGGCATCGACGATGATCGGCAGCGCGATACGCTCGCGGATAAGCCCTAAGACCTCGGCCATCTCCGTCTGGGTGAGAAGGCCAATGTCGGGCCGAGCAAGCCGGGTGTAGGAGACAGCCGCGCCCGAGAGGTAGACCGCCTCAAACCCCGCACGCTGGGCAAGAAGCGCGGTCAGCGCATCGTAGACGCCGGGCGCGATCAAGATCGGCCCCTGCGCAAGACGCGCGCGCAGGCTCATGGCGCCCCCCCAAGCCGGGCCGTGATCTCGGCACAACGCGCCTGTTCGGCGATCGAGGCAAGCGAGAGGAGCGTTGCCTCGTGCACCTCGGGCCGGAAGGCGGCCGAGCCATCGGTCAGAAGGATCACATGCAAGTCCCTCAGATGCGCATCGCGCACGGTGCTGGCCACGCCGCCGTTGGTGACGATGCCGCCCACAAGGAGCGTCTCGATCCCCATCTTCTGCAGGATGAAATCAAGCCGCGTCTGCCAAAAGGCGGAATAGGCGACCTTCTCCACCGTGAAATCGGCCGGGGCGAGCGCGTCGACAAGCGCGTGCCCCCAGGAGCCGGGCGCAAAGTCGCCCGGGGCGAGAAACGGGCGCAGGGCTTTAAGATGCGGCGAGATCAGCGGCCCCCGCGGCCCCTGCAGGATGGTGAACTGGGCCGAAATGTAAATGCCGCCTGCCGCCCTGAGCGCCGCGCGCAGGGGTCGGATGCGCTCGGGCAGGGCGGCGATCTCGGGTGCGGTCACGCCCGCGCGGCCATAGGCGCCTTGCGCGTGCAGAAAATCGTTCTGCAGATCGATGGTCAGAAGTGCGGTGCGGGTTGGGTCCATGAGTCTGCCTTTTCCAGGATGACGTTGCCGAGCCCGTCCACCCGCGCAACAAGCCCGGGGTCAACGGCAATGGTCGTGTCGGGCTGCTCGAGGATGGCCGGGCCGCGGATGACCGCGCCTTTTGGCAGCGTGAGCCGGTCATAGATGGGTGTCATAAGCCACTCACCCCAATAGACCGGCCGCATCGATCGGGGGGTTATGGGTCCTGTCTCCGGCGGGGCGAGGCGCATGAGATCAAATTTCGGCCGAAGCCCGATCACCGCCGTGCGCAGATTGAGGATACGCAAGCGTCCCTGCGGCAAGAGCCGGCCGAAAGCCTGCGTGTAGGCGTGCTCGAACGCGGCCTTAATCTCGCCTGGCGTCGGGGGGCGTGGGCGTGCCGCATCGGCGGCGGGCCAATCGAGCGGTAGCGGCACGGCCACGGTGTGGGTCTGACCGACATAGGCCATATCGAGCGCGACCTCGATCGCCTGGCCGGCAAAGGCCACGCCTGCGGCGGCAAGCATCTGCCGTCCCTCGGCCACATGCCGGGCGATGAGCGCAGAAAGCGCCGCGCCATCGGCCTCGCCGGCCGGCGTGTCGATTGTTTGGACAAAATCGTGCCTCATATCGGCGATGACCGCGCCCATGGCCGAGGTCACGCCGGGAAAGCGCGGCACAATGGCGCGCGCAAGCCCCACCTCGGCGATGAGCGCGCCCGCATGCAACGCGCCGCCGCCGCCAAAGGGCATGAAGGCAAACCGCTTCGGGTCGTGCCCGCGCTCGATGCTGACCAGCCGAATGGCGCCGGCCATGCGGGCATTGGCCACCCGCAGGATCGCCTCAGCCGCCGCCTCGGTCGCAAGCCCAAGCGGTGCCCCAACATGCCGGTCAATCGCAGCCCGCGCCGCGGCGAGATCAAGCCTGCCGCCGCCGATCGGGCGCTCTGGGTCAATCCGGCCAAGCACGATCTGCGCGTCGGTCACGGTTGGGCGGTCGTTGCCGCGGCCGTAGGCCGCAGGGCCCGGGTCCGAGCCTGCCGATTCCGGACCGATCTGCAACAGCCCGCCGCGATCGACTCGGGCGATCGACCCACCGCCCGCGCCGATCGTCGTGATCTCGATCATCGGCGTGCGGATGATGAGCCCGAAGTCGATCGCGGTTTGCGCGGCAAGCGTGGGCCGGCCATTGGCGATGAGTGCCACATCAAACGAGGTACCGCCGACATCGCCCGTGATCACATCCGCAAAACCGGCGGCCGCGGCGATATGGGCAGCCGCCATAACCCCCGCGGCTGGGCCCGACAGCGCTGTGCGCACAGGCCTGAGGCAAGCGGTGTCAACCGCCATCACCCCGCCGTTTGACTGAACAATCAAAAACGGCCCCGCAAAACCTCGCGCCCGCAGCGCCTCATCGAGCCTGCGGAGATAGCCCGAAACCTCGGGCTGCAGATAGGCGTTGAGGGCAGTCGTCGAAAACCGCTCGAATTCGCGGATTTCAGGCAGAATCTCGTGGCTTGCCGCCACATGCGGGTTCGGCCAGAAGCTGCGCAGGCGGGCCACGGCCTGCGCTTCGTTGGTGGGGTTCTTATGGGCGTTCAGGAACAAGACGGCCACCGCCGCGCAGCCTGCAGCAAGAAGCTCCCGGCCCGCCTGTTCGACAGCCTCAAGGTCCACCGGCGCGAGAATCTCGCCCGTGGCAAGCGTTCGCTCGGGCACCTCGAGGCGCCGGTCGCGCGGCACGATCGGGATAAAATCGCCCCTCAGCCCCCACGTGCGCGGCCGGTCGCGCCGGCGCATCTCGAGCACGTCGCGGAAACCTTGGGTGGTGATCACGCCCACCCGTGCTCCCTTGCGCTCAAGCAGCGCATTGGTGCCGGCCGTGGTGCCGTGTACAACCGCAGCCGCCCGCGACAGATCAGGCACAAGGGCGGCGATCCCCGAGAGAAACCCGGCCGATTGATCGGGCCGGGTGGTTGGCACTTTGGCAATGCGGGCCTCGCCTGTGGCCTCGTCGAGCACGAAGACATCGGTGAAGGTTCCGCCGACATCGACCCCAATCATCAGCGACGGGTGTTTGAGGGCGCGCGTCATGGCTGCACCTTTCGCCAGGCCGGGCCATACGCGCAATCGGCCGCCTCGGGCGAGAGATAACCGAGCGCCACATCGCGGGCGATGCGCTCAGGCGCGCGCTGGGAAGGCGGGCCCCAGCCGCCCCCGCCCGGGGTTTCAAGCCTGAGACGGTCGCCCCGGGCAAGGCTGATCCCCACCATTTTTGAGGCCATGGGCGGGCTCAGCCACTGCCCGCCCGCGCGCCAGGAAAAGCGGTTGAGCGCGGCAGGCCCGCCGCCCGCCACGCCCTTGGGCGGGTGACGCCCGCGTTCGCCAAAGAGGAAGGCCTCGGCCTGTTCAGCGAGAAGCTCGATCTCGTAGATCGCGCCCAAACCCCCGCGGTGGCGGCCGGGGCCAGCGCTGTCAGGCCTGAGCGCCCATTGCGTGAAGCGCACCGGGTAGGCCGCCTCGAGGATCTCAACGGGCGGGATTGTCGCGGTGGAGATCGGTGCATTGCCGTGGTTGAGCCCGTCGCCGTCGGGCGTGCCGCCATGCCCGCCGCCGTAAAAGCTAAACATTACCCACCGCCCGCCCTCGGGCCGACGCCCGGCGATCGACAGCGCGTTAATCGTGCCATAGGCGTTGGCAACGGCGCGCTCGGGCGCTGCTTGAGCAAAAGCCGCGAAGATCACATCGATCATCCGCAGGATGGTTTCGGTATAGCCGCCGGTAGGGGCGGGAAAGCGCGCGGCAAGGAGGCTTCCTTCAGGGATAACGAGCTCAATCGGGCGCATGACGCCCGCATTCGCGGGCAGCTCCGGAAAGATGTGCTTGATGGCCACATAGACGGCGGCCTCAGCCGTGCCGCGGCTGATGTTGACGGGCCCCTCGGTGGCAGGCGCGGTGCCGGTGAAGTCAAGACAAAGACGCCCTTCGGCCACCTTAAGCCGCACCCGGATCGGCAAAGCGCGGTCGGTTATGCCGTCATTGTCGAGAAAATCCTCGGCCGTCCATTCGCCTTCGGGCAAGGTCGCGATTTCAGCGCGGGCAAGCCGCTCGGCTCGGGCTGTGAGTGCGGAGAGGGCCGCGCGCACCGTCTCGGCCCCGTAGTCTGCAATCACCTCGGCAAGCCGGCGCACGCCCAAATCAAGCGCGCCAAGCTGCGCAGTGAGATCCCCTTCGGCGCTCATAGGCAGGCGCGTGTTACGCAGAAGGATATCCACCACATCCTGCGCGAGCACCCCGGCTCGCATCAGCCGCACTGGCGGCAGCACAAAAGCCTCCTGGAAGACTTCGGTCGCCCGAGGGTTGTAATTGCCCGGAACCGCTCCGCCCACATCATGCCAATGCCCGACCGAGGCAAGCCAGCAGAACAGCCGCCCTTCATGAAAGACAGGCCGCACAAGCCGCATGTCGGACAGATGCGTACCGCCAAGATGCGCGTCGTTAAAAATAAAGACATCGCCATCGGAGAGATCGCCCGTCTCGCGGACCTTGGCGATCACCGTGCGCACGGCCGCAGCCATGACGCCAACAAAGATCGGCAGGCCCGATTTGCCCTGAACCAGGGTGTCGCCGGACTGAGCGTGATAGAGGCCATGGCTTGCATCATGCGCCTCGGCGATGATTGGGTTGAAGGCGGCGCGGAAGAGCGTTGCGTCCATCTCATCGGCAATCTGCTCAAGCCGGCCGGCCAGCACAGCGAGCGTCACCGGGTCGAGCGCCGGCGCATTCGTCTGGGCGGCAAGGGCCAGCCCGTCGGTCATGCGCTGCTCTCCCCAGATGCGGCCTCGGCCGCCTGCCGCAAGCGCACCTCAGCGAGGTCATTCCACACGTCCTGCCGCAAGATGCGCCCCTCGCTAAGCTCGAAGCGGTCGATGAAGCGGATGCCAGCGAAAGGCCGGCCATCGGGCCATTCCCCGGCGAGCGTGCCGAAGCAATAGACCACCCCGCCACCGCAAGTTTCGAAACGCTCAAAGCTTTTCTTCACGAAGCGATAGCGTGGGGCGGCCCAGGCGATCAGCTCCTCAAGCGACTGCATCCGCACCCCGCCCGGAAAGGTCATGGCGAACCCTGGGGCGAGGAGCGCACGGGCCCGCGCGAGATCGCGCGCCTCAAGCGCCCGAAGAAAGGCGCGCACAATGGCGATCTCGGGCGCTGCCTGGGCGGGGTCTTGTCCTTCGGGTATTTGGACGCCCATGTGCGGTGGTGTCATCGCGGGACCTCTGAACGCGGGGCCTTTGTGGCTCATCTGTCTTTTTTGCATACAGTTTGGTGAGGTTACAAGAGACATTTTCTTTCGGCAATGTATAACATCTTTGTTGCCTCTTGGCAGACAGCTGCTAAGATGAAAACGACCACGGTCGAATTCGGGGCGAAGACTGCGACGGGAAGCATTATGGCGGCGAGCGGCGTCAGCATGGACAGCCCAACAACGCGCCGAAAGATCGCGGCGCCGAAGCCTGCATCGGCCGCTGCGGCCCTCTCTGCGCCAGCCGCGCACGCCGCCCAGCTTGGCAGTGCGGAAACGGCAAGGGCAGCATCGGGTATGCCGCATTCGGCCAAGGCGCAGCAGGTTTATCTGCTCTTGCGCGACGAGATCCTGCGCGGGCTGCGCGCTCCGGGGAGCCTTCTGCCCGGCGAGCCCCGGCTTGCCGCCGAGCAGGGCGTCAGCCGGGTGACGATTCGCCGCGCGCTTGCGCAGCTCGAGGCCGAGGGCCTGATCGAACGTCGCCCCGGTGTCGGCACCCGCATCTGTGGCGCAAAGGCCGACCAGCGCGCCTTTTCCGCCGATATCGCGAGCCTGCTGCCCGAGATTGTGCAGATGGGCGAGCGCACCACCGCGCGGCTTTTGTCCTTTGCCTATGTGCCTGCCCCGCCGGCGGTGGCCGCGGCTTTGGGCGATTCAGGGCTCATGCAACGCGCGGTGCGGGTGCGGCTCATCGATGGCGCGCCGTTCTCTTACCTTGTCACGCACGTCCCCGAGGCGATCGCGCGCGGGTTTTCGGAAGCCGATCTCGCCACCACGCCTCTCTTCCGGCTCCTTGAACGCTCAGGCGTGGTGGTGGCGCGGGCTTCGCAGACCGTTTCGGCCACGCTTGCCGCGCCTGAGGTTGCCGCCGCACTCGAGCTTGCCCCAGGTGCGCCCCTCATCGCGCTCACCCGCACCTTGTTCGATGATCAGGGCCGCGGGGTGGAGCATCTCGATGCGCTCTACCGGCCCGATCGCTTCCGGCTCGAGATGCGATTCGAACGCGTTGGCCGGGGTGCGGCGCGGCATTGGGCGCCCGTGTTTGAACCAATGCGGAGCGCGGCGGAATGACCGCAACGCTGTTTGATAAGCTCTGGGCGGCGCATGCAATCCTCAACCGTGAGGATGGCGCAACGCTGCTTTGGGTTGATCGGCATTACTTGCACGAGGGCTCACACCATGCCTTCGCGCGGCTTGCCGAGCGTGCGCTTGGCGTTGCCCATCCTGAGCTGACGGTCGGGATCGCCGATCATTACGTGCCTACCCTGCGCCCAGGCCCAGAGCTCCGGCCCGAGGTTGCAACCATGCTCGGTCGGCTGCGCGCCAATGCCGCGCGCCATGGCTTCCGGCTGATCGACCTTGATGATCCCGCGCAGGGGATCGTGCATGTGGTGGGCCCCGAGCTTGGCCTTACGCTGCCCGGCATGCTGGTCGTCTGCGGTGACAGCCACACTTCGACTCACGGCGCGCTTGCCGCGCTCGGCTTCGGCATTGGGGCAAGCGACGTGGCCCATGTGCTGGCCACGCAGACGATCTGGCAGAAGAAGCTGCGGCGCATGCGCATCGTCTTCCGCGGCCGCGCCGCGCCGGGCGTGGGGGCCAAGGATATGGCCCTTGCCTGGATCGCGCGGCTTGGCGCCGATGGCGCACGCGGCCATGCCGTGGAATATGCGGGGCCCGCGGTTGCCGCGCTTTCGGTCGAGGGGCGGATGACGCTTTGCAACCTCTCGATCGAGGGCGGGGCCAAGGTGGGGCTCGTCGGCCCAGATGAGACGCTCTTTGCTTGGCTCCGCCCGCGCCTGCCAGCCGGCTTTGATGCTGAGCAGCTGGCCGAGCAGTGGGCTCAGCTTGCCACCGATCAAGACGCGACCTTCGACCGCGAGGAGGTGGTGGAGATGGAGGATGTTGCCCCGATCGTTACCTGGGGCACCTCGCCCGAGCAGGCGCTGCCGATCACTGCCACTGTGCCCGACCCGGCCCGCGCCGCTCCCGAACGCGCCCAAGCGATTGCCGAGGCGCTTGACTACATGGGCCTCACCCCCGGCCAGAAGCTGATCGACATCCGCATCGACCGGGTCTTCATCGGCTCCTGCACCAACGGGCGGATCGACGATCTGCGCGCTGCAGCCGCGGTACTTGCCGGACGAAAGGTGCGCGTGCCGGGGCTTGTGGTGCCGGGCTCTATGGCCGTGAAAGCGCAAGCCGAACAAGAGGGGCTCGACCGCATCTTTATCGAGGCGGGCCTGGAATGGCGCGCGTCGGGCTGTTCGATGTGCGTCGGCATGAACGGCGACATTGCCGCGCCGGGCGAGCGCGTTGCCTCTTCTACCAACCGCAATTTCCGCGGCCGGCAGGGGCCCGGAGCGCGCACGCATCTGATGTCGCCCGCGATGGTGGCGGCAGCAGCCGTGGCCGGCCATCTCGCCGATGTCCGCCCAATGCTCAAGGGGCGCGCGCTATGACCAAAGGATCAGCCGGCGCGGGCGAAGTCTGGCGGCAGGGCGCGCTTCGGGCCAAAGCGGTGGCCCTGCCGCGCGACAATATCGATACCGACCAGCTGATCCCGGCGCGTTTCATGAGCCGCCCGCGGACCGGAGGTTATGGCCAGTTCCTGCTCTATGATCTGCGCGGCCCTGGCTTCCCGCTTGACCAGATCGAGGCAGAGGGCGCGCGGATCCTCGTTGCCGGGCGCAACTTCGGGTGCGGCTCCTCGCGCGAGGCGGCCGTTTATGCGCTCGTCGATGCGGGGTTTTGCGCCGTGATCGCGCCCTCCTTCGGTGACATCTTCGCGGCGAACGCGGTCAACAACGGGCTTCTGCCGGCGCGCGCAGACGTCGCGCCGCTTTTCCCCCTTCTGCCCGCCGAGATCGAGATCGACCTGGCCGCCGAGACGATCCGCGTGCAAGGCAGCACCGTTCCCTTCGCGATCGATCCGGTCTGGAAGCTCAAGCTTCTGAACGGCTGGGATGACATTGACCTGACCGCCCGCTACGAGGCGGCGATTGCGGCTTTTGCCAAGGCGCGCCGCGCCGCTTTTCCGTGGATCTGGGCGGCGGGAGAGTTCAACCGGGGCCAAAGCGCCCCTTCATCAGGGAGTGACCGACCATGAAAGCAAAACTTGCCGCCGTTTTGTCGGCAGTTGCCTTAAGCACTGCTGCGGCTCAGGCTGAGGAGGTGCTCACCGCCGTGCATGCCTTTCCGCCGACGCTCGTTTACACGCAATCCTTCCTGCAATTCGTCGAGAAGGTGAACGAACGCGGCCGCGGCATCGTGCGCATCGAAGTGCGCGGCGGGCCGGAAGCGATTGGCCAATTCCAGCAGGCCGATGCCGTGCGCGACGGGGTGGTCGATATGGCCTATCTGCCAGGTTCGTTCTATGGCGGGGCCTTGCCAGAAAAAGACGCACTCGTCACCTCGAACCGCACCGCGGCCGAGGTGCGCGCGAACGGAGGCATCGACCTCATCAACCGCATCCACCAGGAAAAGATGGGGGTCTATTACCTCGGCTGGTTTGATTCGGGGGTCTGCTTCAATATCTTCACCGTCGATCCGCCAAAGCTCACCGCTGACGGTTTTCTTGACATGACCGGTGTGCGGCTGCGCGGCAATCCAATTTATAACGCCTTTTTCACCAACACGCTTGGCGCGCAGGTGATCGATTTGCCCTCGCCTGAGGTTTATTCCGCGCTCGAACGTGGGATCGTCAACGCAACGGGCTGGACGCAAATCGGGCTCATGGATCTGCGCTGGGATGAATTCCTGCGCTATCGGATCGAGCCGTGCTTCTTCTCCACTGACCTCGGCGTGATCGTCAATCTCGACCGCTGGAATACGCTGTCGCCTGAGGCACAAAGGATCCTCCAGGACGTGGCGATCGAGCACGAGATCGCCAGTGCCGAAGCCCATCGCGAGCGGCGCGACCGGGAACTCGCCGAGCTCGAACGGCGCGGGATGCAGACCGTAACCCTCGAGGGCGAAGCGGCGGTGCGCTACTTGCGCGGTGCGCGGGAATCGACCTGGGAGCGCATGCGCGGGCTTATGGCCCAGCATCCGATGGGGGATGCGCTGTTCGATCAGCTGATCGAATTATTCTATGACTTTGAGCGCGCTGGCGGCTGAGCGCCGCCCAAAGCCCGCCCGCGCCGGAGCGCGCGGGCGGGCCGTGGCAGACCCCGAGGTCGTTCTCAACCCCATGTTTCGCCTCTTCTTGCGCCTCTACGATGGTCTGATCACGGTGCTTGCGGTCATCGCCGGGCTCCTGATCATCTGGCTCATGGTTGCCATCGCCGTGTCGGTGGGCATGCGCAATGCTGGTCTGCAGCCCTATGCTTGGCTGTTCACCTCAACCGAATATGCGATGCTCTACATGACCATGCTCGGCGCGCCCTGGCTCGTGCGCAAGCGCGGGCATGTGCATATCGAGCTTCTGACCGCGGCCCTGCCGGCGCGCGTACAGCGGACCTTCAGCCGGTTCGTCGCGCTTGCCTGTGTGGTCATCTGCGCCTGGCTTGCCTGGCGCGGCTATCTTTTGGTGCAGACCAACCTCGCGCGCATGGATTACGACGTGCGCGCCTATTACTTTCCGCGCTGGCTTTTGACCATCGCCTTTCCGCTGAGCTTCGGGCTCATGGCGGTGGAATTCGTGCGCTTTGTCTTTGGCCGCGAGGTCTTGCATAGGGGCCAAGCGGGAATTCACGAATGATCACCCTTATCAAACCCTGACGGAGGCCTTCTGTGGCCTGGTACGAGGCACTTGCTCTGTTGCTTGGCACGCTGCTCGTGCTCATGGCGGTCGGCATGCCGGTGGCAATCGCTTTTCTCGGGGCCTGCATTCTTGGGGCCTATCTGTTCATGGGCGGCCAGCGCGGGGTGACGCAGCTCCTCAACAACGGGCTCGGTTCGCTGACCTCCTATGCGCTGGTCCCGATTCCTCTGTTCCTGCTTATGGGCGAGATCTTCTTCCGTACGGGCCTTGGCGCGCGAATGTTCAACGCAATCGACCGGTTTTTAGGCCGCGTGCCCGGGCGGCTCAGCTATGTCACAGTGCTGGGCGGCACCGGCTTTGCGACCCTGTCGGGCTCCTCGATGGCCTCAACCGCGCTCATGGGCAGCCTGATGGTGCCCGAGATGTTGAAGCGCGGCTACAAAAAGCACATGGCCATGGGCCCGATCCTCGGCACGGGCGGGCTTGCAATCATCATTCCACCCTCGGCGCTTGCAGTTCTGCTGGCCACGCTGGCCAAGGTCGACATTGCGGGGCTTCTGCTTGCCGGGGTGATCCCGGGCTTGATCCTTGCCGGATTTTACGCGATCACGATCTGGATCCAGACGCGGCTCGACCCCACCGCCGCACCGGCCTATGAGGTAGAGCGCGAGCCGCTTGCGGTCAGGCTTTGGCTGCTTGTCCGCGATGTGGCGCCGATGGTGGGGCTGATGGCGAGCCTTATTCTCATGATGCTCCATGGTCTTGCCACGCCGTCCGAAGCCGCCGCCTTCGGCGCACTGGGGGCCATGGTGCTTGCCGCACTTTTCCGGCAACTGACTTGGAAAGCCCTGGTCGAAGCAGTGACGGGCGCGCTCAGGGTCACCCTGATGGGCTATCTCATCGTCTTTGGCTCAGCCACTTTTAGCCAGGTGCTGGCCTTTTCGGGTGCCTCGCACGGGCTGATCGCCTGGGCAACCAGCTTCGAGCTCTCACCGATCGCGATGCTGCTTGTGATGTTCGCGGTGCTCTTGGTGCTCGGCATGTTCATGGAGCAGATCTCGATGATGTTGCTCACTGTGCCGATCTTCTTTCCTCTCGCGCAGCAGCTTGGCTTTGATCCGGTTTGGTTCGCGTTAATTGTTCTTTTGGGGCTCGAAATCAGCTTCACCACCCCGCCCTTTGGGCTGCTCTTATTCGTAATGAAGGGTGTAGCACCGCCTGATACCACCATGCGCGAGATTTGGATGGCGGCGATGCCCTTCATTTTATGCTCGCTTCTGCTCGTGGGGCTCTTGATCCTTGCCCCCGGCATCGCGCTCTGGCTGCCCGGACGCTAGCCCCGCATCCCTTGCGCAGGCTCAGCCCGTGCGCCCGGTGGATCCAACCGCGGCTTCGGGAATCTGTGCTTTGGTCAATGTTCGCCCCGGCCGCCTCAGCCAAACACCCGCCCGCGGTTCAAGATTCCTTTCGGGTCAAGCGCCGCTTTGACACTTTGCATCAGCGCAATTTCTTCGGCGCTCCTGCTGAAGCTCAGCCACGCCCGCTTGGCCATACCAATGCCATGCTCAGCTGAGACCGAACCGCCAAGCGCCCGCACCACTGCGTAGATCTCGGCCTCGACCCGCTTCTGATGTTCAGCGTCGCGTTTGGCCGTCAGCACCAGGACATGGATGTTGCTGTCGGCCAGATGCCCGAAGACAACTTGCTCATCGTCAGGCCAGGCGTGGGTTTTGACGGCCTCCAGCATGGCAAAGGCCTCGGCCATATGAGCGCGCGGGATCGAGATATCGAAATTGATCTGATACAGGCCAAGTCGGCGATACTCGTAGGGGCTTTCCCGATAGGCCCAAAGCCGCGCGCGATCGCTCTCGGAACGGGCGATGATCGCATCATGCAACAGCCGCTCGGCGAGGAATTCTGCCAACACATCCGCAAAAGCGCCCTCGGCTGTGGCTTGGGCACCGAGGGCGACTTCGATTAAAACCGTAAGGCCAGGGCGTTCTGCAAACGGCGGGGCATAGCCCAAACGATCGAGCGCAAGGTCGAGAAAGTCACGCCCCATCGCCTCAAATGTGATCAGCCCCGCGCCGAAGCGCTGCTCGAGCCCGCGTAAGAAGGCCAACGCTGATGGGACATCAGCAAGCGCGCAGAGCGCCGTTTGCACCCCTTCTGGACGCGGATGCAGCCGTAAGACGACCCGCGTGATCACTCCGAGCGTGCCTTCCGAGCCTGCAAACAGCTGGACCCAATCGTAGCCAGCGTTGTTTTTGAGCATCTTGTTGAGGCCGCGCAAAACCCTGCCATCCGCCAGCACAACCTCAAGCCCAAGCACGTTTTGCCGGGTCATGCCATAGCGCAGCACCTGGTTGCCGCCCGCATTCGTTGCAACATTGCCGCCAATTGTGCACGAGCCGCGCGCGCCAAGATCGATGCCACAATGAAATCCAGCCTCGGAAGCGGCTTTTTGCACCTCCGCTAAGGTGGTTCCGGCTTGTGCGGTCAAGGTTGCGGCAACCGGGTCGATCTCGTCAATGCCGCGCAGGCGTTCTAGGGAAAGCGCGATTTCGCCAGGCTGCGGATGCGCGCCCTGAGTCAGACCTGTCATCCCCCCTTGCACCACAACCGGCGCCCCTGCGGCATGGCAAAGGCTGAGCGCACGCGAAACGTCAGCGGTATCGCGCGGAAGCAGCAAAGCCCGCGGCACCGTGGGCGGGGCACCATAAGCATCTTGACGGTTTCGTGCTGGAATTGCGTCGCCGGTCCTGACCCGGTCAGGTCCCAGCTGCTTGATCAATTCAGCGACGACAGGATCAAAACCAGCAGCGGCAGTCATCCGTCAGGCTCCTCCAAGCGAACGGCCTCAAACCGGCAAGCC